>Ga0074046_10005281_pt1 | contig 10344 bp, 8 predicted proteins | sample BogForMeECP23OM3_FD_94441 | JGI IMG/M metagenome (GOLD analysis project Ga0074046, IMG submission 94441) | Bog forest soil microbial communities from Calvert Island, British Columbia, Canada - Bog Forest MetaG ECP23OM3 | ecosystem: Environmental > Terrestrial > Soil > Wetlands ...
CAGGCGGAGGCGGAAGGCCTTCCGTGCCGATATAGATTTCGACGACGGGTCCGCCGGCGATGCTGGTGGGATCGATACGTTCGACCGTCCAGGTGTTGATCGCCTTCTTCACGCGTTCGATGAAATCGATGCTCTCGGCATCACACAGGTGGGCGAGATCGACGAGCAGATCGGAAATCGACGTTGCGAGATCCTGCTGCGTATCGAGGCCGCACGAGGCAATCGCGTGGCGTGCCTGCGCGGCATGTTCCTTGTTGAGTGGCTGCTTGGCCATTGACGGTCTCCAAAAAAGCGAACGGCTCGCCGGGTGAGGGCGAGCCGTGCTGGTTGCGGGGCTGGAATTCGCGGGACCAACTCTCTCTCGGCCCCGCCTTCCACCCTTTTCTGGCGCACCTCTTCCTCTCAAACCTCCGGTGGGACAGGGAGCGGCGCGCTGTGATGCGGATCAGGCGAGCGGCGGCGAACTCGTGATTTCGAAGTCTCCGTTGAAAGCGCCGACGTGGGCCAGCATGCCCTGGCAGAAGCGCAATTCGAGCTCGGAGTGGTCGTCGCGGATGCAGCGAAGGGACGACAGGTATGTGACGTGGATAGCGGCGAAGAGGCCGAGCGTGGGACCGTTGAAGCCCCAGCCGGTCATTTGCTGCTCGGGGTCTTTGCGACCTTGAATTAGATAAAGATAAACGGACATGGCAGGGTCCAATCGATAAAGAAAGGTAGGGGGAGGGTGCCGGCCAGGGACCTGCATCGGATTTGCGTCTATTCGCCGGTATCGCCGCGGCGGGCGAAGGGCTCGACGGGCTTGGTTTTGAGCCAATCGAGAACGGAACGCGTGGAAGCGGGATCGATGCTCCAGGTGGAGATGGCGCCGTCGAGGCAGAGGCCGCGCTGACAAAGCGCATCGTAATCGTCGAGCAGCGTTGAGACGTAATAGCCGGAGACGTATTGGCCATATCGTTCGACAGGAAAGCGGGTGTCGTAGAAGTGGATCAGGCTGCCCGAGTATCCGGAGGTTTCGGTTTGCGGCAGATAGACGGCGCGAAAAGGCAGGCCGGCTTCGGACGTGAACAGAAGCTGATCTTGTTGGGGAACGGGCGAAGGGGAAATCATGGCGGCAGTCTCCTTGGAACGGTTCTAAGCAAAGCGGCCCGCGCTTTGGGGCGCGAGCCGCTGAGGGATGGATGGATTGATGCCGGCTATTCGGCCGCTTGTAGCGTCGCGGCATCCTCATCAAGGAAGGCGGGAAGCGGATCGGCTTCCCCTTGCTCATCGTCCGGTAGCGCGGCAGTGCGCAGCGCGTCCGGCAACCAGCCCGTGCCTGCAAGTAACCGTTCGGCTTCGGCCGCCATGTCCTTCTTCTTGAGATCGGCGAGCAGGGCTGCGGTCTCCTCGTCCTTGGCCTCGGCGACGGTATCGAGGATTTGCTGCTTCTTGATGCGCCCGAAGTAATTGGCCGCCGAGGCAACGAAGCCTTGTTCGCCCATGTCGAGCCGCAGCGCTTCGGCGAGTTGCCCGGCGTGACGGCGTTTGTTGGAGGTGCGGACAGGTTCGTGTACGGCGTTGACGCTAAGCCCGGCGCAATGCGCGAACAGCAACTGGCGGCCGCTTTCGTCGAGGCCAAGCAGAAAATCCCAGAGCGCGGTTTCGCGTTCGGGAAGCATCTTCTCAAAAGCTTCGTGCCGCGCCGCAATCTCGCTGGCCGCCTTGAATTCAGCAAGGCCGGTGACGGGGCCAAGCGTGTCATTGGCGGAAATTTGCAGGCAGCTATCCGTGGTGTAGCCGCGGTAGAAGAGCTTCAAGGTGAGCGCGTGCAGGACTGCAAGGTAGGCAATGCCATGATCGGCGGCGAGCGCGTTGCGAAGGCCGAGCGAGTGATAGGCGGTCAGCTCGGTCATCAGCTTGTCGGGAAGATCGGCGCTGTCGTCGTCATTGGGGGTTAAGGCGTTGGCTGTTCCGGTCTCGTCGATGGATTCGCCGCCGCCGTCCCAATATTCGTCATCAAAATCGCCGGTGCCGGCAGGGGCTCCAGTGGGGCGGCTATTCGCTTCGGCGACGATGTCGGCCTGGCGGCGGAAACCCGGTTCGATGTGCAGACTGCCATCATCGGCGATGCTGACAAAGACGCCGGCCTTGGCCTTTTGCTCGTCCGCATAGAGCGGCAGCTTGGCGTTGAGTTCGATGAGACGGTCCTGGATCGCTGTCAGGCGTTTGCGGGTTTTGGCGTCTAGTTCGCTGACGTCTTCAACGGAGTTTTCGATCTCGCAGAGTTCATCGGAGAGTTCCGAGTGTTCGTTCTCTTCCTCATCGGTCAGCGCGGGCGCGACCGGATTGATAGCGCGATAATCGCGGCGGTGGTTCCAGGGGAAGTCGGTCGCGTGCTCGGTCCAAGCCCAGCCTTCCGCCTTGATCCTTCCGGCTTCGGCGGCGAGCTTCTCTGAAACGAGGCGTTCGACAAGGGCGACGTCGAGCAGATAGCCTTCGCCCTCTTCGGAAAAAAGATCGCGCTCGATCGCGCCGCCTGCGGCAACGTACGCATCGGTTCCGATGAAGAGGGCGCGCTTGTCATCCGCGGGGACGGATTTTTCGGTCAGCATCCGGCGGATTTGTTCGGGACGGTTGTTCCAGGCATTGCCGGTGCCGAGAACTTCGAAGACCTGTTCCTGGCGCGCGTGATTATCGGTGATGCAATAGCCCATCAACTGTTCGAGGGTCAGCTCGCCGTCTTCGAAGGCTTTGAGGATAATCGGGGTGGCATTGGCGAGGCGCAGACGCTGCCGGACCACGGGGACAGAGACGCGGAAGGCGGCGGCGATAGTGTCCTCGCCGTGGCCGTTATCGGCCATGGCCTTAAACGCGCGGAATTCGTCGAGCGTGGTCAGCGCCTGGCGCTGTGTGTTTTCGGCGAGGCTGTCGGCCTCGGCGAAACCGTCCGTTTTGACGATGCAGGGGATGGGCGCGTTCCGGGCCAGCTTCTTCTGCTTGACGAGGAGTTTCAGCGCGCGGAAACGGCGGCCGCCAGCCTGGACGGTGTAGGAGCCCGTCTCTTGATCGCCGTCATCGAGAACGGGGCGGACACTCAGGGATTGAAGGAGGCCGCGAAGCGCGATGTCGGCGGCGAGATCCTGGATGCCGGCGTCGTCGATTTCGGATTTGCGGACATTGGCGGGGTCTATGTCGAGCTTGTCGAGGGGAATGGTGACGGGAGAGGCGAGAGAAAGCTTCGGGGATTGGGCCTTGGACATGGGAGAGGTGCTCCTGGTTGGGGTTCCGGGCCTGCCAGGAAATCTCTCTCTGGCACCAGCCCTTCGCCCTTCCCTCCCAATCCTCTTCCTCTAAAGATGGGAGCTTGTTAGAAAACGCGTCAGCCGGTTGCCAACGGATGACAGCCTGTGTGGTGTCTCAGGCCGGCTGCGGACTTTGCGCTTCAAAACCTGCCACCCTGGGCACAGCGGCTTTCGGATCTTGAAGCGGGCGATCTCGCGAAGCGCGTCTGACTGGCGCTCAGGGCCACAATAGCGGTCATTCGAGGTACATCGGGCCAGGTGCCCATGTGGCTGGCCGGCAACATATCAACGGATACGTGCGAGCACGACGTGGGATCATGCTCGCGCCCATTTGGGATTCAATTATTGAGGGGCACAGCGAAAGTCCATTCACCACGAGCGCGTGAGGGTGGGGCGCGACGCCGGATGAGACGAGTGATTTTTGGCAAAAGTGCGAGGCGGGCGCGGGGGAAGGCAATGGGGCAGGCAAAGATAAGCGGAAGGCCAGGGCTATAGCGCATGGTGCGGCTAAGACTGTTTGGAATGGCTGGGCTAAAGCGATGCTCGAATGACGGCAAGCTTCGCAAGCACGAACGAGAGGCAATTGAGTTGTCTTGAGCTATTTCGCCCGGAGATTGGTGAAAGCGATCCAACATGCTCCTGGCTTACGAACGCGAAGGCGCGTGATTCCAAGTATACGATTGCGGTGACAAATTAGCGGCTCTAGGTACAGGTATAATAGTAATGGTTCCCGCGGCTCTCTCTGTAAACCACTCTGCAAGACCAATATCGCCCGGTTCACGGCGTAGCTCACCGTTTATCAACGAATACGACTTCTATATTGAAGCCTTACCCATCACCCTTGTTGGTGTTTTGCTTAATGTTGCAGGCAGGCAGATCGCCTCATTCTTCGGCTTGGAAGTCTTCTTGGACATGATCGGGACGGCTTTCACCGCAATTGTGCTTGGACCATGGTGGGCGGCGGCGACCGCCGCCGCTACGACCCTGGCGAACGGAAGTTTTTTTGAAACTTACTTTCCTTTCGGCGCCGTCAATGTCGCCGGAGGATTGGTTTGGGGATACCTCGCGCGAGCGGGCAATGTCAGGGGCAGCGTTTTTGCTTCGGGGGCTGGAGGTTTCCGGAATGGTCTGATTTGGACGATCCTGCTCATCTTGGCAGGTGCGCTCGCCGCGGGATTTGCTTCAAGTCTGGTGAAGCTGATTATTTACCCCGCAGTGGGGCGCCCGCTCGTGCTCGGCGAACTCTATCTCAGAATTCAAGCCAGTTTCGAGCAATCCTTCGGGGCGGGCGTTCCGCCGGCCGTAATACTTCTGGCGGGAGACCTCTTCCGGGATTTAAGGGATAAAGCAATTGTCGTCCCCGTAGCAATGGCGCTGACCGCTTTTTCCCGGGCTGCGGGCGTATTCGGCGAAGGCTCGCGGGATGCATCTTTGGGTGAGCGCCTACGAACAGACGTTTTATCGATTTTTATATTTTTGTGTACCTACTCAATGTTTCTTATACTATCGGATCTTCTTCAGCCGGTCATAACCTATTCTGGTGCGCAGCGTTCGATCGCATGGCTACACAACCCGCCGATGGTGTTGCTGATGTGCTCGCCGCTCCTCGCTGCAATTCCTGCGTTGATATTTGCAACCTTCCGTCCGTCAGATCCCTTTGCGCGCCGGATTCACGCTTTGAGGGAGTTTAGACGTTATGTTTTCCGGAACGTATTCCGGGCCAATGACAACCTTGTCTCGTTAGTCAGCTCCCAGGGCATCAAACCTTTGGGCCTTGTCTTGAGCCTATGGTCGGCACGGAACGTCTTCCAAACGCAATATATTAGCTACTTCGCGCTGGCAGCGATCGGCATCGCCCTGGTTATCTACTTCATAGCGTCCCGGCACACGTTCACGCTGCTGACACGAGCCGGGCGTCAATTGCGCACCGTCCACGGCTGGCTTGAAGGTGCGCAAGGTTCCGCCAGGGATATTGTACGGTTAATACGGGATTTGTTCTCGGGCTATTTATCCCGTCCCAGCTCGGGTCTCAGTACGCGAAACCAGCTGCTTTACGAGCTGGCTTTTGCGTCCAGCCGCCCGCAAGGAGGCGTTGAAGATTTGCTCGCTGGCCACCGGGAAGATTTGTTTCTTGCGCCGGCCGCGATTGTCGGTGTGGTGAAGGAACCCAAAGCACTCACATTCGAGCTTGTTGAGGACCTTGGCGGTTTGATCGCCGCTTGCGGGGCAAACCTCGCAATTGTGCTGAGTTCGACCCCGCGCCTTAACGATGAGCGGATTACCGGCCTGCTGCGAGACATCAGATACCGCGGTACCGAGGTTCTGTTAGTCGATTGGACCGACCTTTCGCTGGCAATTTCCGAACGCGCTCTGGGCTTCCAGCCCAGGCAAGCGGTTCAACGTGCTAAAGCGCGCCTTCTTCAGGCTCTCAATCAATACGGCACTTTGGAGGAGGAGTTTTCGTCCCGGAGTGCGGAGCTGGCGCACCGGGCGTTGCCCTCGCTTAGGTTCATTATCGATTCACTCCCAAAGCAAGCCCGCGTTTTCGATTTAGGTTGTGGGCGCGGCCGGCACACCTTCGCAGCACTTGAAGCAGGGCACCGCGTTGTTGCCGTGGATCGGAAGCCCTCCATCTGCGAGGGCTTAAGCAGTGATCTTGCGGCCCTCGGCCTGGATGGAAAACGTGCTCAAGTGGTGGAGGGCGACTTCCTTAATGTCACAGCCAGCGAATTTGGAGCGGCAGACCTCGTTATTGTTACGGGGGTCCTCCAGCATGCAAGAAGCTGGGAGGAGCTTTTACGGAGCCTTGAACACGTTGCGGATTTGGCGCGTCATCCAACCTCGTTGATATACATCGAGATGCTCTTCGACATGACGTTCGACGGAATGCCGCCGCAGGACGGGAGAATAGTCATCGGTCCCAGCCAGTTCGTTGGAGCGCTGCGCGAGGTGTTCCTGCAAGAATGCTGGCGCTTGGAACAAACGCATGGTCCTATCCGTCAGACCCAGTATTTCCATCAAGGCGGCCGAAGCTTCGAGCCGCCGGCGGGTGTCATTGAGTCGACAGCCATAGAGTATGTCCTCAGGCGCGCAAATTAACGGCGCCAGACGGGCTGAGGAGGCGGCATGAAGGCCCAAGGCATATGTTTAAAGCTCTGCGCCGTTGCGGCTTGGATTTGCACCTTTCTTCTTCTCCAGCTGCAAGTTTGCCTGCCGGGGTCCGGCAACGGGCAGTCTTTCAGCCAAGCAAGGGCCGAGGTTCAAGAGATGAGCGCTGTACGTGAGCCGCCTCCCGCCATTTTCGTCACAGATCTAGCCCGTTATAGCGACGATGCGGTAGCGCTGTTGATGCTGCTGCGTTCGCGTGCTCTCGACATCAAGGGCATCATTACCACCGCTGGCAATGTATGCGCCGGAGACGCAGCGCAATACGTGCGTAGCCTCCTGCAGTCTGCTGGAGCGCAGCCACTGCCGGTGATCGAGGGGCCGCCCCTATCGTGGTACGAGGGGCGGCGGCGCTTCTACCTTGAAGTGGAGAGACCGTCTTGGGAGAGAAAGGACGCGTATGTAGGCGCGTTCTCAAGCGCCAACCCGTGCACCGCCGAAGCCTTCACTTCGAATCGCGCCAGCGCCGCGTCCCAGGCAAACCGCGCTGCCGATTTTCTAATCGACGTTGCGAGGCAGCATGCCGGCCGGTTAGTTATCGTTCTCGCGAGCCCCGCGACGGTGCTGGCGCAGGCGCTGAGAATCGAGCCCAAGCTCGCAGGCATGCTCTCGCACATTTACGCAATGGGCGGCAGCATAAACGTGCCGGGCAACGTGTCTCCTTACGCGGAATTCAACGTCTGGTTCGATCCGGAGGCTGCTGCAGCGCTTTTTCACTCCGGCACCCGCCTGACACTTGTGCCGCTGGATGCGACGAACCCCGTCGTTTACGACCCGGCTTCCATGGAGGGCCTGCAAAGGGGCGGTCCCGGCGCAAAGTATCTTGCTCAGTATCTCGCATTCAGGCACGCTGAGATCAGGAAAGTTCCGATGTGGGACGAAGTTACAGCGGCGGCCGTGATCGATCCATCCGTTGTATCTAATGTGGAAGAACATTTTCTGACCGTTTCTACTGATAAAACTACTCAATATGGCAAGGTCTCAATCCTGCCAGCTGCTGAGAGCGCTTCGCAAGTTCCCGTTAAAGTCATAACACGGGTTGATGCTTCTAAGGTGCGTGAGATTTTGACCGGTTTGGTGATAGAGAAAGAATAAATCCTTCCGGTTGAGGACTGCATTTCGGAGCGGAAGCTGGTTGTTATTGGCTAACCCGCAGAGGCGACAGGGCGTTTTTCTGATGGCACAAACACAAGTCTCGATCTTTATTATCAATCTGGATGAATCCACCGGCAGGTTTCAGCGGGTTTCCTCCAGATTGGAGAAACTTGGGTTGGACTTCGAGCGCGTTCCAGCGATCAGCAGCGGCATGCTCACCTCCGTCGAAAAGCGCAGGCTCAATCCCGAGAGGCCTTGGATCCTGCTAAGCGATTCTGAGCTAGCTTGTTTCGCGAGCCACCTGAAAGCTATCCAGCTTGTCGCCGATCGGGAATTGGAGCGCGCTATAATTTTGGAAGATGACGCGATCTTCGACGACGACTTTTCAATTTGGGCTGCCAACGAATTTCCTTTGCCAGACGATCTGGACATTATAAAGCTTGAAGGGTTTGGAGCAGAAGGCACTATAAAAATCCCTATTTTAGTGTACCTCGACAAAATTGTGCAATTCTCCTACAAGCCGACTTGGGGAGCCGCTGCCTATTTGATTACTCTGGCAGGAGCGAGGAAGGCGCTGAAGGAATTAAAGATCGTTAGAGGTCAACTCGACTACGATTTATTCGCCTATTGGAAAACGGGACTGCGAGTATATGAAGCAAACCCCTTTCCTGCACGGCAAGACGGAAGCAGCAGCACAATACATCACAAGCATGTCCGGCAGCCGGTACTTCATAGAGTTCTAAGATATTTCATAAGAAGGTTCGACAGGATAAGAAGGCTAATTTTCGTTATCCGGAGATTTGGAATACACGCTTTAGGCGGCTCGGCGGTGACGCGAGTCTTTGCCCAGCCGATCCATTACGCATCGACAGCCGGCCGGGCGCGCGCCAGCAGCGACCCGCCCGTTCCCTCGCCGGAGGGATGATCGAAATCGCTCCATTCGGCGCAGCTTAGCGTGTCACCGCGGGCCATCTGGCGGTTTTAGGAAATCGCGCCCCGCTGAGTTTGCGGGAGTCCATCGCAGCAGCCTATCGCCGGATTCCCTGCCTACAACGCGGGCGCTTGCTTCAAGCCATCTTGGATTCAGGGAAGATTTCAATGAGGCCGCTTACGTTTAAGGAGCGGTAGTGCTCGAAATGTGGCGTTTTGGGAAAGTGGGCCAATAAGAGAAGTTTCCAACATCAGCACGGCGCGGGATATGATGCGCCAAAGCCACAGCATGGTTCCCTGTCTCAGGCATAGCCAGCCATGTAACCGGGCCGACCGATTCCGTGGACGGCCGCACAACCGCTCGGCTGAGCGCCGAGAGGCTACCTCCGCGACGCCGCTTATCGCGAGGTCAAATGACAATCGGCGGGAAACCTGTTACCAGCGGCGTGAATTCCACCGAATTCCAACGGATTGAATTTCGCGGCGATTTGGCCCCCGTCTGACGAGGGGTTTGCGCCTCCAGCCCCGGTGCGGTTGAGGATGCCGCCGTGCTCGGGCCCGTCAAGGCCAAGCCCTGCGGGTGGCCGCGAAGAGCGGCCAGCCTTGACAGGCCCTGTGCGCGGCAGCTGCGGGATTTTGCGGCCGGGACGGAAGAATGCTCGCGGCGCGGGCCGAACCAAAGAATGCCGGCCAGAAAAGACTGGAACGGCGAGTGCCTATGCGCTTTTGGAACGGCGGCGCTTGCCGGACAGGCCGGATTGCGCGGGGTCGACGGCACGCTCTTGCGTGATGGATTGGTGGTAGCGGCGGATCTGGGCCAAGTGGACGGCTTCGAATTGCAGCGCGAGTTCCATGAGCGCGTCGGCGATGTAAGCAGCGGCTTCATCGGAGACGGCGTATTCAGGCAGCCGGACTGATCGCTTAGGCGGCATTGTGACCATTATCCTCAACTGTCAATCTCGTCCTTCATGCGGAAGCTCTTGCCTTCGATGACGACGGTCTCGGCGTGATGCAGGACGCGGTCGAGGATGGCGGAGGTCAAGGTGCTGTCGTTGTTGAAAATCTGAGACCAGCGCTTGTAGACGCGGTTGGCGGTGATCACCACCGGCGCCCGCTCGTAGCGCTGGCTGACGATCTGGAACAGCAGGTCCGCGCCATGCTTGTCGATGGGCAGGTAGCCAAGTTCGTCGATGATGAGGAGTGCGGGCTTCAGGTAGCGCTGGAACTCGCGCTTGAGCCGGCCGGCGGACTGGGCGGCGGCCAGGGTATTGATGATGTCGACGGCGGTGGTGAAGAGCACCGTGTATCCATTTTGGCAGGCGGCATGGCCCAGAGCGATCGAGATGTGCGTCTTGCCGAGGCCCACGTTGCCGATCAGGATGACGTTGGTCTGGGTGGCGACGAAGGCCAGGCGGAACAGGTTCTGGATTTGCGGCCGGTTGATCTTTTGCGGCCAGCTCCACTGGAAGTCATCGAGGGTCTTGAGCACCGGGAACCGGGCGTTCCCGATCCGCCGCTGGATGCTGCGGCTCTCGCGCATCGCCGCTTCGCCTTCGATCAGCTGTGCCAGAAAATCCAGGTGTGGAAGCTGCTGCGCGGCAGCCTTTGCCGCCACGGCCTGGTAATGCTCCCGGATATAGGGCAGCTGCAAGCGCCGCAGCTGGGCTTCGAATAGTGCCTGTTCACTCTGGCTCATGGTCACCGGCCTCGTAGGCGCTAAGGTCTGGGGGAGCGATGTCGATATCGAGCAGGTCCTGGCAGCGGACTTCCCACCGGTTAGCAAGCGCATTTTTGCGCTTCGAAGCAGGGGTCGAACGGCGTGCCGTTTTTCAGCATGGTGCACGCGACGTACAGCAAACGGTCGCCGATGGTA
>Ga0074046_10005282_pt1 | contig 10344 bp, 10 predicted proteins | sample BogForMeECP23OM3_FD_94441 | JGI IMG/M metagenome (GOLD analysis project Ga0074046, IMG submission 94441) | Bog forest soil microbial communities from Calvert Island, British Columbia, Canada - Bog Forest MetaG ECP23OM3 | ecosystem: Environmental > Terrestrial > Soil > Wetlands ...
AGTATAGCACGCCGACGACGGTTCCAGCCGCCGCAAGTTGAAGTTTGCGTTGGTTTGCCGTTGCCCTCAGCCGCCCGTATCCCTTTTTCCGCTAACTATTTAGATGTCGCTCGGCCTGGTTTCGTTCCAATTTAGGATGCTTTGCCATCCGCCCCTGAGCCGCTCGGATCCCGTTTGGCCAGCTTTAAGCGAACTCTCTCCTGCAAAAGCGCGTGTTTTTCCTCTTTCGAGAGTCCCGGGCGCTCCACAGCCCGCTGCGCTTCGCCGCCACGCCGCTGCAGATAAATCCTCCGCAAGGCACGCACCGCGCCTTCCACCGTCTCCGGCGTCAGTTCCTCCTCTTCCGACATCAGAATCGAAGCCAGCAGCCGGCGATCTTCTTCCGTCTTCGCCAGGGCCATCGCGTCCGCGGTTTCGGTGCCAGCCTCAAGCAGAGACTCGATCAACGACTGCGAAGCCAGGCCTTCATACAGATGCTCTGACTGCAACGCGAACTGTGCTTGCCGGGCCGGATCGAATTCCTCCTCCGCCCCGTCGCGAGACGAACTTCGCGCGCCACTAGCCTGCATTTGCGTAGCCGAAGCCAGCGCCCGGATCAGGACGCGTTCCGCACCCGTGACTTGCGCCTCCGCCGGAGCCTTAACCGCGGTCGTGGAGCGAGTGGTGGCGGCATGTTTCAATTCCTGGCGCAGCACTGCCGAATCAATTCCCAGCTTCTGCGAAATTTCCAGTGCCAATTCATCGCGCACGATGCGGTTCGGTACCCGCTGAATGTGCGGCAGCAGATGGTTGACCGCTTTAACCTTGCTGTCCGCATTCCGCGCCGGAAACATCGCCCGAGCGCGATCGATCAGATAATCAAAATATTTCTGCGAGTTCTTGAGCGCCGCGCCATAGGCGTCTTTGCCCTTGCGCCGGATGAAGAGATCGGGGTCGAATCCGGTCTCCAGCGTGAGCATCTTAATGTCGAATTCTTCTTCCACCAGCAGGCCGAGCGTCCGCTCCGTGGCGCGGGCTCCAGCCGTATCGGGATCGAAGTTGACCACCACCTTTTTCGAGAATCGCCCCAGCAGTTTTGCCTGCAACTCGGTGAACGCCGTGCCCGAGCTGGCAATCACATTGTGGAAGCCAGCCGCATACACCGAGATGCAATCCATCTGCCCCTCGACCAGGATGGAGTATTCCAGTTTGCGAATCGCTTCCTTCGCGTTATCCAGATTGAACAGCACGCGCGACTTCGAGTAAATCGGAGTCTCCGGAGAATTCAGATACTTCGGCCCTGCCTTCTCATCCGTAGAAAGCGTGCGCCCGGTGAACGCAATCACCTTGCCCTGTTCATTACAGATGGGGAACATTACACGATTGCGGAATTTGGAATAAATGGCGGGTACGGCTTTTGGCTTTTGGCTCTTGGCTTTTGGCTCGAAGCCGGCGCTGTCCGCTGTTCGCTGTTCGCCATTCGCGCCCGATCCCTCAACCGAATTGTCATCCTGAGCGGAGCGAAGGACCTGCTGTGGCTGAGTGCTGAGTGCTGACGGCTGGCCGCTTTCCTTCCACGTGAAGAGCCCGCTCTCGCGAAGAAGTTCTTCGTCGAACTCCCGGCGCAGTGCATCGCGCAGCATCCCGCCAAACTCCGGCGCGCACCCAATGCGAAAGCGGGAGATAGTCTCCGCATCCAGCCCGCGCCCCTTAAGGTACTCGCGGGCATTCGCTCCTTCGGGACGCCGCAGACATTCCCGAAAAAACGCATCAGCGCGCACATGCACGTCAAGCAGCGCCATGCGAACCTGAGCGTCGCGAGCCTCCGCCGGACTAGAAAAACTGACCTTAGGCATCGGCACGCCCAGCTTCTGAGCAATCAGCCGCACGGCTTCCGGAAAAGTAATATTCTCGACCTTCTGTACAAAAGTAAAGACATCCCCCGACTCTCCGCACCCAAAGCAATGAAAGAACTGCCGCGTAGCATGCACCGAAAACGAAGGCGTCTTCTCGGCATGAAACGGACAAAGCCCGGAGAAGTTCTGCGCCCCGGCCTTCTTCAGCTTGACGTAGTCGCCCACAATGCGGACGATATCCGCCTGCTGCTTAAGCGTCTCTTTGAAGTTGTCGGAAGAGGTCAAAGTCGAAGCCATTGACGGCGCACGCAAGTCCCATAGTGATTATGAGGGTTGCCGCAGGCTGAAGGAAGCGGGATAAGGCGGGATTGCTGTGGGAAAGATGTGGAAGACCAGCCCTTAACTGTTCGCAACCCGAGGTATAATTCGCGGCGTGCGGCGCTTTCGGGCCAGCTTCCTGGCCTTCCTCACAGACTCCACTACGGTTGCGAGGTAAATCAGCCTTGCTCATCATGCAACAGGTCAATTGCCCTTGCTGCGGGAAGTCCAGCAGCCACCCCAAACCCGTGCTACAGCGAATGACGCAGAATCCACCGGCCACATATGAGGGCGGCGTCTACATAAATTACGCCTGTCCCGCTTGCCACAATCTATCTCGTGCTGAGGTGCCGAAGGATCTGCTGCCGCTCGATTCCAAGGATCGATCAAGAAATCCCGATGATCTGATTGCCTTCGTCGTAACTCTGGAATGCGAAAAAACAGGCTGCGAAACTCCCTTAGCAGTTTTTGCACCCGTAAAACGCGATACCATCCCCGATGGTTTTGCCACGCACGTTGCCGCTCAATGGAAGCAGCATAGCGCCGCGTGCGCGAACGGTCACCCGCCTCGGCAGCCGCTGAAGATGAGCAAGCTACCTCAGGAAATCCGCTGGAATACGAGCGTTTGGTAGGCGCAGCTGCCAAGTAGCGGAGAGACGGGCACGATCCGTCCCCATCAACTCGCGGCTCTGGGAAATACGACCCTTGGTGATGCAGACTTGCACCAAAATCGGGGATACCCTGAAAGCCGGGTGCCCATCCTAACGTCGCGCTTTTCGACGTTAGGGTGGGATTCCACCGCCGCGTGAAGCTTGGGATTTTTCCGCAAGCCGAGGAACCCGAATTTGCGCGTCTGGGTAAACGGCACTGAATCTTTTCATCACAGCCCTCCAAGTCAAAATCCATTGACTTAAGACCCATCGCGCGACACGATAAAGATCTGAGTGTGGCAGTTCCGAGGTGTACCCGTCCATGACGGCCCTCGAAGCTTGCCCCAAACCCATTTCAGCGCTCTTTGACAGGTTAACTCGTTGGTTCTTAAAGACTTTACCCACAAGCCCTTAAACTCAGAGACCTGGCCGGGCCTCACCCTAAGTCTTTGATTCCAAAAGACCGGAGGGGAGGGGGGTACCCGGTTCCGACTGGTACACAGCCAAGGATCGGAACGAAAAGATCGGGACGAAAAGCGACGTTCGCAGAAGAGTTTTTGTGGTTCTCGATCGCCCGATGACCCGATGGCAGATCACCCGATCTCGTCAGACCCGCAACTCGACTACGGTCGCTCCGCCCCCGCCTTCGTTGATGGGTGGTTCCGTGACCGACTCCACATGCGGATGCTTCTGCAGATACTGGCGCAGGGCTTTGCGGAGGATGCCCATGCCGCTGCCGTGGACGATGCGCACGCGCGGCATTCCCGCTAGAAAGGCGCGATCCACGAATTTTTCGACTTCGCTGGTGGCTTCGTCCACGGTGCGGCCGATGACGTTGATTTCGCTGGGCATGTTGAGGCTGCCCGCTTCATTCTGCAGCTTAACCGTGATGCCTCGGGAGCGCGCGGATTCGACGGGAGATTCGGAAGTGCGCATCTGCACTTCGGCAATGTCTTCGCGGCCGATGCGCATTTTCATCGAGCCGATCTCGACATCGAAATGATTGTCGCCAATTTTCTTTTTAACGACGGCGGCGCGGCCCATGGATTTTAGCTTTACCGTGTCGCCTTCGCTGACGTGCTTCACCAGGCTGGGCTGGGCGTTGGGGTCGCCGCGGTCGGCGCCGGTCGCGTGCGCGACTACGGTGGCATCGAATTGCTCGCGAAATTCGCGGCGCATTTTCGCAATGCGTCGTTCCGCGTCTTTCGATAATTTCTGCTGGGCAGCTCGGTCCTGCACCGCAGTCACGGCCTCGCGCGCGTGGTATTCGAAGTCGCGGAAAAGAGTTTCGAGCTTCGTCTCCATCTCGCGAATTTTGGCTTGCTGTTCTTTGCGGCCTTCGTTCGCCAGTTGCGTTTTTTCGCGCTCCAGTTCCTGCTCGCGCGCTTTCATGCGCAAGCGTTCGGCGTCCAGATCGCGAAGATCGGCGTGCAGGCGGTCCAGAAAGCGCGCCACATCTTGAGTCTGCGAGCCCAGTCGCGAACGTGCAGAAGTAATAATGGCAGGATTCAGTCCCAGCCGTTGCGCGATGTTAATTCCTGCGGATGCTCCGGGAACTCCGATCTTCAGTTCAAAAGTCGGCTGCAGCGTGGCTTCATCAAAGCCGACCGAGGCGTTGATTACTCCTGCCGTATTCGCGCCATACACTTTGAGCGAAGTGTGGTGCGTCGAAATTACGCTCATGCATCCGACCTTGCGAAAATGCTCGGCAATGGCAACCGCCAGCGCAGCGCCTTCTTCGGGATCGGTAGCAGACCCGAGTTCGTCAAGCAGCACCAGCGAATTCGCGGTTGCGGTGCGCGAAATGAAGTCGATATTGGTGACGTGAGCGGAAAACGTCGAGAGATTCTGCTCGATCGACTGGTAGTCGCCAATGTCCGCGAGAATAGCGTCGAAAATCGGCATGTCGGCGCGATCCGCAGGGACGGGAATGCCAGACTGTGCCATCAGGGCCAGCAGGCCGAGCGTTTTCAGGGAGACGGTTTTGCCGCCGGTGTTAGGGCCGGTGATGACCAATTGCCGATGGTCGCCTTCGAGTTCGATGGTAATGGGAACGATCTTTGCGTCCTTAAGTTTCAGGTTGCGCTCAAGCAATGGATGCCTTGCGCGGTGGAGAAGTAGCCGGGCTTTGCCCGGCCCGGACGGCCGAGGGCGGCCGTCCCCACACGAACTCTCGTCTCCACACAGGCTCACCGCTACGCAGTTGTAGTCTTCGGCGAAGCGGGCTTTGGCAAATTGGAGTTCCAGTTCGGCGAGGACGTCAGCCGCGGCCAGGATCGCATCGGCGTTTTCTCCGATTTGGCGCGTCATCTCGAGCAGGACGCGGTGGACCTCGGCTTGTTCCTCATCCAGCAGGCGCACCAGTTCGTTGTTCTGCTCGATCGTTTCAAGCGGCTCAACAAACACGGTCTGTCCGCTGGAACTGGCGCCGTGGACCACGCCCTGCACGCGGCGTTTCTGCTCGACTTTTACGGGGATGACAAAACGCTCGCCGCGGATCGTGATCAGTTCGTCCTGCACGGTGCCGCCCTCGGCGAGTTTTCGCAGGTAGCCGCGCAGCGAGTCCTGGATCTGACGCTTCTGCTTCTCGATCTCACGGCGAACGCGGCTCAGCTCGGGAGAAGCGCGATCGTCGAGGGTTCCGTCGGGCAGAATCTTGTTACGGAATGAGCGCAGAAAGCCGGTGAAATCCTGGATGCCGGCCGAAAGTGCGCCGACTGCAGCCCATCCGGAGCGCATCGCCGCCGGAGGCTGACGCACGATTTCGCGCCACTCGGCTCCGCGCTCGGCGACGAGAACGACGTCGCGGATCTCGCTGGTTTCAAGGGCAGCTCCGGCGATGCGGGATTTCTCGATCAGCTTTTTGACTTCGGGCAGTCCGGCGAATTCAAAACGTCCGCCAACCCGGCGATAGTCGCGGATTTCAGTGGTGAGTTGCTGCTGGGTTTCAATCCATGCGCGATCGAGCGAAGGCAGAAGTTCGGCGATGCGTCGGCGGCCCAGAGGCGAAGAGGCGTAGCCGGAGAGCAAGTCGCGCAGCGTCTCGAACTCGAGCAGGCGCGAACTGGTGTGGTTCACCGGATTGGGCACGAAGCTCATGCGATTTGATGTTACAACGCGGGAGGATTTCCGTGGGCGAGGGATGATTCGGAGGCGAGGCGCAGTGTAGAATCGAAAGCGCCAGGTCAGCACGGCGAACGGCCCCGTAGCTCAATTGGATAGAGCATCAGACTTCGGATCTGAGGGTTGGGGGTTCGACTCCCTCCGGGGTCGCCATTCGACAAGCCGGTTTGCCGTTCCTGCCAACCCTCCCGCAAACAGCAAGCCCCCGGTTCATCTTCAGTATGCGCACTCTGGTTACTTGCCGCCCGTGCGGTTTCGCGGTGCAATAACACCTGCGGGGAAACTGCCCGTGAAACAACTTTTTGCGGAGCTGATTATGGGGCGTGTTTTTGGGTTCTTGAGTCTGGTCGCCACGATGGCGATCGGCATGTACATCTACTCTCAGCAGGTCAAGACTTTGTCTCCGGCCTCTGGGAGCGGCAATCCAGTAGAAATTGCCAACATCACGGGCGTCAAGAATGATCTGATCAGCATCGCCAACGCCGAGCGCGGGTACATGGCAACGGAAGGGAAGTATGCATCGCTGGAAGAGCTGATTTCAGGCCACTACCTCAGCATCAGGGGCGAGCGCCCTCCCTATACTTACGATGTCGAAACCACATCCAGCGGCTTCAGGGCGACTGCCACCCGCACCACGAAAGGCGCTCCGGCACAGCTCTCGATTACGGAATCCATGGAAATTCAAGCGTCGGAGTGACAAACGGCGGATTACGTCTTTTTCCAGTCGGTCAAGGACATGAGTTCGTCCATGATTTCCTGCAATCTTTGCAGCCGGCGTTCCTGATCGGACGCACCGATCATCTTCTTGCCGCCTTGCAGGTAGAGGCGGTTTGCTTCACTGATTTCCGCGATTTCTTCTCGCAACTTGGCAACACGCTCTTTGACGGACTGGGGCATAAGGATAGCTAGCAGAGGATTTCAGGCCTTGGTAAAGTTGCTTTCGGTAGTGTATCAGTCTGAAGTTTACTCTGGTAAGTCGCCGGATCCCAATCGAACCACTACCGTCACGTTCAGTCGATTGCACCCGACGCAGCGGACGATTAAGATTTCTCCACTCCCATGTCTGAAGTAATTTCGACCGAGCCCACGACTTCGCATCCTGTCTCCACCACCACTGGCCCCGAAACTTCCGTCGAGGTGTTTGCCGTTTACGGGGTTGAGCCGGAGATTCAAGCCTACGCCATGGCCAAGTACTCGCGCTCGGCGCTCTCCATGAAAGAGTCGCTGAAGGAAATCACGTTGCAGAAGGCGGAAAAATTTCTCAACACCTTCTACTTTCAGTACGGGCACCGCTCGATCGCCGACCTGGCCCACATCGCGCTGGCCATCGAGCGCCTTTCCATCCTTGCCGCCATCATGGTCGCCGACGAGCAGCGCTGGGATGGCCAGGAGCGCTCGACTCGCTATCAGGACTTCCGGAAAAGCGGTTACTACACGCCCAGTTTTGAGGGTGACGCTTCCGCGAAGGCTCTTTATCGCGAGACCATCGAGTCTTTGTTCACGGCTTACGAAACAGTTTCGCAACGGACGTTCGAATATCTCGCCAGCATCACGCCCCGTCCCGCCGAAATGAAGCCGGACGCATACGAGCGCACGTTGCGTGCCCGCGCCTTCGATATTTCGCGCTATCTGTTGCCGCTGGCTACCAATACTTCGCTCGGGGAAATCGTCAACGCACGCACGCTGGAAAGCCAGGTCGCGCACCTGCTCTCGCAGCCGCAGAAGGAAGTCCGCGATCTTGGAGCGCTGCTGAAACAAGCCGCCCTTTCTCCGGCCTACAACGCGAACGAAGAATCGCTGCGCGCGCTGGTGGCCGAGATTCGCACCGTGTCGCCCGAAATCGCCGAGCGCGCCGAGCGTGAACTGCTGCGCGAAGTGCGGGTCGCGCCCACGCTGGTCAAGTATGCCGATCCGAATCTCTACGAAATCGAGACGCGACGCGAACTGCAACAAGCCGCCGCGGAACTGATGCGAGGTGCTGCCATCGCCCCCGCACCGCTCGTGGATTTGCTGGATGATGACGCCCTCGAGATCGAACTTGCCAGCACGCTGCTTTACAGCCAGTGCCATTATTCCTACCGGCAACTCCGCCGGGCGGTTGAAGCGGCGGGCGAGGCGCGCCGCTGCGAAATCATCGACCTTGGCCTGCGCCATCGAGGCAAGCACGACGAACTGCCGCGTCCCTTTTCCGCCGGCCAGCAGTTCCGCTTCGACATCCTCATGGACATCGGCGGCTTCCGCGATATGCACCGGCATCGCCGCTGCGTGCAGATCATGCAGGATTTCACTACTGCCCATGGCTTCGATACGCCGCCCGAAGTCGAAGCCGCCGGAGTCCGCTCCGACTACGAATCCGTCATGAAGCGCGTCGAAACCGCGGTGCGGACGCTTTCCGCGGCCTTGGGCGAAGAAGCCCGGCAAAATGCGCAGTACGCGATCCCACTGGCGTTTCGCAAGCGCACGCTGTTCAAGATGGACTTCGCCGAGGCTGTCTATATCTCCGAGTTGCGCACCACGCCTGCGGGACACACCTCCTACCGGAACGTAGCCTATGCCATGTACGAAGCTGTCGCGGCGAAATATCCTGGGCTGGCGAAATATTTCCGGGTGCACGACGTGCGGGAGCCGGTGGATCTGCTGAAACGCTGACGAGTTGTGATCAGCAATGGCGGCACGCTATTAGGGAGTACAAAACATTGTTCAAGACGGTATTGTGGTTTTTTCTTGCCGGGGTGTTAGTAGCGATCACACTTGAAACCCTTTGGCGGATGGCCGGTTATGGTCCATGCGGCTATGTCGTGGAAAGGGTTGCGCGGATCCTCTGGCCGAGTGCGGTTTTCAAAATGGCACTTGACGGCAAGAGGGACTCAGGGTCTCAGGTGGCGACTGTCTACGCACTTTCGTTTGCCGCAAACGGAGTACTATACGGCGTCTCTGGGCTGTTGATTGTTCTTGCTAAGCGTATCCTCGCGCGGCCACGGTGAGACAGGGCTTCTTATAAACGACCTCTGTCAAATTGACGCAAACGAATTCCAAACTCTAGAATCAGCTCACCGATGCCCAACTACGAATACCTGTGCAAGAAGTGCGGACACCGCTTTGAACAGATCCGCAAGTTTTCGGATAAGCAGCTGCGAAAGTGCCCCGAATGCGGGGGCGTGATCGAACAAGTGATCTCGGCTCCAGCGGTGCAGTTCAAAGGCTCGGGGTGGTACGTGACCGACTACGCGAAGAAGGGTTCTTCTTCCGCATCGTCCTCTTCTTCTGAAAATGAGAGCAGCGCGAAGGAAGCGAAAGAAAAGAAGGACGGTAAGGATACGAAGAAAGACGAGAAGCCCAAGTCCGAGACCTCGCCCAAGAAACAGAAGAAGGACTAGCGTCCTCCACCAACTGCGTTCCTATTTCACCGAAGCATTGCCGGTTCGCTCGGGCATGCCAATCACCAAGGTTCGGCGGCGTGGCAGTTCTTCATCGGAGATTTCCCCGACGAATTGCAGGTTGAGGCCCAGGCGCTCGCATTCCTGGCATGCCGCGTCGTTGAGAAAGTAGACGATGTCTCCGCCAAATCGATCTTTGAACCGGCGGCGTTCGTCCAAGTCGAACGGGCTCAGCGAATACACTTTGATCTCGGGAAGTTCGCGCAGGACGGCGCTCAGTTGGCGCTGGAATCCGAGCGCTCCTTGGCGCACTTGCGCCATGGTGAACGAGACAACGCGATAAGGCATGAAAATTCAGCTCCTGATCCCTGCCGCTGCCATCATTCTTCCCGTTATGCCCTTCTCCGCCCGAAAGCTGAACAGCAGCTCCGGATGGCAGACCGTGCATGGCGCCGCCGTGTCGATGTTCTTGGCCAGCACACCTGCATCCAGCAGTTGCCGACGGTTGGCCTCGACCAGGTCGAGAAAAAGTTTCACTGGCAGTTCGCCGTGTCCCGGGGCGCGCGCGGTCAGGAATAACAACGGATATTTCTCCCGCACCGGGTCCGATTCCTTGACCTCGCGGAACAAGCTGCTGGCGTAAGCAAACTGAGCTTCAAACCGGGTGCGCACTTCTTCGCCCACTGCGTAGCAGCACCCCCGCACGCCCGGCCCAATCGCTGCCACCAGGTTCCGCGGATCACTGCCAAAGTGTTTCCGCATCTCGCCGACACCCTTCTCGGCGATGCGCTTGACCGTGCCGCGCCACCCGGCATGAAAAACGCCGACGGCCCGCCGTTTCCGATCCGCCAGAATGATGGGAAGGCAATCGGCGGTTTGCACTGCTACCAGCAGCCCCGGAGTATCTGTGACCATTCCGTCTCCGACCAGTGGCTGTGCTGGCATCCGTTCGACGTGATGGATCAAATCAGAATGAATCTGCCGCAACGAAACCAGGGGCCAACTCCTTCGTCCGCTGGCCGCGCCCAGTTCCTTGAGAAA
>Ga0074046_10005283_pt1 | contig 10344 bp, 9 predicted proteins | sample BogForMeECP23OM3_FD_94441 | JGI IMG/M metagenome (GOLD analysis project Ga0074046, IMG submission 94441) | Bog forest soil microbial communities from Calvert Island, British Columbia, Canada - Bog Forest MetaG ECP23OM3 | ecosystem: Environmental > Terrestrial > Soil > Wetlands ...
CCATTCGGCCAGATCGGAGGATACCTCCAGGCCAACTACGGGCTGCTGGTGACGCCGGACGGGGGCGAACTGGTTGAGCTCCCGATGCAACCGTCGGCCATGAACAGCGTGCAGCGCACCGCCAAGCTAACGCTGGACGCGGCCGGCACGTTAAAGGGTGACGTGCAGGAAACACGCATCGGCGACCGGGCGAGGTACGAGCGGGGTCTACTACGCGATGTCAACAAAGACGCCGACCTGATCAAGCCGCTTGAAAGTTTGCTGGCTTCGTCGCTGCCGACTTTCCAGATCACTAACGCCAAAGCGATGAATATTCACCACAACGATCTGCCTTTCGGCTTCAGCTTCTCGTTCGTGGCCCAGAATTATGCCAAGAACGCGGGCAACCTGCTGCTGGTACGGCCGCGGGTGATCGGCACAAAAGCCTCGGGAGTATTGGAAAGCAAGGAACCCAGGCAGTATTCGGTAGAATTTTTGGCTCCCGCACGGGACACCGATATGTTCGAGATCACACTACCGGCCGGTTATGAGGTGGATGAGTTGCCTGCACCGGTAGACGCGGACTATAGCTTCGCCACCTATCACTCCAAGACCGAGGTAAGCGGATCCTTGATTCGCTACACCCGCACCTATGAAATCAAGCAACTGAGCGTACCGGTAAGCAAGGCCGATGAAGTGAGGAAGTTCAACCGAATTATCGCCAGCGACGAGCGCAACATGGCCGTCTTGAAACCGATCGCGAAGTAGTTCCAAGGGTCGGCATCCTTTATTCGGAGAGGCTTATTTGCTGACGCTCATGAGATACACCGTCAGCGTTCCCCAAAACAGCTTGGCGCGCATTTGTACCGGCAGGTGTTGGGCGTCGTCGGTATACCAAATCCACACCCGCCCACGGTTCTTCAGGACGCCGTAGTCGCCCTCCGGCCCAACGCGAATTGTGTTGAAGGTTCCGGCCGGAGTCTTCACCTGCTCCTTGCCTTCGACGTGCGCCTGCACGGTCACGGTCTTGCTGCCGTCATTGAGAGGAAAGCTGTAGTTGGCGCCTTGCTGCAACGGCAGGCTCGCAACATAAAGGATGCCTGAAACAACATCAGTCACGCAGCCGGGAATGTTGTTTTCGGTTCGCTTCTGCTCGTTAGTCTTGAGGTTGTGCTCCTCCAGCACCGCTTTGTGGCGGCTGTAATCGAAGGTGATCACAGTGTCTCGCCGATGCGAGCCTTCTTCCGTGTGCTTCATCACCTTGGCCGAGCAGAGAGTCTTGGCGTCGAAGTAGGAGTTGAAACGGTCGGCCACACGAAAGAGCAACGCAACCACGCTGGTGGAATCGGCGGTTACGCTGACGTGTTCCTGCGAGCCTACGCGCTCAACGCGCACCGTCGCCATACCGGCATCCCAGAAGCGCCATTCGGCTGTGAAATGGAGCGTCTGCCCGTGGGGAAACTCAAAACCGGGTCGCAACGGCTCGATGCGCGCGGCAGCGCCAATCTTGTTGTCGCTTTGCGCTTGCGGAGCAGCGTGGGACGGCAATGCGGTTTGAGCGGCAGCCCCACCCTGTTCGGGCGGAACTGACCCTGCCACCACAAGTGCGACCACAAGAAAATAAAGTGTAATTGAATTCACTATCACCCAGGAAACCAGAGGATCTTAATGACCAGCGCCGCCAACATGGCCGCTGCGCCCAGCAAGGAATTGTACTCGCGATGCTTCAAGTATAACTCGCGCGAGAACCCGCTCATGATTTGACGGAACAGTAACGTATGGGGAAGCATGCTGGGCACGCGTAGTGCGTAGTCGCCATACTCTCGAAATTGACTGCGCAAGAATGCTTCTTCTGAACGAATGACCGGCACGTAAACGACGGCGAACAGCAGAACGATCGCGAGGAAGATCCACACGTCGCGCGCGGCAATCCCAAACCCAACGCCGATGATAATGGAGCCGAGATACAAAGGATTGCGCACGTAGGCGTAAGGACCGGTCATGGCGAGCACGCGGTTCTTCTCCACATGCCCCGACGCGATGGCGCGAAGTAGAATTCCCAGCGACGCAATCGCGGTACCGATCAAAAGAGAAGGCCACGTTGGCCGGGCACGCCAAACATAGAAGGCTGCGAACGCAAACCCCAGCGGTACGCGGATGCGCCGCGCAATCCGGCTCCACGACGCTGGGGAGTTGCCGGCTTGAACTTCAGGCACCGTGGCCTCCCAGCAGGTGGTCGGCGGCTGCGATTACCGACTGCGGTTCGATCGAGACCAGGCCTTCGTCGGGACGGTCCGTATGACTCGTGTTGTCCACACTGTCGGCACTGCGCAGGACCACGTTGCGGGTTGCGAAAGGACCGTTACGTTCCGGACGCGTGGGTCCGAACAGGGCAACGACGGGCACGTGCAATGCCGCGGCAAGATGCATGGGACCAGTGTCTCCACCAATGAACAAGCGAGCGCGGCGCGTGAGTGGTATCAACTCGCTGATCGAGCAATTCAACGGAACCGCCGTTCCGGCGCTGGATTCACGGACTGCATCCGCGAGTTGTTCTTCCCCGGGTCCGTGGTTGACCACCACCGCCAGTCCGCGCTCCGTTAGTGCGCGCGCAACTACCCCGAAGGATTCCGGCGGCCAACGCTTGGCGCCCCAACCGGCGCCGGGATTCAAGATAGCGAACGGCTTGCTGTCAAGTTTAGTAACAAATTCCTTGGCCCAAGCTTCGTGTATCGGGTCAAGCGGAAAGGGCGGATCGGCGTACTCCAGCGACTGGCCCGCAACCGCTGATGCGAGGGACAGCGCCTGCTCGACCACATGGGTTCCTGATGGTTCGATGGCTCGCGTGTAAAACATGCTGGCTGGGGCTTCGCGCGGCTGCGAAGATCCAACTCGAACTCTTGCGCCCGAAGTGCGGGCGGCGAGTGCCGAGCGCATCGCACCCTGAAGATCGAGTGCCAGTTCGTACTTCATGGCGCGGACTTCGCCAAGGCAGGAGCGCATCTCACGCCACGTCTCACCCGATGATAGGTCATGTCGCCAGTTGGAAAAGTTGGCCACATGGACCCAGTCGGCCAGTGGTTTGAGCGGCGAACGTGGCGTCAGGCGTTCGCTCTCATTTGAGCACAGCAATTCAGCCCAGCGCTGCTCGATCAGCCATCCAACTTTCAAGTCAGATTTCGCGTGCCGTAACGCAGCGATTGCCGGCATACTATGAATGACGTCGCCCATCGCGCTCAGTCGCACGACCAGCATGCGATCGGGAAGCGGAATGGGAGAGGAGCGGTTTGTCATGGTGTTTGTGGCTCACCACAGAGGCACGGAGACACAGAGAATTAAAACATCAAAAGCAACCACGGATTTCACGGATGAACACGGATCCGATTGGATTGTAAGGAACCTCGTTTGCTCAGAGTCAACCGTCAAACTTAGCCTTGGGGGCCTATCCTTTGTACCGGCAATAGCTAGCTCGTATACCGCCTGATTGCCACTTGCTTTCTTGTTCTCTGTGCCTCCGGGTCTCTGTGGTAAGAACTCACCGTCCTGCGCTCCGGGATTCGAGGCGCGAGAGAAATTCTGTCGTCGAGTGGTCCTTGGCGTCGCCGACGATCTCAACCCGCCCGCCATAGGCCAGCACCTCGTCGCGCTCGGGAACATTCTCTTGCGTGTAGTCGGTGCCTTTGGCCTGCACATCGGGACGTATCTCGCGAATCAGCGCGCGCACATCCGTCTCGTCGAAAATGACGACGGCATCCACATCAGCAATTGCGGCGATGATTTCCACACGCTCGGTGGCAGGCATCAGGGGACGGCCCTCACCCTTAATCTTGCGGACACTTTCGTCGGAGTTGATGGCGACGATGAGCTTCCCGCCGAGGGCTTTTGCTCCGCGCAGATAACGGATATGACCGACGTGCAGAAGATCGAAGCAGCCGTTTGTCAGTACGACGCGCTCCCCGCGGCGGCGCCATTCAGCTACTCGCTCGCACAAAGCGGGACGCGCAAAGATTTTTTGTGCACTGTCGGTCATCAGAAATATCGTTCCGGCTACTACAGCGTGTCATCCTAAGCGAAAATCGCCAACGGCGACCGAGGTCGAAGGCCCCCTATCCAACGCCAAACGTTCCTTTCGCTATAGGGCTCCTTCGACTCCTCGGTCGTCCGCCACGGCGGACGACCTCGTCGCTCAGGATGACACACTCCTAAAACAGAAAATGTTTCCTACGACATCGTCGCCGCGTACTGATCGATGGCGGCCAGCAGCTCTTTGTTCGAGACCGTCGCTGTGCCGCGCTTCATCACGACGATGCCGCCGGCAAAGTTGGCCAGCCGCGTTGCATCGGCGGTATCGGCTCCCGCCGCCAATGCCGCAGTGAAGGTCGCGATCACGGTGTCGCCCGCGCCGGTCACATCCACCACCTGATCGGAGCCGAAAATCGGGACTGCGAGCGGCGCAGCATCCTTCTCGAAGGCCACCATTCCATCGCGCCCGCGCGTGATGACCAGCGATTCCAACCGCATCTGCTTCATCAGTCGCTCGCCGGCCGCGAGCAGCTTCTTATCGTCATGGCCAATCTTGATTCCTAACGCTTCTTCCACCTCCGGCTCGTTGGGCGTCGCCGCAGTCACACCTTCAAACTCCAACATGCGATAGCGGGAATCAAGCGTCACCGGCTTGTTCTGCAAACAGTGGTTCGACTTGATGAAGTTGAGCAGCCTCGGCGTAGCCGCGCCGTAGCCGTAATCGGAAACAAGGAACGCGTCGGAGGCGGTGGCATACTCGCGCGCCGCGTTTACCACATTAAGCAACGCTGGATGCAGTTCGTCCAACGGCTCGGGCTCGCGGTCCACGCGCACTACTTGCTGGCGGCTGGTGTGCGACATCCCGGCCAGGATGCGAGTCTTGGTGGGCGTGATGTGGCCTTTTATGCGCTCAATGCCGCTGGTAGGGATTTTCTTCTCGTGCAACTGCCACACCAGAAGGCTGCCGACTTCATCGTCGCCGACCACGCCGACGGGAAGCACATTGACACCCAGCGCAGCCAGGTTCATCACCGCGTTGCCACCGCCACCGGGAACAACGGCGCGTTCGCGATGCTTGAGGATGAGCACGGGAGCTTCCCGCGAGACGCGCGCGATCTCGCCGAAGACGAACTCGTCGGCGACCAGGTCAATCAGCGCCGTGATGGAAACATCGGAGAACGATTGAACGGTCTTTTGCCAGCGCTCCGTGTCTTTCAAGTGTCTGGTCATGAATTCAAATGAAGGCCCGGCGCTTTAAATAGAGCAACCGGGCACAGCCGAACCTACGATTGTCTCATGTGGCCTGTTGCTTTCGCTGGGCAATCGCAGCCAGCATTGCGTCCAGCGCGGCCTCAGGATTTTCCAAGTTCATTCGCACCGGAACGACGTAAATCGGTTGCAGCGCCTGCAAATGGGCCCCGAGATTCACGGCATCCTTTTCCGTCGTGACGAATGCTGGCGTACGGCTTTGCTGGCGCAGACGCAGCAGATTGCCCACGTCGGCTTCCGTGTAGCGATGATGATCGCGGAAACTCCGCGCATCGGCGAGCGCGAGTCCGGCTGCCTTCAACTGCGAAAAGAAATTCTCCGGCCGGGCGATGCCGCAGAAGGCGATGCAGGGTTCTCCGGTCGGCGGGGCGTCAATCTCGCGGCGCGCTCGCCAGATGAGTTGGTTCTGCAGCCTCAGTCCGTCCAGGGTCGTGTCATTCGTAAGAACAATCGCGTCGGCGCGCGCGAGGGAGGCAATCGACTCGCGCAGACGGCCGGACGGAAGAAGTGCATCTCGCGCGTCCGTGGGCGTGACCAGCACGATGTCGAAATCTCGTGCCAGCCGCCGGTGTTGAAAGCCATCGTCGAGCAGATGTAGCCGCGGACCGAAGCTGGCTTCCGCTGTCTGGCCTGCCTGGTGGCGGTCTTCGCCCACGATGACTTGAACTCCCAGTTTGCGAGCGATCAACAGCGGCTCGTCGCCAAAGTCACGAGCTGAGCCGTTAGGGTCAACGATCGCGACACCCCGCGTCTGTCGCCGGTAGCCGCGTGACAGGACATCAAACGCAATGCCGCGTTGCTTGAGCAGTTCGCCGAGCGAAATCAGAAACGGCGTCTTGCCGGAGCCGCCGACTGTGATATTGCCGACGCTTACCACCGGCCCTTCGAGGCGGCGCACCGGCATCATGCCGCGGTCGTAGAGTTGGTTGCGAACGCTTATCGCGGCGCCGTACAGCGCCGAGACCGGGTTCACGCGTGCCTCTCGGAGGACAGTTCGGCCGCAGCTTGCGTACCCTCAGGCAGTAAGTTCAACAGCGCCTTGACGGTTCGTTCAGTTGCGCCCTGCTGAGAGCGCATGACTTCAAATGCCCGGCGCCCGAGCGCCCGGCGGTCATCGTCGTTTTCCAAAAGCTCAAGCACGGTTGCGGTCAGCGATTGCGGCGTGACGACACGCAGCGCATCCGCCCGGCGAAACACCTCGATGATGTCGCGAAAGTTTTCGGTGTGCGGCCCGACGAGAATCGGCGTTCCGAACAGAGCCGCCTCGAGCACATTGTGTCCGCCACGCGGCACTAGGCTGCCGCCAATCAATGACAGGTCGGCAAACTCATACAGGCGAGCCAGCTCGCCAATACTGTCCAGCAGAAAGACGCCTCCGGCAAGCGGCTTCCGGCCGCCCCATTGCGAGCGCCGCTGATATCGCAGTCCCGACGACGCCAACAGAGACGCGACCGCCTCGAAGCGCTCAGGATGGCGCGGCGCGAGCACCAGCAGCGCGCTCGGATATTGCGGCGTGACCTGCCGGAATGTCTCCAACAGCATCGCCTCCTCGCCTTCCAGCGTGCTGCCGGCGGCCAGCAGCGGGCCGATTTCCTCACGCTCCAGCGCGGCTGTGAATCGCGACGTTAGTTCCGATTTTGCCGGCGGCTTCACTTCAAACTTCAGGTTGCCACTGATATGAACGCGTTCCGCAGGTGCTCCCATCTGCACCAGGCGGCGGGCGTCCTCGTGGCTCTGCGCAAGGAAGAGCTGCACGTTCTGCAGCACACGACGCAAGAGCTTGTGAACTCGCATGTAGCCGGGCAACGAACGATCGGACACACGCGCATTCACCACGGCGACGGCGGCGCCGGAGAGGCGCGCCTCGTGCAGCAAGTTGGGCCAGAACTCGCTCTCAGCCAGGACAAGCAGCTTCGGACGCAGCGCCTGCAAGTACGCCCGCACGGCGAAGGGCAAGTCGAGCGGCACGTAGAAGACGTTGTCCTCGCCGAAGCGTTCGCGGGCCAGCTTCTGGCCGGTGTCAGTTGTGGTCGAGACCACGATCCGCCAGCCCGGCAACTGCGCTTTCAGTTCGTCCACCACACGCGAAATCGCCAGCACTTCGCCAACCGAGACAGCGTGGATCCAGATGGTATTGACCGCAGCTCGACCAACGAGCCGGTCAGGCACCGTGCCCAGCCGCTCCCTCAGTCCGGTGCGGTACTTGCCATGACGCAGCATCTCCAGCAGCCACCATGGCGCGCTGATGACCAGCGCGAGCAGCAGGAGAACACTGTAGAGCGAATACACGCTGCGATTGTAATTGCGCTGCGACAATGAACCAAACCACAGTTGAGCATGGCGCCTCGAAAAGCGGATAATCCGGCTATGCCTTCTCGCAGCCGTGTCTTGTTGTCGATCGTCCTGATTGTCGCGTTCTCGTCCGTCGTGCTATTGGCCTCCAAGGAGTTTGTTATGCCCAAGGCTGCTGACGCGAACACTTATCCCTCCAAGGACGCCCATCCCAATGAGAAAGTGACGGTCGCTGTCGAGCTCTACAACACGGCGCCGAAGGACAACATCTTCATCACGCACTACAGCGAGGAAGGGATTCTTCCGGTACTGTTGATCATCACCAACGATGGCGACCAGCCGATCACGTTAAAGGAGATGCGCGCGGAGTTGGTGAATGCCAGACGGGCGAAGCTGGAAGCGCTCGACGTGGACGATGTTTTTCGGCGCGTCGCGCACATCGAAGGAAGCAGCAACCCGCGGACGGTTGGGCCCATTACGCTGCCGGGCGGCAACAAGAACAAGAAGGCGCAGCAGCAGTACGACGAGATCACGCGCGCGCACTTCGCGGCGCAAGCGGTCGAGCCGCACTCCACCCGGTCGGGCTTCCTGTTCTTCGACGTGCAGAACGTGCAGCAGCCGGTCGCAGGCGCACACATCTATCTCACCGGGGTGCAGAACAACAGCGGCAGCGAGCTGATGTACTTCGAAGTTCCAGTGATGCCGTAGAATACGGCGCGGGTGGAATCAGCCGCTTTCAGCCGTTCGCACTATGCTGGTGCTCCTGACCGCGTCATCGCATCTAAAATAGGCACAAGTCGGGGTTGAGGAGTCCTAGCCATGCGTAAAGCTGTATTGTTCGCTGCCCTTTTGTTCTTCGCCCTTTCGCTCCAGGCGCAACAAATCCGCGGAGACTATATCGAGTCGCGCTCGACCGACGTGTATGTGGCACAATGTTTCGCCAACGGCGAGGTCGGGCTGACGGGCAACTACGCGCTGATGGCATGGCATGTGCAGGAAGGCGAGTGGAACGGGGTCAAGCTCGATGGCCTTACCGTGGCGGCGGCGGTGCGCGCACGGGCAACGCTGGGCGATCCCTACGGAAATCCCTACCCTGCAGAAGCGGTACTGATGGTGGACGATGCGGCCGACGCCGCGCAACGGCAGGCGCTGATCGCGCTGGCGCAGCACGAGGGCGGCAGGCTGTTGGAAAACGTGGCGCGCGTCGAGTATGTGCCGGTAGTGCTCGATGTTCCGCAGGACCCGCATGAGGGCCACGCGGTGTTGCGTGCCGGACATCTGGCGACCATCGCGACCCGGCCGCTTAATCACCACGACCACATCTGCGGCAATGAGACAAACTTTTATCCTCCGCTGACGAAGGTACAACACGCGACCTCAGCCGTGGCGCTGACAGACGAATTTCGCGGCGCCGGCCTGGGCTCACAGTGGAGCATGCATGGAAAGCGCAGCGCCTACATCGCCAGCTTCAGCGAGGGTGGCGATGCTGTGGCGTCGGTGGCCAGGCAGCCAGCAATACCCTAATGGATAGATTGGGTACGGTCCTACCCGCTGCGCAACGGGCATCCAAACACTTGCGGTAAAATGAGAACTTAGCTAGTCGGGGCGTAGCGCAGCCTGGTAGCGCACCTGCCTTGGGCGCAGGGGGTCGGAGGTTCAAATCCTCTCGCCCCGACCAATCATCTCAGCCTGCTGTGGTCAGAATCCGCCGCTGCCGCTGCCGGCTTCCTAGCCTTGAAGATCATTTCTGAGAAACCTACGTACTTGCAGTCAAGCACTTCGAACCCGTGTGCCCGTATCAAGGCCGCCAAACTCTTCCGGGTGTAATGAGTAATGTGCTCGTGGGCATAAGCGCCCGGCAGAATCTTGCCGTAGATCCATTCGAGCGCAACCCAGGACCAGCGATCATAGTCGGGAGTGCCAAGAATCATCGTGCCTTCTGGCCGCAGCACTCGCCACATCTCGTTCAAGATTTCCGGATCCTCCGGCACGTGCTCGATGACCTCGGAGTTAATGATCACTTCAAAGCTTTCATTCTTGAAGGGCAACGCGAAAGTTGACCCGTTGACGAGCATCTCGTGATTCGGTTTCAGCCAGCGGAGTTTGCGATACAGGATGTCCATGCCGACCGCCTCTTTGAGATCGAGAATGATTCGGCTCGATCCGCAGCCAATGTCCAGTACCGACTGGGAACCGGCGGTGAAGTCGAGGATGATCTCGTGCCGCTTCCGCTGCCAATATCTTTGCAGCCAGATGGGGCTGTTGTAGGCGCGGTAATCATAGTCGGCGGATTCCACCGAGTTGCGGAGTTGCCACATTCTAACCAGCGTCTTCAAGTAGGCAACGCCAAATTTCAGCAGCTTGGTGTACGATCTGCCGGAGCCTCGCGACATGTACCGGAAGGGGAGTTCCGCGATACTCCAGCCCTCCGTGTAAATTTTGATCAGAATCTCCTCGAGGGCATCGAAATCACGAGACTTGACGTCCAGGCATTTGACCGCAGCCGCGCGATACATGCGGAAGCCACTGGACAGATCCTTGAGCGGCAAAGAAAGAACGCGAGCGTAGGTAACATTCAGGACCTTGCTCAATACCCGACGCAACGCGGACATCTCCGCTTTTCCGCCGGACACATAGCGGGATCCAATCAGCACGTGTGCCTTATCGCGAGACCGCCACATCTCGGCGATGAACGATGGCCGGTGCGACAAGTCAGCGTCCATGGTCACAATGTAAGGCGCTGTAGTGGCGGCAAATCCCGTCAGAAGCGCTGCACCGTAA
>Ga0074046_10005284_pt1 | contig 10342 bp, 10 predicted proteins | sample BogForMeECP23OM3_FD_94441 | JGI IMG/M metagenome (GOLD analysis project Ga0074046, IMG submission 94441) | Bog forest soil microbial communities from Calvert Island, British Columbia, Canada - Bog Forest MetaG ECP23OM3 | ecosystem: Environmental > Terrestrial > Soil > Wetlands ...
AGGTGAACTGATTGCCCGGATGACCGTCACGGAAACGACCGATATCGTGGATGCGGTCCGGTATCTTGCATCCAACCCCGATTATTCGTTCTCTTCCATCCACTGGCAGATCGATGCCAATTTTGCCGGGGATTTTCCCCTGCGCCAGTTTCAAGAGTGGGCGGACAGGAGCTATAATCCCGGGATACGTACGCTGGTCTGTTCCTGGGTAGATCATATGGAGAACTCAGGTGAAGTTCTGCGTTGGTACCCGTTCCTGGATACCCTGGAAGACCTGCTTCTTGGAAAGACCAGCCTGCTCAGGTGCGGGTCCGGGTATGCCAACTACAGTATCATGACCGATGGAAACATCGGCCCCTGCCCGGTCATGATTGGGATGTCACAGTATTATGTCGGGCATATCTCCTGTTCGCATCCGCTGGAGCTTGCCCGCATTCTTGTCAGCGGGGAGTGCACGGACTGCAGGATCCGCGACTTCTGCGGCGGCAGGTGCCTGTACTCCAATATCACCCGGCCATGGGGGGAGGCTGAGAGGCGGTTGGTCTGTGCTGCCGTCTGTAACCTTCACGATTCGCTCCGGGCAGAACTCCCGCGGGTTCAGGCACTCATCAGCAGGGATATTATCACCCTGAAGGATTTCGAGCATGAGAAATTCAACGGATGCGAGATCATACCGTAAAAGACGTTATATAACTGTTTGAATAAAAAAAGATGAGATAATGCAGATGTATTTATACTGAATGGTCAGATGTATATACGCAGATCACAACTGCATGAGTAATACAATGGAAAGAAAGAGTTTTGGTGGCCCGAGAAATTTCGGTCCCAGAGAAATGACAAAGACAGTCTGTTCAGACTGTGGCAAAGAGTGCGAAGTCCCCTTCAAGCCAACTGAAGGACGGCCGGTCTACTGCAGGGACTGCCTGCCCAAGCACCGGAAACCCCGGTTCTAATTTCATCATTTTTTCTTTTTTTAGAGATTTGCCTGTGGTTTTCATATATTCAGGTAACCTCATCGAAAACATCATGGTGGTGCTCTGCAAATATGCAGACATGGCAGGGTCATGGAAAGAGGCAAGGGATTGTGCTGCCAGCGAAGGTCTTCCGCAGGTCTACCATAACTGGGATGCTGAAACCTATGGAGCATGCCGGGCTGGTGAACAACAAGGCGTTTTCAAGGCAGGGGTGTTTATTGAACACCGGTGCATCTGCATGCCTGCCTCCCTGAGTGCTGAAGAGCTTGAAACGAGAGAGAGAAAGTTCCGTGAAGAAAACCCCGGCTGGTAACTGCCCGGTTCTTCCATTTTTTTAAAGAAGCATTATTTTCTCTTTATTTCCTGGCGGAACCGGTGGAGGAGATCGTAGAGCATCATGCGAAACTCCACCCCGATATCTTCCCATGACTTCGCATCTGATACCGGCTGGTCTGGAGGAGCGACTTCACGGTTTTCATGCACAACCTGAGCATCGGTGCTTCTACCGGTCCCAGACTGCAACCAGAGCTGCCGCATGATCTCATAATAGCCACCTGCCAGTACGATGAGAAACACCAGCGGGATAATGATGAATGAGATATACCAGAACATCGGGTAAAGCGTTGTTGACGCAACCGCGTCAACCCACTGGAACAGTTTCAGGAAAAAGGCGATACAGAAGACACTCCCGATAGCCCTGATAATCGGAAACGGCAGATTGAGGGGAAAGGGAAATGCCCCGAATATATCGCTGACAAAAAAGATGATGCCGATGAGGATGAGGAGCCAGAAGTTCTCATTGAGAAACAGAACACCGGAAAGGAACACCTTGTTCGACACATAGTACGTAAGGATGTTTGCAAGGACTACTGCAATTAAAAAACTGATGATCCCCATCATCCGTGATACGAACACCCAGCCAAGCGGTTGTTTACGATATCGCCACATACGGTCTCCCGGAAATGCAGTATAGGTTTTATCAGGACGTCTATAATAGTATTGAGCATCGGTCTTTTGGCATGAACCGGGGCACTTCAGCACAACATGTATTATGATGATTGCATGATCAACTGGTATGCAGGTCAATTATAAACGCTATGGGCTCTACCTGCTCAGGTGGCAGGCAAGCACTCCCATCCTGGCAGGGGTCGGGATCCTTCTTGCATCAATGGGGCAGCTCGTCGCCGCAATCGTAGCAAACCTGATCGGCGGCCTCATCTTTTTCTGGGTGGACCAGTTCATCTTCACATCGCAGTCACTGCTGACACATTGGGAAGTCAGGGACAATATTACCTGTGTTGACTGCGGAAAGGTTGCCCGGGGGTACCGGCTGGTCAGATCGGGAGATTACGACAGGACGCATGATCCTGAGCCGGAGTTCCGGTGCGAGGAGTGCTCGCAGAAAAAGGCTGATGAATTGAAAGGAAGGGGCATCCGCACGGAGTAGCCATCGCATTGGGAAGGCATTATTTTTTCCCGATCCCGTAGTATTTTCTGAGAAATTCATGAATCTTTTCTGACTTGATATACCCGCGGTCGATTCTGTTCACGATTTCATCGATCATCGTGGCGTAGGTAATGATCTTTTGTGCAAGTACATCTTCCATCATGTCCGCGGTGCCAATGATGCCCTGGAGAGGGTTGCGGATATGGTCGTTCAGGACGGCAAAATCCTGCAGGTTCTTCTCGATCTGCTGGAATGCTTCTTTCTTCAGATGCTCTATCTCTTCCCGTTCACTGATGTCACGGACAATAACCGCTATGGCAGGGTGCCCGAACTGGTCAAATGTCCGGGCATTGACCTCAACGGGTATACATTTTCCGGTTTTTGTGGATACAATTCCTGCGTAGATGACATGCCCGAACGACTGCAGGATCTTGGTCGGGAGATCTACACCACCGGATTTTTCGCCGGGGAGCAGATCGGAAAGATGCATTTCCAGAAACTCGGCACGCTGGTATCCCAGCACTTCACATGCGGCATCGTTTACTTCGACAATCCTGCCAGGGGTGTTGTCGGGGTTCATGCGGCATACACAGATCGGATCGGTTACACTATTAAAAAAAAGTCGATAATTTTCCTCGCTCTGGATAAGCTTGTCATGCAGTACGTTCTGGGACTGTTCGAGATCTTCGAGCATCCCGTTGACCCGGTCCGCGAGCCCCCCGATCTCGTCCTCACCGGCTATGCGCACCCGGGCGGAGAAATCACGTTTTCTGCCAATTTCGTTCACTCCCTGGCTCAGTCTCTCAAGCCTTGACAACACGGTTTTTTCCAGCAGGAGGAGTATGGCAAGACCAAAGACAAGGCCGCCAATGATGAGCAGGACCACAAAATACAGCGTGGTTGATTTTCCCTGATCATAGATCCCCCGGTCGATACCGACTTTGATGATAAGTACTGGTTTACCGGATATATCACGTATGAGTGAATATCCGCCGAGCTGAGTGCTGTTTATAGGTTCAATGATGATCGGCGCATCTATACTAAGGGCGTCTTTTCCCACGCGCTGGATGAACGGTATGGAGGATGCCGGAAACATCGGTAGTATGGTGATGAAATCCTGGGGGAGATCTCCATCACTATACCCGTGCATTTCAAGCGGCAGCTGGGCCAGCGAAGAGAGCCGGGAGATCTCCGTAGTATCAATATAGCGACCCATGAGGACGTATCCGGCCACGTGCTGGTTTTCGCGGTCGGCAAAGACCGGGCGGATCGCAATCATCATCGGGCCATCAGGAAAATCTGCAATCCCCATTATGCCGGCACTTGACGCGTTCTGGAACTTCAGGCGGGGATAAACTGATAGCGGTGAATGTAAGTCTGGCGGGACTGGAACGAGTATATGGCGGTTGAGATCGTACCCCTGTCCCGATATGAGACTGCCACTGGCATTATACAACAGGATTTCGTTGAACCCGAGCCGTTCGAATGTATCAGGGTCGAGCCGGGACCATTCTGTTCCTGAGATGTTGGCCGTCACAAACGCAATCGTATCCTCCCTCGAAGCCCAGTCATATGTCACCGCATCAAGCGCGTTTATGTCATTGCCAAGTGCGACAAGTACGCGGTTGGTCTCTTTTTGGGCATTTTGCATCTCAACCTTCGAAAAACCGCCCAGCACGATAACTTCTGACGAGATATAGAGGGCAAGGATCAGGCACAGAAGAGTGATACAGACAATTACTACGGTCTTTTTACGTATGTCCACTGACATCCCCCCCACGCCAGACCGGCTGATATTGACAGTTCTGTATTATACGTGACCTATTCTTGTTTCTTTCGAAAACCCCGAAATGGCTGCAGCCTGAACGATTCCTTCTTCTGTAAAGAGGGGCTCGGCGGTTTTCCATGTAGATATTGTACAATATTGCAGGTTAAAATGCTATAATATCCAAAAAATTACAATAATGTATAAATATGTACAAAGTAAATCTGTAAACAGGATATCATCCAAGGGCCGCCGGATCCATCATGAAATTCAAAGGAGGAGCTGATCCCTTCAATCTGAAAAGAATGAAAACGCCACATCAGATGATGTGCAGTTATACTAGGAACCCGAATCTATGAACCCAGAACTGAATCTTAATCTCGGGCTTGAGGAATTTATCACTGCAGTAAACAACCAGCCCAGGCCGCTGGTCATCCCCCTCTGTGCCGAGCTGCCGCTTCCGGATATCTCGCCCCTTGATATCTATACCAGTACCCGCACGGGATGCGGGTTCCTGCTCGAATCCATGGAGGGAAGCGAGAAACTCGCGCGGTACTCATTTATCGGGATCGATCCGGAATGCGTTGTTTCCATCGGAGAAACCATAGAGGTCCGGGGGAATGAGCCCTTTGTGTCCATTGCACGTGATCCTGAAGGGAATAATCCCGTGGACAGGATCAGATCGATCTTATCGCGATTCCACTATATGAACGTCAAAGCCCCCAGGTTTTTCGGCGGTATGGTAGGTTACTTTGCCTACGACTGCGTGTATTCCCTTTTTGAAAAAGTCCCAAAAAGGGTCAGAAAGGTCCCTGAGAAGACCGGCATGGAGAACGATGCCTACTTCATGCTCACAAAGGACTGCCTTGTTATCGATCACCGGGATAAAAAATTATTCATCTTTTCCAGCCCGTTCCTTACCTACGATTCTGACATTGCGGAGGAATATCACAGGAGCAAGGCCAAGATCCATGCCATTGCAGGTATCATTGGCAGACTCGCATTAGGAAATGTCCGGGACTCCGGTCGTGGCAACGGTGATTCGTCTGCTCAGAATTTCAGCTCGCCGGTCACGCAGGAAGCCTTCGAGTGTTCTGTAGAGCGGATCAGGGAATATATCGCGGCTGGGGATATTTTCCAAGCGGTTATCTCACGGCGCATGGAAGTCCCGGTGAGCCACGACCCATTCGCGATTTACGCTGCACTCAGGAGGATAAACCCGAGCCCGTACATGTATTACCTTGACTTCGGTAACGAGAAAGTAGTCGGGGCAAGCCCTGAGATGCTCGTGCGCGTAGAGAAACGCCGGGTCACGACGGTTCCTATTGCAGGTACCCGTCCCCGCGGGCGTGACACGGACGAAGATGAACGGCTCGAAAATGATCTTCTGCAGGACAAAAAAGAGCTGGCCGAACACACGATGCTGGTCGACCTCGCGCGCAATGATCTGGGGAGGGTGTGCAGGTTCGGGACCGTCGAAGTCAGTGAGTTCATGAATATTGAAAAGTTCTCTCATGTCCAGCACATCGTCTCGACCGTGAACGGTGTGCTGAAAGACAACCTTGACTGCTATGATGCCTTCAAGTCCTGTTTCCCCGCTGGTACGGTATCAGGAGCACCGAAGATCCGGGCCATGCAGATTATTGATGAACAGGAAGAGGGAGCCCGCGGCCTGTATGCCGGCGCAGTCGGTTATATCGGGTTCGACCGGAACCTCGATTTTGCAATTGCCATCCGGACTATCCGTATCCGGGATGAACGTGCCTACATCCAGGTGGGCGCCGGAATCGTCGCAGATTCTGTACCGGCGAACGAATGGACCGAGACGGAGAGTAAGGCAGCCGCAATGGTCCGGGCGATCGAGCAGTCGGGGGTATGCAGGTGAAAGTGCTGATCGTGGATTGCTTCGACAGTTTCACCTTCAACCTCTACCAGCAGGTGGGCAAGCTCGGCGGTAACCCGGTTGTTATGACCTGCGATACACCGCTCGGGCGGCTGCAGAAAAGCGGGTGCGACCGGATCATCCTCTCGCCGGGCCCAGGGACCCCCCGCGACGCCGGGGTCTGCCTTGAGGTACTGGACACCATGAGCCGCACGATCCCCACGCTGGGCGTCTGTCTCGGGCACCAGGCTATCTGCACGGTATTTGGCGGGGAGGTTGTCCGTGCCCGGCACCTGATGCACGGCAAGACCTCGGAGATCCGGCACGATGGCAAAGGGATCTTCTCCGGCATCCCGTCGCCGTTCACCGCGACTCGTTACCATTCCCTGGTCGCCCGGGAGGATTCATTACCGGGTGAACTCGTGGTCACCGCGACGAGCATGGACGACAATTATGTCATGGGTGTACGCCACACGAAGTACCCGATCGAAGGTGTCCAGTTCCACCCGGAGAGCATCCTGTCGCGGGATGGTGACCGCATCATCAGAAATTTCCTCTGTATGACAGGAGTCGGACAATGAGGTTCAGCGATGCCATCAACCGGCTGGCAGACCACCAGGACCTGACAACTGAAGAAGCATCCGGGGTCATGAATGTAATCATGGACGGCAGGGCGTCCCAGGCGCAGATAGGGGCGATCCTGCTCGCTCTGCGCATGAAAGGCGAGACACCGTTGGAGATCGCTGCATTTGCAGGAGTGATGCGCAGGCATGCCATCCCGGTCAGGCCCTCAGTCGAGGGGATGCTGGTCGACACCTGCGGGACCGGGGGGGATGGCACCCGGACATTTAACATCAGTACCGCTTCGGCATTCGTGGCAGCAGGCGCAGGGGTACCTATCGTCAAGCACGGAAACCGGAGCGTGAGCAGCACGTGCGGATCTGCTGATGTTCTCACCGAACTGGGAGTGGATATTTCGGTAGATCCGGCATTACAGGCAAAGATAGTGGAAGAGGCCGGTATCGCGTTTCTCTTCGCTCCGCACCACCACCCGGCAATGCGATACGTCATGGCAGCGCGACAGGAGATCGGTTGCCGGACCGTCTTCAACCTGCTCGGTCCGCTGGCGAACCCTGCCGGTGCACAGGCCCAGGTTCTCGGGGTTTACCGGCCCGGGTTAACGGGGACGGTCGCAGATGTGCTCAGGCTCCTTGGACTTTCCCGCGCCATGGTGGTCCACGGGAACGGTCTGGACGAGATCACCACGACGGGGGAGACTATCGTTGTTGAATTGGACGGGGGAGTGACCCGCACGTTTACCCTGACCTCCGGCACTTTTGGTATTGCACCCGCGGTACTGGAGGACTTGGTCGGAGGAGATGCAGCAGTAAATGCCCGGATCATCCGCGAGATACTCGACGGTGAACGGGGCGCGCCGCGGGATATCGTTCTGATGAATGCGGGAGCGGCGATCTATGTCGGGGGACGGGCTGGCAACCTGCACGAGGGGATACAGCATGCTGCCAGCTCCATAGATTCAGGCAGGGCCCGTGCCAGGCTGGACGCGCTTGTCACGGCTACCCGGGGTGCAACATGATACTGGACGAGATTGTGCGGCGCACCGGGAAACGGGTTGCCAGACTGCCGAAGTCATTTCCCGAGACCACAGAAAAACTCTGTCGGGGAGCAAGCCTCGCGGGAGCAATACGGAACAGGAACGGCAAAAACGCGGTGATTGCCGAGATCAAGTGCACATCACCAAGCGGTGGCGTTATACGGCGCAACGTTGACATGGCGATGATGGCCGGCGTACTTGCGGAAGGGGGCTGCGTCGCAATCTCGGTCCTCACCGAGCCCTACTTTTTCGGGGGAACAGGACGGGATATCGAACGCGTCAAGAGTGCTGTTTGCCTGCCGGTGCTCCGCAAGGACTTCATCATTGAAGAACGCCAGATCGCCGAATCCAGAGCTCTCGGTGCAGATGCGGTCCTCCTGATTGCCGCTGTGCTGGGAAAACGCCTCCCAGTATTTGTGGATCTCGCCAGGAACTACGGCCTCGAACCTCTGGTGGAGGTGCACACCCGGGCTGAAGCCGATGCCGCCCTTGCAACAGAGACACTGTTGGTCGGTATCAACAACCGGGACCTGGCGACCATGACGATCGACCGTTCGACTACCCGCCTTCTTTCGGAGGAACTCCGAAAAGCGGGAAAACTGGTGGTCTCCGAAAGCGGGATGCGGTCAGCAGATGACATCCGGGAGATGAAACCCTATTGCGATGCGTTCCTGATCGGGTCTTCGATCATGGCCCATGACCGCCCCGGGAAGAAGCTGGAGGAGTTCGTATGCGCGTAAAGATCTGCGGGATCACCCGCCCGGAAGATGCACGCTCTGCCGAAGAAGCCGGGGCCGACGCGATTGGTGTTGTGCTCTTCAGTGAATCGAAGCGTTCGGTACCGCCGGAAAAGGCACGTGAGATTTTCGGGACCGTAGGCCCGTTTGTCGCACGTATTGCAGTTACCCATACAACATCGGAAAAAGATCTCTGGGAGATTATCGATCTGAACCCCACGGCAATCCAGATCTTCCATCCGTTTATATTCAGGCGGAATCCGGGCGTGAAGGTCATCCGCGTAGTCACACGCGGCGACTCTCTGCCGGATGACTGTGATGCGATCATCATCGATGAGAGCCATGGGGGGGGAAAACTTTTCGATCCCGCGTCAGCCGGTGAGATCGTCTGCAGGTCGAAAGTCCCGGTAATCCTTGCCGGGGGACTGACTGCAGAAAATGTCCGCGACGCGATCCGGCGGGTGCACCCGTACGCGGTGGACGTAGCAAGCGGGGTTGAAGTGTTGCCGGGGATCAAGGACCACGGGAAAATACGGGCGTTTATCGCTGCATGCAGGAGTTTTTGAACATGGTACAGAAAGGACGATACGGAAAATATGGCGGGCAATACGTCTCGGAAACGCTGATGAGCGCTTTAATAGAACTCGATGCAGCATATGAAAAGGTAGAGAAGGATCCCACGTTCGCTGCCGATCTTGCTGCGCTCCAGAAAGAGTACGCCGGCAGGGAGACCCCGCTCACCTTCTGTGCGAACGTCTCCCGGGAACTCGGGTGCAGGGTCTACCTCAAGCGGGAGGACCTCGTGCACGGAGGATCGCACAAGCTCAACAACACCCTTGGGCAGGCGCTGCTGGCAAAGCGCATGGGCAAGAAGAAGCTGATCGCCGAGACAGGTGCAGGGCAGCATGGCGTGGCAACGGCGATCGTCGGAGCCGCGCTCGGCATGTCCGTCGAGGTGTATATGGGGGAACTCGATACGCAGCGGCAGGCACTCAACGTCTTCCGGATGGAGCTGATGGGAGCAAAGGTTGTCCCGGTCAAATCCGGGACCCGGACCCTCAAGGATGCCGTCAATGAGGCGCTCCGCTACTGGGTGGCACATGTACAGGACACCTATTTCCTCTTCGGTTCGGTGGTAGGTCCGCACCCGTACCCCCGCATTGTCCGGGACTTCCAGGCCGTGATCGGCAAAGAGACACGCAAACAGGTTATGGACAAGGAGGGGAGGCTCCCGGATACGATCGTGGCCTGTGTCGGCGGCGGATCAAACGCGATCGGCATCTTCTATCCGTTCCTCAGGGACGACGTGGAACTGATCGGCGTGGAAGCCGGAGGGAAAGGGGTAGAGACCGGCGAACATGCGGCCACGCTGTGTGCGGGGGAGCCGGGAGTGCTGCACGGGGCGCTCTCCTACCTGCTGCAGGATACTGACGGCCAGGTGCTCCCTACCCACAGCATCTCCGCAGGTCTCGATTATCCCGGGGTTGGTCCCGAACACGCGATGCTCAGGGATAGTCGCCGGGTGACCTATACCGCGGTCAACGACCCTGACGTGCTCGACGCGTTCCGGTTTCTTTCCCGGACCGAGGGAATCATTCCCGCACTCGAATCAGCCCATGCGGTAGCGTATGTCATGAAAAACGCGGACCGGTTTGATAAAAATGATATTGTTATCATCAACCTCTCCGGCCGCGGCGACAAGGATGTTGCAGAGGTGGCAAAAATGCAGGGGTGCGTCTGATGGGGCGGATCTCAGACACGTTCAAAAATCGCAGGACGCCGGCTTTCATCGGTTTTACCGTAGCCGGGGACCCGGATAAGGAGACTTGTGTGCGGATCGCCCGCGCGCTTATCGACGGGGGGGCGGACATTCTGGAGCTCGGGGTACCGTTCTCTGATCCGGTTGCCGACGGGCCGACCAT
>Ga0074046_10005286_pt1 | contig 10340 bp, 12 predicted proteins | sample BogForMeECP23OM3_FD_94441 | JGI IMG/M metagenome (GOLD analysis project Ga0074046, IMG submission 94441) | Bog forest soil microbial communities from Calvert Island, British Columbia, Canada - Bog Forest MetaG ECP23OM3 | ecosystem: Environmental > Terrestrial > Soil > Wetlands ...
ATAATAATACATGGCAAATAAGAACTGATCATTGCCATGACCGAGCCTGCAAGCCCGTACATTTTATATCCAATAAAAGCATTCATGACTGTAAGAGGCCCGGGGGTGACCTGTCCTACAGCGATTGCATCCAGAAATTCCTGATTGGTAATCCAGTGATACTTTTCGACGAATTCCTTTTGAAGCATAGGGATCATTACAAAGCCTCCACCGACGGTCAACGCATTAACTACAACCAATATCCAGCAGAATTGCAGCAGGACCGCCATTTTATCTCCTCCGCCCATAGACGGCCAGCCCGAGTATCCCGGACACAAGAATCAGTCCGATAGGGTTAAGCCTGAACAATGCAAGCGCCAAAAAGGCCGACAACGCAAAGATAGCGGATTTGTAATCACTAATGGTTTTTACCGCCATTTTGTAAATGACGGAAAGTAAAAGGCCGACCACCGCCGCTCCCACCCCCTTCATGACTGAATGCAACAGAGTATTGTCTCTTGCTTTTATGTAGAAAATTGCGAGCATGATGGCAAGAACAGTCCCCGTGAATGACTGCCCCACAGTGGCAGTCAAAGCCCCCTTTATTTTTTCCAGCTTGTATCCGACGCAAATTCCGGTATTTACGATAAGTGGTCCCGGCGTCATCTGGCCGATAGCCACGGCTTCAATGAATTCATCATGTGTGAGCCATTTGCGTCTTTCAACTAACTCCTTTTCAAAAAAGGCAAGCATAGAATAACCCCCTCCAAAAGAAAAGGCCCCGATTTTAAGAAAAACTAAAAAGATTTTTTTAAAATCAACATTCCTCATGCATGTTCCCCCTCTGAATGGATTGACATGGCGTAATTATAACCCTGACTTCCTTAAATTGACAAAGTATTGATTCAAAAACTATAATTATTTTGGCGGTTTTTTTAATATTACGTTAAAGAACGGGAGGAATTATGTCAGAGGGCATTGTGGATCTTACGAGCGCTGCGTGGGACAGTGAAGTTTTACAGTCCAACGGAGTGGTTATGGTTGATTTCTGGGCGGTCTGGTGCGGTCCTTGCAGGATGCTGGCTCCTACAATCGAAGAGTTGGCAAAGGAATATGCCGGTAAGGTAAAAGTGGGAAAGTTGAATACCGATGAAAATCCCGAGGTCGCGAGCAAGTACAAGATAATGAGTATCCCTACAGTTATGTTTTTCAAAGACGGACAGAAAGTAGACCAGGTGGTGGGGGCAGTCCCCAAACCACAGCTTAAGGCCAAAATAGACTCGCTCCTGTCGGCTTAATGAGAAGGCTTTATTATTTTTTTTCAGTAGCCATTATTGTTGTTTTGTTTTTATCATGTTCAAGAACGGAAAAGGGGGCAGTCGGCAGTGCGCCTCCCTTTGTCCTTACCACCATCAGAAATGACAGGCTGAACCTGAAAGATTACAGGGGCAAGGTGGTCATGCTTGAATTTTTCGCGTCGTGGTGTCCCCCATGTCAGATGGTGGCTCCGGAACTGAAATCCATGTATAAAAAGTATACGGGAAAGGGCTTCGTTGTTCTGGCGATAGCAATGGACGATGGTACCAATGCGTTATCGGCAGTGAATAATTTTGTAAATGAGTTCGGGATCCCATATCCGGTTATGATTGACGATGGCACGGTAAGCAGACAATATGGAGTGATCAGTATACCGACGAGCTTTATTATCGATAAAGAGGGGAATATCAGAGATAAGCATATCGGACTGCTCCCTGATTTGGCAACCACTCTCTCGAAAGAGATAGAAACCTTATTGTGAAGTTACGGAAACGGCAGAGATGTTCGAATCGCTAAGCGACAAACTTGACGCCATATTCAAGAAATTAAAAGGCAGAGGACTTCTCAAAGAAGAAGATGTTGATGTTGCGCTCAAGGAGATACGGCTGGCCCTGCTCGAAGCCGATGTGAATTTCAAGGTTGTTAAAGACTTTGTTGAACACGTCCGCCAGAGAGCGATAGGAAAAGAGGTGCTGGAAAGCCTTTCACCGGGACAGCAGGTAGTCAAAATAGTTCATGACTCTCTCTGTGAGCTTCTTGGCGTTTCCAATAGCCGAATACAACTTGCCCCGAATCCCCCTACTATATTGATGATGATCGGCCTTCAAGGTTCCGGTAAAACTACAACTTCAGCCAAGCTCGCTCTTTTTTTTAAAAAAGAGGGCAGAAGGCCGCTGCTTGTTGCCGCTGATCTCCAGAGGCCTGCTGCAATTGACCAGCTCGCAACACTTGGCAAACAGATAGGAGTACCTGTTTTTACAACAAAGGAAATAAAAGACCCTGTGACTGTCTGCAGCGATGCCGTCAAACAGGCAAAACTGGACGGCAGGGATGTGGTTATCATTGATACTGCCGGCAGATTACATATCAATGAGGACTTGATGAACGAATTGCTGCGGGTAAAGGGCACTGTCAATCCCCGTGAAGTACTGCTCGTTGCAGACGCCATGACGGGTCAGGATGCCGTTAACATGGCAAAGAGTTTCAATGAACAGATCGGCATAGACGGCATTATTCTCACTAAGATGGATGGTGATGCCAGGGGCGGAGCTGCGCTTTCCATTAGAAGCGTTACCGGCAAGCCTATAAAATTTATCGGCTCAGGTGAGAAAATAGATATGCTTGAGCCTTTCTATCCCGACCGGATTGCCGGCAGAATACTCGGCATGGGTGATGTGCTGACACTTATAGAGCAGGCCCAGCAGTCCATTGATCAAAAAGAGGCTGAAAAGCTTCAAAAAAAGATCATGGAGGAAAGTTTTACGTTTGAAGACCTGAGGGACCAGCTTAAGAAGCTGCGCAGCATGGGACCGCTCGAAAACCTGCTTGGCATGATTCCGGGCATGAACAAGGCCATGAAGGATGTGAAGGTGGACGAGAAGGAATTTGTCAAAATAGAAGCTATAATTGATTCGATGACTCCAAAGGAAAGGCGCAACCACAACATCATTAACGGCAGCAGGAGAAAGCGGATCGCTGCCGGCAGCGGCACGACAACGGCAGATATAAACCGGCTTGTCAAACAATACCTCGAGATGAAGAAGATGATGAAGATGTTTAAAGGGAATAAGGGTTTCAGGCTGCCCAAGGGATTCTCTTTTTAATTTATGGTTGCATACAGGGGCTTGGATATATTAAACTATTCAGTTCTGATAAAGGTATTTTCTCCTTTTAAGTTATAGAAAGTGAAAATGCTTATAGAGTTTTTTATTAATGCAGGAGGTGAAATTTGGTAAAGATCAGGTTGACAAGGATGGGGGCCCATAAAAAACCGTTTTATAGAATTATTGTCGCTGACTCCAGGGCAAGAAGAGACGGCCCCTTTGTTGAGATTATAGGTACATACGATCCAAAGAAAGAGCCATCTGAAATAAAGGTCAATTTGGAGCGTGCAAAGCACTGGATTGAACTTGGCGCACAACCTACTGATACCGTGAGGAAACTTTTACAAAGAGCCGGTATGTAGACCCGTAGTTTCCCAAGCGCAGTGTTTTGGGGGGATAGTGCTAAACCAATTTGGAGGTGGAGAGATGAAGACATTGATTGAGACGATGGCTAAGGCACTGGTTGATAAGCCCGAAGATGTTAAGGTGACTGAAATTGAGGGTGAGAAGACCACGGTATATGAGCTCAGAGTATTTCAGACAGATCTTGGCAAGGTAATCGGCAAGCAGGGTAAGACCGCTCGTGCAATGAGGACGATTTTGGGAGCTGCAGGGACAAAGATAGGCAAACGGTGTGTCCTTGAGATATTAGAATAGAACAAGGTTAAGGTAGAGGTTGAGGTTGAGACAATCTTGGCCTTGCCTCTGCCGGCCTTAGCAGTTTTAATCTTTGCCTTAACCTCGACCTTAACCTTTACCTCCTTATAAATGAGTGCAAGATTTGATATAATTACAATCTTTCCGGAAATGTTTTCCGCCTATTTGGGAGAAAGTATTCTAAAGAGGGCGATACAAAAGGGATTGCTTGATGTAAAGTTCTTCAATCTCAGGGGCTTTACGAGCGACAAGCACAGGACTGTCGATGATTACCCTTACGGGGGCGGCTCAGGTATGATTATGAAGATAGAGCCGATATACGAAGCGCTGAATTCGATCAAGGCTGATGGCCATAAGCGATTGACAATACTGATGAGCCCTCAGGGAAAGCCATACACGCAGCGTATGGCGGAATCATTAGCGCTGGATCCCAGGAGGATAGTCTTTATATGCGGGAGATATGAGGGGATCGATGAGCGGGTCAGGCATTCCCTCGTCGATGAAGAGATTTCGATAGGTGATTATGTTTTAACTGGAGGAGAACTTGCCTCATTGGTTATAATAGACAGCATTGCCCGTCTTGTTCCCGGCGTGCTTGGTGACGAGGATTCGGTAAAGGAAGAATCTTTTTCGTGGGGCCTTCTGGATTACCCGCATTATACAAGGCCTCCTGAGTTCATGGGCATGAAGGTTCCTGATGTGCTTCTTTCTGGTAACCATAAGGAGATATGGAGGAGCAGGAGAAGGGAAGCAATAAGACGAACGCTGCTCAAAAGACCTGATCTTCTTGAAAAGGCGTCTTTGAGCAGTGAAGATACGGAGATATTGAACGAGCTTTGCTCAGATGGATATGTGGTTAAAAGCAGGGAGGAAGAAGATGAATCAGATACACGCAGTTGAGGAAGGCTTCAGAAGGGAGGTCCCGGCCTTTAATATCGGAGACACTATCAGGATATATGTTAAGGTTGTAGAAGGGGACAAGGAACGGCTCCAGCCCTTTGAGGGAGTGGTGATTGCCCGCAAGGGAAGCGGTGTGCGGGAAACCTTTATGGTCCGGAAGATGTCTTTCGGCGTAGGTGTAGAAAGAATATTCCCCGTGCACTCGCCTTCCATAGATAAAATAGAGACTATAAAACGCGGCAAGGTCAGGAAGGCGAAGCTTTATTACATCAGAGATAAAAAGGGCAAAGAGGCGAAGATCAAGGAAAAATCCAGGGAAGCAAAATAGCGGATTATCCAGTTTAAAAGGCCCCGCTGCGCTAAGTTCCCATAGACTTGCAGCGGGGCTTTTCTATTAATATCCCATCTTGCTGACCCATTTTGCGTGTCGTTTCTTTGCCCATTCCAGCGGCACGGTCCCATATATCATAATACGGAACGTCCCGGGATTCGCAAATGTTCCCAGATAGATATGCACCGGAATAATCACCAATAAGAGGTCGAAACTTATGTTGTGAATCAGATGAGAGAGGAGGACCCATTTTTTTACGCCTGCGGCAAGCCAGATGATCAGTCCGCTGGCTGATATGGCATATCCCAATAAAAGGAAAACAAGGAAGAAAAACTTCTGCCCCGTATTTATGATATCCTGGGGAGGAAGAACCGCTTTTCTGGAAAGATATCCGCCTGCCTTAAGCAGCCATCCTATGTCATCTTTGCCAAAACTGACGGATACCGGAAGGTAGGTGAACATCGTCAGCAAAAGAGAGACCAAAAAAATGACTCCCGCCCAATTATGTATGAGCTTCATCCGGCTGAAACTTCCGAAGATGGAGTTCATCTGCTCAAGGTGAAAGAGGAACCCGAACCCGCTCACCGTTAGAATGAAAAAGCTTAAAGCGAGGGCCCAGTGATTTGCTATCTCAAAGGCTCCGGCCTTTCTTATCAAGTTGTTCATCTTATTTGACCTCCTCTTCATTATGGGGACCGAAAGCTACGTAGTGGATGAGGGCCAAAGCGACCGCGCCTCCAAGCCCCAGGTATGACAGAGGCTTAAGAATGTTATTCCAGAATATTACGGATTCCGGAATGGCCGGATTTTCATTCATTCCGTAAAGTGTGGGAGCATCTTTAAAAGCATACAGCGCACCAAGCCCTTCAAGGTCCCTCTCTCCGTATACCTTTTCATACCCCGTCTTCTTTGCAAATTCTATCAACAAATCCCTGTCTCCGAAACGTATTGCGCCTGTGGGGCACACCTTCGAGCACGCAGGAGGCAACCCTTCAGAGATTCGGTCGACGCATAGATGGCATTTGGAAATTTTGCTGTTATTGTCGTATCTCGGTACGTCGAAGGGACAGGCTGTAACGCAGAGTTTGCAGCCTATACACTTTTCCTTGCTGTATGCCACTGCCCCCTCCGGCGTCCTGTAAATGGCGCCGGGAGCCGGACAAATCTTCATGCAGCCTGCATCACCGCAGTGCATACACCTTTGACTTACAAAGAGCCATCGCTGCCTGTCGGCCTCTGAAGGCACTTCCACATATTTTATCTTGTTGTACAGAGCGGGTGTAAGGTCCGGAGGGTTTTCGAAGGTCCCTGTATTCCTTGTCTTCACGCCCTCAAGCCGGTTCCATTCCTTGCAAGCTGTTTGGCAACCCCTGCACCCTATGCAGACCTCAGGCGAGATTAAGAGTGATTTTCTCATCATTTCTTCCTCCCTATACCTTTTCGACATTGACCATAAAGGCCTTTGTCTCGGGTATCATCGTGTTGGCATCGCCTATCGTCGGGGTAAGGAGATTCGAGCTGTCCCCGCCGCCTCCACCTTCAGGATACTGCCAGCCAAAACACCAGGGGAGCCCGACTTGATGCACGGTCGTGCCGGCGATGTCAAAGGGCCTGAGCCGGGAGGTGACTATCGCGATGGCCCATATACTGCCCCTGACTGAAGAGACCGTAACTTTATCGCCGCTTTTTATCCCTTTTTTCTTTGCCAGTTCTTCGCTCATTTCGACAAACTGCTGGGGCGCCATCTCAAGCTGCCATGGTTGATGTCTTGTCATGACGCCTGTCTGCCAGTGCTCGGAAATACGATAGGTAGTTGCAACAAAAGGAAATCTAATATCGCATGAAGCAAACACATCTTCAACAGAGCCTTTACCCTTTTCGTGGAAAATCTTCACTGTTGGGTTGATTCTCTGTTTTGACATCAGGTTTGCCGGCAGAGGACATTCCAGCGCTTCATAATGCTCGGGGAACGGGCCTTCAGCAAGCCCAGGACCAAATATAGCGCCAATTCCGTCGGGTCGCATGATGAAGGGGTATTTGCCCTTTTCATCCGCCATAGGGGGCGCGGGTCCGTCCGGCACATCGCCTTCCCAGACGCCTGGTTTTTGCGTATTGGGGTCGAGCTTTGCGGCATTCCATTTTATCACCGTCCTCTTCGGGTCCCAGGGCCTTCCCTCAGGATCTACGGAAGCACGGTTGTAAAGTATCCTTCTATTGACCGGCCAGCACCACGCCCATTCAGGGAAAAGACCAAGACCAGTGGGGTCTGTTTTCTTTCTCCTGGCCATCATGTTTATGACCTTTCCCTCTTTTTGCGTATAACTCTGGCAGAAAACCCAGTTCCCGCATGCAGTCGTCCCGTCATCCTGCAGGTGAACGAATGTCGCGCAGAGCTCACCTTTCTTGCCCAGGAGTTTGGGAGGATTGGCCTTTTTGTCAAACACATCCTCAAGATAATACCCGTTTATCTCCTTTGCCACATTATGAATGTTGACCTTCCTGATCTTGCCCGTGGAATCCTTTTCCCCGTAATTCCACGTGAGATTGATTATCGGGTCAGGGAATTTCCCCCCCTTTTTCCGGTAGAGATTTTTTACCCTGAAGTAGAGTTCGTTCATAATCTCCGAATCCGGCATTGATTCTCCTATGGGGTCAATCGCCTTGTACCTCCATTGCGAGAGACGGCTGCTGTTCGTGATGCTCCCTTCCTTTTCAACAGAAGAACACGCCGGAAGTAAAAACACCTCCGTCTGTATATCGGCCGGCTTCTCTCCCGGTCCTTTCCAGAAGGAACCTGTTTCGTTTTCAAAGAGGTTGACGTTTACCATCCACTTCAGTTTTGACAGGGCTTTTCTTACTTTTCCAGCATTGGCGCCGGAGCAAGCAGGGTTCTGTCCCCATGCAAAAAATCCTTCGAACTTGCCATTGAACATCTGATCGAAAAGCATGAGCCAGGAACAATTCATCCCTTCATCGAGCTTGGGCAGCCATGAATAACCGAAGTAGTTGTCCTTTGTTGCGCTGTCGCCGTAAATCGACTTAAGGTAACTGGTAATATATTTACCCCTGTTACTCCACCAGTTGACACTCTTGGGGTCCTTCGTCTTCGGTGTGTTCTTGTCAATATATGTTTTAAGGTCGATCCATGAAGCGCTGGGGACCGGGAGATAACCGGGAAGGCTGTTGAATAAAAGTCCGTGGTCCGTACTTCCCTGGACATTGCTTTCACCCCTAAGTGCGTTGATGCCGCCTCCGGCGATCCCGATATTGCCGAGAAGAAGCTGGATTATGGTCATGGCCCTGATGTTCTGAGTGCCTATTGTATGCTGAGTCCAGCCCATTGCATACAGTTCGGTCCCCGCCCTGTTTCTCCTTCCGGTAGCGGAGTAGTTCTTATATACCTCGAGGAGCTTCTCCTTTGGCGTACCCGTAATTTCGGAGGTCTTGTCGAGCGTGTAGCGGGCGTACTGTTTTCTTAAAAGATGGAATACGCAGTGTGGGTCTTTCAGTGTAGGGTCTTTTTTTGGTATACCATTTTCATCCATCTGAAAGGCCCAGGTCTTCTTGTCATATTTTCTTGTCTTTGAATCGTATCCGGAGAAAAGCCCATCGAGTTCATCAGGGCCCTGGAATTCGGGATTTACAAGGAAGGCTGCGTTGGTGTAATTGACTATATACTCTTTAAAGAACAGGCTGTTTTCAAGGATATATTTGATCATGCCTCCAAGAAACACGATATCAGTCCCTGAACGCATTGGCGCATATATATCGGCCTTTGCAGCTGTCCTCGTAAAACGTGGATCCACTACTATGAGTTTTGCGCCCCGTTCCTTTGCCTTCATTATCCACTTCATGGATACGGGATGATTCTCGGCAGGATTAGATCCCATGACAAGGATTACGTCCGAGTTTTTGATATCGATCCAGTTATTCGTCATTGCACCGCGTCCAAACGACTCTGCCAGAGCCGCTACAGTTGCGGAGTGTCATATTCGGGCCTGGTGCTCTATATAGACAAGACCCCATGAACGCATAAGTTTCTGAAGCATATAGCACTCTTCATTATCCAGGGCCGCGCTTCCCACATGCGCCATGGCCTCGGTCCTGTTGACAACGAATTCCTTCTCGACCTCATTTTCCGTACCGTCAGGCTGTTTTTCTTTTACCCTTGATTTTGCCGACACTTTGAAGGTCCTGTCCCTTGAATCTTTTATCCTTTTTGCGATCTCATCCAGTGCCCATTCCCACTCGACATCTTTCCATTCACTGGCGCCAGGCGCCCTATATTTCGGTTTTGTGAGGCGGAGCGGGTTGTCTACCAGTTGGTAAACAGACGCACCCTTTGAGCAAAGGGTCCCCTCATTTACGGGGTTTTCAGGATCTCCCTCAGCATTTATGACCTTTCCGTTATCCGAATGTACAATGATGCCGCAGCCCACAGAACAGTAAGGACAGATGGTCTTTGTCTCTTTAGCGTTCTTGAGCCTGAATGCCTGCGGATTTACAGAGTCAGCTCCGGCAGAAGGCCGGGAGCCCGCAATACCGGCGACAGCCGTACCACCTGAAACCTTCAGAAAATCTCTCCTCGACAGCGTCATACCAAAACCTCCCACTTTGTCAGTTATTTATCTTCGCCAACCCGCTTCTGCATCCACCCTGAGATAATTCGTGCCCGGAGTTTATAAAGAATGAACATTGACTCACCCATCAATATATTAACTTTGAAATGGCACTGTCAAGATAAATATTTGTCTACTAATTATTTTGATCTCATCGCATGGTTTGGTGTATCATTGTGAAATGACTCCCGGCCGGCAGATGATTATTGAGTGCGGATGTGACGAGGCAGGACGAGGAGCGGGTGCGGCGGAAGTATATGTGGGCGCGGTGATCCTCGACCCTGAACGCCCCATTGAGGGGCTGGCTGATTCGAAGAAATTGTCGGCCGGCAGGCGTGAGGTCCTTAGCGAGGAAATAAAGTTGTACGCACTGAGCTGGTGCATACATAAGGCCACGCTGGAAGAGATCGAAAGACTCAACGTGCTTCATGCAACACTCCTTGCGATGAAGCGTGCTGTAGAAGGATTGAATATCAGGCCTCAGAGGGTCCTGGTGGATGGCAACCATGCGCCGGACCTGGACATGCCGGTGGAGGCGATTATAAAAGGCGACGATAAGGTACCGGCTATAAGCGCAGCTTCGATACTGGCAAAAGTGGCCAGGGACCGCGCGATGGTCGAATACCATCTGCTGTATCCTGAGTATGGTTTTGATGTGCACAAGGGGTACTTTACCGGTGAGCACATGGAGGCGCTGCGCAAATATGGGCCCTG
>Ga0074046_10005287_pt1 | contig 10337 bp, 10 predicted proteins | sample BogForMeECP23OM3_FD_94441 | JGI IMG/M metagenome (GOLD analysis project Ga0074046, IMG submission 94441) | Bog forest soil microbial communities from Calvert Island, British Columbia, Canada - Bog Forest MetaG ECP23OM3 | ecosystem: Environmental > Terrestrial > Soil > Wetlands ...
CGCAAACATGTGGGGTCCTAGAAGGCTCGCGGGCGGTCCGCGATACTGTTTGCACGACACGTTGTAGCAGAACCGAGGAAGGCCCTCGCCTTGACTACCGATAACGCCGAACAGGGCTCCGCAAAGCCCCGTCCGGGCCGGCCACGCGTCGCGCGCGCGATCGGCATGACGGTCGCGTTTACCTTCTTGGTCCTCGGCCTTACCGGCTGCACGAACGACACGTTCACGCGGCTCGGATTCCCCAACCCGATCACCGAGCAGGGCAAGACGACCCTCACGCTCTGGCAGGGTTCCTGGATCGCGGGCCTGGCCGTCGGCGCGCTCGTCTGGGGCCTGATCCTGTGGGCGGTGATCTTCCACCGCAAGCGCGGCAACCGGCTGCCGCCGCAGGTGCGCTACAACATGCCGATCGAGATCATGTACACGGCGGTGCCGTTCGTGCTGATCGCCGTGTTCTTCTACTTCACCGCCAAAGACGAGAACTACATCGACAAGTTGCCGAGCAAGCCCGACGTGATCGTGAACGTGCTCGGGTTCCAGTGGAGCTGGCAGTTCAACTACCCGCAGTATCGCGTGACGAGCACCGGCAACATGTGGGGCGAGGGTCCGCTGCCGGTGCTTGAGATCCCGACCGGGGAGACGGTCCAGTTCAACCTGACCTCCGATGACGTCGTCCACGCCTTCTGGGTGCCCGAGTTCCTGTTCAAGCGTGACGTCATCCCCGATCACCCCAACCACTTCGCGATCACCGCGACCCAGACGGGAACCTTTATCGGGCACTGCAGTGAACTGTGCGGCCTTTACCACAGCCGGATGCTGTTTACGCTAAAGGTTGTGACGCCGCAGCAATTCCAGGCGTACATGGCCGCCCAACAGGCGGCGCAGAGTTCATCCGGGAGCACGCAGTGAGCACGATCGAAGACGCGGAACACGCGGAACACGCGGTCATCACCGGTACGCCTGACCCGAAGGTCGCGCGCAGGGGAAATATCCTCGCGTACTGGCTGTCCTCGACTGACCACAAGATCATCGGGCACCTGTACCTGATCACCTCGTTCATCTTCTTCCTGATCGCCGGCGTCATGGCGCTCATCATGCGGATCCAGCTGCTTGGCCCGGATAACCACGTCGTGTCGGACCAGCAGTACAACGAGCTGTTCACCATGCACGGCACGCTCATGCTGTTGCTGTTCGCCACCCCGCTGTTCGTCGGGTTCGCGAACGAGCTGCTGCCGTTGCAGATCGGCGCGCCCGACGTGGCGTTCCCCCGGCTCAACCTGCTGAGCTACTACCTGTTCACGTTCGGCGGGCTGATCCTGCTGGCCAGCTTCCTCACCCCGGGCGGCTCCGCGTCGTTCGGCTGGTACGCCTACTCCCCGCTGACCAGCGCGATCTACTCACCCGGCATCGGCGCCGACATGTGGATCATGGGCCTGGTGCTCTCCGGTTTCGGCACCATCCTCGGCGGGGTCAACTTCATCACCACGGTGTTCTGCATGCGCGCGCCCGGCATGACGATGTTCCGGATGCCGATGTTCACCTGGAACGTGCTGCTCACCTCGATGCTGGTGCTGATGGCGTTCCCGGTGCTCGCCGCCGCGCTGCTGGTGCTGGAGATCGACCGCCGGCTCGGCGCGCACGTCTTCGACGCCTCGAGCGGCGGCGCGATCTTGTGGCAGAACCTGTTCTGGTTCTTCGGCCATCCCGAGGTCTACATCCTCGCGCTGCCCTTCTTCGGCATCGCGACCGAGATCATCCCGGTGTTCAGCCGCAAGCCGCTGTTCGGTTACAAGACGCTGATCGCGGCCACGATCGCGATCGCCGGCCTGTCGATGACCGTGTGGGCGCACCACATGTTCACCACTGGCGCGGTGCTGCTGCCGTTCTTCTCGTTCATGACGTTCCTGATCGCGGTGCCCACCGGGGTGAAGTTCTTCAACTGGGTGGGCACCATGTGGCGCGGCCAGCTCACCTTCGAGCCGCCGCTGCTGTATACAGTCGGCTTCCTCGTCATATTCCTGTTCGGCGGTATCACCGGCATCATGCTGGCGTCCCCGCCCATCGACTTCGGCGTATCCGACTCTTATTTCGTCGTCGCGCACTTCCACTATGTGCTGGCCGGCACGGTGCTGTTCGAGATGTTCGCCGGCTTCTATTTCTGGTGGCCGAAGATGACCGGCAAGATGCTGAACAGCCGGCTCGGCAAGGTCCAGTTCTGGGTGATGTTCATCGGGTTCAACATGACGTTCCTGGTCCAGCACTGGATGGGCGTCGAAGGGATGCCGCGGCGCATCGCCAACTACCCTGACCTGCCCGGGAACGTGACCACGCTCAACGTCATCTCGACCGTCGGGTCGTGGCTGCTCGCCGTGTCCGTGCTCATGTTCTTCTGGAATATGTACATCACCTGGCGGTACGGGGAAAGGGTGACCGAGGAAGACCCGTGGGGTTACGCCAGCTCGCTGGAATGGGCGACATCCTGCCCGCCGCCCCGGCACAATTTCTACCGGATACCCCGCATCAGGTCCGAGCGGCCCGCCTTCGAGGCGCACTACCCCAACATCAAGTGGGGCCGGGAATCGCGCGGAATTGAGCAGACGATCCCGGCCATCGAGAGCGCGCGCAAGTGAGCGTTGTTCAGTACCGACTGGCGAGCACGGGCCTTTTCGGCCCGTGCGAGCGGCCGGTGAACGTAAGGGTTGGCGAGTACCCCGACGTAGATCTGAATAACGCGAACCTTTTTGAGCGGAAGTAGGTTTCTGGCATGAAGGTCGAAGGCTGGCTGTTCCTCGGCTGCGGGGTCTTTTTCGGCGCTACGGACATCGTGTACTGGTACCTGTCGAAGGATCCGACCGGGACCACCGCGCTGGCGTTCGCCGTCGGGTTCGCCGTGCTCACCGGTTTCTACGTGCTGTTCACCGGCCGCCGCCTGCCCAAGCGGGCAGAAGACGACCCCAACGCCGACATCGCGGAGGGCACCGGCGAGATCGGGTTCTTCAGCCCGCACAGCTGGTGGCCGCTGTTCCTCGGGTTCGCCGCGGCCGTGGCCTTCCTCGGCTTCGCGGTCGGCTGGTGGCTCTTCCTGATCGGGGCGCTGTTCACCGTGTTCGCCTCGATCGGCTTCGTCTTCGAGTACTACCGCGGCAACTTCTCCCACTAAGCCAGCGCTAGGCCTGACTGGTAGGCGATGATGACCAGCTAGCCCTCGGCCTGTTCGTCGGGGCGCTGGCCTGTTCGGTGATCTACAACTCCGTCGTCATGGGCGTCATCGTCACGGCCCTGGCCCTGGCGGTGGACCTGCTGTCGTCGTTCACCCTCAAGGGCGAGCCTGCCTAGGCGTCCTCGTCGCCGTGGGGGAGCTCGGCGGGAGAACTCGGCGCGCCGACCGCCTCGTGCTCCTCGTCGGCGATCTCCGGGCCGTGCCCGTCGCCGACAGCATGGCCGTTCCCATGCCCGTCCGCCTCGATCACGATGGTCTCGGCGAAGGCGCGGTTGACAGCCGCCCGGGCCTTGCCGAGTACGCCGCGCGAGGTCGGCCCGGGCACGCCGTTCGCGTCCTCGGAACCGGGCGGGGGCATCAAGGCGGGCACCTCCTTGGCCTCGAGCACCGCGCGGCCCTCCTCGTTCACCGGCTTGTGCACCTCGATGTACTCGCCGTTCGGCAGCTGCCTGATGATGCCCGTCTCGTAGCCGTGCAGCAGCGTCTCCGCATCCTTACGCTGCAGGCCCAGGCAGGTACGCCTGGTGATGACGAAGGCGAGCACCGGTCCCACGAAGATCAGCACCCGGGCGATCCAGGTGATCGTGTACAGCGGGATCTCCAGCTTGTGGGCGAGGACGTCGTTGGCGCCCTCGGCCCACAGGACGCCGTAGAACACCACGGCGGCCATGCCGATGCCGGTCCGCACCGGGGCGTTCCGCGGCCGGTCGTTGATGTTGTGGTACGACTTGTCCCCGGTGGCCCATTGCTCGAAGAACGGCCAGAGCGCCGCGCCGCCGAGGATCACGGTGAGCGGCACGATGAACGGGATGAGCACGCTGAAGCTCAGCGTGTGCCCGAGGAAGTTCCACTCCCAGGCAGGCATCATCCGCAGCGAGCCCTCCAGGATGCCCATGTAGAAGTCCGGCTGCGACGCGGACGAGATCTGTATCGGACTGTACGGCCCGTACAGCCAGATCGGGTTGATCTGGGCGAAGGCGGAGAGCAGCACCAGGGCGGCGAAGATGAAGAAGAACCACGCCCCGCCCTTGGCCAGGAAGTACGGGAAGAACGGCTGGCCGACGACGTTCCTCTCGGTGTTCCCCTTGGCCGGCATCTGGGTGTGCTTCTGGTGGAACATGATGAACAGGTGCGCGGTGATCAGCGCCAGCAGGATGCCGGGGATCAGCAGCACGTGGATGATGTACATCCTCGGCACGATGTCGTGACCGGGGAACGGCCCGCCGAACAGGAAGAACGCCAGGTAGGTGCCGACGATCGGGATGCCTTGCAGGACGCCCTCGAAGATCCGCAGGCCGGCGCCGGACAGCTGGTCGTCGGGCAGCGAGTAACCGAAAAGTCCCTCGATGAGCCCCAGCGAGAACAGCGCGATCCCGATCAGCCAGTTGACCTCGCGGGGCTTGCGGTAAGCGCCGGTGAAGAACACCCGCAGCATGTGGATCGTGAGCGCGGCCATGAACAGGTCGGCGGCCCAGTGGTGGATCTGCCGCATCAGCAGCCCGCCGCGCACGTCGAAGCTGATGTTCAGCGTCGACTGGTACGCCTCGCTCATCTGGATGCCGTTCAGCTTCGTGTACGAGCCGTGGTAGACCACCTCGGTCATCGACGGGACGAAGAAAAACGACAGGAAGGTCCCGGTCAGCAGCAGGATGACGAACGACCACAGCGCGATCTCGCCGAGCATGAACGACCAGTGGTCGGGAAACACCTTCCGCATGAGCACGCGGAACCCGCGCGCCCCGTGGAACCGGTCGTCGAGCCACCCGCCGACGCCGCTCAGGGCCTTCGGAACCTCGAAGTTCTCGCTCATCCGCGCTCCCAGAAACTCGGGCCGACCGGCTGGGTGAAGTCGCTCCTGGCCACCAGGTACCCCTCGGCGTCGACGGTCATCGGCAGCTGCGGCAGCGGCCGCGGCGCCGGGCCGAAGATCACGGTCGCGCCGGTCGCCGCGTTGAAGGTGGACTGGTGGCAGGGGCACAGGATGTGGTGCGTGTTCTCCTCGTACAGCGCCACCGGGCAGCCCACGTGCGTGCAGATCTTGGAGTAGGCGACGATGTTGTCGACCGTCCAGTTCATCGTGCCTATCAGCGTACCGCCCTGTGTCATGGTGGGAATGTCCAGCTCACCCGGGCGGAACTTGATCAGGATCACGGCCGCCTTGGTCAGCGCATCCGCGTCGTCGGTAAAGCCCTCGGGCACGATCGTGATCATGCTGCCCGGCGCGCTGAACTCGGCCGGGGTGAGCGGCTGGTTCGTGCCGGCGACGAGCAACCGTCGGCCCGGGCTCCACACTGTGTACCGCAGGCTCGTGCCGGGCAGCGGGCCCAGGTCCCTGAGCAACACGATCGGCGCGGCGAGCAGCGGCAGCATGCCGAGCATCAGGGTGCGCCGCACCAGCGGCCGCTTGACGAACTGGCTTTGCGCGGCACCCTCTTTGAATTCCTCTTCGAACGCCAGCCGTTCCTTCGGGTCAGAGCGCAGTTCGTGCCGTTCCTCGACGATCTCGACGTCCGGCATCAGGTGCCGCACCCAGAGCAGCGCGCCGAGGCCCAGGGCGGCGAGCGCGAGGCCCAGCGAGGTGCCCAGGGCCAGGTTGGAGCGCAGGGTCTTGTCGACCGTGTGCACGCCGAGGCCGATATAGGCGGCGATGAACCCGCACCCGGCGATGAACGCGAAGATGAAGCACGCCGCGACGATCTTCTCGACCCGGTTGGCATGCACGATCACCCGCGGATCGTCCTGCGGGAGGCCGTGCAGGTGCATCCCGCCTTCGGCCTCCGCGGCCTCGCCGTCGCCGCCCTCGGCCAGGGTGGTCGACCCGAGCAGGCGCGGCGAGGGCGGGGGCGTGCCGATCACCCGGTGCGGCGCAGCCGGGCCCGGGTGCCCCTCGGTCTCTTCCATGTCGCTCATGATTACTGCTACTCCGTCCCCGTCGGTCTTGGATCACGCCGCTTGGCGGTAATCCACATCGCGATGAGCACCAGGAAGCCCAGGCCGCCGAACCAGATCACCAGGCCCTCGGTGACGGGCCCGATCCGGCCGAGCGAGAAGCCGCCAGGGTTGGGTTCGACCCGCGTCTGAGTGATGTAGGCGATGATGTCGCGCTTGGCCTGCGGGCTGAGCACGCCGTCGGAGAACACCGGCATCGCCTCAGGCCCGGTCAGCATGGCCGTATAGATCTGCGTCGGGGTGGACTCGGTCAGCGGCGGCGCATCCTTGCCGTAGGTGAGCGCGCCGCCAGCGCCGGCGAAGCCGTGGCACTGCGCGCAGTTGGCATTGAACAGCTGCGAGCCGAGCGCGGTGTTCGCTCCCTCGGTCGACACCTGCTCGGCGGTGGGAATCGCGGGGCCGCCGCCGAGGGAGGCCACGTAGTCGGCGATCTCGTAGATCTGCTGTTCGGTGAACGTGACCGGCTTGCGCTCGTTCTCCGCGCCGACCTCCTTGGCCGGCATGCGGCCGGTGGACATCTGGAAGTAGACGGCGGCCGCGCCGGCGCCGATCAGGCTCGGCGCTAGGCCGGGATTGCCCACTGCGCCGAACCCATGGCAGGTCGCGCAGTTCGCTTCGAACAGTTCCTTGCCCGCCGTGATGTCCTGCTGCGACGCAGGCGGTGCCGACGCCTGCGCGGTGCCCCCCTGACGGGTGAGTGACCCGTAGAGCAGCGCGACAACGACGAGCCCGAGCAGCAGTGCCGCGTAGCCGGCGACCGGGCGCCTGCGCCTGGCGTTGATCCAGCTCACTCGCTGTCCCCTGACTAGTGGATGAGGTAAATGGTGGTGAACAGGCCGATCCACACGACGTCGACGAAATGCCAGTAGTACGACACGACGATCGCGCTGACCTGCTGTTCATGAGTGAAGGTCCGGGCGGCGTAGGTGCGGCCGAGGAGGAAGGTGAAGGCGACCAGGCCGCCGAGGACGTGCAGCCCGTGGAACCCGGTGGGTATGTAGAACACCGAGCCGTACGCGCTCGACGACAGCGTCAGGCCCTGCTTCCTGATCAGGTCCAGGTACTCGTAACCCTGCCCGCAGACGAAGTACAGGCCCATGAAGAAGGTGAGCACGTACCATTCGCGCAGGCCCCAGCTCATCGGGTGCAGCAGCGACCTGGTGCGCCGGATCTGGCCGCGCTCGACTGCGAACACGCCCATCTGGCACGTGACGCTGGACAGCAGCAGGACGGTGGTGTTGATTGCCCCGAGCTTGAGATCGAGTTGCGCGCCCGGCCAGGGCAGTCCCGCGCCCTTGTCCACCGACCTGACGGTGAAGTACATCGCGAACAAGGCCGCGAAAAACATCAGCTCGGAGGAGAGCCAGATGATCGTGCCCACGCTGACCAGGTTGGGTCTGCCGGCCGGATTACGGGGGGCTGTCTCCACGGTTGCTGTCGCCACGAAGCAATTATTACGACAACCTGTAGGCGATCGCTACGCGACCCCCCGCGTTGGTGCCGCTGCCTCCCCAAAATGTTCGCGCCGTCCGGGAGCCCTTCGGGCCGCCGGCCGCTCGCGCAGGTCGGCGGGAACCCGCCGCCGCCGGCCCACACTCGCTAGCCGGCACCGGATGGCGCTCACGGTCGGTACCATGCAGTGTCATGAAGGTCGTTGTGTACAGCCACGACGCGGATGTCCGGGCCCAGGTCAGGCTCGCCATCGGGCGTCGCCCGGCGATGGACGTGCCGGACGCCGAGATCATCGAGGTAGCCACGCAGCCTGCGCTGTTCCGGCTGCTCGACGCCCGCGGCGCGGACGTGATGGTGCTTGACGGGGAGGCGCAGCCGGCCGGCGGGATGGGCGTGTGCCGCCAGGCCAAGGACGAGATCTACAACTGCCCGCCGGTGCTGCTCATCGTCGGCCGGGCCGATGACGGCTGGCTGGCCACCTGGTCGCGGGCCGACGCCGTGGTCAGCCACCCCATCGACCCGATCGTGCTGGCGCACGAACTGGCCGGGCTGATGCGCGAACGTCCCGCGGTCAGCAGCTGACCCGCCGTACAGTTCCTTATCCCGTCTTTATCCCGTCTTTATCCCGAACGGGCCGGGTTTCCACGCCTTCTCATCCCGGCTCGCTCTTGAAGATTCCGAACGACCCGGGTTCACCTTCCCTCTCCTGGGAGCCTGCTATGGATGCCCGAACCACCTGGCCCGCGCTGCTGTCCGTCCTCATCCGCGGCGATTCGCTCACCGCCGATGAGAGCGAGTGGGCGATGAACGAGATCATGGAGGGCGCGGCGACGCCGTCCCAGATCGCCGGCTTCGGGGTCGCGCTGCGGATCAAGGGCACGTCGGTGGCGGAGATGACTGGGCTGGCCCGGTCGATGCTCGCGCACGCGACGCCGATCGACCTGCCTGGTCAGCTGACCGACCTGGTGGGGACGGGCGGGGACGGGGCGCGCACGGTCAACGTGTCGACGATGGGCACGATCGTGGCGGCGGCCGCGGGTGCGCGGATGATCAAGCACGGCAACCGGGCCGCGTCCTCGGCGTGCGGGGCGGCCGACGTGCTCGAGGCGCTCGGCGTGGTGATCGACCTGCCGCCGGCCAGGACCGCCGAACTTGCCGCCGAGGTGGGCGTGGCCTTCTTGTTCGCACCGCTGTACCACCCGGCGCTGCGCTACGCCGGCCCGACCCGCAGCGAGCTTGGCGTGCCCACCGTGTTCAACTTCCTCGGGCCGGTGGCGAACCCGGCCCGGCCCGCGGCGCAGGCGGTCGGGGTGTTCGACCCGCGGATGGGCGAGATCATCGCCGGCGTGCTGGCCGGGCGCGGCTGCTCGGCCCTGGTGTTCCGCGGTGCCGACGGGCTCGACGAGCTCACCACGACCGCGCCGTCCACGCTGTGGGTCGTACACGACGGCGAGGTGGCGCAGACGGAGTTCTCCCCGTCCTCGCTCGGCCTGCCCGGGGCCTCGGTCGCCGACCTGCGCGGCGGCGACGCCACGCACAACGCGGCCGTGGCCCGCGCGGTGCTGGCCGGGGAGCGCGGCCCGGTGCGCGACATCGTGCTGCTGAACGCGGCCGCCGCACTGGCCGCGACGGCCGGCGTGGCCGGCCCGGACGCGGTTGTCCCGGCGCTGGCCGAGGGCTTCGCCCGCGCCGCCGAAGCGGTCGACTCCGGTGCCGCCAGCGCCCTGCTCGACCGCTGGATCGAGGTCAGCCGCCGCTTGGTGCCGGCCCTGCCGACGCGCTAGGGTTCAGACCTCGGCGCCTTCTGGGGCCAGGCCGAGGGAGAACGCGGCCTCCAGGTCGTGCCGGCTGTAAGTGCGGAACGCGATGTGGGTCTCGGTGTGCGTGACGCCGGGGACCTTGTTCAGTCGGCCGGGAATGACGTCGGCGAGCTCCTCGTGCGCGCGGACCCGGACCATGGCCACCATGTCGAACTCGCCGGTGACCGAGTACACCTCGCTGACTTCGGGGATCTTGGCGATCATCTCGGCGACCTCGGGAATGCGCTGGATCTCTGCCCTCACCAGAACGATCGCGGTGACCACCGGATGCCTCCCAGGCTGTCTCGGCCAGATTGCCCTGCCGCCTTATTCGGGCTGGCGTTTACGCTACTACGTTTGGCCAGGCGCTGAGCTGATTCAGGGTGCGGATGCCGCGGTTCGCCAGCCGGCGGATCAGCCAGCCGAGCACGTCCGCGGTGGCCCGCGCGTCGGCCAGCGCGCGATGGCTTGGCGTCGTGCTGGCCCGGAAGAACCCGGCCAGCGTGCCCAGCTTGCAGTCGGGCACCTCGTCCGGGTCCATCACCTGCCTGGCCAGCATGACCGTGTCGAGCACGGTGAAGCCGGGCCAGGCCAGCCCGCAGTCGCCGCACCCGGCTACCAGGAAGCCCAGGTCGAACGGCGCGTTATGTGCGACCAGCACGCATCCCCGGGCGAAGTCGAGCAGGCCGGGCAGCACCGCGCCCAGCCGCGGGGCCGCGGCCAGCATCCAGTCGGTGATCCCGGTCAGGTCCGCGATGCCCGGCGGAACCGGTACGCCCGGGTTGACCAGCGAGGCGAACTCGCCCTGCCGCACGAACTCGCCCTGCCGCAGGCCCCCACCCACCTCCCCATCCCCCTTCACTCGCACCGCCCCGATCTCCGTGATCGCCGCCACCCCCGGCGACCACCCCGTAGTC
>Ga0074046_10005288_pt1 | contig 10335 bp, 7 predicted proteins | sample BogForMeECP23OM3_FD_94441 | JGI IMG/M metagenome (GOLD analysis project Ga0074046, IMG submission 94441) | Bog forest soil microbial communities from Calvert Island, British Columbia, Canada - Bog Forest MetaG ECP23OM3 | ecosystem: Environmental > Terrestrial > Soil > Wetlands ...
ATGCTCGCAACCACCATCGAGGCCGATCCGTTCCTGGGGCGCATTCTAACAGGGCGCGTTTCGAACGGCGTCGTGAAGCCGAACATGACCGTGAAGGCGCTCTCCCGCGACGGCAAGCTCATCGAGCAGGGCCGTGTTTCGAAGCTGCTGGGCTTCCGCGGCCTTGAGCGCCAGCCCGTGGAAGAGGCCCTGGCGGGCGATATCGTCGCTATCGCGGGGCTCACCAAGGCGACGGTGGCCGACACGATTTGCGATCCCCAAGTGACCGAAGCGCTGCCTGCGCAGCCGATCGATCCGCCGACGCTGACCATGACCTTCCGCATCAATGACGGGCCGCTCGCCGGCCAGGAAGGCGACAAGGTGCAAAGCCGCGTTATCCGCGACCGGCTCTTGCGCGAAGCCGAGGGCAACGTCGCGCTGCGCATCGCCCAGGCGCAGGACAGCGACAGTTTCGAGGTATCCGGCCGCGGCGAGTTGCAGCTCGGCATTTTGATCGAGACCATGCGCCGCGAAGGCTTCGAGCTGACCGTGTCGCGCCCGCGCGTGGTGTTTCAAACCGATCCCGAGACGGGGCAGCGGCTTGAGCCCATCGAGGAGGTCATCATCGACGTGGACGAGGAGCACGCCGGCGCCGTCGTCTCGAAGCTCTCCGAGCGCAAGGGCGACCTCATCGAGATGCGTCCCTCGGGTGGCGGCCGCCAGCGCCTCATTTTCTACGTGCCGACGCGCGGGCTGATCGGCTATCAGGGCGAGCTTCTGACCGACACGCGCGGCACCGCGATCATGAACCGGCTGTTCCACAATTACGTGCCGTACAAGGGCGAAATCCAGGGCCGGCGCAACGGCGTCCTCATCTCGAACGCGACCGGCGAGGCGGTAGCTTACGCGCTTTGGAACCTCGAAGACCGCGGGCCGATGATGATCGACCCGCAGACCAGGGTCTATCCCGGCATGATCGTCGGCGAGCATACGCGCGACAACGACCTCGAAGTGAACGTGCTGAAGGGCAAGCAGCTCACGAATATCCGCACGACGAGCAAGGACGAGGCGGTGCGTCTCACCCCGCCGATGAGAATGCCGCTGGAGAAGGCGCTCGCCTATATCCAGGACGACGAGCTCGTCGAGGTGACGCCGAAGTCGATCCGCTTGCGCAAGCGCTATCTCGATCCCAACGAGCGCAAGCGCATGGAGAAGCAGGCCGCCGCGCTAGCGGGCTGAGCGGACTTGCAAGGCCAGGTGCCGTCCGCTTGCGGGGCTTTGCGGTCATGAGGACGCTGGCCCATGGAGGAGATTGACCCAGACCTGAAGTCGCGGCACGCCGCTGCCAATGCTATTGCAGTGTCCGGTTCGAAAAAATGCGGACGAACTGGAAATTGTGAAGAGCCCAGGCGCGGTGGGCGGAGGACCTCGCAATCCTGCGGCCAGGCTGTGCCAGCTTAGCCTCTTCACAGCACGCAACAATCGATTGCTGCGTGCTGTCGAATAATCATGTGCTGGATTGGGGTGAAGCGGGTTTGTGTGCATTCCCCTGAATCGGATGGCCAGAATGTAGCTTATTGGCGTATTTTCTGGACAATGACTTGATTGTCTTCAAATGCTAACACCTTTATATAAGGTTTATATAATTTCACGAAGGCATCTATTGCTTCATGAGGCCCAGGATCATTAGGCTGCAGTTCTAAATCCTTTCTTAGACCGGCATTCAAAGGATATCTGTTACAAATGATTATGCCATTAACTTTCGTAAGATTCCACGTGCTGACTAGGTCCGATAGCATGACGATACCTTTGCCGGAACCATCTATATAAGAAAGATCAATCGAGTTGAAAGGCACCTCTTTTATTTTTTCGGCCGAAAGCCCAATAAGAATCTTAAACTTATTTGCCTCATCTGAAAGGTTAATGTTCGCTGTAAAGGTCCGATAAGTGTTTTCTTGGAATGCATCGATAATTGTGATTTTTGCGGTCGGGTGGGTCGCGATATTTTCAAGCATCCACAACGCGGAACGCCCTTCAAAAGTACCTATTTCAAGGTAATTGATATCGGGTTTTCCTTTTAACTCTTTTAGTAGTTTCGCCCAAGCCGGTATCTTGTGCGTAAACCAGTTCGTTGTAAAAGTATATTTCTTATTATACTCTGTTGTCGATGCGTGCTCGTTATTCGCATGCAGCGATGCCGGTGCGAAACTCAGCAGCGAAATAAATATCAGGATTTTGTACACAAACGTTCTTTTCTTCATTTTAGGACGACCCCCGATTTAGCTGCTTATTTCAAGCAGCGTCATATTCCGCAAAGCACCACAAAACCGTCCAGTCTGCCGGCCGTTGACGAGCTTGAGGTAGCATAGCGAGCGTTCTTTAATCGGCGACTTCAAGCGCTTTGGCAAAGAACCTACGAGAAAGGCATCAAGGTGAGCAATGCCGAGATGAAAGCACTCAACATCAGCGGCGACAAGCTCCACCGGGAATGGAACTATACGATCAATCCGCGAACCGGAGAATCGTAGCGGTTATTTTTGCGGATGTTCTTAATTTTCGCTTCGGTATTCGGTAAGCGGCCATTTGAGGAACGCCGATTCAAGCGTGCCGCCAATTCCGCAAATGGCCCAGAGTCCCCTTCGATCCATCGTCCGCAGTCCATGACCCAATCCGGCTTTCTTGGGCTCTCTATAAGAATCACCTTACCATGACCGCATTCCCTGACTGCGGACGTTCTGCAATCGCCTTAATCGGGCGGAATAGGTGGACAGCCGAGCTTTCGCATCAGGCTACTCATTGCTCCCCATTGCGTCCTTCGCCAAGAGCGTGGCAAAAGACAGGCCGGCCGTTAGAGCCACCATCACTTCCGTCCGGTCCGGCGGGCAAGCCGGGGGGCAGATCGGCAAGCTGAAGCTGGCGAAGTGGCAGATGTATGGGCGCGCGAAGCTCGACCCGCTCGAAGCACGCCTCATCGGAACAAGCGGATCGAAAACTGAACCAAATCTGCGTCTGAGCCCCGATTGAATGCTGTTTGACACCCGAAGGCCGCTGAACCGCCGCTGCGGGCCGATCAAGAGCCAGGAGCTAATAATGGTGGAGGCGTCATGATGGCCGATCGTCGATCCCGCCTGTTCCAATTGGGCAAGGATCCTGTGCGTTCGCGCACGGAAACAAGCAAAACTCTCGCTTAGTCTTCAAACAGCGCCAAACACTCAATAATTGGCACAAACGATGGGATTAGATGAGCGGCAAGATCGTCAAGTCCTCCGCTGCCACCCTGCTGACATCCCTCTTGGTCGCGGGATCGGTTTGCGTTTCAGCCGGCGCGGCTTTCGCGGCCGATCCTGACTGTTGCGCTCAGTATGCGCGTCTCGCCGTTCATGAGGCCTCGGTGCTTTCAACGCTTTCTTGCTTTCGCGGTTATGACGGCCGCTGGCACCGTGACTACGACAGACACTATGGCTGGTGCCTGACCGTTTCCCGCGGGGAGGCCGCTTCCGAGCGCGACTATCGCCGCATGCGCCTCTACGAATGTGGATATCGCGGATAACTGGGCGCCGATCTGCCGGTTGGGCAAGTTAAACTGGAGCGGCCTTGATTTTGGAAGGACTGCTCCAGGCCCGGAGTTCGTAAATGCCCCGGATGGAGCGTTTCCGCTCCACCCTAACTTTCAGATGTCATCCTGCTCGCCCGTTTATGGATTGATGCCGAGCCGCTGCAACGCCTCCGAACTAATGCGAGCGTCCGGTTTGATCGACAGCGCTTTGCGGTAATCGGCGATGGCTTCATCTTTCCGGCCGGCTTTCTCCAGCAACATGGCGCGCCCCTCGAAGGCATAGGCGGACGCAGGGTTAAGCTTTGCGAGTTCGGAGTAATCCGCGATGGCAGCTTCGAGGTTCCCGCTCGCGCGGTAGGCGTTCGCCCGGTTGATGAAGGCCTGGGGGATTTTTGGATTGAGCTGGATCGCGCGCGTCAAGTCGGTTATCGCCAGCTCGTATTGTCCCTTCATGTTATAGGAAGCGCCGCGGTTGATATAGGGCCGGGGGTCCGCAGGATTGCGGCGCATCGCCTCCGTAAGGTCCGCGATTGCGAGATCGGGCAGCTTTTTGCCGTTGTAGGCGGCTCCCCGGTTATAGAGATTGAGAAGATCCTGCGGATTGAGGCGGATCGCCACGGTCAAATCGGCGATCGCGGCATCGGCCTGCCCCTTATCCAGATAGATCGAGGCGCGATTTGTATAGGCATAGGCGTAGGCGGGGTTCAGCCGGATAGCCTCGCTGTAGTCCGCAATGGCATGATCGAGATTGCCCGCCGCGGCATGGGCGACGCCGCGCGTATAGGGAAAGATCGCATTTTTGGGATCGCGCTTCATAGCTTCGGTGAGATCGCCGATTGCCAGGTCTTGCTTTTTGAGGGCCGTATAAAGGAGGGAGCGATTATAGTAATTCTTTGCGTCGTCCGGTTTGAGGCGGATGGCTTCCGCGAAATCGGCAAGACTTGCATCATAGAGCCCTTTTGCGGAGTAAACATTGGCCCGATTGCTATAGCCGAGACTGTCGCGCGGGTTCAATTTTATGGCCTCGTTGAAATCGGCCAGCGCATCGTCCAGGCGGCCTTTGCGCTGGTAGGCCAGGCCCCGGAAAGTAAGTGCGGTGTGCCGCGCGCCATCCGGGACAGCTTGCGTCAGATAGCTGGAACACGCCGTGATGCTAAGATCGGGGTGGTTCAGATTCGTGCAGTCTTCAACAAGCCCCGCGCTCGCGGCAGCCGGTGCGAGGGCAACGGCAAATATGGCAATGACTCTGGTTGCGAAAAGCATGTGGCGATCCTCTCATTGGGCGGTTTATCCAGTTTAGTGTAGCGTCCAACACGGACGGTTCAAATGATCGATTTGCTCTTGTCCGGCCGCCGGCCTTTGGGTTTCCGCTTCTGTATCCGGTAAGCGGCCGCTAAAGTAGCGCCCTATCGCCTCGACCGTCAGTTCTCTTATTGGCCCGATCCGGCCTTCACCCTTCCGGCTGCTTACGGAGCGCTGCGGTCCTCCCGCTTAAGGAGAAGGCGCGGCACTCCGTGTGCGTAACGCCGCCATGCCCGTTCGATAGCGCCGCCGGTCTTATTTTCGCAGCGCCCCCCATGGTTAACGGCGGCATGGTAAGCGGCGCCCGGTTTCAATTTCTTTCCGCCGCAAAAATGCGAATTTTTCGCGATTTCACCCCGAAATGTGCGAATTCAAAAAGTCCGTTAAATATAGATTGTTGCGCGCGTTAACCGCGAATTGTAACCGGGGATTGCAAAGGCCCGTCCGCGCAATCCGGCTGCCTGCCGCGCAGGTGTTTGGTTTTTCGTTTAGTATCAATGCGTTAGTGCGTCAGGCTCCGCCGCTTAAAGCTTTGCTAAGGCGCATGCGCTATAGTAGAAATTCAAAAAGACGCCGTTCTGGCGGGCGGGGCAAAAGTAGTTAGATGTAGCCAGGTAGATAACGAAGCGTAAACGGCCTCCATCGATGCCGGGGCTGGAAAATCGCCGGCGCGGGCGGCGGCTGACATCGCCTCAAAGCTCGATGCCGCGCTCGCGAAGCTCGGCCCGGATTTCCTGCTCGATCTCCTGCCCGATTTTTTGCCCCCATGCCCGGCCAAGCGTCATGCTCTGCTGCGCGAGGCCGGCTTGCATGCCGGCGAATTTGCGGCCAAGCGGGCTTTTGAAGAAGCTCGATATCTCTTTCAGCTCTGCGGTGGTCAGGCGCTGGGCATAAAGCATGGCGATTTGATCGAGAAGCTCCTGCTTTCGCGCTGCGAACTTCTCCGGGATGCGCCCGCCCCGGACGCACCATTTGTTCACCCGGCTAAGTGGCGATGACGCGCTCGATGCCGTTTTCCGGCTCCGCCCAAGCGAGCGTGCCTTGGCGAAGCATGTAGTTCATATGGGCTAAAACCTCGCTGAAAGCGAAGCTCATCTCATGCGCGTCGAGCGGGTGATGAAAAATCGCGGGGAGAAGCTCCGCGGCCGATTTTGGCTGCCGGGCGGCCTCTTGGATGGCCGCACAGCGGTGAGCGTGATGCGCAATTAACTCGTCCGCTCGCGTATGAAGCCCGGCGAACGGCCTATGATGTCCCGGCAGCACGAGGACGTCTGCCGGCACGCGTGCTTTCATACCCTCCAAGGAGCGCAGATAAAGGCCGAGAGGATCCCCATGAGGATCGGCCGCCCACACGCTCACATTGGGCGAGATCTTCTCCATCACTTGATCCGCTGCGAAAAGAAGCTTGTCCTCCGCGCAGTACAGCATCGCTTGCTCGGGCGCGTGGCCCTCGCCTATCGAGACTTCGAATATGCGCCCGCCGATCTTCAACTTATCGCCTGAAGCGATCCGCTCGAAAATCGGAGGAAGCGGCGTCACCATTTTCAAATAGCCGTGGCCTTGCGTCACGACAACCGCAGTGCTTTCCGGCTTCAAGCCGTTACGCAGATAGAAGTCGCGATAGACCGGCGCATCGAGCGCGCCGGGGCTCAGCGAGATCGTTAGGCATTGAAGGTAGGTGGACTGCGTGGTCAGAAGCGGCATGCCGAACCGCTCGCCGAGCCAGCCCGCAAGCCCGATGTGATCTGGATGGAAATGGGTCACGATCAGCCGTGTCAGCCTCCGGCCTGCGAGCGGACCGGCAGCGAGCGCCTCCCACAAATCCTGCGTAACCTTGTTCGCGATCCCGGTGTCGAGAACCGCCCATCCATCCCCGTCGTCTATAAGGAAAATGTTGATGTGGTTCAGCCGGAAAGGGAGCGGTAGCCGGGCCCACAGAACGCCCGGCGCAATTTCCGTAACATCGCCAGCTGCGGGCGGATTGGGGAATGGAAATCGAAAGCTTTCAGCCGGTGGTGCTTGCGTCATATCCTATTTCAACCAGCGCCGAGCGCATGAAATCGCCGGCATTAGATACCGTGCAAGCCAAGCCGCCACGGCCATTCCCCGACCCCACCGCTCCGCCACAGCCGCACGGGAAGCGGTTGAACGTTACCCGCGAGCTTCCGGCTAACCCGTTACGTCGAACGCGGCGAGCGCGGCCATGTTCACAATGTCGTTGTCGCTCGAATTGAGAGAAGCGATCTGCACAGGCTTCGACAATCCGACCAGTATCGGCCCGATGACGGTGCCGCCGCCGAGTTCTTGCAGCATCCTGGTCGAGATGCTTGCCGCATGGGACGCCGGCATGATGAGCACGTTCGCCGTATCGGTCAGGCGGCAGAAGGGATAGAGGGACATCGCGCGGCGGTTCAGCGCGACGTCCGCCCCCATCTCGCCGTCATACTCGAAATCGACACCCCGCGCGTCGAGCAGCTTCACGGCCTCGCGGCCACGCTCCCCGCGCTCGCTTTGCGGGTGCCCGAAAGTCGAGTAGGCGAGCAAAGCCACACGCGGCATGATTCCAAAGCGTGAGGCAACGCCCGCCGCTTCCACCGCGATGTCGGCGAGCTGCTCCGAGGCCGGCATGTCGTGAACAGAGGTATCGGCCACAAAGATAACCCGGCCGCGGCTGATGATGACGGACATGCCTATAACCCGCCGGCTGGGCTTTGGATCGAGCACGCGCCGCACGTCTTGCAGCGCCGTTGCCCAGTTCCGGGTGACGCCCGTCACCATCGCATCGGCATGGCCAAAGGCGAGCATGCAGGCGGCGAAGATGTTCCGGTCGTTGTTCACAAGGCGCTGGCAATCCCGGTAGAGATAGCCCTGCCGCTGCAAGCGCTGATAAAGGAACTCCGCGTATTGCTTGTTATGCTCCGAACGGCTGGCATTGTGGACTTCGAAGCTATCGTAATTGTTTACGCCCCCCATATGGAAGGCCTGGCGCACCTGCACCTCGCGCCCGATCAAAATCGGGTGACCGAGCTTCAGGTCGGCGAACGAACTGGCAGCGCGCACGACCTGCTCCTCCTCGCCCTCCGCGAAAACGACCCGCTTCGGCCGCATCCGCAGCTCATCGAAAATCGAGTTGATGAAACCGGCGGCGGGATCGAGCCGGGCCGAAAGCCGCGACTTGTATCCTTCCATGTCGACGATGGGACGCCGCGCGACGCCGGAATCCATCGCGGCCTTGGCAACCGCCATTGGAACGGCGCTGATGAGGCGCGGATCGAACGGCGCCGGGATGATGTAATCCGTCCCGTAGCGCAAACGCCGCCCGTAAACCTTGGCAACCGCATCGGGCACGTCGGCGCGGGCAAGCTCCGCAAGCGCTTTCGCCGCTGCGATTTTCATCGGCTCGTTGATTGTGCGGGCCTGAACGTCGAGCGCGCCGCGGAAAATATAAGGGAAGCCGAGAACGTTGTTGATCTGGTTCGGATAGTCCGAGCGTCCGGTCGCCACGATAGCATCGTCGCGAACACTCGCGACCTCCTCGGGCGTGATCTCCGGGTCAGGGTTCGCCATGGCAAAGATAATGGGCTTGGCAGCCATGCCCGCCGCCATCTCTTTTGTCATGGCGCCGGCAGCGGAAAGTCCGAAGAACACGTCGGCGCCGTCCAGCGCCTCGGCCAGAGTGCGCGCCTTGGTGCTGGCGGCGTGCGCCGACTTCCACTGGTTCATGCCCTGCTCGCGGCCGCGATAGATGACGCCCTTGGTGTCGCACAGGATGACATTCTCCTGGAGCACACCCATGGCCTTCATAAGCTCAAGGCAAGCGATGCCCGCAGAGCCCGCGCCGTTGCAAACGACCTTCACATCGGCCATCTCGCGGCCGGTGAGCTGCACCGCGTTGATGAGCCCCGCGGTGGCGATAATAGCCGTGCCATGCTGATCGTCGTGGAAGACGGGGATGTCCATCATCTCGCGCAAACGGCTTTCGATGATGAAGCAGTCCGGCGCTTTGATATCCTCAAGGTTGATGCCGCCAAACGACGGCCCCAGATAGCGCACCGCGTTGACGAACGCGTCCGTATCCTGTGTGTCGATTTCAAGATCGATGGAATCGATGTCCGCGAAGCGCTTGAAAAGCGCGGCCTTTCCTTCCATCACCGGCTTCGCTGCGAGCGCGCCGAGATTGCCGAGCCCCAAAATCGCCGTGCCGTTGGTGATGACCGCGACGAGGTTGCCCTTGATCGTGTAATCGTAGGCAAGGCTAGGGTTTTCCGCGATGGCTTCCACCGGAACGGCCACGCCCGGCGAGTAGGCGAGGCTCAAATCGCGCTGCGTCGCCATGGGCTTGGTCGGGATAATCTCGAGCTTGCCGGGCCTGCCCTCGGCGTGGAACTGCAGCGCCTCCTGGCGGGTGAACTTCGGCTGCACAGCGGCCGGGCGCACTTCAGAGACAGCTGCAGATTTCGCCTTGCCGGCGGATTTGTGAACGGCCATCGGTGATCTTCTTGGAATTTGTGAGATGGCTACCGGAAGCGACTCAGCGTTCCGTGCCGCATTTATCAGACGTTAGACTTGTCAATTCTCCAGCACAAGCGCGCAGAAATCCGGCTAACTGGCAATTTGCGGAACTTGATTAAAAGACGACACAGATGGAGCACGTTAAATGGGCTCGAAGGCGCTAGCCGGGCGCCCGATCTGTGCTATACATTCCGGCAAATCGCTGCTCTGCCGCGGGCGTGGCGGAATTGGTAGACGCGCTGGATTTAGGTTCCAGTGACGCAAGTCGTGGGGGTTCGAGTCCCTTCGCCCGCACCAGCAAGCGGCTCTCGTAAAGGGCTGGGTCGGCAAGGCCGAAGAGGCTCTGCACCAACTGCGCGAGATCATGGGCAGGCTGAAGCTCACGGTCAACGAGGAGAAGACACGGATCTGCAAGGTGCCGGAAGGGGAGTTCGACTTCTTGGGCTACACGTTCGGGCGGATGTATTCGGCGAAAACCGGCCAGGCCCGGTTGGGCCCCCGGCCATCGAAGAAGAGCGTCAGGCGCATGGTTGGGAAAATCCACGCGCTAACCGTCCGGTCGATGTGTTGGCAAGAGACCACAGAGCTCGTGGGCAAGTTGAACGGCATGCTGCGCGGATGGGCGAACTACTTCCAAGTAGGCACCGTCAGCAAGGCGTACCGGGCGCTCGACAGCTACACAGCAAGCAATGCGGCTGCGCCGGTGGTTGCGCTTTAAGTACAAGGTCAGGCGATGCAAGGGCGGGACTTATCCACTCTCGCACCTTTACGGGTACTTCGGTCTCTTACGCCTCGAACGCACGCGGGCGCGAACAGTCGTGGGCGAAGGCGTGAGGTCTTGTCCGAGAGCCGGTTGCGGAAGATCTGCAAGCCGTTGACTTAATCTGTTGACGATTGCGGCAGAGGGCGCGGTCCCGCGGGAAGGCTGCTCCATCAAGAGAAGTAAATTATGTCCTCATATTCCAGCGGCGCCTGAGCTAGCCCAA
>Ga0074046_10005289_pt1 | contig 10334 bp, 7 predicted proteins | sample BogForMeECP23OM3_FD_94441 | JGI IMG/M metagenome (GOLD analysis project Ga0074046, IMG submission 94441) | Bog forest soil microbial communities from Calvert Island, British Columbia, Canada - Bog Forest MetaG ECP23OM3 | ecosystem: Environmental > Terrestrial > Soil > Wetlands ...
AGAAGCGCGCCGTCGATACCCAGGTTTACACCGAGCACGAAATCGAGCGAATCGCGCACGTGGCCTTCGATATGGCGCGCGCCCGGAACAAACGCGTCGCCTCCGCCGATAAACGCAACGTCATGAAGACCGGCGTGCTCTGGAACGCCGTCGTTACGCGCATTCACGCCGAATATCCGGATATCGAGCTGAGTCACATCCTCGCCGACAATTGCGCCATGCAGCTCGTGCGCTGGCCGAAGCAGTTCGACGTGATCGTCACCGACAATCTGTTCGGCGACATTCTATCGGATCAGGCCGCTATGGCGACAGGATCGCTCGGCATGCTGCCCTCGGCATCTCTCGGCGCGAAAGATGCAAGCGGAAAACGCCCCGCGCTTTATGAGCCCGTTCATGGCAGCGCTCCGGACATCGCCGGGCGCGGCATCGCAAACCCGATTGCGACCATCGCCAGCTTCGGCATGGCGCTTCGCTACTCATTCGGCATGGGGGCCGAGGCGGACCTCCTCGATGCAAGCATCGCGAATGTGCTCGCCAAGGGCTTGCGGACTCAAGATATCATGCAAGACGGCATGACTAAGGTTTCGACCGCGGAGATGGGAGAGGCCATCGTCAGTGAACTCGACCGGCTGGCGAGGGGCGCAACCTAGAAAACCTCGGGGCATGCAAGGGAGAAGTAGCCGTCGGCATCACGCCCTTCTTCGCAGGCGAAGGCCGCGCCCCGATCCGCGTCCGCGCCATGCGGCAGCGTCCCGATGACAATCATTTCGAGGGCGCCTTTTACGTTGAGCTCGGCCCAACCATCGCGCTGATCGATGTTGTGGATTTCGCCAGGTCTGCCGGCAGGCCGGTGCCCTTCAAGGCCATCGCTCAGATCGTGGCGTTCCCCCATGAGCTTGCGCTGTTCGAAAACGAGGCTGCCTTTCAGGCCAACCAAGCCGGCAAGGCCGTGAAATTCTCGCCGCGTTCCTTCCTCGCCAGCGGCCTTTTCACAGGCGGCAACGGTTCCGGCGAAGTCGTTTTTCTCGATCCCGAAGCCGAGGATTTCCGTGCGCCCGCACGCGCCTTCCTTACGGGCGAAGTGCAGAAGACCGAGCGCCGCCGCAATCCCGAGACCGGACAGGAGTTCACCTGGGCTCTGATCGGCACGGCGGGCGGCGCCTTCGACCTCGTGGCCCTCGCGCCCTGCAACCCGGTATGATCGTCGAGGGCGAGTTCTGGCTGTGCGGCCGCCTAGTGGAAACCTTCGCAGACTGATCTGCGGAAAAAAAAAGCTTCTCCTTTGTGTATGTGGATGTGTATAGCACACAAACGCTGAAGGATTTGCGAGCTGGCATGCGAACCAATATCGACATCGATGACGCGCTCATCGACGAAGTCATGAGGGTGGCGAACGTGAAAACGAAAAAGGAAGCCGTGCAGCTTGCCTTGCGGGAGTTCCTGAAAGCCAAGAGGAAGAAAGACCTCTTCGATCTCGCTGGCAAAATCGAGTTCGAGGACAGGTACGATCACAAGGCTCTCAGACACACGCGCTACGATGCTGATTGACACGAGCGTGCTCGTCGCTCTGTTCAGAGATAAATCCGGTGCGGTCTCTCACGCGCTTCGTGATCTCCTGGAAGGCCGCGACTATTTTCTGACCCGCTTCACACAAATGGAGTTGTTGCAGGGCGCTCGCGACGAGAAAGAATGGCTTAAGCTTTCCGACTATCTTACCGATCAGGAATATGTGGAAGCTAGCAGTGAGACATGGGCGGCTGCCGCCCGGCTCTATTTCGATCTGCGGCGCAAGGGTCTGACGGTCAGAAGCGTAATGTATTGCTGCATAGCAGAGATCGCCATGGTTCAAGGCGTGACGCTTCTTCATAACGACCGCGATTTCGCAACCATTGCCAAGCTGCGCTCGCTGAAGCACGTCCAGTTCGATCCAGCAGCCGCGCCAGCCTTTCACGAACCGGAGCAAGCTAGGCTGCGCTAGCCGCTGAACCTCGATTTTGCTTGAATCTTTCCGCGTTGCTCACCAAGGTCCATGGCGCGCCGCCGTGGGGGCGAAAGGGACATTCAGATCATGACCGGCACAGGCCAGCAATTCATTATCGTCGGAGAGCGGACCAACGTCACCGGCTCGGCAAAATTCCGAAAGCTGATCGAGGCCGGCGCCTACGACGCAGCGCTTGCGGTCGCCCGCGAACAGGTTGAGAGCGGCGCAAATGTGCTCGACGTGAACATGGACGAAGGCCTGCTCGACTCCGAGAAGGCCATGACGACATTCCTGCATCTCATCGCTTCGGAGCCCGACATTTCCCGCGTTCCGGTCATGATCGACTCCTCGAAATGGGTGGTGATCGAGGCAGGCCTCAGATGCGTGCAGGGCAAGGCGATCGTCAATTCCATCAGCCTTAAGGAAGGCGAGGAGCCGTTTCTCAAGCAGGCTCGGAAAGTCTTGCGCTATGGCGCGGCGGTGGTTGTCATGGCATTCGACGAGGCCGGGCAGGCCGAGACGGCGGAGCGCAAATTCGCAATCTGCCAGCGCGCCTATCGTCTGCTGACCGAACAGGTTGGCTTCGCGCCCGAAGACATCATCTTCGACCCGAACATATTCGCGGTCGCGACCGGAATCGAGGAGCATAACAATTACGGCGTCGCTTTTATTGACGCCGCGCGCCGCATCCGCTCGGAGCTTCCGCATGTGCACGTCTCGGGCGGCGTTTCCAACCTCTCCTTCGCCTTCCGGGGCAACGAGCCGGTGCGGCAGGCCATGCATACAGTCTTCCTGTATCACGCCATCCAGTCCGGCATGGACATGGGGATCGTGAATGCAGGCCAGCTTGGCGTGTACGACGATCTCAACCCCGGCCTGCGCGAGCTATGCGAGGACGTTGTCCTCAACCGGCGGCCGGACGCAACGGACCGCTTGCTGGAAGCCGCGGACAGGTTCAAGGGCGGCGGCGCGAAGAAGCAGGCGCCCGATCTGTCCTGGCGCGAACGCCCCGTAGCCGACCGCCTTAAGCACGCGCTCATCCATGGCATCACCGACTATATCGACGCCGATACGGAAGAGGCGCGCCGCACCGTGGAAAGGCCTCTTCACGTCATCGAAGGCCCGCTGATGGACGGTATGAACGCCGTCGGCGATCTCTTCGGAGCGGGCAAGATGTTTCTGCCGCAGGTCGTGAAGTCGGCCCGCGTCATGAAGAAGGCCGTGGCCTATCTCATGCCCTTCATGGATGCGGAAAAGCGCGAGGCGGGGCTGGAAAACGCTCCCGCCGCAGGCCGCATCGTCATGGCGACCGTGAAAGGCGACGTTCACGACATTGGCAAGAACATCGTCGGCGTCGTTCTTCAGTGCAACAATTACGAGGTCATCGATCTCGGCGTCATGGTGCCGAGCCAGCGCATTCTCGACAAGGCGCGCGAGGTGAATGCCGATATCATCGGGCTTTCCGGACTGATCACGCCGAGCCTCGACGAGATGGTTTTTGTCGCTTCTGAAATGGAGCGCCAGGGCTTCAACGTGCCGCTCCTTATCGGGGGCGCAACGACAAGCCAGGTGCATACGGCTGTGAAAATCAGCCCGAACTATCAGCGCAACCAGGCGATCTATGTCACCGACGCGAGCCGCGCCGTGGGCGTGGTCTCGAACCTCCTTGGCGACAATTGCGCCCCCTATGTCGAGAAGATCCGCGAAACCTATCAGTCCGTCGCCCGCGCTCACTTACGCGGACGCGCTCAGAAAGCCCGGGCAAGCCTCGCGGAAGCGAGGGTGAACAAGTTCAAGATCGACTGGGCGGACTATCACCCGCCGCGCCCGGCCTCCATTGGTGTCCGGGCGTTCACGAAGTACGACTTGGCGAAGCTGGTCCCCTACATCGACTGGACGCCGTTTTTCTCGGCATGGGAAATCAAGGGAACCTATCCCGGCGTCCTGACCGACAGCCGCTACGGCAAGGCCGCGTCCGCGCTCCATGCCGATGCCGAGGCCATGCTCCGGCAGATCGTCGCCGAGGGCTGGCTTGTCGCCAACGGTGTCATTGGGCTATGGCCCGCGAGTGCCGTCGATGACGATGACATCGCGGTTTACGCGGATGAAGGACGCTCGAAGCGGATCGCGTCGTTCCATACTCTCCGGCAACAGATCGCGCGCGACAACGAGCGCGCTAACACCGCGCTCGCCGATTTTATCGCGCCCAAGTCGAGCGGCGTCGCCGACTACATCGGCGGCTTCGCGGTCACGGCGGGAATCGGCGAGGAAGCCGTCGCCGAGCGCTTTGACCGCGCCCATGACGACTACTCGAAGATCATGGTGAAGGCGCTTGCGGACCGGCTCGCCGAAGCTTTTGCGGAACACATGCACGAGCGCATGCGCCGAGAGTTCTGGGGCTATGCCAAGGACGAAGCGCTCGCGCCAGCGGAGTTGATCGCAGAGAAGTACCGCGGCATCCGCCCTGCCCCCGGCTATCCGGCGCAACCGGAGCACACGGAGAAGAAGACGCTGTTCGACCTGCTCGGCGCAGAGCGCACGACGGGGATAAAGCTTACCGAGAGCTATGCCATGATGCCCGCAGCATCAGTCTCGGGGTTTTATTTCTCCCACCCCGCAAGCCATTATTTCGGCGTCGGCAAGATCGAGCGCGACCAAGTGGAGGATTACGCGAGACGCAAGGGCTGGCCGGTCTCGGAGGCCGAGCGCTGGCTTGCGCCCATCCTCAACTATGATCGGGAAAGCGGCCGTCCTCAGAGCGAAGCGGCGTAAAAGCAGACAATAAGATCCCGCAAGCTTCGCTGATCTAACCAACGGATTGTCATTCCGGAAGCCGCTCGTTCCACGCTTCTTCATCCTGGAAAGGCGAAGCCCTATCCGGGTTCGTAACGGATTGAACCGCCTAACTTTTTGCGATCCCGGCTCGCGCTTCGCTTGGCTGGGACGACGGAGCGCGGAATGCGTTGGCGCGTCCGCGAAATCCTGCTCAGTCGGTCTTGACCAGCCCTGAGAAGGCGGCGACGGCCAGAAGGCTTGCCACCCAGCCGAAAGCAACTTCAGTCAGTACAAGCGCGTTGGTGCCCCAGCTTGGAACCACAAAAGCGTAGCCGCCAGCTTCGAAGCGGACTTCCTTCCGCATGGGCACCCAATTTTTCTCCTGGTAAAGATCGACGACCGGAAGCAGCACATTGAACGAGTAGACCCATGGGTTGAACTGGGAATATTCCGCGAAGCTTGGCTCCACCTCCGCACAGGTCGTCCAACCGCCAGCGCGGTCGCGGCACTTCTGGAAGGCGGGCTGCGTGAACACTTGCGCGTCGCGCGGGGCAAAGATGCCCCTCTCGGCGGCGAGCTTGTAGTAGAACCCGAACAGCACCCCGACCGCGGCCATAATGACGAGGATGCGCAAGGGCTTGTACCCATGGCCGATCAATAGCCCGACAGAGGACTGCCACAGGAAAGTTGGCAGACCACGAATGCGGCCGTGCCTTCGATTCTGCCAATTGGACAAGCGGCGGCGAACGAGAAACCCCTGCCTCTCGATGGCAAGGCGCCGGGCCTCCTCCGGGTGCCCCATATTCTTGAGCACCTTGATAACCTGCTCGAAGGGCTGAGGCTTGAAGTCATGACCCATATGGGCGGCAGGTTGACATTTGAGCCATTTCTTTCGCGCCTCTGCGTCGATCGGCGCGATACCGCCGAACCTCTCATAGGTAAAGCCGTCCAGATGGATGACATACCTGATTGCACTTTTAGAGCCGCTCGATGACCGGGGCCAAGCCTCTTCACTGTCAACAAGAACGCGGATATATGCGCTTTTCAGATCCAGGGATCCGTTTAATACGGCTGCTGCCCGCGTCCTTCGCTCGATGGGAGCCAGCATTAATGCGCCCATGACCTCCGCATTCACCAGCGATACAGCGTCTTCGGAAAAGGCTTCGCCTGGTGCTGCGAAGTCCCGGGATTCAAGACCTTCCGGGACCGAAAAAATGCCTCCCTGGCAATCGATGTTGCCGCGGATACGCGCGCCGTTGAACTGGACCTTCCCCTTGGCTTCGAAACCGTCGGACAGAGAGATGTTGCCGTTGGCCACGATGCGCGTAAAACGCAGCGCCGTGGTGTCGCTATTGCCAGCGCATCGGAAATGCCCGTTTCTGCAATCGATATCGCCGCCGATTTGCGCGCCGGAGAAGGAGATTTCGCCTTCGCTCTCACAATCCCTGAGATAAAGGCTGCCTTTCAGGTTCAGCCGATGACATTTCAAGGCCCGGATTGCTGCATCCCAGCGAGAGACTTGTTGTGACTCCGCATCGAAGCCGGAAAGAAAAGTGCCCCCGGAACAGTCGAAGGTTCCGCCAATCTCGGAGTCGTCGAATTGGATGAGACCGTTGGCGAAAAAGCCGCTCCGGAATTCGGCATTGCCACCGATCGTCACCGTGATGAGGTCCGCTGCAAGGCGCTGAGAGCGCCATCGCCGGCCTTCGATTCTGCCTCCGGTGCACGACAGGGAACCCATAATCTCAGCGCCGAAAAGTTGAAGACTGCCGTCGATAAGTGTCCCGCGAAGCAATAAGCTGCCATCGATCATGACGCCGTCGCCCCGGATCGAGGAAACAGCCGTCCTGTCGAGGCTCACGACCTTGGTTTCGGCATCCGCGAAGCTGAATTCCCCGCTTATGGTGCAGTCGACGATCCATAGCGGCCTGACCTTCGTCGCACCATCAAGGTTGACTGAGCCATCGATATAGGCGCCCTGGATTTTTAGGCCGCCTTCGTGAACAGCCGCCGCGGCGTCACGGCCGAGCGCCAGAAAGCGCACAAAATCGGCTCTTAACTGATTATCGTCTGCCGGCGCTTCGGGCCGTGTGCGACCGAATGAGCATTGCTTTCCTGTCGATGCCACCGCCAATAATTTTTGTTCCGCCGGTTTCAGCGGCACAAAATCTTGCAAAGTCACCATATGAGATCCCACTATCGAAGGCCGGCACAAAGGAATAACGGCGGCGGCAAGACTTTCAAATCTCAATCCCACAAAAAAGGGGCAGCCGGACATGGAAAAGGATGCCTTCGCCTTCGGGCATTGGCCCTCCCCGATCTCGGCCGAATCGGTGGCCGGAAGCGCTCTCCGCTTTGGGCGTGTGCAAGTGGTGGACCGCGCTGTCTATTGGAGCGAAGGACGGCCCTCGGAGAAGGGTCGCACGCCGATCATGCGCTGGACCGCCGAGGATGGGGTGGCCGAACTCCTGCCCCTTCCCTACTCCGCGCGATCGCGCGTGCATGAGTATGGCGGCGGGGAGTTTCTCGTTGCGGGCGGCGCGCTTTATTTCGTGAACGACGCCGATCAGGACGTTTTTGCTGCGGATTTATCCGGTGGGGCCAAGCCGTCCATACGCCGCATTACCAATATTGCGAATACTCGCTTCGCTGACTTTGCCTGGGATGCCAGCCGCAACCGGCTCATTGCCGTTGGCGAAACGCACGGACCTGCGGCCCTGCCCGAAAATGCGCTTTGGGGCATCCCTCTTGGCGAAGCGGCGGAGGGCGCTTGCGTTGCTCTTCAAGGCCGCGACTTCTACGCAAGTCCGCGCATCAGCCCCGACGGCAACCGGCTCGCCTTTTTAGCCTGGAATCTTCCCAACATGCCCTGGGACGCCGCTCAGCTCTTCGTTACAGACATCGCGGAAGACGGCTCGCTTTCGGAGCCCGTTCGGGTTGCGGGCGGCGACGGCAGCGCCTGCTTTCAGCCCGAATGGAGCGGCGATGGAGCGCTTTACTTCGTTTGGGATGCGGTTGGCCAAGGCAATCTCTATCGCTGGAGGAAAGGCGGACAACCGGAGCAGGTCACGCGCCTTGAGGGCGATCTGTCAATGCCGCTTTGGAGCCTCAATGCGGCAAGCTATGCCCTGCTCCCCGGTGGCAAGATCTATTTAAGTTTTGTGGATAGGGGGGAAACCAGATCAGCCATCCTCGATCTTGGGACCGGCGTCTTGGAGCCTCGCAAGAATGGCTTGACGGCAGCAGCCACTTTATCGGCCGGTGCGGCCGACATGGCGTTTGCCGGAATGACGGATGACAATCCGCTTTGCGTCTTTCGCGACGAGGAGTCCGCTACCCACGCGCCGCAGATCATTCGCCGCAGCGATACTCTGGATGTTGACCGGGCTTTCGTTTCCCGCCCAACACGTCTCGCGATCCCGAGCGGGAACGGCGAGGTTTATGGTCTTCTCTACCCGCCCGCAAATCCTTGTGCACGCGGCCCTGCGGGCCGGCAGCCTCCCCTCATCATCAGCCTGCACGGCGGACCGACGAGTGCGGCGGCGCGTGGACTGAAGCCGCGAACGTTGTTTTTCACCTCGCGCGGTTTCTCGTGGCTCGATCTGGATTATGCAGGCAGCACCGGCTATGGGCGGGCCTATCGCGACCGGCTGAACGGCAACTGGGGCGTCGCCGACGTCGAAGACACCGTGAGCGCCGCCCGCTTCGCGGCTTCGGAGGGTCTTGCCGACAGCCAGGCGATTTTCGTGACCGGAGGAAGTGCGGGTGGCTATACGGTGCTGATGGCGATCGCAGCGGCCGATGTTTTTCGAGGCGCCGCCAGCCATTATGGGATTTGCGATCTCGTGGCGCTGCAGCGAACCACCCATAAATTCGAGCAGGGATATCAGTCCACCCTCCTTGGCGGATCGCTTGACGATCATGAGGCGCTTTACCAGGAGCGTTCGGCCATCCATCACATCGAGGCGATAAAGACGCCGCTGATCTTATTCCAGGGTGCAGAGGATCAGGTTGTGCCGAAGGAGCAATCGATCAGGATCGCTGAGGCCCTGCGCTTGAAGGGCGTTCCGGTTGAGTATCATGAATTTTCAGGCGAAGGGCATGGCTTCCGGCAGGCGGAAACGATCCGCACCTGCCTGGAACGCGAACTCGGGTTCTATCGCATGCTCATGAAGGAAGGTTCTTAAAGAACCTTCTGAACGACGACATCGGACTCAACGCCCTTGTCCTCAATCTCGACCTTGTAGATCCACTGACCCCAGGCGAAAGTCATCAGGTTGGCGGTGGAAGCCTCCGTGAAGTTCATGAGGCGTGCATTATCGGGAATCGCACGATCGATGATCGGTTCGCGGCTTACGATGAGAAGTGCTACGCGGTGCCGTTCCTTGGAAAGAAATTCGGTGTAGAAGCCCGGCTTGAGGCTGCCTGAGGGAGCACGCGTAAGAACATGCTCGGCGTCGCTTGCAGTTAAGATTTGTGACGCCGGTTCCACCCTGTCGGAACGGAGCTGCGCGCTAACGCCTTCGAACCGCGCGATCGACGCATGCCCGCGCAGAAGCCACGGCCTGACGCTACCTTCGCTTATGAGTTCTGAAGGGCCGCTCGCCATCTGCGTGGCGGCAATCCCGGCGTTCATCACTTTAGCGGGTTGCGTCATTTCAAAAAAAAGAACAAGCCCGGAAAGCGGGAGTGCCATTAGCGCACCGCACCAGATGGCGCGTCCTATGCGTCCTAAAGCGGCCCGGCTCTTTTGCAATGTAATGCTCGTCGCGTTGCTCATGGCCTGATATAAGCAAAAAAAGCTTCCTGCGTCTACGCACGTAAAACTCTTATGGGATCAAGGCAATTTGATGTTGGCGCCCGTTACCGGGCCGGAATCCATAGACAAACATGTGAGGGATGTGTACGACGGAACTTAACGAAATCGCCTGACGTACGCGAAACTGAACTCGTCAGGCGTTCCGTTCCATCCATCGTGGCAATTGAGTCCACGTGGATTGGAACCTCTGCAGCTACTCTGCTTGGATTTATAAAAGTGCATTCCAGAGGAAATGTCACCTGAAAAAGAACACAGCCCACCAATCTGTTGTGCAAATCCTGTGGGTGAACCTTGACTGTGTCTATCACGCTCTCGTCATCGGACGATCAATCCTCCCGGGAGCCCTCAAAAAGAGGAAGCTGAGCATCCCGTAAAGTTTGCGGAGCGGCGAGGCCGAGATGGCGAAAAGCCTTGAGCGTGAGCACCCTTCCGCGTGGCGTGCGGCCGATAAATCCTTGTTGTAAAAGGTAGGGCTCGATCACCTCCTCGATGGCGTCCTTGCCCTCGCTCAGCGCAGCCGCGATTGTTTCAATCCCAACGGGGCCGCCTCCGTAATTTTCCGCTATGCAGCGCAGGTAACGGTGATCCATGGAATCGAGGCCCAGAGCATCGACCTCGAGCTGACCCAGCGCGACGTCCGCGACCTTGCGATCGACCTCTTTTTCGCCGCCGACTGCGGCGAAATCCCGCACCCGGCGGAGCAGCCTTCCAGCCACGCGCGGAGTTCCGCGACTGCGCCGCGCGACCTCGCGTGCGCCG
>Ga0074046_10005291_pt1 | contig 10330 bp, 11 predicted proteins | sample BogForMeECP23OM3_FD_94441 | JGI IMG/M metagenome (GOLD analysis project Ga0074046, IMG submission 94441) | Bog forest soil microbial communities from Calvert Island, British Columbia, Canada - Bog Forest MetaG ECP23OM3 | ecosystem: Environmental > Terrestrial > Soil > Wetlands ...
GAACTCGGCGAGCAGTTCGCCAAAGAGCACGTAACGGCCGCTATAGCCCTGGTTGATTGCATGGATCAGAAAGCTGGTAGCCAAACCGGTCTTGCCGACCCCGGTGCCGCCCAGCCATACGATATTCTGGCTCTGGGTCATGAAAGTCAGCGAGTCGTAGAGGGCCATGGTTTTTTTGGCATTGAGCTTGGACTGCCGATCGAAGGGAAAAGTCTCAATGACCCAAGGTTCCGCAATGTGGGCCTTTCGGAGTCGGAGTTGGCGCAACTGCTCACGTTTAATCCGATATTGCTCTTCGACGACGTGGGTCAGCAAGCGCCCGTGGGAAAAGTGCTCATCGCCGGCCAGCTTGAGATAATCGTTCCAATGGGTGAGCAGTTGGCCCAGGTGCAGGTACTTGAGCTTTGCAGCCAAGGCCTCATTCATGATTTTGCTCGGGTTGGTCTTCGTAGACCGACAGGTCGGGTGGATCGGTCAGAGAGCCCTCCTGATAAGCGCTGCGCTGACGAAAACCTTCATCGAGCTCGGCAAAAGGCAACTCGGCCGTTTCCTCTGCGAGATGCAACAGCGCGATTCGCTCAATGGTCTGCAGGCTGCTGATGCGGTAGCGGTAAGCGCGTTGAACGCTTTTGACAAATAGCTCCAGGGTCATTCTCTGGCTTAAAGCCAGCAGCCGCCTCAAGAAGACGTGCCGCTGCACGGTCTCGCTCTGCAGGACAAAGTCCAGATACCGGCTGAGCTCCGGGTCCAAGGCGCGCAGCCGCTTTTCCTCCTCGGTGCTGGGGCATCTGCGATTGTTGGGCTGACAAGGTGGTGTGGGCAGTCCAGGTGGGCTGAAGCGCTGGTTAGTGACCCCATCGGCGGCCAGGGGATACTCGGCCAGACACTCCCGGGCCAGGTAGATCTTTAATCGGTCGCTATACTGCAGGATTTTGACCTCCTGGCGCGAGAGACCCGGCACCCAATAATAGTTGCCCTCAAAAGCGGCATAGCCGTATTGATCGGCGCCCCGCTCATGAAGCTGGTAAGGCGCAGGCAAGTGGGCCGCCAGTTGGCTCAGATATCGACGTTCGTGCTCAAAGGCTTTGACCGGAATCAACTTGGCTTTGCCTTGGGGCCGGTGCTCCATGCGCACCGTGGCCCACTGGAAAGCCTGATGGTTCAGATCGTTGAAGTTCAGGAAAGAGCGCCCAGCCAGAAAGTTAGTCTCTACGGTCCAGAAGCTGCGTTCCTCACCGGCTTTGCGGTCGGAGTGCCCCTTTTCATGACAGCGGAACTGGAAGCCATATTGGCTGGCGAAAGCCTCCATCTCGGGCACTATGAGCGCTTGAGCGCCAGTGCCCCGTAAGCGAGCCAGGTTGGTGTTGTCGATAATACATTGCCGCGGGACATAGCCCCAGTAGGTCAAGGCTTCATGAAGAAAGCACTTCATCTGCAACCGATTAAAGCAGCGGTAAAACTTCAGGTAGCGCCGTTTGGAGTAGCGCAGGTAAAGAAGGCTGGCCACTACTCTGTGGGGTTGCTCCCCGAGCTTGAGCCGATAAACGGTAGTGTCGTGCTGCATCTCGGCCCCGGGTTCATCGGGCACTTGGCCGCAGCGGCTTTGATGGCTTTTACTGATGCCTGACTGGCGCAGCATCCGAGTCAGGGTCGAATACTTCACTTCAATGCCTTGCTCTTCGGCCAGTTTTTCGTGCATCCGTTGGATCCAGCCGCCGCATTGATCGTAGAGACGCTGGAGTAACTGGGAATCGATCTTTTGCTTCGCAGAGCGGACCAGCTTGGGCAGTTGGCCTCCTTGTGCGATAACCACCCCCACGGTATTGCGACTGACGTGCAAGCGCCGGGCGATCTCTCGCAGCGGCATGCCCTCCTTGTGGAGCAGAAAAATCGCCTTACGCTTGTCCGCTTCGATCATGGAGGCGCCTCAAGCTGTGGTTAAAGGCAGCCACCCGGCTCAGGAGAGCTGCGCTGAGCAGATTGGCCTGAGCGTGAAAGGCCCGGCTCTTGAGCCGCAGGTCCTGGCTCTTGGCGATGAGCCGCTGCATGTACTTGTGGGTCAGCTCCAGATCCCGCAGCGTCGCGCGCTCAAAATCGCTGCAGCCGTCAGGGTTCTGGGAGGCCTCCCGCAATCGTTTCAGAGGCAAAGCCAGATTGCCTTTGACGATCTCCTGGCGCAAAGACTCCGGCCCACGAAAATAGCCATGAGCCAGTTGCTCAATTTCCCGTACGCTCAAGCCTTTGTCGCTGACAGCCGCCACGAACTGCTCAAGATCCTGGCCGCTGACTCCGTTCATGCGCATGAACTGCCGTAGGGTGTACATGTAGCAGTAGACCGGCAAGGCGCCGCTGAAGAGCCTGGCCCGGATCGCCGCGCTCATCTCCGAGATCAGGCCCAGGCGCATGCTGACCCAGGATTTGCTGCGCGAAAGCTCTTTTGCCATCTCGGCTACGCTCAGGCAACCGCTAGCGTAGAGTTCGTCGATAAAGGCCGCCTGCTCCAGAATGCTCAAGGCCCTGTTGTTGGAGATCCGCAACAGGTTCATGATTGCGGCTACTTCGTCCTCTCCCAGCGAGGCGTACGGCACAGTGCGAAGTTGCAGCTTGTGCGCACAGCGATAGCGCTTGAAACCATTGAGCAAAACGTTGGCTTGCTCTCGTTGTACTCCTTCCAGGGGTTCCTCGATGCCTCGTTGGGCAATCGAGACCAAGAGCCGTTCTTCCAGCGCCGCATTTTTCATCCGGTGGCCCTCATAACGCAGATCCAAACTGGAAAGTTCAATCTCCTCTGCCATCTAACCGGCTCTCAGGGAGGATGTTCCTGGAGCCAGATCACAGCATGATCGATTTTGCGGCGACGGCCCAGGCTGTGTTGTCTCAAAACTCTCTGCAGCATCTCGAGGATTTCTGCCCGGCTTACCCTGCGAGCCTCTATCAAGCTGACTAACATGCGCACATACTCCAGCATCAGCCGATTCCATCGACCAGAACCGCTCTCCAGCCCAGCCGGGCCAGCTGCGGGGCGATTGCCCTCGCTCTTTGGCTTAGCGCGCTTGCCGTTGAGCGCCCGCTTCTTTTTCTTGCCTATCGCATCACGATAGTAGGCCACACTGCGCACAGTGGACTGCTGCTTGCGATGAGCCATGCTGCAGCCAAAGGGACAGCCCAGGTCTTTGCGACCGCCATTACATGGATGAGTCAGGAAAAAGATCCGGCAATGCCTGCAGCGCACCAGGCATCGGCGTAGCAGGGGCCTGGTTCTGAGCACCGATCGCAAAAGCACGTAATATTGCCCAACTAGAGCGGCCGCCCCCTGCCCTCGATACCACTCCGGACAAAACTCGAAATACTCCTCGATCTGAATTGCAAAAAACCAAGATTCTCGCTTAAGGTGCTAACGTATTGGAAACCAACAACCTCGTCTTATCTCAGTGACACTCTCCTGTCGAGGTAGGACGAGGCGTTTCCTTCGCCAGATACAAGCTTTCTCCGCCTCAGCCGCTCCTCGCAAACCAGAATGCTCGCTCCACTCCCTCGCAGCTATTGGCGCAATCTAAGTGAACATCGGTGGCTCAGTTTTGATGAGCGCTATCGACAATTCCTTCGAGCTGCAGCAACCTAGGTGCGCTCAGCCCGTAGAGAACCGAATCTCCCGCATCTTCTGCCTTTACGCAGCCGCAGTTCAATAAGTGTTCCAGATGGAACGAAACATCGCGTTGGGATAGACTCGTTGCGGTAGCGATCTGCGCATCTGTTTTGGCTCCCTCGCAGAGAGTTTGCAGGATACAGAGTTGTGAGTGATCAGCCAAGTTGCCGAAGAGCTCTTCCTTACAATCCAAACCACATCCGTTCGGCGACCGGCTTCGTGGTTTCGGACTTCCGCGGTTAGCGGAATCTAGATCAAGTGAAACATTCATCTGATACTTATATTCTTAATTTGCGTTAAAGCAATATTTGACATACATGTTTTGCGTAGATTCTTATGCGCCTCGCCTTCTCTACCGATTATGCCCTGCGTTTATTGATGCTGGTTGGACTCGAAATCGACCGCCTGGTGACTATCGAAGAGGTTGCGGATCGCTTCGGCATTTCGAAAAACCATCTCATGAAGGTAGCACACCAACTCGGGCAGGCAGGGTATCTTGAAACCGTTCGGGGCCGCAACGGAGGGTTGCGCTTGGGAAAGACGCCAAGCCAGATTGTGGTGGGGGAAGTTGTGCGAAAGATGGAACCGGACTTCGCGGTGGTCGAATGCCAGAATCCGGCAGGCTATTGCAAGATCGCGCCTTGCTGTACGCTGCGTTCCGCAATGGGAGAAGCTGTTCAGGCTTTTCTTGAGAAACTCGATGAATACACCCTCGAGGACCTGATTCGGCCGAAATCTAAACTGCGTCACTTGCTCGGTGTAAATTCGGAGAGAGCCTTTGCCCCGGGGCGATAAGAGCCGAGATTCAAGGTACACGCAATCATGCGTCGAAAGAACAATTAATCCCACCTTCGGAGTTGCATATGACGGTGATCCGGATCAAACGAGCGTATGAGCCGTACGCGAAAGAGGATGGTGCGCGTTTCCTTGTGGAACGCCTGTGGCCGCGCGGGATGAAAAAGGACGCGTTGCACATGGACGCCTGGTACAAGAATCTAGCGCCCAGCGCCACTCTGCGTCGCTGGTTCAACCACGATCCAGCCAAATTCCAACGACGGTACCGGGCCCGAGCTTACCGACAATTCTGCCGCTTACCAACCTCTGTTGGATGCAGCCAAACAGGGCCACATTACACTCCTATACAGCGCTCACGACACGGAACATAATAATGCCATAGCACTGAAGTCGTACTTGGAAGAGCGACTGAGAGGTAAGAAAAGTCGACGCGTCGACGACACCACGGCTCGCTGACACGACCATCTCCGAAATTTACCCTTCCGGGTTGAACCAAATCGTCGAAAAGGCGATTGGGATTTCAAGCGCGTCTCGGGTCGTGTCGGCCACTTTTACTCAAACGAGTACACTAAAAGCAATTAAACATGTATTTTATATCTGCTTATTCCCGGATTCTAATACATGCATATAATATGCCCTTTTTAATTTCCAGGGATCACACTCGCACAATAAGCCGGTCACCTGGAGTGAACGTTGAAGCGCATAAAACCGCGCATACACCTATTAGGGTTCAAAGCCATCCGGTAGGACTCGTTCTACTCTCCGATACGACAGCCAGAGAGAAGGCTATCATGACCAGGCTTATTCTGAGTGCTTTGTCTGGAACCATTTTCGCCGTCGCTGCCATTTTTACGACCGTGATCGATTGGACAGTCCTTGGATGGCGCAACTTCTGGCTGGCGGTATGTATCACCGCTTTCATCGCTTTGATCGTCTTCATATGGAAGGTTTGCGAACGATTTTAGCGGGCACGAAGTTTGCGCAGTCCGTCGCGCGCATCGAGTTCTGCGAAGTAACGACATTTGAACTCCAGCCATCGTGCGGGGTCATGCACAAACGACTTTCGCAAGGCTGTGCTCGGCGTGATCTCTTTGCATCACCAATCGATCTTTGCCTCTCTTTGAGACACTGCGGCCAGATCCGATTCACCAGCACGCTACAGCCCGTCGTTACGTACGGATTTTCCGTACGGCGCATCGCGACGACCGTGATCGAATGCGCACCCGACCATTGATGTCACAATCATCTGAACGAACTTCGCCATGTTTCTAGCCGAAATTGATAGATCGCACCGGTTGCTGAAAATCACCTTTGCCGACCACGTCGCACCTGAGGACGCGAGGTTCTGCTTACAGCGCCTTCAATCGCTCCTGGCAGACATCCAGCCGGGGTTCCGGCTTCTCTCAGATTTGAGCGGTATTAAGTCGATGCCCACGACCACGGCGCCTTTTATCGGACAAATAATGGAGCTGTGCGCAGATAGGGGTCTCGAATCGGTGGTTAGAGTTCTCCCCTCGGAACCCCGCAACGACATCGGTTACGCGATCCTGAGTCAGTTCCATTATGGCCCTGACGTCAGGATCGTTACATGTGACAACGTGGAACAGGCCGCGAGTCATCTCGCTGAATGAAACCAGGGCCACCGGTTACATGCGTTAAACCGTCAGATCGCGGTGCGGTTACCCGCGAGAGTGAAAAACCATAATTTTGATCTAGATCAAAGACGAAGGCGGATCGCTGGCATTAGTCGTTGGTATGGGCCACCGTGCGGAACGGTGGAAGAGGGGTCAAACTTCTCCGGAATTATCGATCCTATGGACACGACCACCAAACGCGGCTTTCTTTTGGCTAAAGGCTGGATTCAGGCCGTAATTCTCATCTTTTTGTTCGGATTTTTTGTTCTCGGATTTCTCGCCTACCGCACCTATACCGGGGAGCCTCCGATTCCGGCTAAGGTGGCCGACCCCAACGGTCGCGTCCTGTTCACGGGGACCAACATTATGGCCGGTCAAGGGATTTTCCTGAAGAACGGTCTGATGGAGTATGGATCCATTTTTGGTCACGGCGCGTATCTTGGCCCTGACTTCACCGCAGATTACCTCCATCGCGCGGCGCGCATGGCAATCGACTACTACAACGGCCTGGGCTCAGACCAAGCAAGAGCCGTTACCATCGCCAATTTCAAGACCAATCTGTATGATAGCGCGACCGACACGCTCACCTTTACTGCGGCTCAGACCAATGCGTTTGAAGGCTTGCAAAGCTATTACCACAATTTCTTTGCCGAACCGACGACGAAAAATGGCTTGCGCCCTAAGGCGATCACGGATGCTGCTGACACCCGGAACCTCACTGCTTTCTTTGCCTGGTCAGCCTGGTGCGCATCCGCTCTGCGACCCGGACTCGAGTATTCTTACACGAACAATTGGCCGCCGGAACCTCTGGTGGACAATCATCCAACAGCAGACGCAGTCGTTTGGAGCGTCCTGTCCTTAATCACCTTGCTTGGTGGAATCGGCCTGCTGCTTGCAGCTTTTGGTCGCTGGAATTTCCTTGGTTGGCATGGGCGCGAGCGCGACAAGGTCACTTTCCGCCGTCCCGGCGATGTCGCCTTAACCCCAGCTCAGCATGCTTGCGCGTGGTTTTTTTTGGTGATGACTTTGCTGTTTCTGCTTCAGACCCTTTTTGGCGGCGCCACCGAACATTACCGCGCCGAATTATCGAACTTCTTCGGAATTGATCTTGCCCAGGTGATCCCTTTTAACATTGCCCGCACGTGGCACCTTCAGCTCGCTATTTTTTGGGTGGCTACTGGCTTTCTCGCAGCTGGAATCTTTCTGCTTCCTATGATCGCCGGTCGCGAGCCGCGAGGTCAACACTGGCTTGCCTATGCTCTTCTGGTTGCGCTGGCTGTCGTGGTTTTCGGCAGCCTGATCGGCGAGTTTATCGGGATCCACGGATGGTTGCGCCAAGCATGGGAATGGTTTGGCAGTCAGGGCTTTGAATACCTGGACCTGGGCCGTTTCTGGCAGATATTGCTGACCGTCGGCCTCTTTTTTGGGTTGCCATAATTTTTCGAGGATTACGCGGCAAACTCAGGACTGAACATATGGGTAACATGCCGTGGCTATTCTTTTTCTCAGCCCTTTCGATTCCCGTTTTCTATGGAGTCGGATTATTGGCCCATCCAGCCGCGCATTTTACGAGCACTGACTTTTGGAGATTCTGGGTTGTACACCTATGGGTCGAAGATTTTCTCGAGCTATTCACCACAATCATGGTTGCTTACATCTTTGTGCTGCTTGGAGTAGTGCGCGAACGAGTAGCGCTGACAATGATTTACCTCGATATGCTCCTGTACTCTGCCGGAGGCGTGATCGGCACGATGCATCATGTCTATTTTTCAGGAACGCCGGCGATGCATATGGCGCTCGGCGCATTTTTCTCGGCCGCGGAAGTGATTCCCCTTACCATCCTCACCCTGGAAGCCTGGAGTTTCCTCCAACTGGGCGCGCAGCAAGAAGCGAAATCGCAGACCACCCCCTTCCCTCACTTCTGGGCAGTAATGTTTCTGGCGTCGGTAGGCTTTTGGAATTTCCTGGGCGCTGGAATTTTTGGATTTCTGATCAATCTCCCGATCGTTTCCTATTACGAGATTGGCACGGCGCTTACCGCCAATCATGGGCACGCCTCGATGATGGGCGTTTACGGGATGCTCAGCGTTGGGTTGGCACTGTTCTGCCAACGCTACATGATTCCGGAAAGCAGGTGGTCGGATCGAGCGGCTAAAATCAGCTTCTGGTCACTCAATCTCGGGCTTGCTTGGATGGTGTTTGCCACCCTATTTCCATTGGGAATCCTGCAGCTATATCACTCAGTGAGCAGCGGCTATTTTGAGGCTCGAACGCTTCAGTTCATCACCGGCGGAGCCAACCCTGTACTAGAGTGGCTTCGACTGCCTGGGGATGTGTTATTTATCGCTGGCGGAGTGTTGCCGCTTCTTTATTTGTGCTGGCTTAGCATCCGCTACAGGGTACCAACAGCGCCAACAGCTGAAGAATCGAAAGGAGCGTTGTTCACGGAGGTGGCCGATCGAACAAGCACAAACTGATGACCCAGAGCATAGATATAGAAGTGCTACTGGCCGGCGCCTACGCAGTGCTTCTCATCCTTATCGCTCTCAGCCTGGAGTTGGTAGCGCGCTACTCCCATGTTCGATCAGAGAATATGCGCATTGCTGGTTTCAGGTACCTCCGCCAACACGATATATGGGAGTGTCCAACCGGCCAGCACTTGAGACCCGTGGCTTCCGACTATGCACGGCGCTTGGTTCGGTATCGAGCGTTGGCGCATGCCTGCAATGCTTGCTCGATAAAACATCTTTGCACCGATTCCGACAAGGGCCGTGAGATCGAACATAATCCCGAATCCTGGCTCCAGTCCGAGCTTGCACGGTTCCACCGCGGACTTTCGGTGACTTTGCTACTTCTGGCAGGCCTGTTACTTTTGGTTGAGGTGATCCGGCACGAAAGGCCAATGGAACTCCTGGTCTTGGGTGGGATCCTGGTGCCCATTATTTTAGTCGGAACTCAACTAGCTTTGGCGTTTTTCGCTTCGCGGACGGGGGCGCGCAACGACTAAATATCGCCGAACTTGCGTCTGAAAAACCCCTCTAGGTTGCGCGGATTCGGAATGGTGATCGTCCTACCTCTGACAACAACTAATTTCAGGTTGCGGAGTTCCGCAAACGTCCGCGAGAGAGTTTCGTTGGTAGTACCGAATTCAGCGGCGAGGACGCCTTTTGTCCGGTCGAGTTCCACGACGACGGCTTCGTCGCCCAACGGTTTGCCACAGCGTTTAAGAAGCCAACAGACAAAGCGCGTTTGAACATCCTTGAGCGTGAGGTCATCGATCAGGCCGACCAGCGCCTGAAGGTGGCGGCTCATCGACCCAAGCATCCGCAACGCGAGTTCGGAGTGCTTCTGTAGCAATTCCAAGAACTGCGCCTTCGGGACAAGGAGCACGCTCGTTTGTTCGAGGGCAAGAGCGTCCGCAGGATAGCCGGTGTTCTCGGCCAACGCAGCTTCGGCGAAGCTTTCACCAGCGCGGAAAACGTGGATTACCTGCATTTTGCCAGACGCATTGACGCGATGCACGCTGATCGCGCCTTCGTCCACCACGTAGAAGCCTTCAAAGGGCGCACCCTCACGGAACAGACACTCGCCTTTCACAAGACGTTTCTGCACGACAAAGGACGCGATGCACTGCAGGTCTTGGGCCGGAAGTTCAGAAAACAGGTAGCATCGCCGAAGTGATGTAGCGAATGCCGCACGCCGGATTTGCGATAAATCGTTTGGCATTCCGCGAAGCTTAATCCTTCAGCGCTCCCTGTCGAGCCGCGTTCCTCAGGTCTCCTATCGCACGCCGATGGGTCAGGCCTCTTTCCAGAGGCTCGCCCAAAGCTCACCGCACTTTCCTGGGAAGAGATCCGCCTCGCCTTGATGCTGGACATCGGCTCAAATTAGGTGGCACGCAAATGCAACCAAGTCCGATGGCAAAATCCCCTTGAAGGATTTTACGTTTCGAAACGTCCTATGCCCAGAAAAGCACCTGCTAAAAAGAGTCAGCCAACCGCTTCCAAGAAGGAAGCTACTAACGTTAACGCTAGCTCTAAGAATCGTCCTGCTAAACCGAAACGAAGTGCACCAGCTTCTAAAAGCAAGTCAGCCGGCAATAGCATCGATGCGCTTTTCAAAAAACAACTAACCTCACTGAGACAAGCAGACACTTTGTTCAAGGACGCAGTTTCGATCGTTGAGATTTACCGCAAAAAACACCCGGAACTTGATCAGTATATTCCTTCGGTTGAATCTACACAGCGCGAGATCA
>Ga0074046_10005292_pt1 | contig 10330 bp, 11 predicted proteins | sample BogForMeECP23OM3_FD_94441 | JGI IMG/M metagenome (GOLD analysis project Ga0074046, IMG submission 94441) | Bog forest soil microbial communities from Calvert Island, British Columbia, Canada - Bog Forest MetaG ECP23OM3 | ecosystem: Environmental > Terrestrial > Soil > Wetlands ...
ATCCTGGTTTCCGGGTCGATCAGTCCGCTTGACCTCTCCCACCTTGGCGGACACTTCGGCATTCCGAAGCTTGAAGGTGGAGTAGTGGTGCCGAATACTACGCGACCGTAATGTGTAGCGCGGACACTCCTGTCCGCGAAGAGCGTGCAGCGACTACGGTCCCTGGGGCGAGCAAGTGTCGCGGCCAAACCCAAGAGCAAGCGCCACAGCAACGGCAGCGGACAGGAGTGTCCGCTCTACACGGGCTAGCGGTTCTTTGGCGCCGGTCCGACCTTGCGTAATCTTTCCCGGGCTTGGGCAGCTTCGTTGGTGCGCGGATAACGCTGGATGACGTGCTTCAATTCCTGTGTGCCCTCGTCTTCCTTTCCGAGTTCGAGAAGCGCGTATCCTTTCTTGAGTTGCGCGGTGGCAGCCTTGTTCCCGCTGGGAAAATTCTGCAGGACCAGGTCATAGTTCGCGACTGCTTTCGCGTAATCGCCGGCCTTGAATTGAATTTCCGCTAGATAGAAATAGGCATTCCCGGCCAGATCGGTGTTCGGGTAAAACTTGATGTAGTCGTTGAATTCCTGTACCGCCAAATCGTTTTTCCCGCCGTTGTAGTCACGCAGAGCGTTGTTGTAGAGCACGTCAGGCGGCGGGGCCTGCGCCATCGCTTGCTGCTGTTGCTGTGCTTGCGCCTGCTGCGCGGCCAGGGATTGTTGCGACGCCTGCATGTCTTCGAATTGCTTGCTGAGCTTGGCGAGGCGGACTTTGAGTTCGTCCATGGTGTCGTTGAGCGATTGAATCTGCCCGGAAATCTGGTCGACCTGCCCGGCGCGATCCTGCTGCTGTTTGTTGATGGAAGCTTGCAGGCCGTTGATCGCGGCGGTCACTTTGTTGGCGGCGTCGGTGTTCTGCTCCAGCAAGTTCTTCATGACGCCCATGCGCTCGTCAAAGGATTGCTTCATCTGGGTCATCTGCTGCTGCAACTGGGTGATCTGAGTTTGCAGTTCGATGATGTCCTTGTTGGCGCCGTAGGCGGGAGCAATGCTGACCGCGAGGAACAGCGCGAGAACGAACGAGATGCGATTGAATTTCATAGTTACCCTATTTGGATGCCAAAAACCACTGAGTGGTGGAGAGCCGGGCGTCCCCGCCCGGCCACATCGCTGCCGGACCCTTCGACTTCGCTCAGGGCAGGCTCGCGAGGCGCCCGTCCCTCCACTACTTCAGTTTATTTCTCGTACACGAAGTGCCCGCGGCGATTCTGCTGCCAGCAACTTTCGTTGGACTCGGTGCAGAATGGTTTCTCTTTGCCGTAGCTGATGGTTTTGATGCGATCGCCGCCCACTCCGGCTTGGATGAGCGCATTCTTCACCGTGTCCGCACGATTGGTGCCCAGGGCGAGGTTGTATTCGGTAGAGCCGCGCTCGTCGCAGTGTCCCTCGACCGTGATGTGGATATTGGGATGCTGCTGCAGGAACTGGGCATCTCCTTGCAACGATCCCTGCTCGGCCGCGCGCACATCGTACTTGTCGTAATCGAAGTAAATGTCCTTGACGTTCTGCGCGAACAGCTGCTCCTCGGTAAGGGAGGGCGCCGATGGCGGCGGTGGTGGTGGAGCGTTGACGGTTACACGAGCGGTGGCGTCCTGGGTTCCACCGGCGCCTTTAGCGATCAGGTGGTACGTGGTCGAGTCGGTCGGGGTCACCTGACGCGAGCCGCTCATATCTACCGGGCCGATTCCGTCGATGCTTACGTCGGTCGCGTTTGTGGTCTGCCAGGTCAGGGTGGTTGATTGACCCGGGTCGAGAGCATTCGGGTTCGCGGAGAGCGAGGCCGTGGGTGCCGTGGGTGCGGGCGGCGGCGGTGGTGGCGGTGGCGCGACCTTCTTCTTCGCGCATGCGCCCAGGAATAGGATGGTGCCGAGTGCGATTACCAGGGTCCCCCATCTCCTCATTGCGTGTTTCACTGGTTCCTCCAATTGTTTTTTGTGCGCCCGCATTGTGGCGTGCAATTTGCAGCTTAGCGGTAGGGCGCTCTTGGCCAACCGTCAAGCCGTTCTATTTCTAATACCAATCTACTTCCAACTCCAGTTGGGCTGCGTGTTCGCGCCCTTAAAAGTCAACTGCTTCACGTTCGAGCCGTCCGCCAGCATGGTCCATATCTGGTCGCTTCCCGAGCGGTGGGACTGAAACACAATGTGCCGCCCATCCGGAGACCAGCAGGGAAAATCGTTGCGCCCTGCGTCGTGCGTGAGTTGCACCCACTGCTTGCTGGCGACGTCCATCAGATAAAGGTCGTTGGAACCCGGTTCTCCCGGCCCGTACTTGCGCTCCCAGGAAAAGGTCAGGAACTGTCCATTCGGCGACCAGTTGGGAGAAACCGCATAGCCTTGATCGGTGACTCTCTGCAGGTTGGTGCCGTCCGCTTCCATGGTGTAGATCTGGGGCAGTCCTGTGCGTCCGCTGACGAAAGCGATCTGCGAGCCCGTCTTGCGATTCCAGGTTGGCGAAACGTCCGGGCCCTGGTCGTTGGTCAAGCGGCGCAAATTTCCTCCGGATTGATCAACGACAAAAATGTTGGGGTAGCCATTGCGCGAGGATGAGAAGGCGATCTTGCCCTCGGGCGACCACGAGGGCGAAAGATTCATGCCGCCAAAACGCGCGAAGCTGACCATGCGGTTGAGATCGAACGAGTACATCATAATTTCCCAACCACCCTTGTTGATCGAGCTGAAGGCCAGGCGCGAACCATCGGGCGAAATGCGGGGCGACAGCGAGATGCTTCCCAGGTGGGTGATCTGCTGTTGGTTGGCGCCGTCGTAGTCCATCATCCAGATCTCTTTGTGGCCGGTCCGCTCACTGACAAAGTAGATCTTGCTTTCGGCGATGCCGGCTATACCTCCGCCGAGGCGAAAGATGATTTCGTCGGCAAACCGGTGCGCGATGACGCGCACGGCGTCGGCGGTTGCATTGTCGGTGTACTGCTTGCCGAGCACCTGCGGCGACTTTTCATTCTTGACGTCGTAGAGCCATCCCTGCACCGTAACTTTGCCGGCGGCTGCGCCCAGGTTGCCGAATGCGAGCATGGAAGTGTTGGGCGGCGGGGAATTCCAGGCCGAGAAATTAACTTCCGACGGTTGTCCCGGCACTTGCAGCGGATAAAAACTCTTGGAGACGAGATCGAAGATTCCGGCATTGTCGAGGTCGTTCCAGAGCACGTCATTGAAGGTCTTCAGCAGTTCTGCGTTCTTGGCGTCGCCGGTCGAGGCCTTGAAGTCGGATGCAGCCAGGCGCACTTTCTCGACCCCGAGCCCGGTGCCGGTGCGAATCCAGTCCTGGGCGAAGGCGGTCCCAGCCAACAAAAGCAAAAGAGTGATAACGATGAATGCCGAGGATTGGCGGCCCAAGCGGAATTTTGGATCGTAGCGCGGCGTAAGCCCCATGCTTTGCGAGCGAAACTGCCTCTCCAATATTGGATGTCGGACGGGGCGAACTGAGATGCTCAATTTTTGCTCCTGTGTAGTCGGCTGATCACCGCTTGTAATCGAACCAGAACTCTACCGATACTTTGCTTCCCGAATAATCCGGGGGCAGCGGGCCGAAGTTATCAATGCGCTGAAGCGCGCGCACCGCCGATTGGTCGAGCGACGGCACACCGCTGGACTGCTCGATCTCGACATTCGAGGGATGTCCATCGCGCGCGATATCAAACGTCAGATAAACCCGTTTCGCTTCCGTGATCCGCGGATCGACTTCATACTTCAACCAGTTCTCGGTGACTTTCCGCTGCACGGCTTGGACGTACCAAGAGAACCGGCTGCCGAAATCGCCGCCGCTTCCGGTAAATCCAAATCCGCCCTTGGCGCCGCCGGCCGTCATGGTGTAGGGGCCGCTGACCGGACCGCCCTCGCCATACGGAATCTGATTCGACTCGGGCGGCTCAGGCTCCGGTTTGCGCTGCGTTGCCGTCTTGACCGGCGCGGCTTTTATCTTTGTCTTCGTGTTCTTGTCGGGAATCGGAATCGCCTCCGGTTCCTTCTCTTGAACCGTGGGCTCGGACTTCGAGAGTCCCTTGGATTCCGTTGCCAGCACGTTCTGTGTTTCTGTCGGATTAGCGGGCAAGGGAACTGCGCTCACCAGGGTTGCGCCCATGGCATCCCCGCCGCCACCACTGCCCCAGCCTGTGCCCCGTGTGCCGTTAACAAATACCGCATAGAGCACGACGAACGCCGCGAATCCAAGATGCAGTCCCAGCGACCAGGCCAGAGGCCGGCGCAGTTGGCCGTGTTCGGAATAGATATCGAAATTAGCGACGGCCGCCATGGGTATCCATCGGCTGCGTAACAATGCTCACATTGCTGATGCCCGCTTGCTTGATCGCATCCATCACAGTGGCGAAGGCGCCAAACGGAACATCTTCGTCGGAGCGCAGAAAAATTGACTGGTGTTGCGGATCGCGAATCTTCCGCTTCAAGGTCGCTCCGATCTGGTTGATGTTGATGGGATCGTTACCCAGAAAAACTCTTTGCGATTTGTCGATGCTGATGACGAGGCGCTCTTCGGTGATCTCTTTGACGGTACGGGTGCGGGGCACGTTCACTTCGATGCCGGACTGCAGAATCGGCGCGGTCACCATGAAAATGATGAGCAACACCAGCACAACATCCACCAACGGCGTGATGTTGATGTCGGAAAGCGCAGTCTGCGTGCGTCCGTTGGCGGAGGTGAAGGCCATCAGCGTCGCGCCTCGGTCGCTTGCGGAGTCTGTTGGCGTTCCACCAGGTTGAGCATCTCCAGGGTGAAGTCGTCATTACGCGTTGCCATTTCACGAATGGAGGCAATGATGAGGTTGTAAGCAATCACCGCCGGGATGGCGGCGGCCAGGCCGGCGGCGGTGGTAATCAGAGCCTCGGAAATTCCAGGAGCGACCGCGCGCAAAGTCGCCGCGCCGGCCGTGCCCAGTCCGTGGAACGCGTCGATAATTCCCCAGACAGTTCCGAACAGTCCAATAAACGGCGTGACGGCGCCCGTAATTGCCAGCCACGGGACACTGCGTTCGAGGCGGGTGATCTCCTCGGAAGACGCAATCTGCATGGCGCGCTGAATGGCGACAAGGTTGTGGATGCCGCCCGTCGTTCCCATCTGCCGCCTGAACTCCTCGACTGCGCCTTGAAACACTCCCACCAGCGGGCTGGGATGAAACTGTTCGGCCACCGAGGCGATGTCCTGCATGCGCTGCGCCTTGCGGAAGGCGCGGACGAAGCGCCCGCTCTGCCTGCGGGCGCGGCGAATCAGCCGCCACTTGGAAAGAATCACGGCCCAGGAGAGCACGCTGAACGCGATCAGCAGCAGAAGGACGGTCTTGGCGACCGGGCCGGTCTGCAAGACGAGATCAACGATTTCGCCGCCGACAAACGCAAGAAGGAGGGGAAGAAAAGGCATTGGTTTTGGGAAGAACCCTAGTCGAGATTATAGACCAAGGCGGCGGCGCGCCCGGCCAGGGTATCGCATCGGTCAATGTCGTTCTGATCGGGTCATCGGGTGATCTGGCCATCGGGTCATTTAGAGTCAAAGGCTGTTTCGATGGTCCGATAACCCGATGGTTTGATGACCCGATCAATTCACGCTATGCTACGCGTGAATTTGCGCGTAAATTACAGATCGTCGTGAATTGAAGATCAAAGGCCGCGGGCGAGGGCGCCCGCGCCACACGTACTGACAGGACCCTTGTGCTGGCTGAACTTCGACTCGAAAATTACGCCGTCATCGACAACGTGGTGATCGAATTCGCGGCTGGTCTGAATCTTCTGACCGGCGAGACTGGGGCAGGGAAATCCATTCTGATCGACGCGTTGGGATTGCTGCTGGGAGACAAGGCCTCCACCGACGTGATCCGCACAGGCGCGGAGCGGGCCGTCGTCGCGGCCGTGTTCGAGAGTGAAGGAGCCGCGGCCCTGTCCATCGAAGAGATCCTCGAAACCAACGGCCTGGACGCGGAGAATGGCTCGCTGATTCTGCGCCGCGAGATTGCTCCCGGAGGCAAGGGGCGGGTGTTCATCAATAATCAGCCCGCAACCGTAGCCGTGCTGAAACAGATTGCGCCGCACCTGGCGGTGATCCACGCGCAGAATGAATCCATCGTAAATTTCGATGCCGCAGCGCGGCAGGAACTGCTCGATGCTTATGCCGGAGTCGAGTTGCAGGATGTGTCTGCCGCGTTCGCGCACTGGAAGCAGGTTCGCGGACGCATCGCTGAACTCGAACAGGACGAGCAGGATCGTATGCGGCTTCTTGACCTGTGGAACTTCCAATGCCGTGAAATCGAAGAGGCGCGTCTGCAGGCGGGCAAGAACGAAGATGAGCAACTGGAAGCCGAGAAGCGCGTCTTAGCCAATGCCGAGAAGATTTACGGCGCGGCCATCAATGCCTTCGACCTGTTGTATGAGGGCAACGCGTCCACTTCGTCGAGCCTGCGCGCCGCCCAGAAGCACCTCGAAGAACTGGCCCGCTATGAGCCGAAGTTTCAGGAAGCGCTGGCGGCGCTGGAGTCGGCGCGCATCAGCGTCGAAGATGTGGGAGCCACGCTACGCGATTATGCCGGGGGAATCCAGGCTTCGCCCGAGCGCCTCGCGGAAATCGAGGAACGGCTGGCGCTGCTGGATCGTCTGAAGCGCAAATATGGGCCAACCCTGGAACAAGCTATTGTCTTTGGCGAAGACATCCGGCGCAAACTCTCGGAGATGGAGAATAAAGATCAGGTATTGCTTGAACTACGGGCGGCGCTGGCGATCGCTGCCGAGGAGTATCGCAAAGCCGCTCGCTCCGTTTCTCGAAAACGCTTGGAGGCGGGACGGAAACTGGAGAAACTGGTCGAGGCCGAGATCAACGACCTCGCCATGCGCGCCAGTTTTCGCATTGCGGTGGAAGAGAACGAAGCCGAGGAGCATTGGACGTCTTCGGGCATCAACCAGGTCGTCTATCGGATTACGACCAATGTGGGTGAGGCGATGCGTCCGCTGGAACAGATCGCCTCAGGCGGCGAGCTTTCGCGCGTCATGCTGGCGTTGAAGGCGAGCGTTGAAGCGGGGACCAATCCGGCCGGCAAGAAGAAATCGGCGGCCGCGCAGCGCACGCTGGTTTTCGACGAAATTGATACCGGCATCGGAGGACGCGCCGCCGAGGCCGTAGGGAAAAAATTGAAAGCTCTCGCTAAAGGCAACCAGGTGCTCTGCGTCACCCACCTGCCGCAGATCGCAACCTTCGCCGATCACCACTATTTGATCGAGAAGCGCGAAACCGCAGGCCGCGCCAAGGCCACCGTCCGCCAGATCACCGGCGAAGAGCGTACCGAGGAAGTGGCGCGCATGCTATCTGGGGCGAAGCTGACCGAGACTTCGCGCAAGCATGCGGAGCAGATGATTCGGGCGAATGGGTGAGGCTGAACGGTTTATCACTTTTCAACCAATGTGCAGTGCGAGCGCATGTTGCAGCATGGCGGTAGATGAGGAGCCAAATGGGCGGCTACGATAACCTCGACAAATTCAACCTCGCGTGTCATGGCGACCGCTGGGAGCGGGAACTGAGTTCCGTTGGGTTGGAGTATTTCCCTGCTTACGAGATTTTCTGGCGGCGGTACGTGGTTCCCCTGACGAACCGGATTGACCCTGGCATCTCTTTCTCGCTAGACGGAGACAGGTGGATTCGTCTGCGAGACGACGTGGAGAAGAGGCCTGAGCAGATGGCCATGCATCATTACTCCGTGTTTTATTACTTGGCTCGGGCAGCTAGTCGGATCCATTCTGACAAGCGAGAATGTCCAGAAGATATTTTCTCGCTGCTTGACGCTTGCGGCGATAACGCTCTTGATTTCTGCATAGTCATGAGAACAATCCTCAAAGACTTTGGGGCGAAGGTGAAGGTAGATTTCTTGCCACAGCAAGATGACGAACTTTGCTGTGCGCGGAAGCGCTCGAAAGGCGATAAATCAAGAGGCGGACTTGTTGAAGTTCAGGAATACCGAGACGCAATACTGCATAATCCTGTGCTCGGCCGCGGTATCGGGGCACCGCGTGAACTTCTGCCGAAGAGAGAATTCCTCGCGAAGGGAAAGCTTACTTGGAGAGAAGCTGCATGCCTAAAACCCGAGCAGCTGATTGATTCCGGGCAGCTTTACTCCAGACTTCTTGGCGAGATTGCGAGCTTCCTCCAGGAGACATGGGGAGCATTGATAAGAGAGCTTGACGTTCTGCGGGACACCGATAAGCTCAAGAAGCAATGGCGGATCCACGAGCGATTCCTGCCCATAGCTTCTCCGCCAGTGATTGCATCGACGAATCAATCCTTAGCCGCATCGGGTTGGTCTGCAGCTCCGTGCTCGGCGAGTGCCGTGATGCCTGTGAAAACGATCCCCTTGACTTAGCTAAGTAAAGTTAGCTAACATATACTTATGGAAACCATCACCATCCACAAGGCCAAAACCGAGCTTTCGCGGCTGATTGAGAAGGCTTGCCGGGGCGAAGAGATCGTGATCGCTCGGGGGAAGAAGCCGGTTGTGCGCCTGGTAGCGATTGAGGACAAGCAGGGCCAGCGGAAGCCCGGTGCGTTGCGCGGAAAGCTGAAGGTCGGACCCGAGTTTTTCGAGCCCTTGCCTCCGGAAGAGCTTGACGCGTGGGAACAATAGCGTGCGCCTCCTGCTGGATACGCATGCGTTGCTTTGGTGGTACAGCGACGATCCAGCGCTGCCCAAGTCGTGCAGAAAACTGATTACCCAGCCGGACAGCAGCATCTTTGTTAGCGCGGTTTCCGCTTGGGAGATTGCAACGAAGTTTCGACTGGGCAGGCTATCGAGTGCTTCCGATTTAATACAAGACTTCGGAGGCTACCTTGACCGGGAGAAGTTCGTGAGTCTGCGTGTGTCCTACGAGCATGGAGTCCGCGCTGGGATGTTGCCTGGGCCCCACCAGGATCCCTTCGACCGCATGCTGATCGCGCAAGCCGAGATCGAGAAACTGTTCATTGTCAGCAACGAGAAAATCTTTGATCAGTATGGGGTACGACGTGTCTGGTGAAGCGCAACTGGAGGGCCACCTTCCCATTCACCCGCCCGTTTTCCCCACCCGCTGCTAATCCCCACACCCTCAAAGGCTTACATTGACCTCAGGGTGCATCTTTCGATACCCTTAGAGCATCTTTTCCTAAGAGAAAGTGTACCCTAGTGGGCGGGGGACCGAACTTGTCTGAAACCAAGACTTTGCTGTTATTAAAGCCGCGCGGGTTCTGCGCCGGGGTGGTACGGGCGATCGACATCGTGCGGATTGCGCTCGAGGCCTTCGGGCGGCCGATCTATGTGCGCAAGGAAATCGTCCACAACCGCTTTGTGGTGGAAGAATTGCAACAGAAGGGCGCCATTTTTGTCGATGGCGTGGACGAAGTGCCCGAAGGCGAACGCGTTATCTACAGCGCCCACGGCGTCTCCCCGGAAGTGCGCGAGCACAGCAAGCGGCGCAAGCTGCGGGTGATCGATGCCACGTGTCCGCTGGTCACCAAGGTGCACGTTGAGGCGGTCAAGTTCGCGAAGGAAGGTTATTCGCTGATCCTGATCGGCCATCGCGATCATGACGAAGTGATCGGCACGCTCGGCGAGGCGCCCATGGTGACTCAGGTGGTCGGGTCGCCTGCGGAAGTCGCGTCGGTGACCTTGCCCGACCCCAACCGGGTGGCCTATTTGACGCAAACCACGCTCAGTCTGGATGAGACGCGCGACATTATCGCCGCGCTCCGAAAGCGCTTCCCGAACATCAAAGGCCCGGCCGCTCAGGACATTTGCTACGCCACGGAAAACCGGCAAGTTGCCGTGAAGCACGTGGCTTCCGACGCCGACTTGCTGCTGGTGGTGGGCTCCGACAACAGTTCAAATTCCAAACGATTGGTGGAAGTGGCTCGCAGTTTGGGCACGCCGGCGCATCTAATTGATGACTGCCAGGACATTCAGCCGCAGTGGTTAAACGGCGTGAAGACGGCGGCCCTGACTGCGGGAGCATCGGCTCCGGAACATCTGGTGCAGGAAGTGGTCGAGTATCTTGCAGGAAAGGGTTTTGGCGACGTGCAGGAATTGGAAATCATGCCGGAAAATGTTCGCTTCGGATTGCCGCCCGAGATCGTGGAAACGATCGCCGCGGCACCGGCCATCGCCGTGGAGACATAATGGAAGAATCCTCCCCTTTCAGTTCGGCCTCTGTGCCGCAGATGCGATTCGGAAAGATTGATGACCTGGGGAGCCGCGTCGCTGTGGCCGCCGACGCGGCCCGCAAATATCTTTTCTCGCAGCAGCACCCAGAGGGGTACTG
>Ga0074046_10005293_pt1 | contig 10329 bp, 9 predicted proteins | sample BogForMeECP23OM3_FD_94441 | JGI IMG/M metagenome (GOLD analysis project Ga0074046, IMG submission 94441) | Bog forest soil microbial communities from Calvert Island, British Columbia, Canada - Bog Forest MetaG ECP23OM3 | ecosystem: Environmental > Terrestrial > Soil > Wetlands ...
GCCCGGCGAGAGGATCATGTCGGACCCTCGACGGGCGGCGCGTCCTGGGGACGTTCGGCGACGGCGGCGGTGCGCGCCGCCCGCCACGCCTCGAGCCGCTGAGCGAGGCCTTGGTCGGACAGCGCCAGAACGGCGGCGGCAAGCAGCGCCGCGTTCACCGCGCCCGCTTCCCCGATCGCCAGCGTTCCGACCGGCACGCCCGCCGGCATCTGCACGATCGACAGCAGGCTGTCCTGTCCTGACAGGGCCTTGGTCGGGACCGGAACGCCGAACACCGGCAAGGTGGTGAAGGCCGCCGTCATGCCGGGAAGATGCGCGGCGCCTCCGGCGCCGGCGACGATCACCTTGAACCCTTCCGCCTTCGCGCTTTTGGCGAAGGCGACGAGCCGGTCCGGCGTGCGATGCGCGGAGACGATCCGCGTGTCAAAAGCCACGCCGAGCGCCTCGAGCGTCTCGGCGGCCCGGCGCATCACCGTCCAGTCCGACTGGCTGCCCATGATGACGGCCACCGGCTTCGACACGCCGCTCACCTGCGACTCCATGCATGGGAAGCGATATCCATAGCGTCAGCGATACAAGGAAGGAACGCGGGGGCGCAAGCATCGGGCTCGAGCGCGTCCGAGAAATCCCCACTCTTGCTCTTGACGCCGCCGCCGCGCTCCCCTAGTTCTAGCGCGATTATCGGCAAAAGGCGACGCGAGAGTGGCGACCCTTATCGTAGTTTCGGCGCTGGAAAGCGGGCAGGCGTAGCACCTGCTTCCGTTTGCTAGCGCACGACCAGGCCCCTTCGAGGGCCTTTTTTATTGCCTCCAACTCCCCCATACCCGAAACGACGGACGAAAGCGAAAAGGATTAGCAGATGGCCAAGCACATGACCGGGGCCGAAATGGTGGTCGAAGCGTTCAAGGACCAGGGGGTCGAGTTCGTCTTCGGCTATCCCGGCGGGGCCGTGCTGCCGATCTACGACGCCATCTTCAACCAGGACAAGGTCCGTCACATCCTCGTCCGCCAGGAAGGGGGGGCGGCGCACGCCGCCGAAGGCTATGCGCGCTCATCCGGCAAGGTCGGCGTGCTGCTCGTCACGTCGGGGCCCGGCGCCACCAACGCCATAACCGGCCTCACCGACGCGCTGATGGATTCCATTCCGCTCGTCTGCATCACCGGACAGGTGCCGACGCATCTCATCGGCTCGGACGCGTTCCAGGAGTGCGACACGACCGGCATCACCCGCAATTGCACGAAGCACAACTACCTCGTCCGCCGGATCGAGGACCTGCCGCGCATCCTGCACGAAGCCTTCTACATCGCCTCTCACGGCCGGCCCGGCCCGGTGGTGATCGACATCCCGAAGGACGTGCAGTTCGCCAGCGGCGCCTATACCTTCCAGCGCAACATCCAGCACAAGACCTACCATCCGCAGCTCAAGGGCGACATGGAGCGGGTGAAGCGCGCGGTCGAGATGATGGCCGAGGCGAAGCGGCCGATCTTCTACACCGGCGGCGGCGTCATCAATTCGGGGCCGCACGCCTCGACGCTGCTGCGCGAACTGGTGCGCACGACCGGGTTTCCGATCACCTCGACGCTCATGGGGCTCGGCGCCTATCCGGCTTCGGACAAGCAATGGCTCGGGATGCTCGGCATGCACGGCTCGTTCGAAGCCAACAACGCCATGCATGACTGTGACCTGATGATCTGCGTCGGCGCCCGCTTCGACGACCGCATCACCGGTCGCCTCGACGCTTTCGCGCCGAAGTCGAAGAAGATCCACATCGACATCGACCCCTCGTCGATCAACAAGAACGTCAAGGTCGACCTGCCGATCGTGGGCGACTGCGCCCACGTGCTCGAGGACATGGTGCGCCTGTGGCGGGGCGGGCGTCAGGCCGACGCCGCCGCGCTCGCCAAGTGGTGGACGACGATCGACGGCTGGCGGGCGCGCAACTCGTTCGGCTTCCGCAACTCCGACACAATCATCAAGCCGCAGCATGCGATCAAGCGGCTCTACGATCTGACCAAGGGCCGCGACCTCTACATCACCACCGAGGTCGGGCAGCACCAGATGTGGGCGGCCCAGCACTTCCACTTCGAGGAGCCGAACCGCTGGATGACCTCGGGCGGCCTCGGCACCATGGGCTACGGCCTGCCGGCGGCGATCGGAACCCAGTTCGCCCATCCCAAGTCGCTGGTCGTCGATATCGCCGGCGAGGCGTCGATCCTGATGAACATTCAGGAGCTGTCGACAGCGACGCAGTATCGGTTGCCGGTGAAGATCTTCATCCTCAACAATCAGTACATGGGCATGGTGCGCCAGTGGCAGGAACTGCTGCATGGCGGCCGCTATTCGGAGAGCTACACGGATTCGCTGCCCGATTTCGTCAAGCTCGCCGACGCCTACGGGGCGCATGGCATCCGCTGCTCCAACCCGGCCGACCTCGACGCCGCGATCCAGGAGATGATCGATATGCCGAAGATGGTGGTGTTCGACTGCCTGGTTGACCAGAAGGAAAACTGCTTCCCGATGATCCCCTCGGGCAAGGCGCACAACGAGATGCTGATGGCCGATCTCGAAGACGACGCCGGCATCGAGCTCGGCAACGTCATCGACGAAAAGGGCAAGATGCTCGTTTGAACACCCCTTTCCGGAAGGGCGACGGGCAGGGGTGAGGGGATCGGCTCATTGTAGCCGCGGTCGCTGACCGTGGCGGCGCGATCAGCGATCGCGCCTACAGCGAGCCCTTCATCTGGCGCTCGACCTTCTCACGGAGGGAGAAGGGGCGCGTGCATTGCCTCGACGGTGGAATTGAAATGGACGCTCCAATGTTCAGCCTGAGCGAGCTCCGCGAAGCCCACGACGTCGTCCAGAAGGCCCTGCGGCCGACGCCGGCCTTTGCATGGCCGCTGCTGGCCGCAAGGCTTGGGACCGAGGTCGTGGTCAAGCACGAGAACCATCAGCCGACAGGCGCCTTCAAGGTGCGCGGCGGACTGACCTATTGCGATGCGCTGGTGCGGCGCGAGCCGGCCGCAAGGGGAATCATTTCCGCGACTCGCGGCAACCATGGCCAGAGCCTCGCCTTCGCCGGACGGCGCTTCGGACTCGCGGTGACGATCGTCGTACCGCACGGCAATTCCTCCGAGAAGAACGCCGCCATGCGGGCGCTCGGCGCCGATCTCATCGAGCATGGGACAGACTTTCAGGCCGCGCGCGAAGAGGCGATGCGGCTCGCCGAGGCGGGGGGTCTGCACATGGTCCCCTCGTTCCACCGCGACCTCGTGTGCGGCGTCGCGAGCTACGCGCTCGAACTGCTCGCCGAACGGCCGGATCTCGACGTGCTGTACGTCCCGATCGGTCAGGGCTCGGGGATCTGCGGCTGCATCGCGGCGCGCGACGCCCTCGGCCTCAAGACGGAGATCGTGGGCGTCCAGGCGGCTGGGGCGCCGGCCTACGCGCTGTCCTTCGGCGCCGGCCGCGCCGTTGCGACGACGAGCGCCGACACGTTCGCCGACGGCATGGCGACGCGCGCGCCCGACGCGGAGGCGGTTGCCGTCATCGCCCAAGGCGCCTCGCGCGTGGTTCTCGTGAGCGACGACGAAATCGCCGAGGCGATCCGCGCCTATTGGACGGATACGCACAATCTCGCCGAAGGCGCGGGCGGAGCGCCCCTCGCCGCGGCGATGAAGGAGCGCGCTCGCCTTGCCGGCCGCAAGGTCGGGCTTGTGCTCTCGGGCGGCAACATCGACTTCGGTCTCTTCCAACGCCGGGTCGCGGCGGCGCCGAAGGCCGCCGCGGCCTGAACTTCCATCCCGGCGCGCCGCTCAGAACGGCCGCTCATTCGACGAGGACTTTAATGAACATGGTCAGGACTCACTCCGCCCCGCTGTCTCCCTATTCGTCCGCGGGCGTTCGGTCGCCTATCGAGACCCATACCCTGTCCGTGCTCGTCGACAACGAGCCGGGCGTGCTAGCCCGGGTCGTCGGCCTCTTCTCCGGCCGCGGCTACAACATCGAGAGCCTCACGGTCGCCGAGGTCGCGCACGAGAGCCGGCAGTCGCGCATCACCATCGTCACCTCCGGCACGCCAGAGATCATCGAGCAGATCCGCCATCAGCTCGAGCGCCTGGTGCCGATCCATTCGGTGAAGGACCTGACGCTGACCGTGCGCGCGATCGAGCGCGAGCTCGCCATGATCAAGGTGCGCGGCAAGGGCGAGAACCGGGTCGAGGCGATGAATCTTGCCGAGGCCTTCCGCGCTAAGGTGATCGACGCAACGGTCGAGAGCTTCATCTTCGAGCTGACGGGGAACCCGCAGAAGATCGACGATTTCGTCGACCTCATGCGCCCGCTCGGCCTCGTGGAAGTCTCCCGCACCGGCGTCGCCGCCATCTCGCGCGGGCCGGAGCCGATCTGACGGCTATTGTCCGATCCGGGGCCTTGGCGAGGCTGAGGTTGCGGCGGCCCGACCGGGCGTCTTCACCGCTGAGCCGCCGCGGTCCTTTCCGTGCCGAGCGATACGCCTTCCGGCAGAGAGAGGGCGGTGATCGCGCGGCAGCAGACCGTGTTGTCGAACTGAACCTCGACCTTATGCACGCCCGCCGTCAGCGTGACCGCAGGGGTGACCGTGTAGATGCCATGAGCCCACGGGGTCGAGGCGACGTGAGTCCCGTCAATGAACAGATAGCCCCCATCGTCTGCTCCGAACGTGAGCGTATAGGCGCCGGTCCTGGCGACGTTGAGTTGTCCTTTGAGATCGGCGGCGAACGTGACCGACCCGCCAAAATTCGGCAGCGGTTTGAGGATTTGCACCGAGCGCCACTGTGCGGGGATCTCGTCGGTGCGGCCGTCCCACTCGATGTAGAAGCCTTTCGCCGAAGTCGAGAGCGTCGTCCTCGTCACCGGCGGACCGAAAAATGTGATGCTGCTCCCGGTGTCGGTGAACGCGCCGTTGGCATACACACTCACCGAGATCTGCGCCGCGTTCGCGCTGCCCGTAAGCAGAACGGCGCCGATTGCGGTAATCGCGGCCTTGAACATGGCCAATCCTTCCCTTCTCGATGGATATTATCCACACAGTTAGCGCTGTGTACTAGACGGCCGGATGAACAATGTCAATGATACGACCGATATGTGCTACGGCCGATATGCGGGTCACGATCGACGGTTGGGATCGCTCCTTACAGCCGCAGCGCCGCGCGGATGGCGCCGATCAAATCCCTCGCCTCGTCCTTGTTGTAGGGAACCGCCGCCCCGAATCCCCAGACCGGGCCCGGCCAGGCGGGGTCGCCGGCGTGGCGCGCGACCACATGCACGTGCAATTGCCGCACCACGTTGCCGAGCGCGCCGACGTTGATCTTGTCTGCGTTGGCTTGCGCCTTGAGCCAGCCCGCCGTCTGCGCCGCCTCCTCGATCAGCTGTGCGCGGTCGGTCGCGTCGAGGTCTGCGAGTTCGACGAGGCCTTCGCGCCGCGGGACCAGAATGAGCCACGGCCACGCGAGTCGTTCATCAGCAGAACGCGGCAGAGCGGCAGGTCGCCGACGAAGTCCGTGTCGCGCGATAGTCGTGCGTCGAGCGAAAAGCTCATGCCGCCCAGGCTTCCCCAGACGGACCTTTCGGCAGGCCGATCTTCGCCGCCAGCGTCTCGGCGATGTCGGCGAGCGTGGCCCGCCCGCCGATCGGTCCGGGCGGCGCGCCGGCGCCGAAGGCGACGATCGGCACATGCTCGCGCGTATGATCGAAGCCCTTGTAGGTCGGGTCGTTGCCGTGGTCGGCGGTAATCAGGCAATAGTCGCCCCCGCGCATGGCAGCCTCGATCTCGCCAAGCCGCCGGTCGAAGGCCTCGAGGCAGGCGGCGAAGCCCGGCACGTCGCGGCGGTGGCCCCATTCGGTGTCGAAATCGACGAGGTTGACGAAGACGAGTCCGCCGTCGGGCGTCTCCCTCAGCGCCTCGATCAGAAGATCGACGTTGCCGTCGTTGCTCTTGCCCTTGATCTCGCGCCCGGTGTCGCGATGGGCGAAAATGTCGCCGATCTTGCCGATCGAGACGACGGCGCGCCCCGCCTTGGCGGCGCGCTGAAGCAGGTTGCCGTCGGGCGGCGGCACAGCAAAGTCCTTGCGATGCGCCGTGCGGACGAAGTCCTTCGCGTTGGTCCCCACGAACGGCCGCGCGATCACCCGGCCGACATTCAGCGGATCGCACAGGCGGCGCGCGGCGCGGCAGAGGTCGTAGAGTCGCTCGAGCCCGAACGCCTCCTCGTGCGCAGCGATCTGGAACACCGAATCGGCCGATGTGTAGCAGATCGGCTTTCCCGTCCGCACATGCTCCTCTCCAAGTTCCTCAATGATCACGGTGCCAGAGGCGCGCGTGTTCCCGAGAATGCCGGGCAGCCCACCTTCGGCGATCAGCGAGTCGGTGAGCGAAGCCGGGAAGGCGGGGACCGTTTCCGGGAAATAGCCCCAGTCGAATTCGACCGGCGTTCCGGCGATCTCCCAATGGCCCGAGGGCGTGTCCTTGCCCCGAGACGTCTCGATCCCGAAGCCCCATTGGCCGCGGGGCGGGGTCGCAAGGTCGAAGCCTCGCGGCGCGCGCCCGGTCGAAGCCTGCATAGCGTGGCCGAGGCCAAGCGCGGCCAGTCGAGGGATCTGCAGTGGCCCACGGCGCAGGCCGTCGCGATTGCCTAGGCCCAACGCGCAGGCTTCCACGATGTGACCGAGCGTGTCGGAACCCTCGTCGCCGTAGGCGCTCGCGTCCTCGGCCCCGCCGCAGCCAACCGAATCGAGAACGATGAGAATCGCACGGCCCATTTGCGCCTCACTGGCTGACGACGCCCGAAAGCGTCGCCTCGTTGGAAAAGGCGGCGGCGAACAGGGCGCGGGTGTAGTCGCTCTGCGGGGCGGCGAAAACCGCCTTCGCCTCGCCGCTCTCGACTACCTTGCCGCGCCTCATCACGATGATCTCGCTCGCCAGAGCCCGCACAACCTTGAGATCGTGCGAAATGAACAGATAGGCGAGTTTGCGCCGCTTCTGCAAATCCCGGAGCAGATCGACGATCTGCGCCTGGATCGACATGTCGAGCGCCGAGGTCGGCTCGTCGAGCACGACAAACTTGGGGTCGAGCGCCATCGCGCGGGCGATGGCGATGCGCTGGCGCTGGCCGCCAGAGAATTCGTGCGGGTAGCGGTCGAGGGTCGAGGGGTCGAGCCCGGTGTCGGCAAGCGCCTGCTCGGCGATGCGCCGCCGCTCGGCGGCGTTGAGCTTCGTCCCCTGGGCGATCAGCCCCTCCTCGACAATCTCGGCGACCGACATGCGTGGGCTAAGCGAGCCGAACGGGTCCTGGAACACGATCTGCATCTCGCGCCGCAACGGCCGCATCGCCTTGGAGTTCAGGCCGTCGATCGGCCGCCCGCAATAGGCTATCGGTCCCTCGGAGCGAATGAGCCGCAGCATGGCGTGGCCGAGCGTCGTCTTGCCGGAACCCGATTCGCCGACCACGCCGACCGTCTGGCCTTCGCGCACGGAGAGGGTCACGCCGTCCACGGCCTTCACGTACCCGACCGTGCGGCGAAAGAGGCCGCGTTTGATCGGGAACCAGACTTTCAGGTTTTCAGCGCTGGCGATCGTCGGCGCCGACGTGTCGCCCGGCGGCGCCTCGCCCTTGGGCTCGGCCGCGAGCAGCGCCTGCGTGTAGGGATGTTGCGGGTTGGCGAACACCTCGGCCATCCGACCTGCCTCGACGATCTCGCCCCTCTGCATCACGATCACCTCGTCGGCGATACGGCGGACGACGTTCAGGTCGTGAGTGATGAACAGCATCGCCATGCCGAGCTTCGTCTGCAGATCCTTCAGCAGCTTCAGGATCTGGGCCTGCACGGTGACGTCGAGGGCGGTGGTCGGCTCGTCGGCGATCAGGAGGTCCGGGCGGTTTGCGAGCGCCATGGCGATCATCACGCGCTGGCGCTGGCCGCCGGAAAGCTGGTGCGCATAGGCGCCGAGCCGCTCGCCTGGATCGACGATGCCGACCTCGGCCAAGAGTTCGACGATGCGCTTTTTCGTCGCCGCCGCGCGGCCCTCGTGGAGCGCGATGATCTCGCTGATCTGCCGCTCGATCGTGTGCAGCGGATTGAGCGAGGTCATCGGCTCCTGGAACACCATGGTGACGTTCCCGCCGCGCACGGCGCGCAGCTCCGCATCGGTCATCCTAAGCACGTCGCGGCCGCGAAACAGAATCTCGCCCGTCGGATAGCTCGCCGCCGGTTGGGGCAGGAGGCGAACGATCGCCTGGGCCGTGACCGATTTGCCCGAGCCGGATTCGCCGACCAGCGCCAGCGCCTTGCCCTTCTCCAGCCGGAAGGAGACGCGGTCGACCACGGTCTTGCGCTCGCCCCCTTGGGCGAAGGCGATCGAGAGATCGCGGACGTCGATCAGCGGCGGGTCGGCCTTCACGAGAAGGTCTTTCGCGGGTCGAAGGCGTCACGCACCGCTTCGCCGATGAAGATGAGCAGCGACAGGAGGAGCGCGATCACGACGAAAGCCGAGATGCCGATCCATGGCGCCGAAAGATTCGACTTGCCCTGCAGCAGGAGCTCGCCAAGCGAGGGCGAGCCGGGCGGCATGCCTAGCCCCAGGAAGTCGAGCGAGGTCAGGGTGCTGATCGAGGAATTGATGATGAAGGGCAAAAAGGTCAGCGTCGCCACCATCGCGTTCGGCAGCACGTGCTTGACGATGATCTTCGCATTCGAGAGTCCGAGCGCCCGCGCTGCATTGACATATTCGAAATTGCGCGCGCGCAAGAATTCCGCCCGCACGACGTGGACGAGGCTCACCCACGAGAACAGCAGCAGGATGACGAGCAGCACGACGAAGCTCGGGGCGAGAATCGCCGACAGGATGATGAGAATGTAGAGGTGCGGCAGCGATGACCAGATCTCGATCACCCGCTGCATGATGAGGTCGAGCAGGCCGCCGAAAAAGCCTTGCACGGCGCCGGCGAAGACGCCGATCACCGACGAGACGCCGGCGAGGATCAGGCCGAACAGCACCGAGATGCGGAAGCCATAGAGGAGGCGTGCGACGATATCATGCCCGTCCTGGTCGGAGCCGAGCCAGAGCGGCTCGAGCTTCGAGCAGGGCCTCGGAACCGTCTCGGCGTCGGGGAATTTCTGCTTCTCGAGCGCGGTCCGGCATTGCGCGTCGGTGAGCAGCCAAGTCGGAGGGGTCGGCAGCGGCGTCGGCGGATTGAGGATCGTGGTCGAGTTGGCGAAGCGGATCGGCGGCCAGATCATCCAGCCATGCGCCTTGATCTCGTCGGCCACGAACGGGTCGCGATAGTCGGTCTGCGCCTGGAACCCGCCGAACATTTCCTCTGGATAGTTGAAGAACACCGGGAACAGGAGTTGGCCCTTGTACGAGGCGATCAGCGGCCTGTCGTTGGCGATGAACTCTCCGCCGAGCGAGGCGACGAACAGCACGAGGAAGATGACGAGCGACCACGCCCCGCGCCGGTTGCGCTGGAAGTTGTCGAGCCGCCGGCGATTCATCGGCGAGAGGGCGAGGAGGCGGGTCATTGCGCCACCTCCAAGTGGCGCCCCCGCCCCCCCTGTGGGGGCGGGAAGGGGTAGGGGGTCGCGCGGTTCCGAGCGATTGGCGCCGCACCCGACGGCCACGGCTCGCACACATACGCAAGGACTTGTGAAGGACGGTGCGACCCCCCTCCTTTATCGTCCCCCACAAGGGGGGAGGGGAGGCGCCTTCTGATCCGGTGGCTTCTGGGCCGAATCGAGTCGATGACCGGGTCAAGCCCGGCCATGACGGCGATGAGACGAGTCCGTTCCTTCACCCCTCACACCTCGCGCGTCTCGAAATCGATGCGCGGATCGATCCAGGTGTAGGTGAGGTCGGAGATCAGGTTCACCACCAGGCCGAGGAGGGCGAAGATGTACAGGTTGGCGAGCACGACCGGATAGTCGCGCTGAATCAGCGAATCGTAGGAAAGGTAGCCGAGGCCGTCCAGCGAGAACACCTGCTCGATCAGCAGCGAGCCAGTGAAGAACGCGGCGAGGAACGCTCCGGGAAAGCCGGCGATGACGATCAGCATCGCGTTGCGGAAGACGTGGCCGTAGAGCACGCTGCGCTCGCTCAAACCCTTCATGCGCGCGGTCTGAACGTAGTTCTTCTTGATCTCGTCGAGGAAGGAATTCTTGGTGAGCAGCGTCGAGGTGGCGAAGGAGCCGAGCACCAGCGCGGCCACCGGCAGCGTGACGTGCCAGAGGTAGTCGAGAATCTTGTGCGGCCAGTCGAGCTCGGCAAAATTGTCGGAGGTCAAGCCCCGCAGCGGGAA
>Ga0074046_10005294_pt1 | contig 10329 bp, 8 predicted proteins | sample BogForMeECP23OM3_FD_94441 | JGI IMG/M metagenome (GOLD analysis project Ga0074046, IMG submission 94441) | Bog forest soil microbial communities from Calvert Island, British Columbia, Canada - Bog Forest MetaG ECP23OM3 | ecosystem: Environmental > Terrestrial > Soil > Wetlands ...
GAGTGCCGGAGGAAGGGCCGCGCCGCCGACGACCATCTTCAGATGAGAGAGATCGATCTTGTCGACTCCCGGCGCGGTGAGCAGCATTTGCAGAAGGGTCGGCACGCAATGGGTGAAAGTCACCTTCTCATTGTCGATCATCTTGACAAAAATCTCGGGCTTATAGCGACCGGGGAACACGATCTTGCAACCTGAAAGCGTCGCCGTGTACGGGCAGCCCCAGGCATGCACGTGGAACATCGGCGTCATCGGCATGTAGACGTCGTCGCGATGGAAGCGGCCGTGGCCGGGCGGAAGGCCGTATTCAACGAGGCCGGCGAGCGTGTGCAGGACCATCTGCCGATGGGTGAAGTAGACGCCCTTGGGCCGACCGGTCGTGCCGGTGGTGTGAAAGATCGTGGCGACGGCGTTCTCATCGAAGTCCGGGAACGGGAAATAGGGCGAGCCGATCGACAGCAGCGCCTCGTATTCGGCCTTGATCGGAAAGTCGGTCAGTGGCGATTCCGGCCGGTCGTGCATCAGAACGTAGGCCTTGACCGCCTTCAGATGGGGCTCAAGTTTCTCGACCAGCGGCAGGAAGTCGGCGTTGAACAGCACTGTCGTCGCGCCGCTGTCGATGATGGTGTAGGCGATGTCCTCGGGGGCGAGGCTGACGTTCACCGTCTGCATCACAGCGCCCATCATCGGGATGGCGAAGTAGCATTCGTGGAAGCGGTCGCTGTCCCACTCGAGGATCGCGACGACATCGCCCTGGTCGACGCCAATCTGGGTGAGGCCGCTCGCCAGCCTTCCGATCCGCTCGCGAAACTCGCGGTAAGTGCGGCGGCGAAGGTCGCGGTAGACGATCTCCTGGTCCGGCGCGCGCGTCATCGGCGCATGCAGGAGATGCTTGATGAGCAGCGGATACGTATAGGCCGACGGGCTCGGCGGAATTAGCTTGACGGACATAGCCTTCCCTCCTTTTTGTGAGCGATTGTATACGCCCTTGGGCGGACGCGCTTTGACGCGGATCAACAACCGTCATGCAGCCGTCATGAAGGACCGCGGCGCGAGTTCGGAGCGTTCCGCCGGCGCGGAAAGAACGGCGCTGCAAGCCCGCTTGGCCGAAACGGGGTCCACGTCCCGAGAGGCTGGGCGAGCCGGTCGGCAATGACCCACAATGCGGCGGGGTTGAAGCCGAGCCCGAGATGCGAGCCCTGAACTTCGATGCTTTCGCTTTGCAGCCCGTCCGGCTGAAGGCAGGCCCGCCAGGCGACGATGCCGTCGGCGCGGCTGTAGATCGAGGTGGAAGGGACCGGCAGCGGCGCGGCGAGCCCTTGCCAATATTCCGCCCCCTGCGCCGGTAAGCCCTCGCCGGTGAAGCGCCGCCAAGCGGCGCCGACGTTGGTGGCCGCCGGCGCCGCGAACGGGCTTCCGAGCGTAATAACCATCCTGACCGCGTCCGGCGCGATGCGCGCAGCCTCGCGCGCGATCAGGCCGCCACGGCTCCAGCCGACGAGCGTGACCGGAATCCCCGTCGCGGCGCGGAGCGCGCCGATCTGGGCCGCGACCGCCGGCAGATCCGCGCCAGCGGGCCGCACGTTGCGCCCCCGATTCCAGCCGTGCGGCTGATAGCCAAGGAATCGGAGGTAGAAGCGCAGAGCGGAAGTCGACCGGTCGCTCGCGCCGAGCCCCGGCAGGACGATGACGGCCTGGGGCCCTCCCCGCGGGGCGGACATCAGGAACGGCGCCGCGGCCAGAAGGCGGGCGGGACTGGCAAGGCCGCGCGCCTCGAGCGCGAGCAGGAGCGCCGAGGGGCGCTGGATCCGGGCGCCGCCGTGTGCCACGGTTAAGTCTTCGGCTTGCCAGTCGCGCGGCGCGGGCGCGTTTTGCCTGCGGCCGAGCGCGGCCGGGGCGACTTCGCGGGCGCCGTCTCCGGCGCCGGCCCGGTCACCCGCCGCGGCGGCCGCTTTGCCCCGGCCTTGGCCTTTACGGCCGCCGGTTTCTTCTCGGCGGGTTCGGGCCGCGTTTGCTCAGGCGTCGCGGCCTTCGCGGCGAGCCGGCTGCGCAACGTCTCGGTCGCGGTGGCGAGCGCGTCGACCTGGCGAGTGAGCGCGGTCGCCTTTTCGGCTTTCAGCGGGCGCGGCGCCTGCGGCGGCTTCGCCTCGCCGAGCGCGATCGGCCTGTGCGTCGCGGCGGGCTTGGCCTCGAGCGTCAGAGCGATTTTCTCGACAATATCGGGCCTTGCGAATTCCGCATCCGCCGCCTTCAGGGCGGCGAAGTCCTCGACGATGAAATCGGCGATCCGCTGCGCGTCGGGAACGGCCTCGCTGCAGGCGATGAGGCCGAAGTCCAACTGGTCGAGATAACTCTGCACCGTCACGTTGAGCGCGCAGCCGTGGTAGGGAATCGAGATCGGAAAATAGTGCGTTGCGGGGGCGCCGACGCAATACAGGGGCTTCCTTGGGCCCGGCACGTTTGAGATCACCAGATTGAAAAATGGCCAGAGATAGTTGGCGCCGCGCGCAGCGGCCCACAGTCTCGTCAGACCCATGACGATGAGCGGCGCGGCGAGGATCGAAATGTCGGTCGTCACGAGCTCGCGCATGTCGGCGAACAGGTTCTTCGCCTCCTGGCCCGCGGCCTGGGCTGCTGCGAGTCGCGGCAGGGGCTCGGCGACCTCGGTCGGCAGGCGGGAGAGGGTGAAAACCACCTGATTGTTGAGCTGAGCGTTGCCGAGGGGTCTGATCGAGGCCGGCACGCCGACGGCCAGGCCCTTAGCCGGCAGCGCCGCGTGTTCGACAAGGTAGCGGCGCAGCGCGCCGGCGCACAGCGCCAGCACAATATCGTTGACCGTCACGCCCCTCGATTTCGCGAGCGCCTTGACCTCGGGAAACGGGAGCGAAGAGGTCGCGTACACCCGATGCGCTGAGATCGCCCGGTTAAACGGCGTTCGGGGCATCTCACTCAAATAGCGGTAAAGAAAGCGCGCATCGCGGCTGAGGTTGGGGGCGGCCTTGGTCAGCGCCCTGGCGGCGCCCGGGAGCGCCTTGACCGTTCTCCAGCCCTGGCGGATGAAGTCGCCGATTGCCGTGCTCGTCATTTCGATGAAATCGTTCGGCTCGGCGTCGGGCGGAACCGTCCTCGGAGGCAGGCGCTCATGCTCCGCATCAGGCGAGAAATCGAAGGTGACGCCGAGGGTCGCCATACCGGCAAGGCCGTCCATCGCTGAATGATGCACCTTGACGTAAACGGCAAAGCTGCCGTCCTCGAGGCCCTCGATGAAGTGGTACTCCCACAGCGGGCGCTTTCGATCGAGGGGGACCGCATGAAGCTGCCCGATAAGGGCGCGCAGCTCCGCCATGCCGCCGGGCTTCGGCAGCGCCTCATGGCGGATGTGGTAGTCGAGGTCGACCTTGTCCTCGACAATCCAGACCGGATGATCGAGCCCGAGCGGCGTGGGCTCGAGCCGGCGGCGGTAGGACGGCAGGAGATCAAGCCGCGCCGCGGTGTGGGCGCGAAAGCGCGCGAACAGGTCGTCGCTCGGCCTCTCCGGCTTGAAGATCGTCAGGCTCGCGACGTGCATCGGCGTCTCGGGTGTCTCCATGTAGAGGAAGAGCGCGTCGAGCGCGGACAGGCGTTTCATGGCGTTCCCTCAGCGTTTTCACTGGCGGGCGCTTGCGCAACGCCCTCGGCTTTCCGGCAGTGTACGGCGATCTCTTCCGTGAGCAGCGGAACCAGGGCCTCGGGCAGAAAATGGCCCATTCCCGGCACGATGCGCAAGCGGGCGCCGGGAACGGCCGCCGCGGTCCTAATTCCGCCGATGGGGGGCACCAGCGGATCGTCCGAGCCGTGCAATACGAGCGTCGGCGCGCTGACGCGGCGCAGCATGGCGACGCGGCTCGGCCCGGTCTGGATGGCGATGAGGTGGCGTGCGAAGCTGTCCGGGCGATAGCTGCGCCGCACGGACCGGTCGACCCTCGCCTTGAGCTCCGCGTCGGTCGGCGGATAGCCCGAGCCGCCCACCAGCCGGAAGAAGGCGCTCATGCGATGGATCGCCCGCTCCCGGTCGCGCGGCTGCGGCTTAAGCAGGGCGCGCAGCACTTTCGGCTTCGGCATGACGGGCGCCGGGGACGACATGATCGAGGTCAGGCTCTTCACCCGGCTCGGATGCTCGGCCGCGACGATCTGGGCGATCATGCCGCCCATGGAGGCGCCGACTATGTGGGCGGACCCGATTTGAAGCCTGTCCATCAGCCCGACCGTGTCGCGCGCCATGTCGTTGAGTGTGTAAGGCGGCTGCACCGGCAGATGAAGGACGGCGCGCGCCAGCATCCCGGTCGTGACGAGGCGTCCGGCCGAGGGCATCCGGCTCGACAGGCCCACGTCGCGGTTGTCGAAGCGCACGACCCGGAAACCGCGCTGAGCGAGGCCTTCGCACAACGAATCCGGCCAGGCGACGAGCTGCATGCCGAGGCCCATGATCAAGAGGATCGCCGGCGCGTCCGGCGCTCCGAATTCCTGATATTCGATGGTGATCCCGTTCGCCTGGACAGAACTCATCCCTTCGGCCTCCCGCTCTTGCCGGCGAGGCCCTGAAGGGCGCCGGCGAGGCGCTCCCAGCCGCCCCCGTTCATCGCCCCGCCGATCGCCCGGACGAGCGCCTTCGGGACGAGCGGCGCGCCGCCGGTGATCAGCTTGTTGGCGAGCCCCGGAACGCAGATCGCCTCACCCCTAAGGCACGCCGCGCAACCGGCCTCGGCCACGTCCTTCGGCGACATCATCATCGTCGCCGGGACCGGTTGGGCGAGCGAAGAGCCGCGCATCATGGCCGTGTCGGTCAGGCCTGGGCAAAGCGCAGTCGCAGTGACGCCGGTCCCCCTAACTTCCTCCCCGACCGCCTCGGTCAGCGACAGCACAAAGGCTTTGGACGCGGCGTATACCGCGAGTTGTGGGATCGGCATGAAGGCGGCGATCGAGGCGACGTTAAGGATGCGCCCTTCTCCGCGCGACGTCATTGCGGGCAGGAAGAGCCGGGTTAGCGCCGTCAGCGCCACGACATTGACCTGAAGCAGGTTGAGCTGCGCGTCGAGCGAGCCTGCAGCGAACGGGCCCTCGTCGAGCACGCCGGCGTTGTTGACCAATACGCCCACCTCGACGCCGGCGCCGGTTAGCGCCTCCGCCATCGCCTGAGGCGCCCCGGGCAAGCTCAGGTCGACCGGCAGCGTCTTGACCCGGACCGCATGAGTCTCGACGAGATTGCGCGCGAGCGCCTCGATCGCCGTCTCGGTCCGGGCGGCCAGCACCAGGTCGTAGCGGCGCGACGCGAAGGCGCGCGCAAGCTCCCGCCCAATTCCGGCAGACGCGCCGGTCACCAACACCCAGCCGCCGATCTTCTGGCTCCCGTTCGCCCCGTTTTTTGGCCGTCCCACGAAACAGCCTCCGCCCGACACGACGCTGTTCTCCTTGTCCTGATCGAGCCGGCATCTTAGCCGGGGTCGCCCTTGGGACAATGATCCGCGTCAAATCCACGCGTTCTGCAGCCGCCGTCAGAATGCGCCTGAATATTTTCGCGCTCGTGTGGTTACCATCGTCTCCGGCTCACGCACCAGGGGCGAATCCGATGCCTGCGATCATCGACACCCACCTCCATCTTATTTACCGCGACCGGCTGAGCTACCCGTGGCTCGCCGGCGTCGCGGCGCTTGATCGCGACGCGCGCTACGAGCGGTACGCGGAAGAGGCGCGGCGATGCGGCGTCACGGGCGCGCTGCACATGGAAGTCGATGTCGCCGAGCCCGACATCGAGGCCGAGACGCGCAACATCAAGGACCTTGCGACCGAGGGCGCGGCCCTCCTCGCGGGCGCGGTCAGCGCCTGCCGCCCCGAGAGCCCGGATTTTCCCGCTTTCCTCGAGCACGCGCTCCGCGACCCGTTCGTGAAGGGCTTCCGTCGCGTCCTGCATGTCGTCCCAGACGACGTCAGCGAGCGGCCGCTTTTTCGCGAAAATCTCCGCCGGCTCTCGGGCGCCGGGCGTCCGTTCGACCTCTGCGTCCGCCCCGACCAGCTCGACAAGGCGATCGCGCTCGCCGACGCCTGCCCGGACGTGACCTTCGTTCTTGATCACTGCGGCGCGCAATCGATCACCCCGCGCGTCATGCAGCTATGGCGCGGGCGCATCGCTGAGATCGCGCGACGGCCTAACGTTTTCGCCAAGATTTCCGGAGTGGTCGCCTACACCGACCCGAAGACCTGGGTCCTGGATGACATCCGCCCCACCGTCGATGAGGTGATCGAGCGGTTCGGCTGGGACCGCGTCGTCTGGGGCAGCGACTGGCCGGTCTGCACGCTGACGGCTTCGCTCTCCATTTGGCTCGCCGCGACCCACGCCTTGACGCGCGGCGCCTCCGCCGACGAGCGCGACAAACTGTTCGCGGCCAATGCGCGCCGGCTGTGGTGGCTTGCGGAGTGAGACCGGATCCCTCGTCCGTCGCCTGCTCCCGCTAGGGGAGAAGGTTCTCGAACGGCGTTTGGCCGGTCGCAGGAAATCGAAGGTCGTCGCGCGCATCCGGACGCTGTCTCGTCGAGGCGCCTTGCGCGCCGCCGCAAGGAGGCTAGACTTTGTTTCCGGGCGTGGGTCGAAACGGAGGGTTTCCATGCGCACGAAGCTTGTCGGACTGCTGATCGGCCTCAGCCTCGCGGCGGTAGTCGCGCCGGCGTTGGCCTGCGAATACGGGACCTCGGCGTCGAACGCCCAATCGTCGACGCAGCAAACGGCCGAAAGTCAGCCGGCGTCCCAGAGCGGCGCGAACTGACGGATTTTTGAAGGAAGCGGGAGGTTTTCTCGAGCCGGGATCTCCCGGCATTCCTGCTGCTATTCGTTAACTTGCGCCGGGGCGGCTTTTCGTGGTCGCTTCGGCGTTATCCTTTGGACGGTGATCTTTTCGCCTGGGGCGCGGCGGCGACGCGCCGAAAAGCGCGGCGGCTATCGAGACGAAAGAAACAAGGCGACGCGTGGCGCAAATCCCGGCGGCCGATTTGCGGCCGGATGATGCACGCAATTTCTCCCCTTCCGGAAAGGGCGCATTCGCGGATCGGTCGCGATGGTGGAGGAAGCGTCAAGGCCGTGCTCCGGGTCCGTACGCTTTGGCGCTTGCCTCGGGCGATACGATATGGTCGGAGGACGAACGGCCCGGATCGAGGACCGGCCGAAAACAAGGAGAACCTATTCATGACCGCGGCCAACAACGCCTCGCTGCGCAAGGTGACGCTGCACGCCGCGCGATCGAAGGAGTTTCCCGAAGGATCGATCCGCCACGGATATGATTTTGTCGCACCGCTGACCAAGGACGGCCGGATCGACATCGAGGCGTGGAAGCTCCACCGCAGCGAATGCTTCGCCCATCGCTTCTGGGCCGACGAGCCTGCGATGCATGGGCTTCTCATTCACCGGGCCGGCGGCCGCGGCGGCTCGAGCTGGGCCTTCGAATGGAAGACTCCCCGCGCCGCGAGAGACGACGAGGACGAAGGTTTCCGCTTCGGCGACCATGTGTTCAAGGTCGGCGAATACGTCTCCGTCCGAGAGGCGGAAGGAGACCTTCTGACCTTCCGCGTAGCCAGTGTTGGAGAGCCGTAAAGGTTGAGCGCTGCCGTCCCGCGCGCGATGCGCGGTAGTCGCAATAGGTGCGCCAACTATCGCCAAGGGCATTCTCGGGCTCGGCGCGGGCCTGAAGGTGCTCGGCGTCTCCGTCCATCATCCTCCACAAGGACATAATGCTGACTTGTGTAGCCGAGCATGGGTGCCTCTTCCTCGCGCTCCTTGCTCCAGCGGCCGATGCTTAGCCGTACGGTGTTCGGCGGCGATCGGCCAGCGGAAGCCCAACGCCCACAGCCATTTGAGCTGGCGCCGCCGCATCGCGAGCTCCTTGGCGACGCAGTCGTCGCTTTGGGCGTAGACGTAGAGTTCGTCGTCTTACGTCAGAAGCTTGACCTCTACGCCGTCGCGGGCCTCGCGCCAGGGCTTGTCGAGTAGATGCTTTTCGAGGCGCGGCCCATCGCCTATTGACAGTCACACTCCGGCCGACCGCTTCAGCCACTCCTCCTCGTCGATCGTCTCGACCCCGAGTTCGCGCGCCTTCGTGAGCTTCGAGCCTGCGCCAGGGCCGGCGACGACGAGATCGGTCTTGCCCGAGATTGAGCCCGAGACCTTTGCCCCGAGGCGCTCGGCCATCGCCTTGGCCTCGTCGCGGGTCATTCTCTCGAGCGATCCGGTGAAGACGATCGTCTTACCGGCGAGCGGGGGGCCGGCCGCGACCGCCTCCATCGGTTCGACCGTGACCTCTTTCAGCAACGCGTCGAGCGCGTCTTCATTTCGCGGCTCGGCGAAGAAATCGGCGACCGCCTCGGCGACCACTGGTCCGATCCCCTCGACGGCGGCCAGCTCCTGAGCCGCGTCGGGCGCGCGTGCCGCGACCCGAAAAGTCTCCCAGTCGCCGTAGTGGCGGGCGAGGCGGCGCGCGTTGGTTTCGCCGACGTGGCGGACGCCGAGTGCGAACAGGAATCGGTTGAGCGCGATCGTCCGTCGCGTGTCGATGGCGTCGAAAAGGTTCTTCGCCGACGTCTCGCCGAAGCCTTCCCAGTCGCGCAAGGGCGGGCGGCCCTGGCCGTCGCGAGCGCGCAGAGTGAAAATGTCGGCGGGCGTGCGGATCAGACCTTCCTTGAAGAAGAGCTCGATCAGCTTGTCGCCAAAGCCCTCGATGTCGAAGGCGTTGCGCGAGGCGAAATGCTTCAGCCCCTCGACAGCCTGCGCCGGGCAGACGAGATGGCCGGTGCAGCGGCGCACGACGTCGGCCTCGCCGGTCTTTTCGTCGATCTCGCGCAGCGCCGCCGAGCCGCAGACCGGGCAGATGAAGTTCCCACGCTCGTCTTGCGGGAAGACGAAAGGGTCGGGCCACGGCTGCGGGCGCTTGTCGAGCACGACACCGACGACCTGCGGGATGACGTCGCCCGCGCGCTGCACCACGACCGTATCGCCGACCCGCACGTCCTTGCGGGCGATCTCGTCCTCGTTGTGCAGGGTGGCGTTGGACACGACCACGCCGCCGACCGTCACGGGCTTCAGCTTGGCGAGCGGCGTCAACGCGCCCGTGCGTCCGACATTGATCTGGATCGCCTCCAGCACGGTCATCACCCGCTCGGCCGGAAACTTGTGGGCGGTCGCCCAGCGCGGCGAGCGCGATATAAAGCCGAGCCGCTGCTGCAGGGCAAGGTCGTCGACCTTGTAGACAACGCCGTCGATGTCGTAGCCGAGGTTGGCGCGCTCGGCTTCGATGGCGTGGTAGTGCGCAAGCATCTCCTCTGCCGATCGGCAGAGCTTCGTCAACGGATTGGCTGGCAGGCCGAAGCGCCGCATGGCCTCGATCGCGCCGAACTGGGTCGTCGCGAAGGGCGCGCTCACCTCGCCCCAGGCGTAGGCGAAGAACTTGAGCGGGCGGGAGGCTGTGATGCGCGGGTCGAGTTGGCGCAGCGAGCCGGCGGCGAAGTTGCGCGGATTGGCGAAGGTCGGTTTGCCGGCCTCGGCCTGGCGGGTGTTGAGCGCCTGGAAGTCGGCGTGGCGCATGTAGACCTCGCCGCGCGCCTCGAAGATTTTTGGGGCGCCGGAGAGGCGGTTAGGGATGGCGTCGATGGTGCGGATGTTGGCGGTGACGTCCTCGCCCTCGTAGCCGTCGCCGCGGGTCGTGGCCTGGACGAGCCCGCCGTCCTCGTAGCGAATGTTGCAGGAGAGGCCGTCGATCTTCGGCTCGGCGGTCATCGCCAGCGGCGCGTCATTGGCAAGCCCGAGGAAGCGCCGCACCCGGGCGCAGAACTCCTCGACCTCCGCGTCGGCGAAAATGTTGCCGAGCGACAGCATCGGAACAGCGTGGCGGACTTTGGCGAATTTTTCCGCCGGCGCCGCGCCGACCTTGCGGGAAAGCGACTCCGCGTCGGCGAGCTCCGGAAACGTCGCCTCGAGCGCCTGGTAGCGGCGGCGCAAGTCGTCGTATTCCGCGTCGGAGACGGTCGGGGCGTCCTCCCGGAAATAGCGCCTGTCGTGCTCGGCGATCTCGGCGCCGAGGCGCGCGTGCTCGGCGCGCGCTTTGGCGAGGGTTTCAGCGGGGTGCGGCGTCTTGCTCATTTGCCGGAGGCTAGCGCAGGGCCGGGCGGGGCGGAAGGCGTCGCCTGTAACACCGGGTCCATCGGGCTACCGAGCGCGCCGTACAACGCATTGGGTTCCAGCTTCGGGCAACGCTCCAGTCCGATTGTCGTCGCTCGTCCGTGCTACTCTTCAGGGGCCGCATTTGCGCTTACGAC
>Ga0074046_10005295_pt1 | contig 10329 bp, 6 predicted proteins | sample BogForMeECP23OM3_FD_94441 | JGI IMG/M metagenome (GOLD analysis project Ga0074046, IMG submission 94441) | Bog forest soil microbial communities from Calvert Island, British Columbia, Canada - Bog Forest MetaG ECP23OM3 | ecosystem: Environmental > Terrestrial > Soil > Wetlands ...
CACATTATTGCCGCCTATAAACTGAGTGCCACTGTTCGGTGCGGGGAAGATACCGCCATACTTGCCGCCGGCGAACAACAACGCCTGCGAGTTCGGACTCAAAAGGCTCGTGGGAATCTGGTTCCCATTGAATGCCACCTCTTTTGTGGTATCGGGAGCGCCGGCCGTGCAACCGCTAAGAGCCTGCCCGGCAGCCGCAAACTGAGCTTGAGTGGCCGGTGCGAGTTGGCAAGCAAATGGGGCGTGCAACTTGGCCACTGTCGGATTGATGGAGGCAAAATCTCCGCCATAGGTAGATGTCAAAGGAACGGTCTGATTGAGCAGTGCTCCTTGAATCAAGTCGCGCCATTCCATGTTGTAAAAGAAGAACGTCTTGGTTCTGTTCTGGTTGTAATACTTCCCGAACGTCACCGGACCGCCAACGTTGAAGCCGTACACGTTGTACCGCAACTCGGCAACTTTTTGCGGAGCTGGATTGAAATAATTCCGCGCATCCAAATCGTTGTTGCGGAAAAATTCCCAGGCCGACGCATGAAACATTTTTGTGCCGGACTTCACCGCTGTGCTGATGGTGCCACCAGAGGAAAGTCCATAGTCGGCGCTATAGTTCGAAGTCAAGGTTTGCGTTTCAGCAATCGCATCGACCGAGGGCATGGTGCTGGAACTTCCTGCACCTCCACGGTCGGAATTCTCGCCTCCGTCCAGGAGATAAAGGTTGTGACCGGGGCGGTTTCCGTTGAAGCTGATATTGCTGTTGGCGCCTACCGGTGTCGGTGCCTGAAAGTCTGGCATCAAGTTCGAAGCCCCGGTGGTCAGGGTGACATAGGTGTAGATGCTTCGACCGTTGGTGGCCAATTGAGAGATCTGCGTCCCGCTGATCAGGGAGCTCTGCTCACTGCTGTCGGATTGCACCGAGATGGCACTTGATTCGACCGAGATAGTCTCGGCCGCAGTACCCAATTTCATTTGAAAGTCGACGCGCACGCGATCATTAACGTTGAGGATGATCCCTTTGGTCTCCTCTACCTTAAAACCCGCTGTTGGCGATTCCGCCTTGACGTCGTATCTGCCAATCGGCAGGTCGGGCATCGCAAACTGTCCGCTGTCGTTGCTCGAAGCGATGGTGACGCGGCCAGTCTCCACATTGGTAATGGTGATCTTGACGTTCGGAACTACGCCACCGCTGGGATCGGTAACCGTCCCGACGATGGTTGCCTCTTGCGCAGCGGCCAGGAACGGCAGTCCCGCCAGTGCCAAGATTAGTATCGCTAAGTACTTTAGATTGAATATCTTGAAGGAATTACTACGAGTTTCTACACACGTAACTTTGCTTCGATTCATTTTTCACCCCTCTTGCCCACGGCCAAACGTATCTTTAGACCTAACCCCAGAACTCACCGTTAACGTTAACGGTCGAACCCTTGTATTACTTTACCAAATTCATGTCAAGCAAATTATTGTTGGCCAACCAGAAAAGAACAACACAAAATCGATTTGATGCGTACAACTCGTTACCACCTGAACGTGGTCCTCGGGCACCTTATTTCCCCATTACGGACGAAGACTCCAGCTTGACCGGGAACGCTTACGGACTCGCTCGTTCTTCCGCATCGCCTGATTCAAATCACACCGCACTTCTTCTGCTTCGCCCCGAATCGGCGGACTCCACAGATCATTTTCGATCTGTGAGAAGATGAACTTCATTCTAGACGGCACCAGAATTTGTTCAACGAGAGGAATCGAGTGCGCAAAGGCCCTAGGCGTTGCGGTTCTAGGTCGACGGCAATCAGTCGCCGCAGATTACTTTCCCTTCTCGGCGGATCCGCAGCCGCCTACGGATTTTTGCCGGGGAAAAGCATCTGGTCCGCAATCCCAGTCGCGCCAAAAATCAATTTTGCTTTGCAGACTCTTCCGTTCCGCGTAGAGAGCGACGAAACACCAAAATTCCCGCACGCCCCTGCAACTATGGCCGGTGGTGTAGCCGTCTTCGATTTCAACAAAGACGGTCGACCTGATATTTTTTTCACCAATGGTGCAAACATCGAGACGCTCAAAAAGGACTCACCCAAGTTTTCCAATCGACTTTTTCGCAATGATGGAAACGGCGTCTTCACCGATGTCACCCGGGAAGCCGGGCTTGCCGGCACTGGGTACGATATGGGTGTAGCCGTGGGCGATTACGACAACGACAGCTTCCCGGACATTTTTGTCGCTGGCGTGCATGGCAATTCCCTCTATCACAACAACGGGAACGGAACCTTCACGAATGTCACAGCGAAAGCGGGTCTCGATCGTTCGAAAGATCCCAAGTTCGGTCCGCTGTGGGCCACTACCGCCGCCTGGGTAGATGTGAATAATGACGGCTTGCTTGATCTTTTCGTGGTCAACTATCTGCAATGGGACAGCAAAACCGAGCATCTTTGCGGACCCTCCACTGCGTATGATTATTGCAGTCCGAAATTCTATGAAGGCCAGCCCAATCAGCTCTTTCTGAACCGCGGCGATGGCAGCTTTGAGGATGTCTCTGATAAATGGGGCATCCGGGACCTGGTTGGTAAAGGCATGGGCGTCGGTGTCGCCGATTACGATCTGGATGGACGGCCCGATCTGTTCATCACGAACGACACTTCCTACAATTTTCTGCTGCACAATACCGGCAGCAAATTTGAGGAAGTCGCCTTCAGCGAGGGCGTCGCCCTGGTAGAAGGCGGCGAATTTATTTCCGGCATGGGACTGGATTTTCGCGACTACAATAATGATGGCTACCCGGATATCGCGCTGGTAGCGTTGAACAACCAAACTTTCCCCATTTATCGCAATAAAGCTGGCAAAGGATTCGAAGAAGTTACCTATCCGAGCGGGATGCGGCAACTCAGCCGCAATATGGCTGGATATGGAGCCGGTTTTTACGATTTTAATAACGATGGCTGGAAGGATCTCTTCGTCTCGCGTGGTCATGTCGAATCTATTCCCAAGCCGGGCATGGACATCGAGCAACTGAACACCGTATTCCGGAACACCGGCGCTAACGGGCAATGGCAAGCGCTAACTGCCGAAGCCGGATTCGATGCCTCTCCACCGGCGCGTCACCGCGGCTGTGCCTTCGGCGATTTCGATGGCGATGGCCGCATCGACGTGGTCGTCACAGCGTTAGGACGAGACAGCGAAATTTGGATGAACCGGAGCGTAGGCTCAGGTCACTGGCTGGATGTTGCACTGGAAGGGGTAAAGAGTAATCGCGACGGCATCGGCGCCATCGTTAAGGTTGTTACCTCAGCAGGTCCTCAATATAACCACATGACCACTAGCGGCGGCTACGCCTCTTCGAGTCATGGACCTGTTCATTTTGGCCTTGGCAGCGACCCAATCGCCAAAATTGTCGAAATCCGCTGGCCGTCTGGGATTTTGCAAACCCTAAAAGAGGTGCCGGCCGATCTGGTCCTGAAAGTCAAAGAACCCTCTCGGTAGGCTGATCCCTAGATCGGCCATTAGCCTCAGCTCGACGGTACGTTCAATCCTTCTCGGTCGGCAAACCAGCCTCTAACCAACCCCTCCAACCACCGTCCATCGATTCGACATTTCGATAGCCCATTTTTTGCAGATTATCCGCGCTGAGCGCCGAGCGGAATCCGCCCCCGCAATAGAGAATCAACTTCGTCCCGGCATCCGGAACTTTTTGTTCAATATCGCGCTCGATCGTCCCTTTGCCCAAATGAACCGCTCCGGGCACGTGGCCTCTGGCCCACTCACTCTCTTCCCGCACATCCACCAGTACGAATTCTTCCCCGGCCTCCATGCGTCGTCTTACATCCGCGACATTCGTTTCCTTCACCCGCTTTTTCGCGTCATTTACCAACGCCAAGAACTTTGCCGCGTGCGCCATATATGGCTCCTATCTAACTCCGTGAGCATACTACTCCTGCGCCAAAACAGTAGGGCGATCCAGGATCGGGACGACGCGTCCCCTTCTGCCCCGTGCTTACTTGCTTGTCGTACTGTCCGTTGTTTTCGTGCCGAACGACCTGACGTAATTCACGAGCTGCCACCGTACCTCATCTTTTGTGCGATCGCCTTCGCCGCCGATCATCTTGCCCCGACCATTGGTAATAATGTAGAACAGCTCACCATCGGTCATTTTGGCAATGCTGCTCGCATCCCGCCAGTCGTGCAAGTTCAACTTCATCTGCTCGGCCAGGTCGCCCTTGCCGTCGCCATTCTTTCCATGGCACATGCTGCAATGATAGCCGTACAGTTTTTTTGCCTGCTCCAATCCTTCTGGCGTGGGTTTTACGGGATTTACCTTGGCTATAGCTTCGGCAGGAATTGGTTCTGGTACAGGTTCTGCTGCCGGTGGTTTGCTATTCTGTTGCGCAAAGCTGACACCGAAACTGAGCAAGACAATCAAAGCGAATAACACTAATATGCGGCGCATATACGCTCCCCTCATCGAACATACCTTACCTGAAGCGAGGTAATAGAATATCTTGATTCTACGCCTGCGCCGCACCCAAAAGAAGCTTGCGCATCACTTTACCGTGTTCCGTCTGCGTTTGACAGGCCTCTCAGTGCCCCTTAGAGCTTGCCGCTTTTTGAAACTTCTCCCTGGCCACTCGGACCTCAGTCCAGGTCCCGCCAGTTCGGTCCGACTCCTACTTCGACAACCAGCGGCACGGTCAGTTGGTGTACCCCCTCCATCTCTTCCTTCACCAGTTTTTCGAGCGCTGCCCGTTCTTTCTCCGGTGCTTCAAACAGCAATTCATCATGGACCTGCAGGATCATCCGCGATTCCAGTTTCTCTTTCGCCAGTCGCTGATCAATCGCGATCATGGCCAGTTTGATCAGATCCGCCGCCGTTCCTTGTAAAGGCGAATTCAGCGCGGTCCGCTCGGCAAAGTTCCTCAACTGCACTTGCGGCGAATTGATTTCCGGAATCGGCCTGATCCGTCCGAACAGTGTCTTCGCCACTCCGGTCTTCCGTGTCTCGATCAATATGTTGTCCAGATACTGCTTCACACCGCGATAGCGAGAGAAATATGCCGCAATGAATTGCGCCGCCTCTTTCTGTGGAATATCTAGCTGCTGCGCCAAACCGAATGCCGACAATCCGTAGATAATTCCAAAATTAATCGCTTTGGCAGCTCGGCGGTGTTCCGCGGTTTGCGCCAACGGTCCCACAGCAAACACTTCTTCGGCCGTGCGCGCGTGAATATCCTCGCCATTGCGAAATGCTTCGATCAGTACCGGATCCTTTGCAAAATGCGCCATAATCCGCAATTCAATCTGCGAATAATCGGCAGAGAGCAGAACCTTGCCCTTCTCCGCCACAAACGCCGCGCGAATCTCTCTCCCCAACTCGCTGCGCACCGGAATATTCTGCAAATTCGGATCGCTCGAACTGAGCCTTCCAGTCGCCGTTCCCGTTTGTGACAGGCTCGTGTGCAGCCGCCCCGTATCTTTATTGATGAGTTTCGGCAACGCGTCCACGTAGGTCGACTTTAGCTTCGCAATTTCACGGTATTCCATGATCTTCTTCGGCAGTTCGTGCTGACTGGAAATCTCTTCCAGAATGTCCGCCGCAGTCGACCGTATTTTTCCTTTCCCTCGCCGAGCGGGAGGCTGCAAATTCAATTTGTCGAAAAGGATTTCCGCCAGTTGTGTTGGTGAATTGACGTTGAATTCGCTGCCCGCCAGTTTCCAGATGTCCTGCTCGAGCCGGCGGACTTCTGTTTCCATCGCTTGGGACATCTTGTCGAGCGCCTTCGGATCCACTCGAATTCCGGCCCGCTCCATTCCCGCAATTACCGCCGCGAGCGGCAGGTCAATCGTTTGATAGACCTCGAGCAGTTCCTGTGCTTCGACTTGTTCACGCAACGCGGGAGCTAATTTCTGTAAGTTCTCTGCGCGCTCGCCGGCTCCGCCACCCATCGGCAAATTGAATTGCCGGAACACCACATCCACAAAATTGTGATTTCCCGTTGTTGGCTGTAGCAAGTAGGAATACAACTGGGTCGCATGCTCAATTCCTTCCGCCTTCCCAGCCAATAAATGGAAAAGTTTGGGGTCATGTACGATTTTTTGGCGTTTCTTATCCCGCAGCACCGGCTCGAGCGCTTCTAACACTTCGCCTTTTTCATCCATCCAAATCGCCCGGCCTTCGCCGACCTTTGGCGACACTTCAACCGACACGACCGGCGTCCCAAATCCTTCCGCCTCGCGAGGGCCGGCTGCGAGGTTCAGCCAAATTGCCAGCGGTTGCTTCGCCGGCACCTTATTCAGATATTCGCGAAACTCAGCCACACTTCCAAGCTGCAGATATTCTCTCTTCTCTCCGCGGTAACTCGCCTCTTCCGGAGTGAGGCCCTCCCGGGCACCGCCACTCGCTCCGGCGCCCGACGCCAGCAATTCCTTCAACAAAGAATTAAAACCCAATTCGCGATAAAGCGCTCCGAGCGCCGCCCGGTCCGGTTCTCTCACTCGCAGGGCGTCCAGATCTAGTGGCAGCGGCACGTCCGTGCTGATCGCTGCCAACTTCTTGCTCATCATGATTTGCTCAACTTGCTGCTCGAGCGCCTCGCGATACCTCTTATTCGGCACTTCCGTCGCATGTCCGAGCGCGCCCTCCACGCTCCCATATTTCTGGATTAGTTCCGTCGCACCCTTTTCGCCGATTCCTTTTGCCCCGGGAATGTTGTCCACCGTGTCGCCCAGCAGTGCCATCAAGTCGATCACCTTCGTCGGCGGCACTCCCAAAATCTCCTCTACCTTTTTCGCGTCAACAATAGTGTCGGCTTTCGCCCCGCCGGTGCCTGTCCGCAGAATCCTTACCCCCAGCGTCACCAACTGCATCATGTCTTTATCGTTCGATACAACCAGCACTTCCAAATCTTTCTGGGCAGCCTGCTTGGCCATCGTTCCAATAACGTCATCCGCTTCAAATCCATCAAACTCCAGAATCGCGAGCCTCATCGCTTCGCAGTATCGGCGAACATAGGGCAGCTGCAGGCTCATCTCATCCGGCATCGGGGGCCGCTGCGCTTTATATTGCTCGAATAATTTGTCGCGAAACGTCGGCTTGCGGGTGTCGAAGACAATTCCGATGTAGTCGGGTTGGTAATCTTTCAACAGTCGCTTCACGATGTTGGAAAAGAGGAAGGGAACCTTTGTCGGCAAGCCACCGGGCGCATTCATCCGCATCATGGGCGCATAAAACGCTCGGTAGATATGCGCCATCGCATCCACCAAAAACAGTTTCTTCCTTGTTGGTGCTTCTCGAGCCATCGCGCGAGTATAGCAGGCCTCGATTTCGAGTGCGGCTGGGCTCTGCAACGACGGAAACGATGGGCAGAAGTTCGTCAGTCAGTTCACACAACTCTAGAGCGCGACCAACGCAATCGATCGCTGCTATCTGCTCTGTCCTTCTCCGCAAGACGGGTTCAAATGATCTCGAGCGTCTTCCCCACTTCGGCCAGCGTATCCACCGCCTTCAACAATTGCTCTCTCTTGTGCGCCGCGCTCACAATCGTCCGTATCCGCGCCTTACCCTCTGCTACGGTCGGGTACCCCACGGCTGGCGCAAAAACGCCCGCATCAAACAGTTGCCGCGAAAACGCAAAGGCCTTCGCGGCGTCGCCCACATGAATCGGTACAATCGGCGTTTCGCTTGTCGCAAACTGAAACCCGCGCTTCTTCAACTCGCGTTTAAAATACTTCGTATTGGCCCAAAGTTTCTTCAACAATCTCTCGCCTTCGGGCGAATCCAGCAATGTAAACGCTGCGGCACAAGCCGCCGCAGTAGCCGGTGGATGCGAGGTCGAAAACAGAAAGGGCCGTGCCCGCAGATACAAATAATCAATCAAATCCCGCGAACCGCACACGTAGCCGCCCATTGACCCGATCGCCTTGCTGAGCGTTCCCACCTGAATGTGGACGCGCCCGTGGCAGCCCAAATGATCAACGGTCCCGCGCCCCGCTCGACCGAGCACTCCGCTCGAGTGCGCGTCATCTACCATCATGATCGCGCCATACCTCTCCGCCAGATCGCATAGCAGAGGCAGCGGGGCAATATCGCCGTCCATCGAAAACACGCCGTCCGTGATGATCAGCTTTTTCCCGGCAAACGAACGGTTCTCCTCTAAGATCCGTTCACAGTCCGCCACATCTTTATGCTTAAAAACTCGAATCGTGGCTCTCGACAATCGCGCGCCGTCAATAATCGATGCATGATTCAACTCGTCGGAAATAATCAGATCTTCCTTACCGAGCACCGCCGAAACCGTGCCCGCATTCGCTGTAAACCCCGACTGAAAGACTACGCACGCTTCCACATTCTTGAATTTCGCGATCTGCTCTTCCAGTTCCATGTGGATTTTCATGGTGCCGGCAATCGTTCGCACCGCGCCCGCGCCCACCCCCAACCTTCTCACCGCTTCAATTGAAGCCTTTCGCAACCGCTTATCCGACGTCAGCCCCAAATAGTTGTTCGACGCCAGATTGATCACTTCGCGCCCATCAAACACGCAAACCGGCTTCTGCTCGCCTTCGAGCACGCGCAACTTCGGCGCCACACCGTTTGCCCGCAAGTCCCCGAGCGTCTCGGTCACATACCGCAATGGATCCTGCTTGGTACTGGCTGCCCCCGTTTCGCTCATACTCCGCCTCTCCATTTCTCCGTTGCCTTCTCTCGCCTCATGTTCTCGCTGCGCTAGATCTTTTCCCCAGGTCCTACTTCCCTATCCCATCCGGATACAAAAGGATCTTTCCCGCAAGTCCGCCCTGCAATTTCGCAAACGCCGCCTCAAATCCGTCCAGCGCCATCCGCTCTCCAAAAAGCGGCTCCAGATTGACCCGCCCCGCCTTCAGCAATGCCGTCATCTCGACCCAAGTCCGATACATCCGCCGTCCATAGATTCCCTGAACTGTCGCACCTTTGAAAATCACATCCTGCACCAAATCGAGTTGCACCGCTTCCGTGGGGATTCCTAGCAAGGAAGCCCTTCCCCCCGCTCGCAACGCCTTGAATCCCTGTTGAATCGCACTGGGCTGCCCGCTCATCTCGAGCAACACATCCACGCCACTGCCGCCGGTCGCTGCCAAAATCTTCTCGACCACAGCTTCACTGGCTGGATTCAACACAAAATCGGCGCCCATCTCTTTCGCCATCTTTCGCCGGTGCTCGTTCGTCTCCGTTGCAAACACCGTCGAGCTTCCGCAGGCCTTGGCCACCGCTACCGACATCAACCCGATCGGCCCGCACCCGGTCACCAGAACCGTCTGCCCGGCGATTGCTCCCGCCAGCACGGTATGCACCGCATTCCCGAGCGGATCGAGTATCGCTCCGTAGTGCTCCGGAATCGCCGCATCCAGCTTCCATATATTTGTCGCGGGAATTTTCACGAATTCCGCGAACGCGCCATCCAAATCGATCCCAATAATTTTTAAATTCTGGCAGATGTGCGCTTCGCCCAACCGGCACTGCAGACAATACCCGCAATTCACGTGCATTTCGGCGCTGACAAAATCTCCCGCCTTAACCGCCGACACCTCCTCGCCGATTTCCTCGACCACGCCGCAAAATTCATGTCCCAGCGTTACCGGGGGCTTGATGCGCCCTTGCGACCAGCGATCCCATCCATAAATATGCAGATCTGTTCCGCAAATCGACGCGGCCCTCACCCGCACCAAAACCTCGGTCGGGCCAATCGTAGGCACCCGCGCATTCTCAATTTGTAGTCCTTTTCCCGCGTGTGTCTTGCGTAGCGCTTTCATCGTGGCAGACATTCAGGCAGGCTCCTCACCAGGCAGGCGCTTATCAACACTTGAATCTTAAATGCTAGCACACGCCAGCCGAGACTTCCGTTTACCCTGCACTTTCCTCTCAGACTAAAAGTCCGCCATGTGGCACAGTCCGCCTCTCCTTGCACGCAAAAACCCAAACGTCACATGATTTTTCCCCATCATGAAAAAACACATCGGCCCATTTGACTCAAACGTCGGGATCTTCCACTGATTCACTGACCAGCAGGAGGCCGCAAGCCCCACATTGTAGGGCGGGGTAAGGCCGACCCTCTTCGTGCGTTGAAAATTGTGCTCTGCAATCGCACGATACTTGTTGTATTCTTCGATCATGGGAGCGAAGAATTAGCGAAACTCGCCAAGAAAGAAGGCGAATCGGTCAGCTTCTTCATTCAGCAAGCAATTCGAGAGTACCTCGAAAGAAGGTCGGCAAAGTGATCGTCGCTAGCGGAAGTCGCTGCCAGCAGAATCCGCAATTCCGTCTTGCTGCAATCCCTGAGGTGCCTACGGCGCATCGTCCGCGGAAGAGGCAACCGA
>Ga0074046_10005296_pt1 | contig 10328 bp, 9 predicted proteins | sample BogForMeECP23OM3_FD_94441 | JGI IMG/M metagenome (GOLD analysis project Ga0074046, IMG submission 94441) | Bog forest soil microbial communities from Calvert Island, British Columbia, Canada - Bog Forest MetaG ECP23OM3 | ecosystem: Environmental > Terrestrial > Soil > Wetlands ...
GATATCGTCGGCCTGGATATTCTGATGCACGTGGTGAAAAACATTTATGAGACCGCGCCCGATGATGAATCACGGGAAGCGTACAAAGTGCCGCCGTTCGTCGAAGAAATGGCGCGGCGCGGCTGGATTGGCGACAAGACCAGCCAGGGATTTTACAAGCGCGTCAAAGGCGAGGGCGAAAAGGAAATTCTGACGCTGGACCTCAACACGATGGAGTATCGCGCGCGGCAGAAAGCGCGGTTTGCCTCCCTTGAAGCCGGGAAGACCATCGAAGACACGCGCGAGCGGCTGCGAGCCGTCTTAGCGGCGCTTTTTGAAGGGCAAAAGACCGACAAAGCCCAGCAATTCATCTGGGGCGGCCTCTCCGAGATGTGCCTCTACGCCGGACGCCGCATGCCGGAAATCACCGACCACATCGTGGACGTGGACCGCGCGATGCGCTGGGGCTTTGCTTGGGAACTCGGCCCGTTCGAGATAGTTGAGGCGTTGGGGCTGCCGGCTTTCGCGGAGCAGATCAGAAAAGAAAGCCGCGCGGTTCCTGCTGTTTTTGAAAAGGCGCTGGCCAGCGGCCGCAAAAGCTTCTACGAATCGGAGCAGGGCGTCACCTCCGTGTTCGATCTCGCCACGGCTTCCGCGAAGAAAGTGGAGGAGCCCGCCGGCATCCTTATTCTGAAAAACCTCAAGGACGCGGGCCGCGAAGTCGAGCGCAATTCCGGCGCTAGCCTGATCGATCTCGGCGACGGCGTGGTGTGCTGCGAATTTCACGCCAAGATGAACGCCATTGGCGCCGACCTGATCACCATGCTGCACAAAGGGCTGAAGCGACTGGACAGCGATTTCGACGCCATGGTCATCGCCAACCAAGCGACGAACTTTTCGGTGGGCGCGAACCTCATGCTGGTGCTGGTCGGCGCGCAGGAGCAGGAGTGGGATGAATTGCACATGGCCGTGAAGCAGTTCCAGAACGTGAATCTGGCCATCAAGTACGCGCCGAAGCCGGTGGTCGCTGCACCGCAGGGCCTGGCGCTCGGCGGCGGCTGTGAAATCGCGCTGCATGCCGCGAAGATTCACGCGGCTGCGGAGGCTTACATCGGTTTGGTGGAAGCCGGCGTGGGCCTGATTCCGGGCGGGGGCGGCACGAAGGAGATGCTCATCCGCGCGAATGAGAACGCCGCGTCAAGAGATGACCTCGATTTATTTCACACGTTGAGGCCGGTGTTTGAGAATATCGCCACGGCCAAAGTGGGCACCAGCGCGGAAGAGTGCCGCGAACTTGGCTACCTGCGCCGCAGCGATACGTACTCGATGAATCGCGAGCGCCTGGTTGCCGATGCCAAGCAGAGCGCGCTCGCTCTTGCCCGCGGCGGATGGAAGCCGGCAGCCTCCTCCTGGCAGGAAGGCGCGCAGAGCACGCAGATCAAGGTGCTGGGAGAATCGTTCCTTGCCGCCGCGAAAGTGGCCATCCACTTGATGGTGCGCGGCGGCTACGCTTCCGATTACGACGCGCATGTGGCGCGGCAACTCGCCAACATTCTTGCCGGGGGTGCGTTGTCCGCGCCGCAGTTGGTCTACGAACAGTATGTCCTGGATCTGGAGCGCGAGGCCTTCGTCTCTCTTTGCGGCGAGAAGAAAACTCAGGAACGCATTGCGCACACGCTGAAAACCGGCAAGCCGCTGCGCAATTAGTGCCGTTCCAACTATTTGGACAGAACGAGGGTCCAAGCGTCTGACGCGAAAAAGGAAAGAATCTTCTCAAAGGGATTTGCTGGGACAAGTTGGAACGGCACTAGCTCACGCTGCCCGGGAGGCCCGCGATGGGAATGGAAGGAAAACTCCGGCAAGTGAGTGGGCGGAAACTTACTGCCTACCGAAAAGATCCAAACAAATTGTATTCGGACATCAGCGCCAAGGGCGGCCCCACGGAGGGCGGCAAGTTAGATCCCTTGGACCTTTCGGTCATACAGGAAGCCATGAAAAAGTTTCATGACTCTCCGGCGGGTCTGCGGATCCAACAGTGCGCGCTGACGAGACTCCCCCCGGCGAAAGAGGATATTGAGCAATATCAGAAACAAGTCATCTCCCTGATGCCAAAGCTCCCGCGATCCCTGGCCGAGGTTCAGGCGGATCACATTGGATTGAGCCAGGAGGGTAGACAGCTCTCGCTGCACAAATCCTGGCACTGCCTGCATTTCATGTTCACCGGGAAAATCGAAGAGTCCGCAGGAACGTTGTTAGGCCAGGCAATTCTGGGCGGGACGGAAATCCCGGATGCCAAGGGCGTGATGCCTTACGGTCCGGCACGCTATTTGACGGTACAACAGGTGAAAGAGGTTTCCGAGGCTCTGGAGCGATTTCCGATTGCGGAAAAAGCGGGGGCTTTCAGCCGGGAGGCGGCAGAGGCGGCGGGCGTCTATGTACCGGATCACGGGGCAGAGGAACTCACTGAGTACTTCGGGATGCTGCGGGATTTTTATCGCGATGCGGCAAGCAAACGGAATGCAATGCTTCTCTGGATCAAGTAGCCTCCGGCCGCTTGCGTAAAATCGTATAAAAACGTATTGCTCTAGCCAATAAAACCGTCTATCATCCCGGGCCTGAGGTACCCATGCAAAGACTCTTAGCTCCGCGCGAAGCCGCAGGCATTCTTGGCATCAGCTATCCCACGCTGAAACAGTGGATTTACCATGGCAAAATCAAGACGGCCAAGACGCCCGGCGGCCATCATCGCGTGCCGGAATCGGAAATCGACCGCTTGATTCCGAAGAAGCTCGAACGCGGCGACATCGCCACGCGCCGTGGCAATTTCCGCAAGATTAGCGGACGCAACCAGCTTATCGGGCGCGTCGTCGCCGTTAAATTCAGCGGGCTCTTGGCGCAAATCACGCTCGCCATCGGCGAGCAGCACATCACCTCCATTATCACTGCGGATGCGGCCAAAGAGATGAGACTGAAGGCCGGCGAGCGCGCCGCCGCGCTCATTAAATCCACCGAAGTGATGATTCTCCGCGTCTGATCTCGCCATGTCTGTGGGTGCCCATGAAAGATCTAGGAGAGCGTAGTAATTAAATGCTTAGAGCGACCCCACTGCGCACCTTGGGGGTTAAAACCCCTGAGGTGCATGAGCATTTCGGCATGGCTGAAGAGGCCGCGGGAAAATACCGGAAAGACTTTCTTCAGGGGCTAAAGCCCATTGGTTACAAGTGCAATACGCCGGGGCTGAAGCCCCGGCCTCCTAAAGAAACGACTTTTTCCGCAGCCTGTGAAGCCGTGCCCTCCCGGGGACCAGGTATGAGATTGTCTCTGACAATCCGGCAGTGTAGGGGCGCAACACTGCTGCGCCCCATCTCGGCAGTATTGTTCGTCTTGCTGTCTTTGTGGAGCGCAGGAAGCGCGCACGCTCAATCCCTTCGCATTGCCGCAGCCTCCGACCTGCAATTCGCTCTTGCCGATCTTGCCGCGCAGTACGAAAAGCAATCCGGCGCAAAACTGGCCATTACTTACGGCTCCAGCGGAAACTTTTTCGCGCAAATCCAGAATGGCGCTCCCTTCGACCTATTTTTTTCCGCCGACATCGCCTATCCGCAAAAGCTAATCGCAGCAGGATCAGCCGATGCCGATTCCTTTGTCATTTACGCCTACGGCCACCTGGTGATCTGGCTTTCACCTGACTCGCCGGTCGACCTGACAGCCGCTGGATTCCGAACGCTGCTCGATCCTCGTATCCAGAAAATCGCCATCGCCAATCCCGAGCACGCTCCCTACGGCCGTGCCGCCGTCATCGCCTTGCAAGATGCCGGAATTTACGACCAGGTCAAATCGAAACTCATCCTCGGCGAGAATATTTCCCAGGCCGCGCAATTCGTGCTGTCTGGCAACGCGCAAGCCGGCATAATTGCCCGCTCGCTCGCGCTTTCTTCGCCCATGAAATCGGGCAAACGCTGGGATATTTGTACGGATCTTACTTGCGGCATTGCACAAGCCGCCGTTGTGCTGAAATCTTCTCCCAACAAACAAACGGCGGCGGACTTCCTCAAGTTTTTGAAAACTGCCCCTGCCCGCTCCACACTGCAACGCTTTGGCTTCACCCTTCCTCCTCTCTCTCCAACCGGGAGTCTCACGCGATGAACTCGGAAGCATTGTTTCTGTCGTTCCGCCTGGCCGCCGTAGTATCCGCCATCCTCCTCATGCTTGCGTTGCCGCTGGCCTACTGGCTGGCGTTCACTCGTTGGCGCGGCAAATTCCTGCTGGAGTCCGTCGTCGCTCTCCCGCTGGTGCTTCCTCCGACGGTTCTCGGCTTCTACGCCCTGATCGCGCTGGGTCCGCGCGGCCCGCTTGGGCGCTTGTGGCTATTCCTGTTCGGCCACACACTCGCCTTCACCTTCGCCGGCCTCGTCATCGCCTCGCTCGTCTACAGCCTGCCCTTTGCCGTGCAGCCCCTGATCGCTTCCTTCGAATCGCTCGACCGGCGTCTCCTCGATGCTTCGTCTATTCTCGGCGCCAGCCGCACGCGCACTTTTTTCCGCATCATTCTTCCGCTCTCCTGGCCCGGAGTCATCACCGCCGTGGTGCTCAGCTTTGCGCATACCCTCGGCGAATTCGGCGTGGTGCTGATGGTTGGCGGCAACCTCCCAGGCATTACGCGCACCGTTTCCATCGACATTTACGATCGCGTGCAGGCGCTGGACTTCGCCGCCGCCAACCACATGGCGTTGCTGCTGCTAGCGATCTCGTTTGTCGTGCTGGCGGTCGTTTATGGGATGAATCGCCGCGTGTGGTTGCCTTGGCTCGCGAAGTGACTCCGCCGATGCTCTTCGTTGACATTCGCAAACAATTCCGTGCGGCAGGCTCGCCGCCTTTTCTCCTCGACGTCCGCGAGACATTCGCCCCGGGCTTTACGGTGCTCTTTGGCCCCTCCGGGGCAGGGAAGTCCACCCTGCTCGATTGCATTTCCGGTTTGCTTCGCCCGGATGAGGGTGTGATCCAGTGGAACGGCGAATATTTCTTCGACGCCGCGCGCCGCTTCTCGTTGCCTGCGCGACTCCGCCGCACCGCCTATGTTTTTCAGTCGCTCGCGCTCTTCCCTCATCTTTCCGTGGAAGAGAATGTCGCGTATGGACTTTCCGCACTCCCTTCACTGGAGCGACAAGAGCGCGTCGAGCGCATTTTGCCGGCGTTTCATATCGAAGCGCTGCGCCGGCGCAAGCCCGGCGAACTTTCTGGCGGAGAAAAGCAGCGGGTGGCCCTGGCGCGCTCACTGGTGACGCAGCCGCAATTGCAGTTGCTGGATGAACCGCTGACGGGCCTCGATGCAGCGCTGAGGCAAGCCATTCTGCAGGATCTTCGCGCGTGGAACGCCGCCAATCGCATTCCTATACTTTACGTGACGCACAATCGCGAGGAAGTGGACGCCATCGGCGAACGTGTCGTCGCGCTCATCAACGGCCGGGTTCAGGAAAGCGGCACTCCCCGCGCCGTCCTCGATGCGCCGCGGAGTATCGCACTGGCCCAGGCCGCCGGTTTCGAGAATCTCCTATACGCACACGTCGTCGAGCAGCGTCCCGCGGACGGCGTAATGCGCGTCGCGCTCGCTTCCGCGAACTGCGAACTGGAAATTCCGCTCGGCACAGTGCCGCCGGGGGCAGCGGTTCAGGTGGCCATCCGCGCCGGTGACATTCTCCTTGCCACGGAAGCGCCGCGTGCCCTCAGCGCCCGCAACGTCTTGCCGGGCACGCTCGAAACGTTGGAGCCGCGCGGCTCACTCGTCGTCGCGCAGGTGAACGCCGGCGCTCGCTTCATCGTGCATCTCACGCCCGGCGCCGTTCGTTCGCTGCAACTCGTCCCCGGACTGCGCGTGTGGCTGGTGCTGAAGACGCATTCCTGCCACGTCGTCTTGCCGTGAAAAGAAACTGTGCCCCAACCGAAAGGCCGTTATCCCTCGCGGGTTTCCTACCGCTTCTCCGTGTTCTCTGTTGCTCTCGCCTCTCTCAGCTATTATCCTTTCCAGGATTCCTTTGAGGACTCCCGTGCCCGCCAAACTCGCCCCGCGCAAACGCGTTCCGAAGCCGCTGCGGCCGCGCAACGCCCCGCAGCTTCCGGCCAAATCCAAACCCGGCACGCGCCTCGAGGAAGTCCTGCAAAGCGCCGCGAACATTTTCTTTGCCAAGGGATTTCATGCCACGACCATCGAAGATGTAGCCAGGGACGTTGGCATCCTGAAGGGCTCGCTCTACTACTACATCAAATCCAAGGACGATTTGCTGTTCCGGCTGCTTCTCGCCGGCGTCGAGGATGGCGACGCGTACATCGCCCGGCACATCGATCCCGATGGCGACCCCGTCGAGCAGCTTGAGCGGGCCATCCGCGCGCAGATTGACTACATCATGCAGAATCGCGTGCCGTTCGGACTATTCCTGCACGAATTCGATTCACTGTCGGGGAAACGCCAGCACAAGCTCATCTCCGTGATGTCCCGCTACAACAAGCGATTTGTCGAACTGGTCCGCAAGGGCCAGGAACAGGGCAAGCTCATGGATGGCGAGCCCTGGCTCATCGTCAACGCCATCCTGGGGATGTGCAATTGGCTGTACCGGTGGTATGACAACGATCCGGTCTCCTCCAGCCAGGCCGGCTCGGACCCCGAGCACGTCAAGCAAATCTTTCTCCGCCTCATCCTGCACGGCCTGCGCAAGCCCTGACTAATCTCCTTGGCGGGGTTGCACATTGGCCGCGGGTCGTGAACAATCTATAGGCAACAGCAACGCACACTTCATTCATCGAGCGGCTCATGAAGCAGAAAATCTTTCCTTCCCTCGACGCCGCCGTCGCGGATATTCCCGATGGCGCGCGCATCATGTTTGGAGGATTCGGTGGCGCCGGTTTCCCCAATAATCTGATTCAAGCGTTGTCGCGCAAGGGCGTCAAAGAGATCACCGCGATAAGCAACAATTGCGGGACGCGCGAAGGCGAGCTCGGCATCATGTTCAAGAATGGCCAGGTGCGCCATGTCATCGCCGCTTTCCCCGGCCCGCGCGCGAACTACTTTCAGGAGCGCTACGCGAAGGGGGAAGTCACCTGCGAAGTTGTGCCGCAGGGGATTCTGTGCGAACGGATGCGCGCGGCGGCGGCGGGTTTGCTCGGCTTCTACACCACCGTCGGCGTGGGCACGGAAGTGGCCAACGGCAAGGAAGAGCGCGTGATCGACGGCAAGCGCTGCATCCTCGAGAAGCCCATTTACGCGGACTTTGCTCTGATCAAAGCGGCGAAGGCCGATGAGCTCGGCAATCTCACCTATCGCCTGGCCGCGCGGAATTTCAATCCCATCATGGCCATGGCGGCAAGCACCACCATCGTGGAAGTGGACGAAATCGTTCCCGTGGGTTCCATCGAGCCCGAAAATGTCATTACTCCCGCCATCTTCGTGCATCGCATCGTGCAGGCGAAAGGATTGCGTTATGCCGGATAAGCCGCGTCTCAGCCGTGAGCAGATCGCTCAGCGCGCCGCCCGGGAATTGAGTGACGGCGCTTACGTGAATCTCGGCTGGGGCATTCCGAATCTCATCGCCGATTATTTGCCCAAGGGCATCAACGTATACTTCCACAGTGAAAATGGAATCCTGGGGATGGGGCGGCGCGCCAAGCCCGGCGAGGAGGATTACGACCTGGTGGACGCGATGAAAGTCCCCGTAACGATCATTCCGGGCGCTTCGTTTTTCAATCAGGCCGACGCGCACCTGATGACTCGCGGCGGTCATCTGGACGTTGCGGTCCTTGGCGGCTTTCAGGTCTCCGAGAAGGGAGATCTGGCCAACTGGAAAATCCCCGGATCGAAGGGCATCGGCAACATCGGCGGCGCGATGGACATTGCTGCGGGCGCGAAAAACCTGATCGTGTGCATGGAGCACACGACCAAGGACGGCGCGCCGAAGATCGTGAAGCAGTGCAGCTATCCTCTAACCGGCATCAAGTGCGTCAACACGATCATCACAGATCTCGCCGTCATTGATGTGACGAAAGACGGCCTGTGGCTTCGCGAAGCCGCGCCCGGCTGGTCCCCCGAGGAAGTTCAGGCGCAAACCGAGGCAAAGCTGCAAGCGCGCAGCCACGTGCCGGAAATCAACCTGGACTGAAGAGGCTGAGGGAAAATGCCGGAAAGACTTTCTTCAGGGGCTGAAGCCCGTTGGTCATAAGTGCATTACGCCGGGGCTGAAGCCCCGGCCTCCTAAAGAAACGACTTTTTCCGCAAGCTGTGAAGCCGTGGCCTGACGATAAGCGCGCGTATCCACACAGACTCTGCGAGGCCGGCTGCGCCTCTTTCGTTCGTGGTAAACTGCGTTTATCAGGGGTGGATTCTTTTCGATGTCCTCGTTTTCGACGCTCTCCGTTTGCGCCTCAGTCGTTCTCTCCGTCTTCCTTTCGCTCCCTGCTTTTTCCCAGGGAGTCCGCGCGCCCGAAGCAACCACCGGGGAAGTGCTTTTGGAAAACAAGAATGTGCGGGCCGTGCGCTACGCCATTCTGCCATCGAGCATCGTTACGCTCCCCGTCCTGAAAGACGACAGCCTGCTGGTGATTCTGGAGGGAGACGCTCAGGACGTTTGGTCTTCCGGCAATCGCGCGCAGACGTCTCACCTAGGGGTTGGCGAAGTGTCGTGGCTCCGCAGGGACGAAGAGAACTTTGTACGTAACACCAGCCCCCAGCCTACCCGCATCCTGGTGATTGAATTCAAGGACTCTTACGCCGTGGACGAGATTCAAGTGCCGGGTTCCTTGCGCGATCCGGTCAATTTTGACACGCGGCATTTCCGCCTAGTCCTTGAAAACCAGCACGCGCGCATTTTCTGGATGCGCCTCGAGCCCCGGGAAACTACCGAAGAGGTGCAGTTTCCGCTACATCTCGAAATCCCGTTTGGCGCGGCGCAGATTAGCGTTTTTGAGCCGGACGGGAGGTTCGAGATCGAACACAAAGAGGCCGGCGCGCCCGCCTGGCACCGGAATCGCCTCGTCTCGCTCTCCAATCAGGAAGCGCATGCCTATGAAGAATTAGTGGTGGAGTTGCGCCATCCCTTCTGTTACAAGACCAGTCCGCAAATGCCCTCGGGCAGCACGCCCGTGATCGTGGACTACGCGCAGCGCGTTTATAGCAAAGTCCGCAAGCAGTGGTACAGGCGCCTGCCGTTCTCGGTTGGCGAGGGAGAACAAGCCGTCGTCACCGTGCGCATCAAGATTCAAGCGGAAGGCAAGGTGGAGGACGACGACACATTTCTGGCGCAAGTGTTTGCCGGAAACAAGATGACGGAAACCGCGTTGCGCGCCGTGCGGGAGGCCGCTCCGTTCCCTGCGATCCCGCCGGATTGGGGCAAGCCGCAGGTCGACTTCGGATTTACATTCCTCAATAACCTGCCTCCCGAGCCGCAACCCGGCTGTGAAGAATAGAGCTTGTCCCATAAATGGATTCAGCGGGGCGGAAAGAGTTTCCTCAGGGGTTAAAGCCCGGTCTATCAGGCAGTCTGATGTCGGAGCTGAAGCTCCGACCCCCAAAGAAGTATTTGTGAGATGACTCTAGAGAGCCGGCTGTGTCTCTGCAGATGCGACGCCCCAGCTTGTCATTCCGAGCGGAGCGAGGAATCTGCTTTTCCCTTTCGCAATCGGCGCGCCCTTCAGGATGACAGCACGTTGCGTGGTCTGACTAGCGGGCGAGACTGTGTTTCGCTGGGAAGTCAGGTCAGCTGGAAGGATTGCCATGCCTACATGCGCGCGGCGACCCGCGCGGCCACATAGCCATCCGCCGTGCGGACAAGAATGACAAGGCTGTCCGTCACCGGCACATTCTCGCTCGGCACCTCGAACTCGAACCACCACTCGTATTTCTCGGGCAGGTCCTTCGTGTGTTCGGAATCATACGCCGGCACCGGGCGCGCCTCCAGATGCTTGGGCGTCACGCCCTTCGCGGAACGCAGATACATGCCGTGCTTCCAGAAAAAGCTGAGCCGCAGCGAGTTCATCAGCGAACGATTCAGATAGACGCGCTCGCCCGTGGCCTGGAGCTTATCGTTGCAGGGCAGGTCGTACATCATGAATTGGAGGTGCATTTTTTCCGGGAATACGGAAACCACATCGTTGCCGCGGCGATAGATCGTGCCGAGTTCGCTGTCCACGCGCTTCAGATTCTCGAAGAATTCGGGCGCGAACATCCTGCCGGTCAGCCGGAAGCACGGCCCATCGGGAATCGAGCCGTCTGTGATCAGCGAGATGCCGCCATCGAAATTCCAGACTGTTTTTTCGTGTTTGGGTTGGGTCTGTTTACTTTGCGCGCAGGCGAAAGGCGCGGCGGC
>Ga0074046_10005297_pt1 | contig 10322 bp, 10 predicted proteins | sample BogForMeECP23OM3_FD_94441 | JGI IMG/M metagenome (GOLD analysis project Ga0074046, IMG submission 94441) | Bog forest soil microbial communities from Calvert Island, British Columbia, Canada - Bog Forest MetaG ECP23OM3 | ecosystem: Environmental > Terrestrial > Soil > Wetlands ...
CCGTCGCCGACTACATTGAGCAGTATTTCGAGCGCGGCCAATGCGACCGGCTGGTCGTAGGCTGCCATGATGACGTTTGGTCCGAGATCCATCCGCAATTGCACTCCAATGCCCGGCAGCGTTTGGTGGGACATTTCCGCATTGACCCCAAGGCCGCCACTCCCGAACAGGTAAAGGAGATGGCCCTGAGGCAGCTTGCGGAATACAACGCTGGCGTAAAGCAAGGGCTAATCCGCGAAGTGATCGGCGAGGCGCATCGCAATGGACGCGGCGCCATCGGCCTGCGGCGCGTGCTGCGCTCGCTGGAAATCGGCGAGGTGCAGACGCTGCTTCTCGGCTCGAATTTTCTGGCGCCGGGCGTGAAGTGTTTCAACTGCGGCCACATGGATATGCACGTCGCTCCGGCGTGTGTGGTTTGCGGGAAGGAGAACACCGAACTCGAAGATATCGGCGACGCCATCGTTGGTCACTCGATCCGCAGTGGCATCGAGATTGTTTACATCGCCGACGACGAGGAGTTTGACCGCGTCGGCCGGATTGCGGCATTGCTGCGCTTCCGCGCCGACCAGAGTACTGCAGTGAAAGTCGCGAGCTAACACCGTAGTGACCGAATTCGCCAAGGCACAGCAGCGAGCTGTGCCTTTCTTCTTGACGCGTCGCGTCGTCATCCCGCCGTGCTATGCTGCTTGACCGTCAATTGATTCGCTCGGAGACGTTCCATGAAATTCACGCGCCGCGACTTCATCGCCACGACCGCCGCTGCGTCGGCGTCACTCGCGCTCGACCTGCACGCCCAGAACCAGCCCGGCAAAAGCGCATCATCACCGGGCGCGCTGCCGAAGAGGCCCGTCATCATCTGCGCACACAACGGCTACAACTATCTCGACCGCGGTTACGCCGCGCTGGTCAGTGGCGGCGATACACTGGATGCGGTGATGCAGGTCATCACCGGACCGGAAGACGATCCCAACGACGACAGTGTTGGTCTTGGCGGGCTGCCGAACGAGGACTGCGTCGTTCAACTCGATGCCTGCTGCATGCATGGGCCGACTCGCATGGCCGGCGCCGTGGCAGGCGTCGAAGAGATCAAGAACGTTTCGCTGCTGTCGAAAGCCGTGATGGAACACACCGGCCACGTGATGCTGGTGGGCGCAGGCGCGCAAAAGTTCGGGTTCAAGATGGGTTTCCCGCGCGAAAATTTGCTCACCGAGAACTAGCGTAAGATCTGGCAGCTATGGCGCGAAACCATGTCCAACAACGACTGGTGGGGGCCCGGGTTGGCCAGCCCAAAATTTAAGTTTCCCGAGCACGGAGGAGACAACGGGTCGGAGCTCCAAGAGGAGCGCATGCGCAAGATGGAGGAACTCGCGGCGAAGATCGGCATCGAGCCCGAGCTCCGCATGGTGGCCATTGAAAGTGTGCTGCGTCCACCTACGGGTACGATTCACTGCTCCTCGGTGAACGAGAAAGGCGAAATGTCAGGCGCGACGACCACCAGCGGGCTGGCGTGGAAGATCTCCGGACGAGCGGGCGATTCGCCGATCATTGGCGCCGGCAGCTACACCGATCAGGATGTTGGCTCAGCGGGCGCGACCGGTAATGGGGAAGAGAACATCAAAGTTGTTGGGGCGCACACCATCGTCGAGAACATGCGGCGAGGCATGTCGCCGCAGGAAGCTGGTCTGGACACCTTGAAGCGCATCGTCCGCAATTACAACGGCAACATGCAGAAGCTGCAATATATTGACATGAGCTATTACATCTTGCGGAAGGACGGCGCGTACGCGGGCGTGTCTCTGTGGAGCGGTTCACTCGAGCATCCGCGGCGGTTTGCCGTGCACGATGGCGACGGTAAGAGATACGAGAATGCGGTCGCGCTGTTCCAGGGACAGTCGCAGGGCTGGCCGCCCATGCCGGGGAAAAAGAGGCTCACCCCAGAGCAGAAGAAATAGCTACTACACCGCAACCGTTACAGTGGTCTCGGTGCGCGTCACCGGCCGGTACATCGTGTCGCGTTCGAAGGGAACGCGGCCGGCCTCGGTGATGAGCCGTATCAAGTCCTGACGACGCAGCATTTGGGGCGTCGTCGCTCCGGCATCGTGATAGATCTTCTCCTCCACGACCGTGCCGTCAATATCGTCGGCGCCGAAACGCAGCGTGATCTGCGCCATCTTTGGTGTCACCATCTGCCAATACGACTTGATGTGCGGAAAGTTGTCGAGTACAAGTCGCGAGACCGCGATCTGCTTCAGGTCCGACATGCCGGTCGTCTTCGGCAGATGTTGCAGCGGAGTGTTGTCAGGATGAAATGCCAGCGGAATGAAGGTCTGGAATCCGTGCGTATCGTCCTGTAGCGCCCGCAGTTTAAGCAGGTGATCAACGCGGTCCTCGTCGTTCTCGATGTGGCCGTACAACATGGTCGCGTTCGACTTCAGACCAACTTCGTGCGCCGTGCGCGCCAGTTCGAGCCACTGATCGCCATCAATCTTGTGGTCGCAAATGATGTGCCGTACGCGATCGGAGAAAATCTCCGCGCCGCCGCCCGGCATGGAGTCGAGCCCCGCTTCCTTGAACTTGATCAGCACCTCGCGCGGCGTCATCTTGCCGATCTTCGAGAAGAAGGCGATCTCAACCATGGTGAACGCTTTGAGATGTACCTGCGGGAAGCGCTCTTTCAGGCCGGCGATGAGGTCAGGGTAGTACTGGAACGGCAGATCGGGATGCAGGCCGCCGACGATGTGGAACTCCGTGATCGCCTCGGTGTAACCAGAATCGGCGGTGTTCCAAACCTCTTCCAGCGCCATGGTGTACGCTCCGGGCACGTCCTTCTTGCGCCCGAACGCGCACAGGCGGCAGGCCGCCACGCACACATTGGTGTAATTGATGTGCCGGTTGACGTTGAAGTAGGCGATGTCGCCGTGCATGCGCTCGCGAACGTGATTCGCCAGCCAGCCGATGGCGAGAATGTCGCCTGAACGATAGAGCGCAAGCGCGTCGTCAGGCGAGAGGCGCTCCTGCGCCATCACCTTGTCGTGGATGGGTTTCAGCCGCGAATCATCGGTCTGGAAGGCATGAATCTTCCGGGCACTGATCGTCTGCGAGGCGGTGGACATCCTATACATCATAGCGTAATTGTCCAATTCAAATCCGCGTTCATCCGCGTGAATCCGCGGTTCAAATGTCTTTCACTGCGCCAGCAGCAAATCTCCAGCGATGAAGAGCAGGAAGGCCATCGAGACCAGACCGTTCATGGTGAAGAAAGCGGCGTTCACCCGGCTGAGGTCGTCGTGTTTCACCAGAGAGTGCTCGTAGATCAGCAGCAACGCCACGAACACCACTCCGGCCACGGCGATCTTGCCCAAACTGAAGGCCACCACCATCCAAGCCAATAAAGCCACGGTGATCGCGTGGAAGAGCCGGGCGATGCGCAACGCCGTACGAATGCCGAAAGCCTTAGGCACAGAATAGACGTCGGCTGCGCGGTCAAATTCGTAATCCTGGCAGCTATAGAGGATGTCGAATCCCGCGCCCCAGAAAACGACTGCCGCAGTCAAGATCAGAATTCGCGGGTCGAGCGAGCCGCGAACCGCAATCCACCCCGCGGCCGGCGCGGTTCCCATCGCGACCCCCAACACCACATGCGACCAGCGCGTGAAGCGCTTGGTGAACGAGTAGAGAAACACGATGGCGAGCGCCACTGGCGACAGATAAAATGCCAGCGGATTCAGCTCATAGGCAGCGAAGATCAGAATCGCCGACGTTACAACCACGAACCAGGCCACGAATGACTTGCTCAGCTTGCCGGCGGGAAGCGCACGAATCCTGGTCCGAGGATTGGCGGCATCAATCGTGGCATCGGCAAGCCGGTTGAACGCCATCGCTGCCGAACGCGCCGCCACCAGGGCGATGATGATCCAGAGAGACGTCTGCAGGCTCGGGATCCCGCGCGCCCCCAACACCGCGCCAGTCAGGCCGAAGGGGAGCGTCAGGACGGAGTGCTCCCACTTGATCATCTCCAGGGTAGTTCCAATGCTGCGAAACAGGGCCACGAATTGATTCTAACCGGAACGCGCTTATCCTTTCGCTCTCTCTGCGTAATGCTGTTAGGTAAACTAACGCAATGGCCATCTCTTTTTATTCTCCGGCCAACGTCCCCGTCCTCGAAACCGAGCGACTCAGGCTCCGCGGGCATTGCATTGACGATTTTTCCGATTCCGCCGCCATGTGGGCGGACCCCGCGGTAACCCGGTACATCGGCGATAAGCCTCTCACCGAGGAGGAGTCGTGGACGAAGTTCCTGCGTTACGTTGGGCACTGGTCATTGCTGGGCTTCGGATATTGGGTGGTTGAAGAAAAGGCGACAGGCCATTTTGCCGGAGAAATTGGCTTCGCCGACTACAAGCGGGACCTTAAACAATCGCTCAAGGGGGTGCCGGAAATCGGATGGGTCCTCGCGACACAAGCGCACGGCAAAGGGTATGCGACGGAAGCGGTTCGGGCAATCACTGCCTGGGGCGACATTCACTTCGGGCCGATGCGGACCGCCTGCATCATCGCTCCTGAGAACGCTGCCTCGATTCGGGTCGCCATCAAATGTGGATACCGTGAATTCCAGCGCACGTCGTACCACGGACAGCCGACGCTGATGTTTGTTCGCGAGTCGAGCGCATCGCGCTGACACACCAACAACAGCCCTTCAACTCATCCCCTGAGGCAAAGGACGCCGAGACCACTGGCGCTCCCAGGCTGGAACGGTGACACGCTCGGCGACAAGTGCAGGCTTTCGCGCCCAACAGACGAGCCGCGTGCCGAATGGGAGATTGATGTACCGGATCAGTTGCCGCTCGCAGTCGAGAAGCATGACCATTCCGGCGTTCACCCATGCAGGCGTCTCGGACGGCCGATGCCGCGCTATGGACTTCTTGAAGATGTTCTTGCCAACCCGATCGAGGACGGAAGGCAGAAATCCCGTTGCCACCATGTAAGACACACGAGAGATCTCGAAGCCGCAATTGTTGAGTTTGCGCCGCAGCTCGCTGGCGGTGTAGCGCCGCTGATGGCCGCGCGCTTCGTCGTCCTCTCCCCAGAGAAACGGATACGCCGGAACGGTGAGGCACAGCGAGCCGCCGTCTTTCAGCACGCGGCGCAGCTCGCGCAGGACCGCGAGATCATCCGTGACCGACTGCAGAACGTCACCTGAGACAATAGCATCCAAGGAGTTCGAGGCCAATGCAAGCTCTTCGTTCTGCGTGCAAATCAGGTCCTGGCAGCCTTCAATTTGTCGAAACGCCAGCACCGGCAAAGAGCTATGCGCATTGAGAACGCGCACGTAGGGATAATCCGGCAATTCCAACTGCGCCGTGCAACCGAGATCAAGGATTCGAGCTTCGCGTTTGCCACGCACGGCCTGGGCGGCTGCGCTGCGCAGCAGCTTGCGCCGCGCGATATACCACCAGGAGGAGCTTTCCCGCCGGAGCGCCTCGAACTCGAGCTGAGTGTCCATCGAGCGGACCTCTTCAATTCGTACAGCTTATTCTACGAGATTCCCATTCGCGGCCGCGGTTTCCGCCTAAGCTCCGGCGCCGATCGCTTGAACGGCCGACTTGAAGTAATCCAGCGACATTCGCAACCCGGTGCGTAGGTCGATAACTGGCTCCCATCCAAGCAGCCGCTTCGCTTTGCTGATGTCGGGCCGGCGCTGCCGGGGATCGTCCTGCGGCAACGGCTCGAATCGGATCTTGCTCCTGGAGCCCGTGACCTCAAGCACCACCTGCGCACATTCCAGGATCGTAAACTCGTCGGGATTGCCGATGTTGGTTGGCTCGTGTTCGTCCGATTTTGACAGGGCGAGAATTCCGGCGACTTCATCGCTGTCGTAGCAGAAGCTGCGCGTCTGCGAACCATCGCCATAAACCGTGAGGTCTTCCCCCAGCAGCGCCTGCTTCATGAAGTTCGAGATCACGCGGCCATCGTTGATCTGCAACCGCGGACCATAGGTGTTGAAGATGCGGACGATTCGCGTGTCCAGCTTGCGATAGCGGTGGTAGGCCATGGTAATGGCTTCGGCGAAGCGCTTCGCCTCGTCGTACACCGAGCGACGGCCGATTGGGTTGACGTGTCCCCAGTAGCTTTCCTTCTGCGGATGCTCCAGCGGGTCGCCGTAACACTCCGAAGTTGAGGCGAGCAGGAACTTCGCGTTGTACTTCCTCGCGAGATCGAGACAATTCATCGAACCCAACGAACCGACTTGCAGGGTTTCGATTCCGTGCTTTAGATAGTCAACCGGGCTGGCGGGCGATGCGAAGTGAAAAACGTACTCGACTTTGCCGCAATCGAAAGCCTGGCAGACATCCTGCCGGAGGAACTCGAATCGCGGCTCGCTGCCGAGATGCGCGATGTTCTCCATCTGTCCGGTCAGCAGGTTGTCGGCGCAAACCACGCTGTGGCCCTCGCCCAGCAGCGCATCGCACAAATGCGACCCGATGAACCCCGCCCCGCCTGTCACAAGTACACGCATAGAAAAATTCAATGATGCAATGGTGAACTACTAGACTACTGTCCTGCGAGCACGTCCGCAAGCTGGATCAGTTAGCTCCCCGCTCTCCTCTCCAACTCTGCTTGCTCTCCCCCACGTTTCTGAATTATTACTTCAATGACTCTGCGGGATACGATCTGCCTGGGCATCCCTCGAGCCTTGTAGCCGTTTGGTGGGAAGGATTCTCTGTCCGATTGGTGATGGGGCCGGCTGACCATAACGTCGGGGAAGACCGCGAAGAAGTAAGAAATCTTGCTGCACCTGCGGTTTTTTCTTTACGGCGTGCAGGAGATAAGGCAGACTCCGCACATCACCGAATTAAGGAGGTTGTATCTGTGAAGCAAGCCGGACGACTGACATTGGGGTTGTTGTCTCTTTCTCTGCTACTGCTGGCTACGGGCGCTGCCCAGGACCAGTACACCGAGGGTCCAGTAAGCCGCGTCACTCTGCTCCACATCATTCCCGGACACTTCAACGCGTTCATGGACGATTTGAAGACCAACATCAAGCCGATATGGGAGGCCGAGAAGAGCTCTGGGCTCATCGAGAGCTACGGCATTTTCCTGAACCAGACGAAAGCCAGCATCGATGACTGGGACATCGGTATTATCCTGACTTACAAAAACTTTGCCGCTCTCGACGGTCTGGGAATGAAAGTCCTGGAACTGCGGATGAAACAATATGGCGACAAAGGCAAAGAGCAGCAGGTGATTAACAAGCGTGTCGACAACGTGATTGGGGTGTCCAGTTATCTGATACGAGACATCGCCTTGAAGTAGCTGGAGTGTGCAGTAATCTGGCGGCGCCTTCCCAGCAGCGCCGCCATTCTCGTTTAAGATGACGCTGAATGGCCTCTGCCTCCCAACTTATTTCGCTCCGTCGCGCTGCCGGCTACAACGTGCTGGCGACCTCAGGAGTTGTGCTGGTGGCGGTATTTGTGGCGTGTGCACTGTTTGCGCCGTGGATCGCCCCGCAAGATCCGGCGCGAATCGACCTGCCCGAGCGGCTAATGGGACCGTCGGCCTCGCACTGGTTCGGCACCGATGAGCTGGGACGCGACATCCTCTCGCGCGTTATTTACGGCGCGCGCATCTCGATGCTGGTTGGCAGTTGTGTGGTCGCGGCGTCACTCACGATGGGGCTCATCTTCGGCTCGATCGCAGGTTACTACGGCGGCGTCACGGATCGTGTGCTGAACGTGGTAGTGATGAACGCCTTCATGTCGTTCCCCGGAATTCTGCTGGCCATTGCGTTCGTGGCTTTTCTCGGGCCCGGCATTTTCAACCTGATTTTTGCGCTGTCGCTCGGCGGGTGGGTGGGCTACGCGCGACTGGTGCGGGCGCAGGTGCTGGCCGTCCGCGAGCGCGAATTCGTAGAAGCTGCGCGTGCACTGGGTGCCAGCGACCTGCGGATCGTGGTGCGGCATATCTGGCCGAATATCATTCAGCCGATCATTGTGCAGGCGGCGATCGGCATGGCTGGGGCCATTCTGGCGGAAGCCACGATGAGCTTTCTCGGACTGGGCGTGCCGCCTCCGGCGGCAAGCTGGGGCTCGATGCTGAACGACGCGCGCTCGCACCTGTTCGACTCGCCACACCTGGTGCTCTTCCCTGCCGCTGCCGTCATGCTCGCGGTGCTCTCGTTCAACTTTATCGGCGACGGGTTGCGCGACTACCTTGATCCCCGCTCGCGGATCGAGGCAGGACTGTAGCAGCGTCGCGCTCCGTCCTCAGACAATTGGGGATTTTGGGGACGGCCACACCCAACTCCGGAGGGGAACGACAAATTTCGAAACGAGTAATGCCAAGTGCATCGATTTCAGAAACGAGAAAGAGGAGGGCGGCGGCGGCCCTCCTCGGTTGATAGGGTGGCTAAATTTAATTTTTCACCGTGGTTAGCGTGGGCCTTGAGTGCAACAGGTAACGCTCCCGAATATGCCGTGGGCTTCCCCGAAAGCTCCGGCTGTAAAGTACAGCGTGGTCTTGGGACCGGACGATGTACCGTTGCCGAAACCCAGACCCCAGAGCCCGTCGATCTCCAGGTGCAGGAAGGCGGGGTCAAGCAGCAGACCAACGAAATTGCCGGCAGGCGTGTAGGCCACGATCGCACCGCTGCCGAACTGCCCCACCAAAATGTCTCCGCTGAATCCGCCAAAACCCGACGCTGGAGCCATCACGACAGCCCACGGCGAGTTCAGGTAGGGAAGGTGTACCAGACGATACTTGAGGTTGCCTGAGGTATCGAAGATGGTGACGTAGCCATTTCCCGGTCCAGGAACATCGTCGTGCTTAGCATCATCCTGCTTGGCATAGGTCACGGCCAATTGGTTATTTCCCAGGTTGTAGACGTTGAAAGGGGCAAATCCGCTCGGGATGGTTGCATCCACGAACGTGCCTGCACCGAACGAGAACGGGGCATAGTTTTTGTCGAAGACGTCAACCGTGCCATTGCGGAAGTTTGCCACATACAGGTAGTTGGCGCCGTTTGCCGATGCCAGGGCCAATCCTTTGTAAACGGCATTGCCGCTACCACTGTTGTTGACCGCGATCACCGCACTCGTGCCGGAGCTCCATCCGGAGATGGTTCCATCCTCAGTCGCGAAGATGAAGTGCGTGGCGTTGCCGCCAATCTGGAAATCAGACGTGCCGTTAACAACAATTCCCGTCGGCGTTCCGGTGCCCGAAGTGCCGGAGGGGACGGTGACCACCAGAGCCTTGGGGCTGCCTGTCCCGTCGTAAAGTGTGGAGAGTCCCGTACCGTTATCGGAGACCCACCACGGGCTCGCCGCGCTGGCGGCCAGGCCCCACGGATTAACTAGATTTGTGTCGTTGAAGGTGCCGACATTGGGGATGTCGGAGGTCAGGTTGGTTGGGGTGGCCCTCTGCGCGGCGGCCGGCAGGCTGACCAGCGCGATCGTCACCAGCAAGAGGATCGCACTCAGGAACATCCGATTGGTTTGTGGACAATTGAGTTTCTGTGGGCTAAGCATTGTTCCTCCATCGATTTCAGAATCGTGAACTACTGACGGCAACTTCGATTCCTGGAATCTCTGCTGCCAGAAGCTTCATGCAATCTATCTGGGGGGAGCCAGGGAGTTGTCTTGGCGCGGTTACGAAGTTGTCAAAACTTGTTGACAATTGCCGAAGGTGAGTATTTGCACCCTGTGTTTGTCACAGAATTGTTAACACGCCGTTGACTGCCGGGTTGATCTGTTATTAGCTGTATCTCAGAAGCCTGTAGAGGCGACAAAAATCGGTGCCGTGATGGAAAAAATTCTAGTTATCGAAGACGATCTGGCCGTACAGCGGGCCTTGCGACGAACTTTTGAATCGGCTGGGTTCGATGTGGCGATTGCTGCCGATGGCACAGTCGCCATGGAAACCTTCCGCGCCACTGTGCCGCGCCTCGTCATTCTTGATTTGCGCCTCCCCGGAAAATCGGGGCAGGACCTGTGCCGCGAAATCAAGCGGGAAGCCTCCAACGTCCCCATCCTCGTGCTGAGTGCCGCCAGCGACGTTCTGGACAAGGTCCTGTTGCTGGAGCTGGGTGCAGATGACTATGTGACCAAGCCATTCAGCCCGCGTGAACTGCTGGCTCGTGTACGGGCTACGGTACGGCGCCTGAACCAGGCGTCGGACAAAGTCGAAGCCTTCAGCTTCGATGACGTGGAAGTAAACTTCTCCAAGATGGAACTGCACCGCGACGGACAGTTGGTGCCGCTCACCCCCCAGGAGTTCAAGATGCTGCGCTTCTTCCTGAACAACCAGGACCGCGTGGTTTCTCGTAC
>Ga0074046_10005298_pt1 | contig 10322 bp, 8 predicted proteins | sample BogForMeECP23OM3_FD_94441 | JGI IMG/M metagenome (GOLD analysis project Ga0074046, IMG submission 94441) | Bog forest soil microbial communities from Calvert Island, British Columbia, Canada - Bog Forest MetaG ECP23OM3 | ecosystem: Environmental > Terrestrial > Soil > Wetlands ...
CTCCCTGCATTTTTCCTGATGATGGCACTTTCAGCACTCTATGTTTCAACATCAGGGCTCCCCCCGGTGAAGGCGTTATTCCTCGCGTTACAGGCAATCGTTGTAGCGCTGGTCGCATACTCGACCGTCTCGTTCGGGCGGACATCTATCAGACGGTGGATTCATGTGCTCATTGCCGGGACCTCTGCGGTGCTCTTCATTGCCGGATTGAACCCTATCATCGTCATTGCCCTCGCGGCCCTGCTCGGTATCACTCTTCTTCCGGCACCTGACAAAAAACAGGATGCTCCCGCGGGTAAGTTTCCGCTTCCGGAAAATTCCTTTTTTATCCTGATTGCCGTGGCCGTAATCTTTTTCGTGGTACTTTACCTTCTCCAGCCCGATCTCTTCACCCTCGCCGCTACAATGGCAAGGATTGATCTGTTTGCGTTCGGAGGTGGTTTTGCCTCGCTCCCGCTGATGTTCAATGAAGTTGTCGTGGTGCATGCATGGCTCGACAGTGCAACCTTCATCAACGGGCTTGCCCTGGGCCAGGTGACCCCGGGCCCGATCGTTATCACCGCAACATTTGTTGGTTTTCTTACCTACGGGTTCTGGGGAGGAATCGTTGCAACAATAGCGATTTTTATCCCTTCATTTCTGGTTGTGGTCGGGACGGTACCGTATTATGACTGGCTGCGCAGTTCGCAGATGTACCAGAGAATGTTCCAGGGAATCCTGTTCTCGTTTGTCGGGCTGCTCCTGAGTGTGACCATCAAGCTGGCGCTTGCAGTCCCATGGTCGTGGTTCCCGGGAATTCTTGCGGCAGGGGCATTCATCTCCCTTCTTCTGGGTGCAGAAATTCTCTGGGTGGTCGTTGCCGGGATTGGACTCGCTGTCGGGATGTTTGTCATTGTGCATTGATTGGATGGTGTATCTCCGGGATCCCTCATTGACTTTCCCCCAATCCGGGCTCAATCTGGCCTCCGATCCCTCTCCTCCACCCCCAAAAGAAGCCCGTATCGGGCCCCGTTTAAAAATAACCCCAAATAGGCCTTATTTTGGCAATCGGACGAAATAAAATGAACTCCATAATGGGGTTATTTTGGCCGATCTCACATCAAACTGCCATTTGGACGATCCGGAAAAAAGAGGCCACCAAAACCTGAATACGGGGCTGTAAAGGGCATTATACGGGGCTCAATTTTCGCGTATTTTGGCAAATGGGGGGAAATAAGGGGCCTGAATTTTATAAAGAGCAATCGGACGGTTTTACAGGCGTATTTTCAGGGAGGCGCCAAGAAAAGCCTGGCGCTTGTAAAGGGAGTACCGGTGCAGCAGGATACATTCGTCCCAGAAAGCGTTTTCCAAAAAAAGTTTTCAAGATCCGTTCTTCTTCATCAGATCGTGACACCGAAAATATTGAGCAGGACAAGCACGAGTACGCCCGGAAGCCCTCCGACTCCACAGATGATGAGCGTCGCGAGGCTGTACCCGAGATCAGGCCGGCCGACCCACTGCATTACGTGGAGAAAATTTAAGATAAACAACAGGATGAGGCCGAGGACGGCATTGACGACAAGCACCGCCATTTTTTTTATCAGGTAATACACGATGGCGAGGATTGCAACGATGAGAATTACGGCAAGAATAATATCGCTCATAGTTACTTACCAATGACCCGTACGTTATTAATTTTTACCGGGGGCAGGATGTACGATCCAACAGCGCGGCTCTCTTTGCCGAGGGCTGCAACCTGCCGTTGGAGATCGAAGAAATTGCCCGTGAGCATCGCTCCCCGGACCGGTTCCGCAAGTTCGCCATCTCTCACCCAAAACGGGTTGGACATCTCAACCGAAAAATCCCCGCTCAGGGGGTTTGCCGTGTGAGCCCCCACAACGCTGTGGACATAGATTGCCGGCTCATCGAATACCTCATCCCGCTCTCCGTCTACCACAAAATTGTGGTGGCCTATCGCGGGGAGCCCGGCAAACCCGCCCCGGATCGCACTCCCGGTGGACTGCAGCCCGGCCCGGTACGCGGTCTTGAGATCGTAGGCAAAGCCAGTAAGGACGCCGACCCTGACAAAATCAAGCCGGCGGGTTGGTGTTCCCTCGGCATCAAACCACGTGCTCCCGGTAGCGCCCACCCGGTGTGGATCGTCGAAGAATGAAAGCAGCGGGGCTGTGATGGTCTCCCCGATCTTTGTGGCCAGCTTCGAGCGGCCCTGCAACACATTCCTCCCTGAAAGAGCCGGGATAAAGATCCCTGAGAGCAGGTCGGCATATGCCATGGGGGAAAGGACGACATCGTACTCCCCGGAGGGGATATCCTTCCCGCCTGCCGATCGTGATGCCAGACACGCACCCTGCTCACCGACACGCTGTGGGTTCACCTGAGACCGCGAAAAGGCGTGATCGAATTCGTATCCCGTGGACTGGCCGCTGATCGCCTCGAGCGAGATCGAGACGTCCGATTGCCGGGACGTGTACCTGACGCCATGGCTGTTTGCAAACGTAATCTCGCCGACCGCGACTCCCGCCCCGCCGGAAGTGACCGTGGCATCCGGGTACTCCAGGGCTCCTTCGAGCATCCCGGCCAGCAGTTCCTGTGCCGTTGCCGGCTCGACGACAAGGTCGGGATCCCAAGCAAAGTCAGTTTTCGGGAGCGCGACCGGATCCGGCAAACCTTTCCATTCCTGTGGCATGGCAAGCCGGCCGCCAGCGATGGCAGCATCCAGGCAGGCCTGCCATTGCTGCGGGTCGTTGGTGCTTGACGAGCCGATCTTTCCCTTGTCGATAGTGCGGATGCACAGGCCGGTCTCGACAGATGACGAGCAGAGGCTCACGTGGCGCTGTTTCAGGTCAGCAGAGATTGAGGTCCCGGAAAAACCGTACACTTCGAGTTCGTCGACCCGCTGCTCGCCCACGGTAAAGAGCTCTTCAATCCACGCCACTGCCACCCACCACCGCATCACGCAGGAGCACCAGCGGGGCCCCGTCGCTCACCGGTACGCTCTGGCCGCCCTTTCCGCAGTACCCCGAATGCATCACCCGCTTTTTTCCGCACAGGGCAATCCCATGGAGCGTCTTTAGGATCTCGCCCGAGAGAGAGACGTCCCGGACCATCCGTGTCCGCTCCCCGTTCTCGATCAGGTAGCCGTACTCCGCATTGAACTGGAAGACACCCCGTCCCGGGTCGACCTGTCCGCCCCGCGAACCGGCAAGATAGATCCCATCTTTACATTCCGAGAAGATCTCATCATCTGTCGCATCGCCGGTCTCGATGAAGGTGTTGCTCATCCGCACGAGCGGAGGTTCCCCGGGCATGGCCCGGGCATGACCGGCAACGCCGTTTCCGATCGCGGCAAGCGTCTGCCGGTTGTGGAGGAAGGCGTTGACCTTCCCTGCCCGGATGATTTCGGTCCGGCCGGCCGCTATCCCCTCGGCATCAACCGGCTCGAAACCGAACTCGTGAAGGGACGGATCGTCTACGATCGTGAGGCGATCGTCCCCGATCTTCTCACCGGTCCTGCCTTTGAGGATGGAATTTCCCTCCTCGATAAGGTCACCTTCACTCGCATGGCCCACGGCTTCGTGGGCGAATACGCCGGCCAGTTCCGGGTCAAGGATGGCATGCATCTTCCCGCCCTTTGCCGCACCGGCATCCAGCAGGGCGACGGCTGTTGCCGCCGCTTTCCTGCCCATCTCCTCCCGGTGCCGGAGGTTGAACCCGCGGATGGTGTGATCCGGTTCGTAGCCCATCTGGACCGTCCCGTTCCGGGATGCAACAGCCATCACGGAAAATCCCGACCGGCAGATCTCGTAGCAGTATTCATTGCCGGAGCTGTCCATGAACCTGACCTTCTCAATCCGCTCGCTATAATTTGCCCGACGGCTGGTCACCAGCGGCAGGTCTGCAGCTTTTTCTATGGCAAGGAGCAGCTCTGCTTTCTCTTCTATCCCGACGTCGCGGCAGTCCTCCTTTACCAGGGGGACCGGGCGTACTATCCGGGATCCGTCGCCAAGGTTGACCGTATCGTCAGCAACGAGCGCAAGTTTTTGGGCGGACGCAAGCAGTTCGTTGAATTTTTTCCCGGGCTCATGGGAGTAATTATCGAACTCGAGGATTCCCCATCCACGGGGCCCGAGAACCCGGATCACTGCCTTGTTGAAAAAAATGGTACCGGCGGATTCTATAACACCCTTATCGACATCGATGTGGGTGGACTGGCCGCTGACCTGGCGCAGGTCATAGTACCGGATACCGGAAGGTTCGGTCATGCCGTCGTCGTGTTTATGGCCGGGGCGTCAGCAAACACCGAGGTCGACCGGATCGCCATCTTCTTGAGTTTGGAGAGGAAACCATCCATGTTCTCGGGGACGAGCGCGTGCTTGAGCACCTCATCGATGGTATCGACCGGGATGATCGTAACCATGGGTTTGTACTGTTCCTCGATCAGGACATCGTTGATGTTCATCCGGGGGATGAGCACGGTCTTGATCCCGGCTTTGACTGCCGCCTCGATCTTGTAGGTTACCCCGCCGACCGGGAGCACATCGCCCCTGACCGAAAGGGAGCCGGTCATGGCAAGGTCCTGCCGGACGGGGATCCCCTCGATGGCGCTGATCACGGCGGTCGCAACACTGACGGACGCGGAGTCGCCTTCGACTCCCATGTACGTGCCGATGAACTGGATGTGGATGTCGATGTTCTTTACATCCTTGCCAGTGAACTTCTTCAGGATGGCACTGACGTTCTTGATAGATTCCTGTGCGATCTCCTTGAGCAGGCCCGTTGCAATAACTTCCCCGCCTTCTTTTCCTATGGCCGGTGTTACTTCCGCCATGATCGGTAGGACCGATCCGGCGTCGCTGCCGGTGACGGCAAGACCATTCACCCGGCCGATCCGGGTCCCCTCGACCACGGTCATCTCGTACTCGCGGAGGTGCCTGGTGACCTCGTCGGAGACCTGGTCCTCGATCGATCGCGCCGTTTTCTTTGCCGTGATGACGTGGGCCGCCGTGGTCAGGGTTGCCCCTTCCTGCCGGGCGATATCTCCGGCAACCCGGATAAGGCCGCCTATATCACGGAGTTTTAAGGTCAGGTGCCCCTTGCGGTTTGAGCGCCGGCGGGCCTCGCGGATGATCTCATCAATGGCACTCTTGTCAAAATGCGGGATCTTCCCGTCGTTTTTGATCTCCTGCGCAATGAACCGGATATACTTCTGCTGGTTCTCGGGCGTGTCTTCCATACTTTCGGCCATGTAGACCTCGTACCCATAGCCGCGGATACGGGAGCGCAGCGCCGGGTGCATGCCCTGGATCGCGTCGAGGTTTCCTGCCGCGACCATCACGAACCGGCAGGGAACAGGTTCGGTCCTGACCATCGCGCCGCTGGACCGTTCGCTCTGGCCGGTGATAGGGAACTCCCCTTCCTGGAGCGCGGTCAGCAGGTTCTGCTGGGAGTGGGGGTCGAGCGTATTGATCTCATCGATAAAGAGCACCCCGCCATTCGACCGGTGAATCGCGCCGGCCTCTACCCGGTCATGCGCCGGGGTCTCAAGGCCGCCGCTCTGGAAGGGGTCGTGCCGGACATCGCCCAGAAGTGCGCCTGCATGGGTGCCGGTGCCATCAATGAAGGGCGCATTGCTCTTCACATCGTTCGCGACGAGCAGCTTGGGCACCATCCCTTCTTCGCGGGGCATCGTGTACCGGAGTGCCATAAAGACGAATGCGGCCGCGATGATTCCCATGAGCCACTGCATGGTGATAAACGCGTATCCTATGATGCCAATGATGAGGATCAGGAGAAGGGTGTTCCTGAACTGGATCTTTTTCTTGGCCTCGATCTTGTGGGCGGCAACGATCTGCTTGCCCCGACCTGCCGCAACTGTCCGTATGATGGGGTTGTTGGGGTCATCCGAATTCGGGTAGACCAGGATGTCCTGGAGCTCCTCTTTTGGCAGGAGCTCGGCCATCGCCTTTGCGAGCATCGACTTGCCTGTACCCGGGCTCCCGATCATCATGACATGCCGGCGCTGTGTTGCAGCTTTCCGGATCACTTCGACCGCACGTTCCTGGCCAATCACCTGGTCGATCAGCTTTGCCGGTACCTCAATCTGGGAGGAGGCTCCTTCCGTAACTATTGCTGCCCGCTCCGATACCTCCGGCCGGGGCTCTGCCGCCCCGGGAGCTGCGGGCTCCGGTTGCGGGACCTGGGGAACTGCTTCTTCCCGCGCCGGTACTGCTGGTTCTGAATTTTCCATTGGAGATTTTACCTCTTTTCACCCTTCAGTGTGCATATAATTTGACGCATGATAGTTTAAGTACTTTGTAGCATCGGCAAAATTCCGGTCCTACTCCTCAAAAACCATGCAAAAATAATACAACCAGCAGGGTGCAATAGTAAGACAGGGAAAGGTACGCCCGCACCTGCTCAAGGGAAAGGTACGATATCATGAAAGTGATCAGCACGGAGAAGTCCCAGATTCTTGCCGCTCGTATCGCAACAGCGTTAAACACCTCAATCGTTGATGTGAAATTCTCGCGGTTTCCTGATGGCGAGCTTTACCTTGCTGCCGGAAAAACCGATGACGAAACCATCATTGTCGGCAGTGTTACCGACAGTGATGCACTCGTTCAGCTGCTCCTCTTAATCGATGCCTGCGAGGAATCAAAAAATCACTTGGTCATTCCCTACATGGGGTATGCCCGCCAAGACAAACGTTTCAGGAACGGGGAGCCGATCAGCGCCCGTGCCGTCGCCCGCGTCTTCGCGAAAGGAGTTGAGGACTGCATCACGGTCAATATCCACGAGCCTGCTGTACTGAAGTATTTCGATGTATCTACCACCAATCTCTCACTTGCAAAGGATATGGGGGGCTGCATCAGGTCCATGGACCTGTCCGATCCCCTCATCCTCGCTCCCGATGACGGGGCACTTGCCTTCGCACAGGACGTTGCTTCTGCGGGAGGATGGGACTGCGACCACCTAGAAAAGACCCGGCTCTCGGGAGTCGAGGTGAAGATGGCACCAAAGAAACTCTGTGCTGCCTCGCGTTCAGTGATCATTGTGGACGACATTATTTCGACCGGAGGCACGATCGCGACAGCGGCGAATATGCTGTACCAGCAGGGTGCTGCAGAGGTCTATGCTGCCTGCGTCCACGGTGTGCTGATCGGCGGTGCGTATGGCCACCTGAAGGCGAGCGGGATCCGGGAGGTCTTCTGTAGCGACACCATCGAGAGAGGATGCAGCAGGCTCTCCGCTGCCGATTGTATCGTAACCGCCCTGAGGGGCTGACCACAGGCCCGGGGCAGACTCCGGCACAGGTTCAGGTGACCATGAAGAGCGTTCTCGATGCCACAGTCTTTTTTACGGATTACCCGGTCACCGGCGAGTGCTATACGACACCATCCGTGGTCGCGGAACTCGTGGATCTCAAAAGCAGGTGCCGTTACGACCTGCTCGTAGCTGCCGGGCTCCGGGTTCGTTTGCCGGGTGCTGACGAGCTCGCCCGGGTCCGGGCTGCCGCAGAGAAGACCGGGGACCTTCCGGTGATCTCCGGTACCGATTGTGATGTCCTCGCCCTTGCCGGAGAGCTCGGGGCGACCATCTTTACGGACGACTTTGCGATCCAGAACGTGGCCGGCGGCCTCGGGATTGCCGTGCAGCCCCTCCGGCAGAGGCGGGCAAAAAAGATCGCCTGGAAATACCGGTGCAGCGGCTGCGGCCGCTACTTCAAAACCGACGGGGAATGCCCGGTCTGCGGCTCAAATATTAAACGAAAACTTAAATAGATTACCACAAATCTTTTTGCATGTCTTCCCTTGACGATCTGATAGCCAGGGCAAAACTTCTGTTATCCGAGGGGCACAGCCCCGGCCAGATTGCAGACGAGCTTTCGCTCTCCATGGAAACCGTGACCTGGCTTTTAACCCAGGCAAAAGGAGGGGCGGCAGCTCCAAAGGACGTACATATCGACTGGACGGCCGTGAGCAGCCATGCTCCCCTCTTGGACGGCATCGCCCTGATGCTGATGAACCGATATTATGGTGCACAGAAGGATCCGGCATCGGCTTCCGCAGAAGTCATCGTGGGGATTGCCCTTTCCGGCATCCCTCTTGCGACGGTCATATCGGTACAGGAGGCCGCACAGCTTGCCATCTACCACCCTTCGAAGCAGAACACGAGCGATCACCCGGTCGGATCAATCAGTGGGAACTTTGCGCCGGTAGCCAATGAGCGCTGCATCATTGTTGATGACGTTATCACTTCGGGAAATACGATGAGGGAGGTTGTGAAGTACCTCAAGAAACACGGGGCGAACCCGGTTGCCATCTGGGTGATCTTCGATAAGCGCGGCATCAGGGACATTGATGGCGTGCCGGTCTATTCTCTCTTCAAAATATCCCGTATAGATTAGCCATTTATTTTTCTGCAGAACCACCAAGGGATCAATATATATAGAAGTTCAATTCCACTTTTTACAGCATTAGAGGATTCACCTATGTTATCTGGTCAACCAATTATCATCCTAAGAGACAATGTGGAGCGTAACACCGGCAAGGAGGCACAACGCTCGAATATCATGGCCGCAAAGGCAATTGCCGGTGCGGTTCGGACAACACTGGGTCCCCGGGGCATGGACAAAATGCTCGTAGGGTCTACCGGAGACATTGTCATCACCAATGACGGAGCGACGATATTACAGGAGATCTCGGTCCAGCACCCCGGCGCAAAGATGGTCATCGAAGTTGCAAAGACCCAGGATGACGAGGTCGGCGACGGGACTACCACGGCGGTTGTCATCGCCGGCTCGTTAATGGAGCAGGCAGAGCACCTGCTGGAACAGGGCATCCACCCGACCGTGATCGCACAGGGATACCGGCTGGGTATGCAAAAGGCGCTCGAGATCACAGACTCCCTTTCCCTGAAGGTAGACCCCAAGGACAGGAAGACCCTCTTGAAAATTGCCGATACCGCTATCACCGGCAAATCCATCGAATCGGTCAAGGTAAAACTAGACGGAATCATCGTAGACGCCGTGATGACCATCGCAGAGAAGGTCAACGGGAACTACCTGGCAGATGAAGATGATGTGATGATCAAGAAGCAGAAGGGCCGTTCCATGGACGATGCCGAACTGGTCCGGGGTGTCGTCCTTGACAAGAAACGGGTAAGCGAAGACATGCCAAAGAAGATCACAAAGGCCAAAGTCGCGCTTATCGCAACGCCGATGGAGATCACGAAGACCCAGGTAAAAGCGAAGATCAAGATCACGACTGCCGACCAGATTGCAGCCTTCTCCGAGCAGGAACGAGCGACCTTAAAGAAACTCGCCGATGCTATCATGAACGCCGGTGCGAACGTGGTGTTCTGCCAGAAAGGCATCGCAGACGCAGTCCAGTTCTTCCTTGCAAAGAATGGCATTTTTGCCATTGAGGATGTCCCGGAAAAGGACCTCAAGTACGCCGCCCGGGCGCTGAACGCAAATATTGTCAACAAGCCGGAAGACCTGACTGCAAAGGATCTCGGCCACGCCGAGGTTGTCGAAGAGGACAGTGATATCGATATCACGCGCATCTCCGGCTGCAAGAATCCCAAGACGATCACTATCCTCCTGCGGGGCACGAGCGACTACCTCCTCGACGAGCTCGAGCGTGCGGTTGTCGATGGAACCCGCGTGGTCATGGACGCGATCGAGGACGGCACCTATGTGGTCGGCGGCGGCGCTGTCGAGACCGAGCTTCTCATGAAGATCCGGGACTACGCCGAGACGGTCGGGGGCCGGGTACAGCTTGCTATCGAGGGATACGCAACGGCCTATGAGACCATCCCGCGTACCCTTGCAGAGAACTCCGGGTACAACCCGATCGACAAACTGGTCGCACTCAAGAATGCCCATGCGAAGGGGAAGAAGACGGCCGGCCTCAATGTCTATACAGGTGAGATTATCGATATGCAGGCAGAAGGCGTGCTCGAGCCGCTCCGGTCAAAGCGCCAGTCCATACAGAGCGCATCCGAGACTGCTATTATGCTAATCCGTGTTGACGACATGATGATCACGCAGTCCAAGAGTTCCCCGGCCATGCCGCCCATGGCATAGACCGGGGACACGAATATCCTGTCATTTTTTATTTTTTGTTTCATGGCACCACACAGTGGACTCCGGGTCCCGTACAAGGATCCGATCCGCGCCGGTTGAGGCAAGGGCAGATAACTATTAGTGGAATCGCAAAGAAAATGATCTGAACCGGGTGCCGAGGTAGTCTAGCCCGGGAAGGCGGTAGCCTCGAAAGCTACTGGCGCTTCGCGCCTCGGGAGTTCAAATCTCCCCC
>Ga0074046_10005299_pt1 | contig 10321 bp, 9 predicted proteins | sample BogForMeECP23OM3_FD_94441 | JGI IMG/M metagenome (GOLD analysis project Ga0074046, IMG submission 94441) | Bog forest soil microbial communities from Calvert Island, British Columbia, Canada - Bog Forest MetaG ECP23OM3 | ecosystem: Environmental > Terrestrial > Soil > Wetlands ...
ATGACACTCACCTTTAATTCTCCCGACAAGCATTTGGGAGGCGTCACCTACGGCGGATACTCCGACAGCATCGTCGTCGATCAGAGATTTGTTTTGCGCGTCCCTGCGAACCTGAACCCTGCCGGCGCGGCACCCCTGCTCTGCGCCGGCATCACAACTTATTCGCCCATGCGCCGATGGGGAGTCAGCAAGGGCAAGAAAGTCGGTGTGGTCGGACTCGGCGGCCTGGGCCACATGGGCGTGAAGTTTGCTCACGCGCTCGGGGCCCATGTGGTTGTCTTCACGACTTCGCCGAACAAAAAACAAGATGCGCTCCGTCTCGGCGCCGACGCAGCCGTCGTCTCCCGCAACCCCGACGAGATGCAAAAGCACGCTGAGAGCTTCGATTTCATACTCGACACCGTTTCCGCCGATCATGACATCAACGCCTACCTCAACTTGCTCCGCCGCGACGGCAACCTTACGATTGTCGGCGCGCCGCCGAAGCCCCTCGGGGTTGCTGCCTTCACCCTGATCATGCGCCGTCGCAGTTTTTCCGGCTCAGCCATCGGCGGCATCCCCGAAACCCAGGAGATGCTCGACTTCTGCGGCCAGCACAACCTCACCGCTGATGTCGAAGTGATCCCGATCCAGAAGGTGAACGAAGCCTACGAGCGGCTGCTCAAGCCCGATGTGAAATACCGCTTCTCCATCGACATGGCTTCGCTCAAAAGCGAGTAAAGCGAATAGAAGGTGCGACCATGAGAAAGCTGCTTTGGCTCGGCGTATTCCTTTTGTCGATGGGTACGACCGCATTGGCCCAGTCCGGCAGCAAGGATCGCGGTGCCAATGATGGCATCCGGGGACAATTCATCGGCGGCTGGCGCCTGGCTTCGCTCGAAAGCGAAGGCGCGGACGGAAAAATCCACCGATCCGACTCTACCGGCCTCCTGGTGTTCACAACCGACGGCCACATGTCGGTGCAGGTCATGGAACGCAACCCGCCGCCACAAACCCAGGCCGGGCCCGAGCAGTATTCCCAGGGCGGCTACGAGGCCTCCTTCGGCACCTATGAGGTTGACGCACGCGCTCGCACCTTCACTTTCCACGTAGAAGGAGCTCTGGTGCGAACCCTGATCGGCAAAGATCTTCCGCGAGCCTTCGAGCTCTCGGGCAAAGAACTCGTCGTGAAGTCGACTCGCCCGGATGAACATTGGAGAGTTACCTGGGAACATTACTAGCCTGCAAATCACAGAACGAATGATTCTGTGTAAGGACGACAACCATGCAAAAACGCAAGCTCGGAAAAAGCAATCTCGAAGTCAGCGCCCTCGGCCTCGGCTGCATGGGCATGAGCTACTCCTACTATCCGATTCCGGACCGCACCGAGATGGTGTCTCTTCTCCGTGCCGCCGTCGAACGCGGCATCACCTTCTTTGATACTGCGGAAGTCTATGGCCCTTACAAGAACGAAGATCTGGTGGGCGAGGCGCTCCAGCCTTTTCGCGGGCAGGTAGTCATCGCCACCAAGTTCGCCTATGAGTTCAAACCCGATGGAAGTGGCATTCTCCGCCTGAACAGCCGCCCGGAGCAGATCAAAAAATCGGTCGAAGGCTCGCTCAAGCGGCTCCGGGTAGATGCCATCGATCTCTACTATCAGCATCGCGTCGACCCGGAGACTCCGATCGAAGACACCGCGGGCGCCGTGAAGGACCTCATTCAGCAAGGCAAGGTCAAGCACTTCGGCATGTCGGAGGCGGCCGCTAAGACGATCCGCCGCGCCCACGCCGTTCAGCCGGTCACCGCGGTCCAGAGCGAATATTCCTTGTGGTACCGCGAGCGGGAAAAGGATGTGCTGCCGGCGCTGGAAGAACTGGGAATCGGTTTCGTTCCCTTCAGCCCTCTGGGCAAGGGTTTTCTGACCGGCAAGATTGACGAGACTACGGCGATCGATAGCGCCGATTTTCGCGCCGGCGTCCCGCGCTTTACGCCGGAGAATCGAAAGGCGAATCAGGCCCTGGTAGATATGCTTCAGACGATCGCGAACAAGAAGAAGGCAACCCCTGCGCAAATTGCCCTGGCTTGGCTGCTGGCGCAGAAGCCATGGATAGTTCCCATCCCCGGCACCACCAAGCTGCATCGTCTCGAAGAAAATATCAGCTCAATCGAGGTTGAACTTACCTCCGATGACCTCCGTGAGATCGAAAGCGCCGCCGCAGAGATCACGGTGCAAGGGGCGAGATACCCCGAACACATCGAGCAGATGAGCAATCGCTGAAAAAGCGGGGAGTTCGATCCGTGGAAATCAATCGCGCGAATACGATAAGAAGGCAAAGTCTCCTGAAGAGATGACGAAGATGAGAACGAACGGTAAGGCTCCAGCAGCGTGGCGCGCGAATGCGATTGCTCGCCCGGCCGAACCAGATACCACGGAACTCGCCCGCCTGCTTGCTGCCTACGCTCCGCACGATGGAAGCTTTGAGCTGCGCATCCCCGGCGTACACGCCAGCCGCTTTTCCCACACGAATAAAGAGTGCGTGCACGCTCTCCGTATCCCTTCGTTGTGCATCATCGCGCAGGGAGCCAAGTCCGTCATCGTCGGCGACGAGGTCTATGAATACGACGCGGCGCGCATGATCGTCTTTTCCGTGGCTTTACCCGTAGCGTCCCAGGTCACCCGAGCCAGCCATTCCGAGCCTTATCTCGCTCTCAAGCTCGACCTCGGCGCGCACAAGATTGCCGAACTGGTTCTGAAGGTGTATCCCAACGGTCTGCCGCCGGTTCAGGAAAGAAGCGCAGTTTACATTGCCCCGCTCGATATGAGCATCCTCAACGCGGCGACAAGGCTAATGGAATGCTTGGCCAAGCCCGGCGACGCCGAATTCGTCGCCCCGCTGGTCATCGATGAGATTCTGATCCGGCTCCTCCGTTGCCCCATCGGAGTTCGTGTCGCTCAGATGGGCTTTGCGGAATCCAGCGTGCACCGCGTGGCCAAGGCTATTTCCTGGCTGCGCGCCAACTTTTCTCAGCCTATGAAAGTCGAAGACCTCGCCGGGCTGGTGAACATGAGCGTTTCCTCTTTCCACGAGCACTTCAAGTCCGTCACCTCGATGAGCCCCCTGCACTATCAGAAAGTGCTGCGCCTGCAGGAGGCGCGGCGTCTCATGTTGTCGACCATGGCGGACGCGGCGACCGCGAGCCAGCGCGTAGGCTATCTAAGCCCTTCGCAGTTCAGCCGCGAGTATAGCCGCTTCTTCGGCAGCGCGCCCACCCGAGACATCGCCCGATTGCGTCAAGAGGCCGGCCTTTGGAGCTGATCTCTGGGAGTCCGCGACAAAGAACTGCGACCGTGCACTTTGGACTCTAAGCAAACTCTACATATTGACAGGGACATACCCTGTGTTACTATCCGCGCGTAGTAGTTCCGAGCGGAGCTGCGTCGAGGATTTTCTAGGACTTGAAACCAACGGCTCCGCGTGCGCGATCCTGCCCCGTCCAGGTGTAGCGCCACGAATCTCAGGGCTGATTCATATCTCGATGGCTTCTAAATTTTCCCGCAGTGGAGAAACCCTATGTTCCGTATGTTCCGTCAATCGAAATTCTTACCGCTGTTCCTCGCGGTCGTCGTAGCCGGGTTAACACCTTCAGCAAAAGCAGCGACCCCCCCAACCCCCGCGAACAGCAGCCCTTCCTCCTCAAGTTTAGGGAAATTCCCAGCTACCTTTGCCGGCCCAGCCGCCACCGGTTGCGCGTCTTCAGGCTGCTCTTTGCTCATAGGCCCGTTCTCATCTCCGTCCACGGCAGCGTTCGCTTCGGGGAGTGCCGTCCTCCCAATCGATTCTGGGATTAAGGCAATCCCGAAGTCTTTTCCGGAACCCGACGGCCTGCGTTATGTTCGTATGCCGCGTAAAGCCGCCGTCGCGGTTACCCCTCCCACTGTGAGCTGCGAGCCCTTGGGTCCAGGTTGCGACAACGTTAGTGTTTCGTCGGGTGGCGCTACCGGCGTGAAAGGCTTGAACGCAGTTGACAGCGGCGAGCAGGTTACAAATCTCTTCGGATACGACATTGAGCCCGCGGACCAGGGCCTGTGTGCCGGCAATGGATTTGTCGTCGAGACGAACAACCTCGGCGAAATTCTGGTTTTCAACACAGCCTTGCAACGGGCGTCAGCGGTCATCCCTCTGGACACACTGATGGGACTGACCGGCCGAGGCTGGAGCAGCGGAGGAGACCCCTCCTGCGTCTACGATCAGGATAACGGCGGACACTGGTTCTTTACCGAGTTTGTCTCCTCCACCAGTGAGGCCAATGGGGGTGTTTTTGCTGGTTGCTTCGCTGGCGTGGCCAACACCTGCTATGAAGGGATTGCAGTGACTGCAGGTTCAGATCCATTTGGCCCCTACAATGTCTACTTCCTCAATGCCAATTACAACCCGGCTGAGCCGGGCTATCCCTACTTGCTCAATGATTTCGCCAAGATAGCAACCTCTCGGGACGCCTTCCTTGTCTTCTACGACGAGTTCCCGACCAACGGATCCGCACCCGGCCTGGGCGGCGGCTTTTTCAACGGAGCGCAACAATTTGCCTTTAACAAGAACGCGCTGGAACAGGGCTTGCCCGTCAGTGGATTGAATGGAGCGCCAAACCCCTCATTCACTGTCGCCATCGAGAGCATGGGTCTTGTGCCAACTCCGGACGGAACCTGTTTCTCCGATAACGAGTTTCATTTGCCTGGCATCACCTGCTGGTATTCCGCAATTCCGGCCCATCCACCCGACGCGAGCCAGTTCGACAACAGTCATGGCGGCTCCGGATTCATCGTTGACACGCTTGACTTCTATGGCCTGGGTGATAGTCGAATCGCGGTCTTCGACTGGACTGGCCTGGAAAACCTGAACAGTCCTAACTGCTCCAAGTGCTCCGGTATCCAATTCGGTGGGCAGTTATTCTCTGGGGTCGCGCTCTACTACGGGGAGGGATTCATAGCCTCGCAAAAGAAGGGGCTCATCCCGCTAGGCGACGACTGCGGAGCCGCCGGTCTCAGCGGAGGCACCCCGCCACGCCCCACTTGCCCCGAGGGTGGAATCGCTACCAACGGCGACACCATCACCCAGGTCTCGCAGGCGCAGCATCAGATCTGGGCCGCCACCTCGACCGAGATCAATCAAACCTACACCTCGGAATTAACCCCAGAAGTTCACCAGGGCGCCGTTTACTGGGTTATCGGTACCGACAGCTTCGACAAGTCTGGCGTCTTCACCCTTACCAGCCAGGGCTATGTCTCGCCGATGCATGAGGACCTGGAATTCCCAGCGATGGCAGCCGAAGGCAACTCCGAGGACGGCGGAAATGGTGGGGCCATCATAACCTTCACCCTTTCGGGCAACGGAGGACCTACCCTCGGCGACAATGCAGGTTTTTATCCCAGCACTGCCTACGGCCGGTTGAGCAGCACTTCGCGCGGCCTTTTGGAATCAACCATCAACATTGCAGATTTGGGCCAATCTCCTGAAGACGGCTTCCTCGAGTATGAAGGCTATCCACCCGCGGCTGATCGGCCTCGTTGGGGAGACTACAGCAATGCGGTCTATCTTTCGGGGTCGGGGAAGATCTATTTCTCCACCAACTACGTCCAGTACCGGAATTGCACGGGCGCTGCTTTTACTCTGACGCTGGGGACCTGCGGCGGAACCAGGGATGGTTTTGCAAACTGGGGGACCTCGGTGAACTTCGTCGTGCCGTAAGAGAATCTACCGAAAACACTGAAACGCTGCCCGGTCGGGCGGCGTTTTCTTTTGCATCTAGTTCAGTGCCCGCTTTTTGGTTAAGGATTCGGCCCCCACTCTGAACCTAAGGAGCCCATTCATGAAGAACTCAAGAAACTTTCTATCCCGCAGCATGGTCATAGCGGCCCTGGTCGCAACGATGATGTTCGGTGGCGCGGAGCTAGTTGCTGCCCAGACCGATACACACCGGCAAGAAACCATTTCCTCGAAGCCTTCAACTCCCGTATTTAAGACGCTGGTGACCTTCGATGGGACGAATGGCACCGACCCTAATCTTTCCCCCATCCAAGGCACGGACGGGAATCTCTACGGAGGGACTGCGCTCGGCGGAGAAAATGGCGAGGGCGTACTCTTCAAAATGACTCCCAGCGGGACGCTCGCTACGATTTACAACTTCTGCGCGGAATCGGGATGTCCCGACGGCAACGGCGGGGCGCCGGAAGTCCTGGGGATGGACGGGAACTTTTACGGCGCAAACCAGAGTGGCGGAGCCTCAGGCGATGGCACAGTCTACAAGTTCACGGAAAAAGGCGTCTTGACTACATTGCACAGCTTCGATGGCACCGACGGCCTCGTAATAAAGCACTTGGTCCAGTCAAGCAGCGGCAACTTTTACGGGACCACGTCTAGCGGTGGCAACCTCGGAGAGTGTAACGGCGGCGGCTGTGGGACGATCTTTGAAATGACTCCCAGCGGTACGCTAGCCACCCTCCACGACTTTTGCAGCCTGCTTGACTGCGCCGACGGTGCGGTGCCCTTCGATGCTTTAGTGCAGGGTCCGAATGGGAACTTTTACGGGACAACATGGGCGGGCGGGACCGGTAACGGTAATAATATAGTTGACTGACCACGGTCAGTGTGCTACCTTAAGCACATGAAAGGCCCACAGACTCTTCAGCAAGCCATCCAGTTCTTCTCAGACTACGAAAACTGCCGCCAATTCATGGTTGCCGTGCGCTGGGCAGACGGCAAGGTTCGCTGCCCGTACTGCGACTCCGAAAAGGTTACCTATCTCGACAAGGCGCGGCTCTATCGCTGCTACGGGAAGCACCCCAAGCAAAAATTCTCGCTCAAGATCGGTACCGTTTACGAGGATTCTCCCGTTCCGCTGGAGAAATGGCTTCCCGCTACTTGGCTGCTGGCAAATTGTAAGAACGGCATTAGCTCTTACGAAATTGCCAGCGATATCGGGGTCACTCAGAAGTCCGCTTGGTTCATGATGCACAGAATCAGACTCGCAATGCAGACCGGAACCTTCGCAAAGATGGGCGGGCCGGGAAGCGAGATCGAATCGGATGAGACTTTTGTCGGCGGTAAAGCGAAGAACATGCACGCCAACCGCCGAGCACAATTCAAGGCCGCGAGAGAATCGGCTACCTATACCGGAGATGCGAATTACATCAACAAAACTACGGTGTGGGGCGTTCTAGATCGTGAACAGCGCAAGGTACGCGCTACTGTGGTTCCCAAGGTGAATCGCGCGTCCCTTCAGACCGCCGTGCTGGATCAGGTTGCGTCAGGGTCTAAAATCTATACCGATGAGGCAAAGGTCTATCGCTCGCTTCCGAAAGAATACACTCATGAATTTGTGAACCATGTGGAGCGATACGTCAACGGGCAGGTTCACACCAACGGCCTTGAGAATTTCTGGTCACTCTTGAAGCGCGGCCTAAACGGAACCTATATTGCTGTGGAACCGTTTCACTTACACCGATACCTAGACGAGCAAATGTTTCGGTACAACAACCGAAAAGATGAAAATGGGCGTAAACTGACTGCTGCCGAGAGATTTGAATTAGCCTTATCACAGATCGTGGGGAAGCGGTTAACCTTCGCGGAGGTGACTGGCAAGGTGGATGAAACGCCGTTCTAATCCTTGGAGGAAGAAGCGTGGGAGGCGGAAGACCGTTTCATCCGCCGTTGCTTCGCTTGCTTCTCGGCGTCTAGTTGGGCCTTAATCTCCGCATGGGGAACAGCCACAAGACGCCGCATAAAACTCGTAAATTGGCCGAAGTCACCCGTGACATTCTTGGCCGAAGGTTTGGGGTGACGCGCCATGTCCCTGTAGAAGGGATTATTGCGCAGCCATGTCTGAACGTCAACCCTCTAATTCATCAAGAAAAGTTAAGTCCCCCCTCCCATCTCCGAGCATATCCGGGAAGAGATTCCTCGCTGAATTGTTTAGCGGGAGGCCAGCGGATGGTTCCACCGGTGATCGGCCAGAGCGGAACGGAGTAATCATTCCAAAAAATATCTTGGGGAGGTGGTCCCGAGAGCGTCACGCCGCGATGGGCAATATCGGCAAAGCGGAAAGCCCGCAGTTGGAGGACCAGATGCCCAATAGCAAAGGTGTAGGCGTAGAGTTCAAGATCATCCCAGGTTCGGTTTTCGGCTCTTGGTTGGATACCAAGAACGTACCCGTGATTGAGGCCCATAAACGTGGAAGCCGCAAGAGCCGCAAACCAAGCAGAAACAATCGAAGGAATCTGTCTAGACGCTCTAAATCTCTCGCGAGCGGCCCTAGTAAAAAACGGCTCGCGGGTCGGATTTAAATAGTTAGCGATAACCGCATTCTTAAAAGTGTACGCCGCAAGTTTGCGTTGATCAGGGCGCGACAAGTACATGCTTTCCCCATGTTTTATGATGCCGGATAGTAGTGGTTGAACCTCTGTCTCTAGGATACTCATCCAACCGTTATTGCATTTACCACAGACCGCTTCTACAGTCCTACCGATAGAACTCATGCGGCCAGTAGTAACTTCTCCCGTATCAGGACGCAGCGAGGACCACACAAAATCCATTTCAGGAAACAATTTACTTATCCATGCTCCCCAAAGGTGCTCCTCGGTTAACTCAATGGCTTCAGTCGGACAAAATGCGCACACTTTCAGCGCCGGAGATTCCATAGCGCCGAGCAGTATAGACCATGCGTGGATTCTCCACTAGCCTTTGAAAAAATCGGTAGTGGGTCAGCAAGATTTCCACAGATCGGTTTAGTTGTCCGTGACATTCATCAGATAGATCACATGCTCAGGGTCCCACCAAAGGACTTTTAGCACATTCAATTCAAGTATGCCCCAGATGCGTTCGACATGACCGACTCGCATCACCAAGAGCGAGTCAGTATCATCCAAGTGAAGCATTCGCAGTCTCTCTTGCGCTTCAGCGCATATTTTTTCGACCGCTACGAAGTGATTGTGCTTTGCGTCCCTAACGAGCAATTCTTTCCACGTGTTTCCTTCGATACCAGCGAGTTGGGCACGAATTTCCCGTATTTTATCGCCCTCTATTTGATGCCAACCATAGGGGTCCACCATTTCCATCAAGCCAATTCGCCAAGCGGGTCTATGGGGATAGCAGCTCTCCTTGGAGACGACAATCTTAGGAGTCTTAACCGCCGCAACGATGTCCTTGAAGGTTTTCGGTTGCCCTTTGGGCACGGTTTAGAGACCGCCGTAATACTCCGCCATTGCAGCGTGAGTGATTTCACGACTACCGCGTTCGCCGGGGCCCAGCCCTTTCCTGGCATCTTTCCAGGGGTCTTCTTGATGAGTGAGGTTGCTTAATTCTTGGGATGACATTTTCCCGTAGAAATCGAGAACGATTTCAATCGTCTCTCGTTCTGGCTTGTCTAAAGCGTGATAGTCCCCATTCCATTCGGAAACCTTAAAGCACCCACGGTGCCTCTCGTACAACTCAAACACAACGGGGCCATTTGCCCACGCCTCGATCTTCTCTGGGAAGATTGGCCTTTCGTCCCACACTAATGCCCACGCCTGTGAGTAGTACACAAGCTTCTGCAACTTCATAGCTGTCATCTGGCCCCGCCGCTTTAGGATGTAAGCGGCAACATCATGTACGGTCGCCATTGGACCTCCAGTGGTTGCTGTGTCCACAGCGATGGGAGAAGCTGCTTTGCAATTTCTATTGTAGCACTTGGACCAATTCCGCCAATTAGCTAGAAAGTTACCCCTCTAACGCCCTAAGAACTAGCTTATTTTCCGCGCGACGTGCTGAGGAAACGGACTGGAGAAGTAGGGCACACAGTTCTTCGATTGTCCAGACGTGATCTGAGATTCCAGCTTCCATCGCAGGGGTAAGTGCATCGCGCCATGTTACACCCTTTAGTCAGTGATGTATATTAATACCCCGGTAACGGCGGCACGATCTTCGAGATCACTCCAACCGGGATGCTGACCACCCTCTACAGCTTTTGCGTCGCCGATTATCCCTTCTGCGGTGATGGCAATAACCCCATCAAACTTGTGCTGGGTAACGACGGAAACTTTTACGGAACAACCGCCTATGGTGGGGGCAACGACGAAGGGTCGGTCTTCAAAATCACTCCCAGCGGGACTCTGACTACCATCTACAACTTTTGCGCTCAGATCGCCTGCACCGACGGCGCGACTCCTCGCGACGGGCTCACTCTCGGCAGCGACGGGAACTTTTACTCCACAACCTACTATGGCGGGACCAATAACCAAGGCACAGTCTTCCAGATCACATCCGCCGGTGTGCTAACCACCTTGCACAGCTTCGACGGCACCGACGGC
>Ga0074046_10005300_pt1 | contig 10320 bp, 9 predicted proteins | sample BogForMeECP23OM3_FD_94441 | JGI IMG/M metagenome (GOLD analysis project Ga0074046, IMG submission 94441) | Bog forest soil microbial communities from Calvert Island, British Columbia, Canada - Bog Forest MetaG ECP23OM3 | ecosystem: Environmental > Terrestrial > Soil > Wetlands ...
CGACACGGCCGCCGTGGAATCGTTGCTGCAACTCTTCCAGGGAGCTGTGCTTGTTTATCTCGTGACGGGAGATCGCGAAAAGGGCAGGCGCGCGCTCGAACGATTCGTATTGAACAATGCACCATCGCCGCGCAAGAGGCGCCTGGGCGAATAGCGATTTCTGGACAAAAACGGCAGTTCTTGGAAGGGGTCAAGTCTGAAATTCGAATTCAACCAACTTATGATTCGGCTGAAGCGCGAGTACGGCGAACCCGTGGCTCCGCCCGCGAAATGCCCATTTGAGCTTGTAATGTGGGAAAACGCCTGCTATTTGCTTCCAGATGATCGCCGCCTTGAAGTATTCGAAGCTCTGCGCCATCAGGTTGGTCTAGATGCCGCGTCGATTCAAAGCGCGCCTGACGAAGTGCTCCTATCGCTTGCCAGGAGAGGAGGAATGCGTCCTGAAATGCGGGTATTTCGCTGGCGCGAGATAGCACGCATCACGCTCAGCCAATATGCGGGGGATCTCGATTCGATCGTGCGGAGACCCTACGTAGAGGCCAAGAAGGCTCTGAAGCAATTTCCCGCGATCGGTGACCCGGGTGCGGAGAAGATCCTGCTCTTTTGCGGGGTGGCCTCGGGCTTACCACTGGAGTCGAACGGCCTGCGTGTGTTAACGCGCCTTGGCTGGGGACGGATCCAGAAGAATTACGGGGCCACCTATCGTTCGGTACGGGCTGCATTGGAGCCCGAACTTCCGTCAGCTCCTGACCGGCTTGCGCAGGCACATCTCTTGCTGCGAGAGCACGGAAAGGTCTTGTGCAAGGATAAGGCGCCTTTATGCCGTCAGTGTCCCGTCGCGAGCGGATGCGATTACGCTGCGAAGCCGAAGACTCCTTTCAGTTGACAACCTGGGTGTGATCTCGAAGCTGGGTGCGCTGGAAGGTTCTCGAGAAATCTCTGCGTCGCCATCCGAAGCGGAGGTGATGTAAAGGGGTGTCAGGGACGATCCACGACCATGAGGAGCGCCTCGCCGTCCGGAGTTGTGATGACTCCGACCCGGCGAAATCCGGCTTTCTCGTAACAACGAATGGCGCGCAGATTTTCCGGAGCGGGGTCGGCCTGAATTCTGGTAACAGATGGATCCTGGAATAAAAACTGCACGAACTGGCTGACCATCAATGTCCCGAGACCCTGGCCAAGTCGCTGCTCGTCAGCCAGGAACTGATCGATGCCGCGAACTCCGAAGTCGCGCTCATCCGGCCACCAGCTGTCACCTGCCGCTGCCGCGACGTATGACTGGATGTAGCCAATTGGAACGCTGTCCAGATCGGCGACATAAGAAGCAACCGTTGAAATATCCGCGGTCCGCGGGAGATATTTCTCGCGGACTTCGTCCAGAGACTCGCAACCATCCCACCATTCAGCTACGTGAGGGCGTTTGAGCCACTCGGTCAATATTGGGAGGTCCGCCTCGGTCAATCGCCGGAAATGTAACGGCATAGGTCAGGGACCGTTATCCCGCGAGTCCGTAAACGTCGACTCTTCCGTCATAAGTGGGAACGAATATCTTGCCCCCGCTCACCACGGGTACATTGAACTTAGGGTGGCTGAAAGTGATGCCCCATTGCTGGCTGTCCCATAGGACTTTCAATTGCTGGCCGCCGTATTCTGAGGCTCCTGGAACGAAGTTTTCCGGGTCGTAGCAAAGGAGCCTGCCGGGCGTGATCTCGGCATTCGCGTCACCGTAGGGGATCAGTGCCCAAAGAAGCGCCGTGCCGGGTTTGTCTCCGTCGGCGGAGAGACTCATGAATCCACCCGGCATGCCACCGCCGGGATTCGTGGAGTTGGCGGACGCCACTTCGGCACTGGACGCGAGGAGGGTCATAGCTCCGGCTGGGCTCAGCGACCATGCGCGGAGTTGCGAGTTTTCTCCCCAGCAGAAGAGCATCTTGCCGTGGATCGGGCTGTTGTACTGCACCGAAGTCGAGTGCATGTGCCGGGTCTTGTTGTCGTAGATGAAGTCGAGAGTGCTGGAGTCCTGCGGGGCGGCATCGATCGTCGGATTTGGAGTGTAGGTGTACCAGACGGGCGGCCTCACGAGCTTGGCGTAATTGGTCGCGGCGTGGGCGAAGTCGGCGGGCCTGGTCTTGCCCATGTTATTGATGTTGACCTCATACGCGACGCCATCCTTGCCGCATGCCAGCGCGATGCCGTATTCGGGGATCAGCGACAGTCCGGCGGAGCCCAGGTCTTCGTCCGCGAAGCCCTCACTCACCTCCGTGGCGTTGGGCTTGGTGATGGTCTTCTTGCCTTCGACGGCAGCGCCCTCAAGGTTGCGGTCAGACATACTGTTAACGGGTATATTGTGCGCGACAGAAGGAGCGCTGACGCCAGAGAGCTTGGGCGTGAGTTTGTTCGCACGGAAAGCGCTCGGCGCGGATTGCGTCGGGTCCTCGCCGATACGGCCGGCGTCGGTATAGGGCGTCCACCAGTCGACGACGGCGAGCGATGCTTTTCTTTCACTGGATGGCGGCGTGTATTTCACTTTGAAGACGGTTTCCCCCCAGTCCGAGACACCGTCGAAGCTGCCGTTGCCTGTCATGCCGTACAGATTGCCTTTTTCGTCGGCGCACAACCCCGAGCCCGCCATCCAGATTCCGGCGCCGTAGCCGCCGCTCATAGCCAGACACGCGGAGATGCGGGCACTCGCCACATCGAAGGCAAAGATCCATCCGGCGGAGCCGTTGGTGGTTTCCAGAACCGATCCGGAGGCAAAGAAGATGGTTTTCACTCCCTCGACGTGGGTCATCAGCAGAGAGGAGCGCTGCTTGCGCATCGTGCTCGCGTACTTCTGGACGGGAAGGCCGTTACGGGGAGCGTACTCCTGACCCGCCAGAGGTATGGGCGGATGAATGCGGCTTCCATCTTTCAGATTCAGGACGTGAATATGGTGCTCGCCTTTTTTCGGGTCCCCATCGGGAGACGACCAGACGACACCATACCATCGATGCGTGTCGGGATCGATGACGCCGGTGCTGAGGACACCCCAATGATCGTTGATAGTGTGCATGTCGATGCTGCTACTGCCGTTGATGGGAACGCCGAGCTTCTGCACCCAGAGGATGTCGGAGTCGTTGGCATCGTAGGCCCAGACGAGGTTGTTCATGGTGCTTACGACGGCGATGTCGCGCACGGTTCCGTCGACGACGGGGACTTTGGGCAGAATGAGAGTCTGCGATTCCGCGCCTCGCGCGTCGCCCTCCATATAAAGAGAGAAATATTTCCTGATGCCTTTGGAGGATACATCCGCTTGAGTAAGGATGGTTTCGTGCAGGTTGGCGCCGGACCTGCTCGCATCGTAGGCCCGGGTAAGAACGGGCGACATGATGCCGGAGACTACGCCTTGAGCTCTGGCAATTGAGCGGCAGAGGCTGAAGGCAGCCGTGCCTGCGGAAAGCGTAAGAAATGTTCTGCGCTTCATCGTTCGACCTCAAGCGTTGCGGTTATTTCGGTGGGGTACGAGAGTCCCACAGCACACAATTCTGCGTGGGATCATTTGTGTTCAGGGCCATGCAGGAAGCAACACTGTGCTTCTTGACGTTCTTGCCGCCGAAGGGGGCGAGCGTTGGCGGCCCAAGCAAGCCGAGCGCGGCGGTGTCCCACGTGGTTGGCACCAGAGAGCCATTTTTCATGTTGAGGGCAAGCGGCGTCGGAGTCGGCGAATCCTTCACCGGGTCGAAGGTGAGCGTCACCTGCTTGCCGCGCTGGGTCCAGCGCGCATGCCAGGCCTGCGGCGGACGGCCGACCCAGTTCTGCTGGACAAGAGCCGTACCGTCCTCAGCGAACTGAATGAGGACCACGCGATGGACATCTTCGCTCATGCCTCCACTGCCGGTGTAAATGCCCTTCAACTTGTCAGCATGAGCGGCAGACGCAACAATAAGCACCAGAGCAAAAGTGAGAACAGCACGAAGCGGGGGACGCATGGTAGAGCCATCCTACACAAAGTCCGGCGTGCTTTCCTAGATCACGAGTTTTCTGAGGCGGTACATCCCCGGCAGACACAGAACACATGGATCTCCTGGGGAGCCTCTTCGACGATAAGTAATCTGCCCACTACTACGCCGACGTCGACCTCGTGAAGTCCGGCTTCGACGGGGAACACACTGAGCCAAACCATCGGCTAATGTACACCTGAGCGTGGGCCTCCCCGCAGTAGTGCCGTGCTTCGGGCGCATTCGCGGTCTCCGAGTTCCATTTGAGAACAGTGAGCGCCGAATCGCCGCATTGAATCACATACCAGTGAGCGGGACTGCTGGTTATAGTTCCGCAGACTTCACATCTGAATTCCTGAAGAGAGGTCATACATTCCTTATTACGCTGTTATTTCGCCCATCAAAGAGAGGGATGCGATGCCGCGATCCCACTCTCCGCACAACGGCAAAGTTAGTCCACCATGAGCATGATTTCGGTTGACTTGATGACAGCTGTGACCTTATCTCCCACTTTGATGTTCATGTCCTCCACGCTCTGGCGAGTGATCACACTTTCTATCAGGTTGTCGCCCACGCGAACGCTTACCTTCGCTGTGACCGTCCCAAGAACGATCGCTTCCACCGTGCCTCGCAATTGATTTCGTGCTGAGATCTTCATATGCGCTATTGTACGGAATTCGATGTGGGTTCGAATTGACCCGCCGCCAGTTTTACCAGTACCTGGGGCGCGATCTGCGAGACGTTGCCGGCGCCGAGGGTGAGAATTACGTCATTCGGCTGCGCTCTTTGGATGACTTGCACGATCGCCTGCTCGCTGGAGGGAGCGTACTCCACGCCGTCGCGACCGATGGCTGTGACGAGCGCCTGCGCGGTGACGCCCTTGATGGGCTCCTCGCTGGCGGCGTAGATGTCGAGGATCTCAACGGTGGACGCGTCGTCGAAGGCCTTGATGAAGTCTTTAAACAGGTCGCGGGTGCGCGTGTAACGATGCGGCTGAAAGATGACGTGGATGCGGGTGTAGTTGCAGTCCCGGGCGGCACGGAGGGTGGCGCGAATTTCAGTGGGGTGGTGTCCGTAGTCGTCGATAACGGCGATGCCGTTGACGCAGCCTTTGAGCTGGAAGCGCCGGTCGACGCCGCGAAAGTTTTTTATTCCTTGCGCAATGGCTTCGGGCTTCATCTCCAGCTGGTCGGCGACGGCCACAGCGGCAGTTGCGTTGAGGACGTTGTGAGCTCCGGGGACGTGCAAATCGAAGGGGCCGAGAACGCAGCCGTCGCAGGTGGCGACTTCGAAGCGGGAGCGCACTCCTTCGGCCGGGGGCAGCTTGCGCAGGATATAGTCGGCGCGGGAATCGGTTCCGTAGGTGAAGACCTTGCGGCGGATGCGCGGCAGGATGGCGGCAAGCTGAGGATTGTCGAGGCAGGCCACGCAGGCTCCGTAAAAGGGCACGCGGTCCATGAAGTCGACGAAGGCATTCTCCACGTCGGCCATGTCGCGGTAACAATCCATGTGCTCGCGGTCGAGGTTGGTGACGACGGCGAGAATGGGCGACAACTTCAGGAAGGAGCGGTCGCTCTCGTCCGCCTCCGCGACAAGGTATTGCGACTTGCCGAGGCGCGCGTTCGAGCCCAGAGTATCGACGCGGCCGCCCACGACCACGGTCGGATCGAGGCCACCGGCGGCGAGCACAGTGGCGATCATCGATGTGGTGGTGGTCTTGCCGTGCATGCCGGCGACGGCGATTCCATACTTGAGGCGCATGAGCTCGGCAAGCATCTCCGCGCGTTGGATGACGGGAATCTTTCGGCGGCGGGCTTCGATTACTTCAGGATTGCGCTCGTTCACCGCTGAGCTGGTAACGACGACTCCCGCGCCGACGACGTTGGCGGCGGCATGGCCCTCGAAGATGGTCGCGCCAAGCGATGCCAGACGTTCGGTGATGGGAGTGTGGCGCAGATCGGAACCGCTGACGGTGTTGCTGAGATTGAGGAGGATCTCGGCGATGCCGCTCATACCGATGCCGCCGATTCCGATGAAGTGGACGCGCTGTGGTTTCAGAAACATGATGCTGATTAAAAGTGCCTACGTTACTCTAACAGCGCCGTTCGGAGATGCCGATGCGATCCCGCTTCCCTGCCCTTCTTCTTGTGTTCGCGATGATCGCTGTCCCGCTCCGTGGGCAGCTTGCCGCGCCGCACGTTCGCATCGGTCAGGGAGAGCTCGAAGGCGAAGTATCGACCATAGGACCGCTGACGTTCAGGGGCATTCCCTACGCGGCGCCTCCGGTGGGCGATTTGCGCTGGCGCGAGCCGAAGGCTGCGGCTGGATGGACGGGTGTCCGCGATGCGACGAAATCCGGGGCGGTATGCATGCAGCCGGAGACGCAGCTCTTCGGTATTCCACGCTCCGCGATGAGCGAAGACTGTCTGTATCTCAACGTCTGGACGCCGTCGTTCACGCCGACCGTGCCGGCTCCCGTGATGGTCTTCATCCATGGCGGGTCTTTTATCACCGGCTCGGGTTCGCAACCGCAATACGATGGCGCCAATCTGGCTAATCGCGGAGTCGTGGTCGTCACCATAAACTACCGCCTTGGCATTCTGGGCTTTCTGGCTCATCCCGATCTGACCGTCGAGTCGCCTCGTCATACGTCTGGAAATTACGGGCTCCTCGATCAGATGGCCGCGCTGCGCTGGGTCCGGCAGAACATCGCGGCCTTCGGGGGCGATTCGCGCAATGTCACCGTCTTCGGAGAATCCGCCGGAGCCAGCAGCATCGGCTATCTGCTTGTTGCGCCGGACGCAAAAGAGCTCTTCGACAAAGCAATTCTGGAAAGCCCGAGTATTGTCTTTCAGCCATCTCCGGAGTTAAGCAAGGAGTATCGCGGTCTCGCAAGTATGGAAGAGATCGGTCTTGCCGCAGCCCCGCACATCGCCGACCTGCGCAGCCTTGGCAGCGAAGAGGTGATGCTGCGTGGGCACCAGGCCGCGCAGAAGGTGTTTGCCGGAGGCTTATCTCGCGCACGCCTGCGCCCGGATACTCCTCTGGACAATGGGTCATTTGTACCATCGCCCTGGGCTCCTTTCGCCGACGGCGTCGTCATTCCTGCTCAGCCGGCGCAGCTGTACGCTGAAAACCGCGCCATGCGCGTCCCCGTCCTCGCCGGGAGCAATACCAACGAAGGGAATCTCTTTCTGCGGCGCTACCACCCGACCGATGCGAGCAGCTTCAATGCCTGGGTAGAGCAGGCTTATGCCCCCTGCGGCAAGCAGGTGCTCGCGCTTTATGCGCCGACGGCTCCGACGACGCCAGACCAGATTCACGCCGCCGCAGATCGTCTGCTCACCGATTCGATTCAGCTCTACAACGCCTTCTCCATCGCCCGCGCCACGCATGCATTTCTCTACCGCTTCGCGCACGTGAGCCCCATTGGAGAGGCATCAGGCATGGGCGCGTTCCACGGCTCGGAGCTTGTCTATGTGTTCGGACACACGCATATTCCGGATGAGCATGCACCGATGCTGCAATTCAAGGCCGCCGACCACAAGCTCTCCGACCAGATCATGACCATGTGGGTGCATTTCGCGCACACCGGCGATCCGCGCCTGATGATGAGTTCGGAGTGGACACGCATCGGATCAAACGGCGAGGTTCCGTACATGGACCTCGGCGACACGCTCACGGTGAAAGACCTGCCGGATACGTCGCTGAAAGTATTTGTGGATTTGTGGCCGCCTTCCGGGAAGGCGCCGACCTGCGCGAAGAAGTGAGGAGCGATGCTGGAAACGCGTGAAAGTTGCGCGCGCCTGCGAAAATAAACTTCCGCAACAATTCGTCTGAGCTCTTGTTCACATAGGCAGAGCAGTTGAGTTGAAGGCCTTCGATAGAGGTTCGAAGCCGCACTCGAAAGGAGCTCTATGAAAAGCATTCTTCGCACGCTCGCACTTTCTGGCATTGTGGCAGCGGCTGCTGTCGCGGGACAGGCACAGGCCCAGGCACAGGTTGGATTCGCGGTTCGCGTCGGACCTCCGGTTTACGGCGCCTACGTTCCTCCCTGCCCCGGCGTCGATTTCATCTGGACGCCCGGCTATTACGTGGGCACCGGCTGGGTGCCGGGCCGCTGGGTGCATCGCGACTACCGCTACGACCATCGCGACTTCGATCATCGCGGCTGGGACCACGGACGGCGCTAGGCGCTGACTCCGTTCAGCCGCGCGGGCCGCGCCTCCCCGGCGCGCTCGAACCTGCACCCGGATGTTCCCGCATCCGGGTGCGCTGTCTTTGGGCCAATAAAAGATTGACTTTTGCAGAATCGAAGGCTTTTACCGGCGTTAGAATCCACGCAACTTTTTCCCACATCTAATGTTTGTAGAGGTAGGCTTACAGAGTCCGGAAGAATAAGAACGGACAGGGACTTTGGAAGCCGCGTCAGCCTGGAGTTTGAGATCTCCGGGAGCGACGGGGAGGTTTAGACATGCGCATCCTGCGCTCTTCAATTTTGGTTTTGCTGTTGGCGGTTCCCCTCGCGCTGATGCCATCGATGGCAAGCGCCCAGGTAGCGGTCGGCATCGGAATCGGGCCGGTGGTGGATTATCCGGCTCCGGTGGTTGTGGCTGGCCCCCCGGTGTGCTCATGGGGCTATTACGGGTATTATCCTTACGCTTGCGCGCCTTACGGATATTATGGCTCCGACTGGTTCTACGGCGGTGTGTTTATCGGCGCCGGACCCTGGTATTACGGCTGGTATGGCCGTGGGTGGGGCTGGGGCTATGGTCATGCTGGCTATTACGGCTGGCGCGGTGGCTATGGCTATCACAACGGCTATGGCTATCACAACGGCTACGGATACAACGGATCTCATGGCGGATATGGATATGGTTCTCGTTCTACCACCTATGCCGGCGGGCGTGCGGGGTTTGGAGCGACCAACGGCTATCGCGGCACCGGCTATGGTAACGGCTACCGTGGGACGACCGGTTATGGCGGGACTTCCGGATATCGGGGCACGGCTGGCTACGGCGGCGTTCACGGGCCTACCGGCGGCTACGGGGGTTATCGCGGCGGCGGAGGCTACAGCGGTGGCGGCTACCATGGCGGTGGTGGATTTACCGGAGGCGGAGGCGGCTTCCACGGTGGTGGTGGAGGCGGTGGCTTCCATGGCGGCGGCGGACACGGCGGTGGTGGCGGACACCGGTAATTCTTGAGCAAGCACTCTAATTCTCAATTAAGGCTCGTTCTTAGGAACGAGCCTTTTACTTTTTTGCGCGCAGCGTTAGCGGACAACTCCTTTTGCCGCCAGTTCTGCTGCCATCGCCGCGATTCGGCTTGTCGCATCGGGATGGGCGAGGGTGCGGGCCTGGGCGGACATGCGTTCGAGGGCCTGCCGATCAGTGAGGAGAATGGTCAGGGTTTGCAGGAGCATTTCCGGGGTGAGGCCGCCTTCGAGGAGCAAGGTAGCCGCGCCTGCTTCGACCAACGCATCGGCGTTTTTGCGCTGGTGGTCATCAGCAGCCTGGGGAAACGGGATGAGCAGCGAAGGCTTCCCTGCCGCGGCCAGTTCGGCTACGGTGCTGGCACCGCTCCTGGAGAGGACGAGATCGGCGGCTTCGAAGCGGCGGGGCATGTCGTCGAGGAAGGCGTGGACCTGCCAGCGATCGGAAGGAGCGTTACTGGCCTGGTAGGCGGCGAGGGTGGTTTCGGCGTGACGGGCTCCGGCCTGATGCAGGATGGTGAGGCCGGGCACGGCGGCGAGCAGCGAAGACGCGACCCGCGGCAGGAGCGTGTTGAGGACGCGGGCACCCTGACTGCCTCCGAAGACGAGCAAGTGCGGCGGCGCGCCGGCGGGACGGGGCGCGAGGCGGAAGAATTCATCGCGAACGGGGATGCCGGTGATTTGCGGGTTGCGGAAGTATCTCGCGGCGGCGGCAAAGTTAACTGCGGCGGCATTTACGCGCTTGCCGACAAGGCGGTTGGCGAGGCCCGGGAAGGCGTTTGGTTCGAAGGCAAGCGTAGGAATGCCCCCGAGAATGGCTGCCCCCATGGCTGGTCCGGAGGCGTAGCCGCCGACTCCGATGACGACGTCGGGGCGGAAATCACCCAGCAGCTTGCGGCAGCGGATAAGGCTGAGGGGAAGGTCGAGCAATGTGCGCGCTTTGGTCAGGAGCGAGACGTTTTTAAGCTGGCCTACCTCGATGAGTGAGACCGGATATCCGGCCTGAGGCACGAGGCGCGATTCCAGACCGCGCGGTGTTCCGATGAAGAGGATTTTGGCGCCATGGGCGGATTTTAGCTCGCCGGCGATGGCAAGGGCGGGAATGATGTGGCCGCCGGTGCCTCCTCCGGC
>Ga0074046_10005301_pt1 | contig 10320 bp, 8 predicted proteins | sample BogForMeECP23OM3_FD_94441 | JGI IMG/M metagenome (GOLD analysis project Ga0074046, IMG submission 94441) | Bog forest soil microbial communities from Calvert Island, British Columbia, Canada - Bog Forest MetaG ECP23OM3 | ecosystem: Environmental > Terrestrial > Soil > Wetlands ...
AAACTTCCCCCATATTCTCGCTCATCGAGAGAAAGCTTGCGTTCCAGTCCAAGCTGCCAGGCCCCCAATAAGGCAAATCCCCACTGACCGAATAGAGGTTCGGAATGATCGCAGTCAGAAGCGATGCGGGATGCAAGGAGCCCCGGACGGCCTCCTTGAAGGGAATTTCTGGCCGGTTCGAGTCCATCACGAACAGGAAGCTGAAAACGATTGGCCCCACAGCTAAGAGCGTCGCCACTATTCCACCGCACAAAAGGCTGGGGAGCGTCTGGCGGACGGATGTCCAGAACCGCGGCTGGCTAAGCCAGTAATTGATCGTGTATCCGGCAAGCACATAGCAGCCAAGCATAGAAACCTGCCCCGGCTCGATGATCATCAAGCAGGCAGCAAGGCCTGCCAGCACGCCGGACAAAATCGACTTGCGATCGAGCACCCTTGCGAGCAGCCACAGTGTCAGCATGAAAAAGGCAAAGGCTTCGATTTGCTTGATGTGCTGGATCCGCCAGATAGACGAGCCGCCGAACGAAGTTGCAAGCGCCGCCACGGCCGCCGCCGCCGGATGCCACCCCCGGTCCTTGAAGAACATGAGGACCGAAACGCCTGCTAGCGCCAAAAGGCCAAAGCAATAAAGATCGAGCTGACGGAAACTTGGAAAGGGTTCCAGGTAAGCGAGCAAAATGGCCGGAGAAAAGATCAGCGACTGCGGATCGGCAATTTGTGGCGATCCGCCGAATACGTTGTGCGTCCAGAATGGCGATTGCCCCGTGTGCAGCGCATTCGCCAAAAACTGAAGCTGCGCCTGAAAATGCGCCTTCGCGTCGTAAGGTACGGTGACCTCTCCAGAGAGCCACGGCAGAGCGAAAAGAGCCCAGCCCACTGCATAAGCGGCAGCCGCCGCTAAATAATTATTTGCAACTTTAGCGTTCATGACCAGCTCGGCTTAGTCCCTCTATCTGCTCCGGAGCATATATAGAGGCTAACTTGTCTTTTTTTGTATCGGCGCACTCGATCGCATAGTGTTACGAAATAGCGCGCTGCCGCTCAAGGCGGAAGATCCACCAACGTCGTAACCCTGTCCGTATACACAGGGCTTTACGCCAAAGCTGTGGCATTTACACATTCGAAACGGAGTTGGCTTTAGATGGGCGTGGAGGCATGGCTCCCCTTTGGCTTGCAGCGGAGCTAAGGCTTGAGAAATTCCAACCGATATCCCGCGCGCCGCGCGCTACAGCCAAGCAACCGGGGTAAAATACGCCGCTCCAGCCGCGAGCTCAAGCACGCGATTGTGGTGTTCTGCTCCATTATCGCTCTTGGAACCGTGCTTCTCCTTACGTCGGTCGTTATCGAGCAAAGAGAGTCGGCTTTAGAGCAGGCCCGGAACGATACCTACAACTTGTCCGGCGCTTTCGAAGAGCAGGTCCGCCGGGCGATCGACAGCATCCGCGGATCTATGTCACTCCTCAAAACGAGGCTCGCCGCCGAGGGGCCCGCCTTCGATCTTGTCGATTGGATTGCCCACGCGCCGGAATTTGCCGCCAGTACCGTGCAGGTTGCGTTTGTAGGCCCCGATGGCAAACTTGTCAGCACTTCACTTGAACGCAAGCCAAAACCGATGGACCTTTCCGACCGGGAGCATGTCCGTGTACACCTTAACGGTGCCGTGGGGCTCTTCGTCGGCAAACCCGTCACCGGGCGCATCTCTGGACTGACCACCATTCAGATCAGCGATAGGGTCGAGGGCGCCGATGGCAAGTTGGCAGGCGTGCTTGTCTTCTCACTCTCGCCCGAATTTCTCACAAAGCTGCATCGAAGCGTGCGGCTCGGCAAGACCGGATCGATGATTCTAGCCGGAACCGACGCAGCGATCCGCGCGTCCTTCGCTGGCTTTCAGAAATCCGACCGGGAATTTATCGGCAAATCCATATCGGGCGCGAAGGCGCTGACCGCCGCCTTATCCAATAGCTCGGGCGCCTACGAGGAAAACAACCCTCTCAACGGCGAGCTGGCTCTCTTCCATTGGCGTAAGGTTGCAGACTATCCTTTGATCGTCATTGTCGGCTTGGAGAGGGCCGAAGTCCTCACCGTTGCGAACCGGAGCGCGGCGATGCTCGCGGTCCTCGGCGCCGCCGTTCTCGCTCTCTCGCTCGGCATGACGCTCATCTTGCACCGCGAAATAACCCGAAGGGTGCAAAGAGAGATCGCGCTGTTCGATGAAAGCCGCAAAGTCGTTCATGCCAACGGCGATCTTCAGCGCCGGCACCGCCAGATCTTGAAAGCGAGCGCGCAGCTTTCGGCTGAGCGTGCCCGATTGCAAATCATCAATAAGGAGCTTGGCACAGCAAAGGAACTTGCAGAGCAAGCCAATCAAGCCAAAACCTCTCTGCTCATGAATATGAGCCACGAATTCAGAACCCCGTTGCATGCCATACTGAATTACACAAACATGGGCTTAAAGAAGCTATGCAGCAACGATGGGGAGAAGCTTAGGAAGTACCTTGGCAACATTCAGACTTCTGGAATAAGGCTTCTTGGAATGCTAAACGCGCTTCTCGATTTGGCCAAACTGGAATCTGGAAAATTCGATCTCCACCTCGCGCGCGGCGACTTGAAGCAAATCGTTCATCAGTCTCAAGCCGAGATCGATTCGCTTTTTGAAGCAAAACAGCTTCGTTTGGACTTCCAGGTCCAGGCCGTCGATACCGCCGCGGTATTCGATAAGCACCAAATGATGCAGGTTTTTATAAACCTGTTTTCCAACGCAATAAGATTCTCGCCGCAGCAGGGCGTCATAACTGTAATGATCGAAAGCACGGCACTCGCCGGCACGCGGCCCGCGCTTCATTGCTCGGTCGCCGATGAAGGACCAGGCGTTCCCGAGGCGGAACTCGAGGCCATTTTCGACAAATTCACACAAAGCACCAAGACAGACAACGGCGCGGGCGGCTCAGGGCTAGGCCTTGCGATATGCCGCGAAATCCTACACCTTCATCACGGAAGGATATGGGCTACCAATGCCGGGTCCGGAGGCGCGATCTTCCACGTCGTGCTGCCGATTGATCTTGCCGCGCACAATGGCGACGCACCGCTCTCCCAACGCGCCGGAACTGCGGGGCCGCTCGGTATTTCGCCAAATTCGCTAAATTAAGGTTGCAATGTTTTTCTGCGGTCTCGCTATAGTTGCATCGACACGACCGGGGTATCGCATTGACACGCGCCGCAGAGAACCTTGCCCACCGTTTGGCCTTCGAGGAGGATCGGCTCCGAACTCTTTATGAGTTCGAGCTGCTAGACACGCGTCCCGGAGCTAGCAAGGTACATCTTTAAAACCCCGATAGCAGCGAACAACGCAAAATCTGCCTATCTTTCGAATATCGCACACGAGCTCCGCGTGCCGATGCACGCGATAATCAATTTAGCCAATATCGGAAGGACCAAGATTTCGAGGGGGCTAACTGAGGATACGGAAAAGCACCTCGCCGGTATCATGAGTTCCGGTGAGCGCCTGCTTACTCTTCTCAACGACCTTCTCGATCTCGATAAGCTGGAGGCTGGGAAGACGAATTACGATTTCCCGCGATCCTCGCTTTCCGAGGTCGCGCAGATCGCGCAATCCGAGCTAGCAGCGCTCCTCGCCATGAAAAACTTAAAAGTGGAGCTAGTTACTGCCGGTTGCGATTGCCTCGCCACATTCGATAGGCGGAGCATGATCCAAGTGGCTGTCAACCTCCTCTCGAACGCGATCAAATTTTCGCCTGCCGGCGCCGCGATTACCGTCAGCATTGCAAACGCCGCGCTGGACTCTGGAGCCCCGGCCCTCCTCTGCTGCATAGCCGATAGCGGGCCCGTGATTCCGTAGCAAGAACTTGAGATTATATTCAATAAATTCGTTCAAAGCAGCAAGACGAAACATGACCCGGCCAGCACCGGGCTTGGCCTTTCGATCTGCCGTGAAATCATTGCAGCGCACGGCGGGCGCATTTGGGCCGAAAATCGAAATCCAACCGGCGCCTTGCTGAAATTTACGTTGCCGGCCTATATAGATAAGCATAACATCCTAGTTCATCCACATCACGGGCGAGGCCTGTTTCTGGGGAATACCGGACAGCGCTGGAGCAAAGCGAATGCGGAAAAAGATCCTATCCGTCGATGACAATGCCCTCAACCGGGACATTCTCTGCGAATATCTGACCGAGGGAGGCTACGAGGTCGTCGAGGCCGACGACGGCGACACAGCGCTCGAACTTCTCCGCAGCGTGGAGGGCATAGACGCTATCGTGCTCGATCGCATGATGCCCCGGCTCAACGGCATGGAGGTCTTGAAAGCGGTCAAGGCCGACCCGCGCCTTAAGGATATCCCGGTCATAATGCAGTCCGCGGCAAGCGCGCGCGAGCAGATTTTGCAAGGGATCAAGGCCGGCGTTTATTATTATCTGACCAAGCCTTACGAAGACCAGATGCTTTTGGCTATCGTCGGAGCCGCACTGAGCGATGCCGCGAGCAAGAAAAGGCTTCGAGAGGAGGTCAGCCAGCAAAAGCGCGTGCTCGGCCTCATGGAGCAGTCGCGCTTTAGGTTCCGCACACTCGAGGAAGCCAGAAATATTGCCTTTCACCTCGCCAATTGCTTTCCAGAGCCGGAAAGCGCCGTATATGGGCTGAACGAATTGCTTATTAATGCGATCGAGCACGGCAATCTTGGCATCACCTACGGGGAGAAAACGCAGCTCATTCTCGACGGGCGTCTTTTCGAGGAAATCGACCGCAGATTGGCTCTGCCCGAGAACCAGAAAAAATGGGCCTATCTCTGGTTCGAAGCCTGCGGCGGCGAACTTCGCGTGCGAATCAAGGATCAGGGCAAAGGCTTCGACTGGCGTCCCTATCTTGAGATCAGCCCAGAACGCGCGACCCATCCTCATGGGCGCGGTATCGCCACGTCGAAGCTGATGTCCTTCACGTCGGTCGAGTATATCGGATGCGGCAATGAGGTGCTGTGCACCGTGGCGCTGGACGGCCGCGGTGCCAAGGATGCAACGCAACCGGTTACTGCGGCAGCCCCCGGAAGCCTGGATTTGGTGAATAGTTGAAACCCGAGTTGTTGCCCATGAGGGGCTGCAGGCCATAGGGATTGGTTGAGGAGAAGCCCTCTCCGCCCCCGGAATTCACGCTGCCATAAAAGTGCAAACCGTCGCTGGATGACGATGTCTTGCCATTCACCTTATCTTGCAGCGCTTTGAAATTGTCCGGATCCGAAAGATCCAACGCATTACCGCCCTGTTGAGCGGGCGTTTCGGTCGACCAGGCAAAAGCTGCGTTGGAGGCCGCTATCGAAGCGGCGATTGCAGCGGCGCCGAGTAAAGCAAGTGTGCGCATCGTTTTCCCCTCGCTCACGAGTTGCTGGCGGGAAATTAGCAGCAGAGGCGCGCCTTGTACAGACCCCCGGTAAGCCCGGCCGGCCGTTAGCTAGCGTTGTCCTATATAAGCGGGAACAGCTTCAAGACCCCCTCACCCCAGCCCTCTCCCCAAGGGGAGAGGGGGCAGGCTGCGGCCCTTTCCCCAGGGGAGGCGCTGTTCGGGCTTCCTCTCTCCCCATCGCGCTCGCTTGCGAGCGCGATAACTTTGAGACGCAGGCGCGCCAAGGCGTGCCTGCGGGGAGAGAGACAGAGTGAGGGGGATTTCCTGGCGATTCCGGCATGCCCGGACAGGCGCTAGGTGCCGTCATTGCCGCGCCACGGCGCGGACCGCGCGTTCCACGAGCCTGCCGCCGGCGGCTGCGGGTTCTCCAGAACGCGAAGCCGCCCGCGCGCTTCATCCTGCGCGGCCTTGTCTGCGTGCGTCGACGGTTGAAGCTCCGCAAGCTGTTTGTAGTCCGCCAGCGCTTGCTGTTTCAGGCCCAGCCTCTCATAGGCGAGCGCCCGGCCTAAAAGGGCGGTCGCGAGGTTCGGCTTCAGCCTCAGCGCCTCGTTGAAGTCTTTGGTGGCGGCCTGCGCGTCGCCGAGCGCCAGCATGATGTGCCCGCGCGTGTCGAGATGATCCGCATTGGCCGGCGTCAGCGATACCGCCTTGTCCGCCCCTGCCCGCGCTTCTCTCAACTTGCCCTGCCGGTAGAGCATGAAAGCCTTTGCGCCATGAGCGGCGGCGTCGTCCGGTTTCAGGGTAATCGCCTTGCCGTAATCGGCGAGCGCGCGGCTGTAGTCGCCCTGGTTATCGTAAGTGGAACCGCGGCCGAGATAAGCTTTTGCGTAAGTAGGCTTCAGCTTTATCGCTTTGTTATAATTGGCGAGCGCGCGTTTGAACTCACCCTTCTGCTGATAGACGATGCCGCGATTGTAGTATGCGAACACGAAATCCGGCTTGAGCTTGATCGCCATATCGTAATCGGCAATGGCGCGGTCTAAGTTTTCTTTGTGATAATAAGCATTGCCGCGGTCGTAATAGGTCTTGGCGTCGCTAGGCCGCAGCTCGAGGATGTCGTTATAGTCGGAAATCGCGTGATCGTAATCGTGCTTAGCGGCATAGGCGGCCGCGCGGTTCTCGAAAGCCTTGGCATAACGCGGGAATATTTCGAGCGCCTTGGTAAAATCGGCGATGGCGCGGTCGTAATCGCCCTTATGCCGGTAGGCCGCCCCGCGGTTGTTGTAGGCGAACCGGTTCTCCGGTCTCAGCCCGATGGCCTTATCGTAATCGGCGATGGCGGCGGCGTAATCGCCCTTATTGTATTGCGCCACGCCGCGGTTGTAGTAGGCCGTCGCGGCGTCGCCCTTCTCCTTGCCCTCGACGATCAGCGTGCAGCCGGCAATCGCGCGCTCGCGGTCCGCGGCCTGATCGCAATCGCTTCTCGCGCTAGCGAACGCGCCGGCGCACAGAGCGGCGGACATGGCCGTTGCAACCCAAAATGCGTGCATGAAAGCCCCCCCCCTGGCGAGTCGGTTGCAGTTAATGCCGCCACTTTGGCTGAATGACGGCGCGGTCGCAGCTGTTCCCACAGCTCCATCCCCAGTGACATCCCCCTGGCGCGGCCCGCGGCCCTCGCGGCCGGCTCGCGGGGCGTTTGGCCTATGCGGTGTTAACGATTGCGCTCGAAGACCATGGTTGCGCTGCCTGCTCGATTCCGGCGCAATTGTAGCGAAAGCACCATGCTAAAGCCTTAAGCGGCCACTAGCGCATTGATATATATACGTTACTTCGAGTTGCCACCGGCGCCTCCAGCGGGCCGCATGCACCGTTTCATGGTTAATGCCGGCGCCGGATTATATTTAACGGACTTTTTGGAATCTACTTTTTGGGGTGAAATCGCGAAAAATTGCGAATTTTGCGGTGGGTAGAAATGAAAATCCGCGCCCCTTAACCATGCCAAAATTAACCAAGGCCCGGCTCTGTAACGGGGAATTTACCATAGGGAGGCATCTACCCATGGCACGTGTCATCCCGGAAACGCCGAAGGCGTTATCCGGGATCTTGCCCAATCTCAAAGCCGGAGATGCTGCAAGACCCCGGATAAGCGCCAAGGCGCTTTCCGGGGTGACATTCAACGAGCGAACGCCCCGCCGCGCCGCTCTTGCCAAACCAACCACTTTCCGGCTAAAGCTTCGCGCAGGCGAGCGCGAGGCACGGGCATGAATCGGGACGAAACGGTTGCGCTGTTCGAGGCGTGCGAGGCAAAGCGCGATGCGGCGCGTGCCGCAGCCCTCGGGGACAGCAAATCTGAAAAGGAAGGGGCGAAGCCGGGCATGTTGCTGCCAAGGCGCATTGGAACGCCTGGGCGGAGGCGATGCTTGCCCGACGCAAGGCGATGGAAACGGATGGTAGTTGGCTCACCGAGCGGGAACACGGTGTGGGCGAAATTAAGCCGAAAAACGAGGCCACGAGGGCTTGGCTTCAAGCTGCGGGCGTTGACTTCTCCCACTGCCAGTTTGTGGGAAAGGACACTGTGGGAGAGGGAGAGGCAGCTACGAAAGTTCAGAAAGAGGCCGCCCCCAACGTCAAAGTGATTCGAGTTCAAGGCGATAGAATCGATTTCAAAGGTTTCGTCTTTCCAGGCCAGGCTCGATTCGACGAAACTGGCTTCTCATCCGCCGCGTCGTTCGATGGCGCAACCTTCTCCGCAATCTCCCTATTCAGCGGCTCGACCTTCTCTAGTTCCGCCACGTTCGAACAGGTCGCGTTCTTAGACGCCGCTTCGTTCTCGAAAGCCACCTTCTCTGGGCACGCATCATTCTCCACCGCAACCTTCTCAGTTATGGCCCTCTTCCAGAGCGCGACCTTTTCTGGCTTCGCTTCTTTCAGCAGGGCCACATTCTCCGGGTACGCAACCTTTATCAGGTCCAGTTTCTGTGAGATGGCCTTTTTCGCCAGCGCTACCTTCTTGGACAACGCCTCCTTCCTCAAAGCTCGCTTCTCTGACACCGCCTCGTTTATTAGCGCAACCTTCTCGGGGGACGCGGATTTCAGCGGCCAAGTGTTTCCGGGGGGCGTGCAGTTTCAATCTGCAAGTTTCGGCCAAAAAGCCAACTTCGCTTTGGCGACGTTCAAGCGCTCAGCACAGTTTGAGGATATCCATTTCGACGGCGAGGTGGACTTCAATGCAGCAAGGAGCGAAGGCGCTTTCAGCCTAGCCAGATGCTCCTTCCAAGGGGTACCAAATTTTATCCAAGCTCATTTCGAGGAAGCGCCCCGGCTCGACAATATCGAAGTTAGGGGCGCTATCGACGCATTTCTAAACAAAGCAGCAAAGCAAAAGCTAAGAAACTTGAAGCGCATTCTGCGCGCCTTGCTTATCGGTCTTGCAAGACCATTGGATGGAATACCGCGCCACAGTCAATGGAGGGACATTCCGGCACGTTGGCGGGCGCTAAAACGCCTAGCAATTCAGGGGCACGACACGGACCGCGAGTTGGAGTTTCATGCTCGCGAGGTGCGGTCGCAGCGCTTCGCGGGAGATTGGCCGGTGCCGTTTGCCTTCTGGCGCGCCAAAGCGTGGGGCGGCGTCTTCCGCTACTGGTTCGGCATGCTCTATCAGATCGCCTCGGATTTCGGGCGCTCGCTGGCGCGGCCGCTCGGCTTTTGGCTTCTAGCGGTGACCTTCGGCGCGGTGGTCTATGTCAGCCAAAGCCCAGAGATCGTCGCCTCGCGGCATAGGCAGGAGGCCAAGGGCGCATCCATGGTTTCGGCCGCTGCGTCCAGGGCGTGGCACGCGTGGCTGTCGAAGCCGGTGCCCTGCTATGCCGGACAGCTGGCGCCGCCGAAGGACCCAAATGGCGACACGCCGGTCTACGTCGGCGCGCTCTCGCCTGCCTTGCAAAACGGCACGGATCTTGCCAATGAGGCCTGGCATCTCGCCTTCCACAACGCCTTCATCGTGCTCGACGGCTCGGCCGAGGCCGCGCATCGCAGCTATGGGTGCCTCTATGGCGTGGAGCTCTATGGCGGCGGCAACCCGCTGGCCGTCGTGCCGGGCGCAGTCTCGACCGCCAGCGCGATCCAGAAGCTGTTCTCCGCGCTGACGATTTTCCTGTTCGGCCTGGCGCTGCGCAACATGCTGAAGATGAAATAGCGCCTTGCGGCCCCGGATGTCATCGCGGAAAGCGCGTATGCGCTTATCCGCGATCTTCCTTGAGCGAGCCGCAAGGTCCCAGATAACGCCTCCGGCGTTTACGGGGCGGGGCTTACGGCGTTTCCAGGACGGCAAAGCGGCGCGTTTGCTCAGTCCCCGCGCTTCCGCTATTATTGCATTATGCAAATGCGCGCGAAACCGAAGATGACCGTCGATGAATTTCTGGCCTGGGCCGAGGACAACCCCGGCCGTTATGAGCTGGCGAATGGCGAGGTCTATGCCATGGCGCCGGAGCGGCTTGAACACGCCGATACCAAATACGCCGTTCAAACCGCCCTGCGTGCCGGGATAAAAAGCGCCGGCTTGCCGTGCCATATGGTGCCCGATGGAGCAACCGTCCGCATTGGGCATGAGACAGCATACGAACCGGATGCTCTGGTTTATTGCGGTCCCAAGAAATCTGGCAAATCTATTGAGGTAAGCGATCCGGTTATCGTCGTGGAGGTTCTGTCTCCAGGCGCGCGGCATATCGATAACGCCGCGAAGCTGGAAGGATATTTCGCCCTTCCCTCGGTTTTCCATTACCTGATCGTAGACTTCGAGAAGCGCGTCATCATCCATCACGCGCGCGACGAAGGCGACCTATTAAGGACCAAGATCGTCCGCAGCGGGACCCTCGAACTCGATCCGCCAGGCCTGACGATGGAATTCGAGGCATGCTTCAACGCGGCCTAAATCAAGCGTAGCGCCGCGAAGCAATCGCTGGGCACTCG
>Ga0074046_10005302_pt1 | contig 10319 bp, 11 predicted proteins | sample BogForMeECP23OM3_FD_94441 | JGI IMG/M metagenome (GOLD analysis project Ga0074046, IMG submission 94441) | Bog forest soil microbial communities from Calvert Island, British Columbia, Canada - Bog Forest MetaG ECP23OM3 | ecosystem: Environmental > Terrestrial > Soil > Wetlands ...
AAAGCCAAAATCCCGGAGAAGGGACTGACCGAGAAGGAGCGGCAGAACCTCACCGAGACAAAAAAGCAATACCACAAGGGGCTTCAGCGGTTAAGCCAGCTCTAATTTCTCTTTTATCCAGGCTTCAACGGAATCCCGGGTGTGGAGGTATGATGCCACCTCAATCATGAAACTGACCATTTCATCGTCAGTGGCCATGATGCGATATCCGCAGTTTTTCAAGATATTTTCAGCAGCAACGAATGCAGTTCGTTTGTTTCCATCCACAAAAGGGTGATCGCTTGCGATACCGTGAAGGATGATCGCTGCCTTGCGCTTACAGGACTTTGTCCGGTTAACCTGGTAGATCAGATGGTCAAGTGTGGCTTCATCCCTGACACCACAAGCCCCACCATAATCCTGGATGATATCATGATGGATCTCGATCAGCTTATCAGAAGTCACCGGGGATTCGGGCATATTATTTTCCTGTTTGTGCTATCCCCGCTTGAATATTCCGTTATGCGAGGTCGCTATTGCAATTCTGTTGGCCGATCTCATTGTTGATGTCGGGAACGCAACACTCATCCATCCCCACCACGACACGATACTATGCCCAATGCCTGTGACCAGTGCAATAAGGCATTATAGTTGAAGTTTTAATTGCCAGAACCACTTTCCCATCCATTGCTTCGCCAAACATATGACGACGGCAAAAAAGACCAATAAACCCCTTATCACCAGGGTTATAAGCGATTCGTCAAGGGAGGTCCGTGATGAGGCAGCGACAGCTCTTCCGAACTACCCATCTGATGCGGTTTTTGATCTTCTGATGGAAGGGATTCAAAAGAGTAGTTCACCCGATCTTGAGACGGCAAAATGGGTGATTGTAAATATCGCCAAGGATAGATTAGAAAAAATAAAAGAAAGCATGTTCTCCAATGATACTGCGAAGAGATCTGCAACCGAATCAATCTACCGAAATATAAATCCTGTTCAGCTGCGATATCCGAACAAGAAGATACCGACATTTCTTCTCGTGAATTGAGTATTGGGAGACGGAGGGGGAGACGATGCCGGTTTCCGGCATAATACTTTTTCGTGATTTAATCAAGATTCTTTCTAATCAGACTATTCATCCAATCTTCCCCTTCCTTGGAAATTAGCCATTCTTTTGCCTGATTCTTCGGGAAATTATTTTTATTCTCGAAAAATAAGCGTAATGCGGCCGATATTATGTCATTTCTAGAAGAATACTCTTCTTTTTCAATTGCCGCATTGATTTTCACCAAAAGGTCGTGGGGACATTTGTATGAAATTTGTTCTTTTGGTTTACCTCGGATTGCAGGCATTTAATAGAGAATGTAAAAGAAATTTTAATTAGTCTTGTAATTCTTTAGAGGGTCTAGAGAATCTTTATTATACTAAATGGGTAAATCATCTTCCAGTGATAACCAATGACCCCGAATTTCAATAAATTGATTGACACTGTACAAGGCGATATTGCCTTGACAGATATGCTGTATCAATGGGCGAATACTCCCACTGGAATTACGGCTCTTGATAAAGGTAAGATCCCGAATCATGGACTAATTAAACAAAATCTCATTTGCAGGTATAATCTCGATAAAGAAAAAGCAAATTCTCGTTTCGAAGAATTCCAAAAAATTGTTGAAGACGCAGGCTTTAACTTTAATTCTGGCTATATCGATGCTACATTATTTGTCAACCAGTATATCAGCCTCAATCCAATTCTGAAACTCCAAACGTTATCCAGACTTGCATCTGCAATACCAAGAGATGGACAAATTGTTTGGCTATATTGCAAATTTAAGGATCAATGGCTTCAATATGCGTTGAGTAGTTATTGGGATGAGAACAGAGAGAATGGTAAGAAATCATTTAAGAAATTTAGTGATATCTTTAAAATAATGTTTGATTGTGATCCCGGACCAAGTCGGGACGAGATCACCCACGTTCTGGTTAATCTAGGATTCATTAACAAACTTGATTGGTTCACTTCAACGCATAACGAATTCCGGCCATACATTTTTTCATCATATCTTGAAGACGTTGCACAAAATATTGACAAATACGTCAACGTCAAAGGTGCGATTTAGTTCATTATGAAAACCGGATTTTAACAAACGAGGGGATATAATGGTAAAAACGGATGTGAAATTATTACAAGATTTTCACCGAATATCTGATAGGGTGCCGAGGGGGAAAGAAATCCCTCAAGTTATACCATCAAGTAAACCCAAAGGTCGTGAATACGAGATAAAAGTGGATTCTCTACGTCAGTTTGGCGTTGGGCAAATAATTAGCGAATCTGAATATAATTCTGTGAAAGACGATTATGATATACGAATGAAAGATTGGGATGGTCATAGCGAACATCTTGCAGCAGGTAAAAAAATCTTCTACATATCCGGACGAAAACGGGAATTAATCAAAAATTTTTTAGTCAAAAGAAAGTACACTGTGAAAGAGCTAGAGCATCTTTATCATATAACTGGAAAAATCGCATGGATGGTTATGTCGGATGAGATTCAAGAAATGAAAAATGTGAAATTTCTCTATATCCATGTGGTTGGTGAATCAGGGTTGATCAAGCAGCAAAAGTACTGAAATTAACCTAATTGTTATTTCATGCATTGAATCGATCTCAAGGCGGAAATTTGGCTCCCGCCCTTGGGCTGAATAATATTCTATGGGACGGGGGGCTTAGGCTTTGCTGAAAGGAACGGAATGTCCTAATGGGTGTCTTGATCTTCCAAGAGATCTCTATTGAAATGGTATTTTTCACTTTCACGGTGCGGTTCGTAATGTTTATCGTGTGGTGCATTAAACGGATGGATCAATAAAAAATCCGGACCGATCTATTGAATAAAAAATTCACGCATTGTATGTATTACGCACACTCAACAAAAAATCCTGATAAATCTGACTGGCAGTATATCAGGCATCATCTGACAAATGTCGCGGACCTATCCCAACAATTCGGGAGTGACTTTAATGCAGGTGAACTGGCGTATACGAGTGGGCTCCTTCACGATCTTGGAAAATATTCCGCGGAATTCCAGAGACGCCTCGAAGGAGTGAAAATTCATGTCGATCACTCAACGGCCGGCTCGATTGAAGCAACACGATTATTCAAAGGTAAACAGAGCCCGGCCGGATTATTGTTTGCCTATATTGTTGCCGGCCATCATGGCGGCCTGTTGAATTACGGGAGCGCAGAAAACGGACTCTGCGAGCGTTTGCAGAAAGAGAAATTACCGGATTATTCTGCTTATCACAACGAGATATCTATTGGCACACAAAACATTGGCCCATTAAAATTACGTCCACTCCCCCACAAAACCGGTTTCTGTGTCTCGTTCTTCACGCGAATGCTCTACTCATGCCTTGTTGATGCGGACTCGCTTGACACAGAAAATTTTTGCAATCCGGAAAAAACGTCTGCACGCAAAAAGGGCGAATCGTTTGAGATCCTGAATGGAAAATTCGAAGTGCACATGCAGAAAATAAACGCCGGCACGAACGACTCCTTCATCAATCGCGAGCGGAAAAATATTTTTGGGCAGTGCATCCAGGCCGGCTCGCTGCCAACGGGCATTTTCAGTCTGACCGTCCCGACCGGTGGAGGGAAGACCCTCTCTTCAATGGCCTTTGCGCTTGAACACTTAAAGAAGAATGACCTCAAACGAATTTTTTATGTCATCCCCTATACCAGCATTATCGAACAGAATGCCGATGTTTTCCGGAACATTTTCGGGTGGCAGAATGTGCTGGAGCATCACAGCAATTTTGATCCGGCAACGGTTGATACCGGGGACATGGATACGGGCAAAGAATCTCTCCGGCTTGCAACCGAGAACTGGGACATGCCTATCGTTGTCACAACCAATGTCCAGTTCTTCGAATCACTTTTCTCCAACAAGAGGTCCCGGTGCCGGAAACTGCACAGCCTTGCAAAGAGCGTGATCATCCTTGACGAGGCGCAGATGCTCCCGACCGGGTACTTGCTTCCCTGTCTTGCGGCATTGTCGGAACTTGTCCGGAACTATGGCGCAACGGTTGTGATTTGTACCGCAACCCAGCCGAGACTGGGCGATCTGCTTGACGAGAAGGTCAGGCCCCGGGAGATCATGCAGTCCCCGGATCAATTGTATGAGATGTTCAAACGGGTACGGGTGACGAATCTTGGCCCGAAAAGCGATGCGGATCTTTCTGCCCGGCTGAAGGAACACAGACAGGTTTTGTGTATCGTCAATACCCGGAATCATGCGAAGAAACTGTTCGATGCAATCAAAGATTCCGGCAAATGTTATCATCTCAGTGCCCGGATGTGCCCGGTCCATCGGAGGAAAAAGATCGCGGAGATCAAGACCCTGCTGAATGAGGGAATGGACTGCCGGGTCGTTTCAACGCAGTTGATCGAGGCCGGTGTAGATATCGATTTCCCGGTTGTGTACCGTACGATGACCGGCATTGATTCGATTGCCCAAGCCGCCGGGAGATGTAACCGCGAGGGGAGACTGCCTGTGGGTGAAGTCTTCATCTTCAAATCAACAGAGCCTCACGGAAAAGCAACCTCGTGGCAGAGTCTCGTTGCGGAAATTGGCGAGATGGCACTTGCAGGATCAAATGACCCGCTCTCGCTTTCAACGGTCTCGGATTACTTCCGGCATTTATATCACTACAAGGAAGACGGCGGACTGGATGAGAAGAAAATCCTGCAACAACTCGAAGAGCGTTCCGGTAAACTTGCATTCCCGTTCGAGGAGATTGCAGATGAATTTCAGATCATTGAGGAGGGAACAAAAGATCTGATAGTTCCCTATGACGAGCACGCCAGGTCGAAGATCGCTGAACTTCGGGCTGCAGAATTTCCGTGGAGGTTCGTGCGGGATCTCCAGGGATATTCTATCAGCATCTATCCCAACGAATTCCGTGAGATGGAACGCATGAACCTGATCGAGACAATCGCTGATCGGTTTTACGTGTTGCGATCCTGTGAGGATTATTCCGATGAAACAGGTTTGAGCCTCCGGCAATATGCCGGTTATGATGGATCATTGATGATCGTTTAGGAGGTGGTGAATATCGGATTTGGAATTAAACTGAAAGTCTGGGGAGACTACGCCTGCTTCACGCGTCCCGAGATGAAGGTTGAGCGGGTCAGCTACGATGTAATGACTCCTTCGGCTGCCCGTGGGATTCTTGAAGCGATTTACTGGAAGCCCGCAATAGTATGGGAGATTGACCGGATTCATGTGATGAAGCCGGTGAAATTTGATAATATCCGCAGGAACGAAGTGCTTGGAAAAATCCCGCTTACGCAGGTGAAAAGTGCCTTTTCCGGGAAGGAAGCTGTTCTCTTCAAGGACCCAAACGATGAACGGGTCCAGCGGGCATCCATGGTTCTACGGGATGTCTGTTACTGCATCGAAGCACATTTCAACAAGACCGACAAGGCCGGCCCAGAGGATAGTGTTGAGAAACATTACAATGTCGCACTCCGTAGAATGCGGAAAGGGCAGTGTTTCCACCATCCGTACTTCGGGTGCCGCGAATTCCCGGTGCAGTTCGAGTTCGTTGATGGCGAGATCCCCGGGTCAGAACTAAAAGGGAAAAAAGATCTCGGGCTCATGCTCTGGGACATTGATTTTGACAACAACATGAACCCGGTATTCTTCCGGGCAGAGATGAACGATGGCGTGATCGATGTGCAGAAATGCCTCAAAGGGGGTGTTCACTCGTGATTGTCCAGTCGCTTGTCCGGTATTATGATATTCTTGCTGCGGACAAATCTGTCAAAATCTCGAAATGGGGGTACAGTCATGCAAAGGTTTCGTTTGCGCTGGTAATTTCAAAAGATGGAGATCTCACAAATATCATTGACTTACGTACTGACGAAAAGAAAAAGCAACCAAAAATTTTCGAAGTACCCTATCAAAAATCAAGAACTGTTGCTGTAACCCCGTATTTTGCCTGCGACAATGCCAAGTATATTTTTGGCATTGATAAAATTAACGACGACAAAGCACAATCCTCTGATGAGATTATTGAAACTCTTGAGGTTACCGGTAAAGAGAAAATTGTGGTATCCAAACGATCAATGGATTGTTTCGAACAGTTCCGCATTCTCCATCATTCACTTCTTAATAATATTGAAGATGAGAGTGTTCAATTATTTTTAAAATTTCTTGATACTTGGAAACCGGCATCTGCCCTTAATTGCTCAAAAATTCGTGAATACAAGGATGAAATTTTTGCCAGCAGACTATTCATCTTTGATCTGGGGGGTAAGTATCTTCATCTGTTTCCTGAAGTCAAAGGAATGTGGGAATCGCAGTTCTCTTCTGATGAAAAAGAAGGTGAGGAGAAAAAAGACAATGAAAAATATATGTCTCAATGCCTTGTCACCGGTGCTATAGCACCAATAGCAAAAACACATCAGAAAATTCGTGGTGTCTTTAATCCCCAAGGCCAAATTACCGAGACATCACTTGTTAGTTTTAATAAAGATGCGTTTTGGTCCTACGGAAAAAAACAAAGTTACAATGCCCCGATCAGCGAAGTGGCGATGTTCAAGTACACGACAGCGCTCAACCATCTGCTCGAACGCGGTAGCAAAAATCGTATCTCGATCGGAGATACCACCACAGTTTTCTGGGCCGAAACCACCAATAAAATCTGCGAAAATCTTACCCTCTTCTTTATCGCTCCTGCTGAAACACCCGATGAACCTAGTGAAACCAAAGAGGGGACAAAAAAACAGGATCTCCAGACACGCCAGCTGGTCAGCGATATCCTCCAGAAAGTTCGGACCGGGCAGCATCTGGAAGAGAAAGAGCTTGGCGTTGACCCGGATACGACGAAATTTTATATCCTCGGACTTTCGCCGAACAATGCACGCCTTGCAGTTCGTTTCTGGTACGAGGATAATTTTGGGAATTTCATCACCCGTGTTGCACGCCACCATCTCGACATGGAAATAGAACGAGACGATGGTGGGCCGCAGGTTATCCCGGTATACTTGCTCCTGAAACAGACCGTTCCCCAAAATTCCCGTGACAATGCTGCTTCACCCCTCATCGGGGGACTTCTGATGCGGTCGATTCTTGAAGGCACCCCGTATCCGGTACCGATGTACAGCGCAATCCTGAACCGGGTGAAAGTGGAACATTCGATAAATTACGCGCGTGCCGGTTTCATCAAGGCCTGCCTGATCCGGCTTACACGAACGAGAGGAAAACATGAAGAGGATATGATTACTGTGAGTCTGAACGAAGAAAGCACAAGTGTACCGTACCGCCTCGGACGGTTGTTTGCGGTACTGGAGAAAGCGCAGAGCGATACGAACAAGGAACTGAAGAGTACGATCACGAGCAAGTACTTCAGTAGTGCCTCGACAACACCGGCAATCGTGTTCCCGGCCCTGCTGAAACTAGCGCAGCACCATATCACAAAATCGGATTGGGGATTTAAGTCGAACCAGAAAATTGAGGAAATCATGTCTGGTATTGATGGATTCCCAGCTTTCCTGACGCTCGAAGAGCAGGGGATGTTCATGCTCGGGTACTATCATCAGCGGAAGGCGAACTACCCGAAGAAGTTGAACAACGAGGAGAAAACAAATTTGGAGAAGGGTGAGTGAGAATCATGAACGGACCGATCAAGAACAGGTATGAATTTGTATTACTATTCGATGTCGAGAATGGGAACCCGAACGGCGACCCGGATATGGGGAATATGCCGAGAGTCGACCCTCAGACCAACCACGGGATCGTGACCGATGTTTGCCTTAAGCGGAAGATCCGGGATTACGTTGAACTCGTAAGAACCGGCAAAGAAGGCTACGATATCTACGTCAAGGATGGTGTTGTTCTCAATGAACAACACACGAAGGCATACGCAGCGCTAGGTAAGAAACCTGATAAAAAAACACCAACGGATGCTGAGTTAACAAAATTTATGTGCCAGCATTTCTTTGATATCCGTGCCTTCGGTGCCGTGATGACAACGGATGTTAACTGCGGGCAGGTCCGTGGGCCGGTCCAGCTTACGTTTGCCCGAAGCCAGGATCCTATCTTCCAGCAGGAAATTACAGTCACTCGTTGTGCAGTGACGAATGAAGCAAAAGCCAAAGAACTTCGAGCAGAAGGGAAGGAATTACAGACCATGGGCAAGAAGCAGATCGTCCCGTACGGTCTCTACCGCGCCGAAGGATATATTTCTGCAAATCTGGCAAAAATTGAGAAAGGGAAAAAAACCGTGGGTACCGGCTTCTCCGAAGACGATCTGGCCCTGCTCTGGGAAAGTCTTGTCAACATGTTCGAGCACGACCATTCCGCATCACGCGGAAAACTCTCCGCAAAGAAACTGATAGTCTTCAAACATGACAGTGAACTTGGATGCTGCCAGTCTCACATCCTGTTCGATAAGGTCAAAGTCGAGCGGCTTTCAGACAAGTTTCCGCCACGGTCGTTCAAGGACTATAAGGTAACGGTAGCAAAAGACGTGCCCAAGGGAGTCGAGATCATCGAAAAGTTATGAGCGATAAACGCTATACCGATGACGAACTGCTTTCGTTATCCGGTATCCAGCATTTTTATTTCTGTAGGCGACAGTGGGCGCTGATCCATGTCGAACAGCAGTGGCAGGACAACCTCCGCACGCAGGAAGGACATTTCGTTCATGAACGGGTCGATGATCCGTTCTTCAACGAGTCGCGGGGTGATGTTGTCATCTCGCGGGCATATCCCCTTGTCTCATACATTCTCGGATTTTCCGGCATTGCCGATGTGATCGAGTACACGCGATCAGATAACGGAATTCCCGTACCCGGCTTTGAAGGCCGATGGACTATGAAGCCCGTGGAATACAAGCGGGGCAAGCCGAAGATCGATGAGCGCGACGAGGTCCAGCTCTGTGCCCAGGTCATATGTCTTGAAGAGATGTTCGGAGTGCGGATCGATGAAGCGGATCTTTACTACAACGAGACACGCAGGCGCCAGAGTATCCCCATCACTGATGATTTACACAGCATTGTAAAATTATTGGCCGATGAGATGCACACGGTCTTCCAGAAGGGTATTACTCCGGAAGCCGAGAGCGGGATGAACTGTTCGTTATGCTCTCTTCTTGAGGTCTGCATGCCGAAACTGACCAAGAAAAAGAGTTCTGTCCGTAACTATATCGGGAAGCACATTCAGGAGGCTTGTTCTTTTGATTCCTGATGTTATCCCATATTTCTGGAAAATGTTTCCTTTCTTTTCCGGGGTTCTAGAATCATGAGAAAACTGCTTAACACCCTTTACGTCACAACACCCGAATCATTTCTTCATCGCGATGGAGAGAATGTTATCATCAAGGTTGGCCATGAGGAGAAATTCCGGATTCCCATCCATAATCTTGAGGGGATCGTTTGCTTTGGGTACATGGGTGCGAGCCCTAACCTGATGCAGTTGTGTTCGGATAACCAGGTCGGCCTCTCATTCCTCACGCCGTTTGGAAAATTTCTTGGGCGGGTAAGTGGCCGGGTCAGAGGAAATGTTCTGTTACGACGTACGCAGTACCGCATCGCAGATAATGCTGAGGCCTCGTTGGATATCGCAAAATGTTTCATCGCGGGTAAAATAGTTAATTGCAGAACCGTTCTTGGACGGAGTATCCGTGATCACGGTGAAGTGATCGGGCGTGACAAGATCCGCTGCGCTGACAATCTCCTTATTGAGAACCTCATGAAGATCGAATGTTGCGAGGACGCTGATACCCTCAGGGGAATTGAAGGGAACTGTGCGAAATTTTATTTCGATGTGTTTGATGAACTGATACTCAAACAGAAGAATGATTTCTTTTTCCATGACAGAAATCGCCGGCCTCCCCGCGACAATATGAATGCTCTTCTCTCGTTCCTCTACACCCTTCTCGCCCATGATGTTGAATCGGCGCTGGAGACAGTCGGACTTGATCCGTATGTCGGGTTTTTTCATACGGACCGGCCCGGGCGGGCGAGTCTGGCACTGGATATGATGGAAGAATTCCGGCCGTTCATTGCTGATCGTCTCGCACTGAATCTGGTGAACTTACAGCAGGTGTGCGGCGATGATTTCCTGAAAAAAGAAGGAGGCGGGATTATCCTGACCGACAAAGGACGCAAGGAAGTGCTTGGTGCATGGCAGAAGAGGAAACTGGATGAAATAACTCATCCTTACCTGAACGAAAAAATTCCGATTGGTCTCCTGCCGTACGTCCAATCATTGCTGATGGCACGGTTCCTGAGGGGGGACATTGACGGGTATCCCCCATTCTTCATGAACTGAGGT
>Ga0074046_10005303_pt1 | contig 10318 bp, 17 predicted proteins | sample BogForMeECP23OM3_FD_94441 | JGI IMG/M metagenome (GOLD analysis project Ga0074046, IMG submission 94441) | Bog forest soil microbial communities from Calvert Island, British Columbia, Canada - Bog Forest MetaG ECP23OM3 | ecosystem: Environmental > Terrestrial > Soil > Wetlands ...
ACCAAGCAGGTTGAGCCAGAAGTTTGTATTGGAACTATTATATCGCTGCCAAAGAAGCTGTGAAATGAAGTAGATGTTTCCGAACAGCGCGGCGGCAAATATTACTGGAATGTTGGATACGTAAAATAGCTTAAGCGGGAATTTTCCACGAAAGCCTCGATACCGCGCATAAGATACTGGAATTTCTACCCTCATTCCGTTGAAGTAAATTATTATGATGAATACTCCTATGGTCGTGAGAAATGCAACCATGTCCGGTAGCCCTTGTTGTCGCAACAAAACTGAGCTCAAGTTTTGTTTGGCCATGATACCTTGAGCGAAAGCTATCAGCGCTCCGAGATAATGTCCATCCGCCATCGGACCCATTGGTGCGACCGAATCCCACCAAATTGAGGATGCAACGCCTGCAGCAATGAATAGGCTGATTCCACTTCCTAACCCCCAACCTTTTTGGAGCAATTCATCGAGAAGCAACACTATGATTCCTGCTCCGACTAACTGGAGCATTATGATGACTTCTGTGGTGAACTGCAGGGTGCCGTAGGTTCCGCCGATAATGTATGCTGCCGCCTCAAATACGGTCATCACGACTGAAAGAATTTTACTTGCGCTGGTGAAAAGAGAGCGATCTTCTGGGTTATTCATGTCGAGATTGATCATCTTTGAGCCCGCGAGGACTTGAAGAATTAGACCCGCGGTTACGATTGGTCCGATGCCCAACTCCATTAATGTGCCACGGTTAGAAGCGAAGATTACTCGAAGCGCTCCAAGCGGATCGCTGATACCTGTCTGTGCGACGCCGTACAGCGGAACCTGCGACATGACGAAGTAAATTATTAGTGCCATCGCGGTCCAGAAAATCTTCTCATTAAATGCAACTTTCCTCTCAGGCGATTTTATGTCCGGGAAGAACCGTGCGATAGGCTTGAAGAGTTCGATGAATCTAACCATGCAATGTCACGTGGCCTGGCTAAGAATCGCCTCTCCACCAGCATCTTTGATTTTCTTTTGGGCGCTCTCGGAACAACTCGCCACTTTAACTCGAATTGGACGCGCTACAGTACCATTCCCGAGCAGCTTGGTGAACCCTAACGTCTCCAGGTCCACTACGGGGATTTGATTCTCATATTGTACTTTCTTCTCTTCGATTAGGTGCTCTATAATGGCTGAGAGCTGGATTAGGTTTAACGACCGGTAAGGTTTACGTTTTTGTGCTACCGAGACGAAGCCTTTCATCCCTACATATTTCATGTGGACGAATTCTTTGTGTCTGATGAGGTAAGATTTCTTGTGTCTATATCTCCCTGCACGTCCGAAGCCTCCTCGTCTTCCGCTTTCCCTGTGCTGACCTGATTTTCCCCATCCGCAAGTTCTTGAACCTCTAAAGCGTCTGCCTTTTCGGCGTCTTGTTGCCATTTGTGTTATTCCTTCAACACCGATTGCTTTCCGAGGTGGGGTGGATCAGGGATGCCGAAATATAAGTTTCCGGGAAGTTGTGATTGGCACTCACGGACTCAATCAACGCTTTCTAGTCTAGATCCACGTTTTTCGTTTTGGAGAACTTGGAATTGCCAACTAAATCAAAGAGTTATGCGACCCAATCTTTGGGGGTAACGATCCCGTATGTGCTTCGTAGAGCCTCATATACTGCATAAGCCATTGAACCTAGCGTACTGGTCGATCCGAAACTTCGAGTCCAACAATCCTTAACGCCCGCTAGAGTGAGAATGGTCTTCGGTGTTTCGCCGCCCACAAGCCCTAAGCCTCGTGGCCCTGGAATGATTTCTAGAGCAACGCTGCCGCATTTTCCTCTGACTCGGAATGGGATCGAGTGAGGCTGGCCGCATCCACATTCCCAGCTTCCACATCCTCGGCGGAGTGGAACGACATCAAGTTTGGCTTGTAAGGTCGCTTTGTCGATAGCGCTTCGGACTTGTCTTGCCTTTCCGCCCCCAACTCCAAGGAACCCCGTCCCGTTCCCTACAGCCACTATAGCCTTGAATCTTGATTTTTCACCAGCATCTGTTTGTTTTTGTACGAATCCTATTCCCAAAACCTCTTGTTTCAGTCCAGGTAGGAGGATGTCAATTATTTCTGGTTCCTTTATTTTCAGTCCTTGAGTGAATATGTCTTCGAGGGATAGGATCTGTCCGCCCTGTACCATCCGTCCGACCTTAGTCTTCGGCACCCAGCCAGATTCTGATCGCTGTGTTTGAGCGGTTTGCATCTATCGACGCCTCGCTAGCTTGTGAGTTTCAATGTACTCGTTCAAATGTGCTGCACTTCTGAAGCTACCACCTTTGGCCATAAGAGAGAGCTTACGATAAGCTGCGATTGTAATTAGACGTTTGTCGCGCAGTATTCTAAGCCTATTACGAATTGACCTGATGCGCACTACCCATGCGGCTTTCCCAGGTCGATTCGCACCCTTCCTACTCCCTTCGCCTTTGTGCCTCCCGGCAAGCAATTCCTGTCGATGTCTTCTCTTTCGGCCGGCACTGATGCCGACCTTGGGAAGCTTGACTATGCTTCCTTCATGGATTAGTTTGCGAATTTCTTCACGGGTGATTGCGGAAGAGACACGATCGGTGTCCTCAGGATCTATCCAGACTTTACTGGCTCCAACCTTGAGAATTCTTGCCGCTAAGCGCCTCTGACCAACTACGCTCATGGCTTCTTCTCCTGTGTATCTTCGTCGGTTTCCTTTTCGGCTTCGGCAGCATCCACCTTGACCTCCTCTTCCTCAGCTTTAGCTTCTTCAGCTTCTCGTTTCACTCCGGGGTTGAGGATTCTGAGAGTCTTCTTCTTCGCTTCTTCAATTATCTTATTGCGCTTATTTTCGCCAACGGTATGCCCAATTCTGACAACAGTGGTCGACGGGTTAATGCCCTCAAGATCTTCTGGTCGCCATATCAGGATCTCTCTTAACCCGGACGGATGGAGATTCCGAGTAGATTTGGCTCTAGAATACCCAATTTTAACTACCGGAGGCCAACCTTCCTTACTTCGTCTTACACGACTCGTCTTTCCACTGGGGCTTCGCCATGATTCCTTGACACGTTTATACCGCCAGCTTTCTTCTCGAACAAAAGTTGGTCTTCGATATGTCTTCGGCAAGTCATGAGCCCTCCTTCTTTTCGAATATGTAGATGCCGTCCAGGAAGACCCGCTGATCCTTATCTCTTATCCTGGTACCCTGCTGTATGTTTGAAGCGGTTTGGCTAACGTCCCGCAGATTCGTGCCTTGGACGTGAATCTCATCACCTGCGACCTTCACTTTTGCGGAACCAACTATTTTGATTACGCGCGGCGTTTTTTCGCCTGTAAAATTTTCAATTGTAAGCTTTCGTTCCTTTTCCTGAACTTTCACTGTAACGGGGAAGTGCGCGTAAACGATTTTCAATTTGTAGGTGTAACCCGACGTGACGCCACGTATCATATTCTGAACGTGAGCTAGTGCGGTTCCCACAAGGGCTACCTCGCGCTTTCGTGCCCACTGACTGTAGACTCGCAAGGAACCGTTTTCGAGGATGAAATTTACTGGCAGGTGAGCGAAGTTTTCTTCCAGAGTTCCTTTTGGTCCGGTGACCTTAATGTTTCTTACATCTACAGTCAACTGAACTCCTTCCGGGATTTGGAGGCTTCTTTGAGCGAGCTCTACGAGGACCATGGTTCATCTACATTCTACATGTATTTCTTGAATCCGAGACTTGGCGCGAGTTCTCGGAAACACTGTCGACAGACGTTCAAATCATACTTGCGAATTACTGGTCCGTATTGGCCGCATCTACGGCATGGTCTGCTTCCCTTTCCATACTTCCGAACTTTTTTCGGCTTAATCTTTGCCACCCAGTTACGCCTCTTTTATTTGCACTCCGAATTTCTCAACAACAAACTTGATTGCTTCCTCTTTTGTTATCTGGTGGGATTTCCCGATTGGAGACGAACGTATTCTTCGTCGCTTGATGCCATATCCGGGGCGTTCCAGGGTGCCCACGACGTCCATTCCGACTATTCCGAGGGCAGGATCATATTTCGTTCCAGGAATTTCGATGTGCTCCTTGATTCCGAACGCGAAATTTCCACGATTGTCGAAGCTTGAAGCTCTTAACGTGTTTCCAACTGCTTCGAGGCCGCGCTTCAAGAATGCCTGCGCATCTTCGCCTCGGAGAGTTGTGAGACACGCTATGGGCTCGCCTTCACGTATTCCGAAGTCTTTGATCGTTTGCTTCGCCTGTTTCGTGCAGGGTTTACGGCCGGTTATTTCGCCAAGTACCTTTCTCGCCTTCTCTAGCATTTCTCCTGAGCTTCCGACACCGATGTGAACGGTTACCTTGGCAAGAACAATAGTCCGCATAGGATTCTCGGTTGGCGTCTGGGTGACGGTCTCCATTGATCTAACTTGCCTCCAGTTTAATTGTCGCTTTGTCTGTTCCGATTGCGAACGTGTAACCCATAATTGTGTCGATTCGTTTTCCTTCGCTGTCTTCAATCGTGACCATTGCAGGTCGAGTGGCAGTGCCGTTCTGTATTTCTATGATCTTTCCGCTTTTTCCTTGGTTTTTGCCTGCCACGACGAGAGCAATATTTCCTTTGGCGAACGGAATATGGTTTAGGATACGTTGATTCGGCAAACTAATTCTAAGAGTATCATTTGTAGCATAGGAAACCTTTTCTTCTTTTGGCAGAAGAATTGTCCTTCCATCATGAAGTCCGAGTTGAGCAACGCCATCGGGAGCTACTATTTTGTCCATGATCTTACAGAGTTTAAATTTTGCCTCGTCCTTCGGAATGCGAATGATTGACAGCCCGCGCCGTTCGATCGGAATAACTCTGTATGAAAGATTAGCGTCAGGGAACTCAACAACGTCCATGAGTCCCACAGCATAATTCACATCAATTCTTGCCCTGCCGTCGATTTTCACTCTACCCGCAGAGAGAATTCGGGTGACTTCACGGCGAGTCCTGGCTGAGTGTAGTTCCTCTCGAATAATGAGTCCTAGTGGCAGGCATGAGGTGGATCCATGCGCGCCAGGATGCGGCTTCGGTGCCCAAGTGAATTCTTTACGGTGTATCGGCCAAAAAGCCGGGGTTGCGAGTCGTTTTAGATGTTTAACCCCACTTTTGTGTCCCATTTATTCTTCCGCCTTTCCTGTTTTGGTTCCAGCAGAAAGCTTGACAGATTCTGCTCGCCATTTGTCATCGAGACTAAGCTTGGTGATCATGACTTTTGAACTGTGAACGGACACGGGGGTTGAGGTGCCGGCCACTTTTTCTCTTGAAACTCCCTCAACAAACAGGCGTTGTCTTCTGGTATCCACTGTTGCAACTTTTCCTTCGATGCCTGCGAAATCTCCACGCACGATTTTCACGGTGTCTCCTCTACGAACAGGATAAGAGCGTCTTCGTTGCGCGGTTCGCAGTTCGTCCGATAGGGGAGCGGATAAGAGTTTACGAACGCGATGTGCGGAGGCTTGGTACAAATATTTTCTTTGCTTGGAAGGTTTTTTCGTGAGCGTTCGCATTCAGTTCCACTTCAAATAATGATGCTAGCTAGGTTTGCCACTCTCGGCCATCGTTCAGCGGCCTCTTTCGCGACGGGTCCACGAATTTCGGTTCCCTTCATTTCCCCTTCTGGAGTCATGATGACCCCCGCGTTATCGTGAAAGAATAATCTTGTTCCATCAGGCCGTTTGATTGTCTTCCGTTGGCGGACAACAACTGCTGGAAACATTTGTCTCCTAAGATCTGGTGAGCCTTTTGAAACAGAGATCATAATCATGTCCCCGACGCATGCAGATGGTACGCGTCTTAGCCGGGTATGTGTTCCTAGGACTTGGATGATTTTAAGCTCCTTAGCACCCGTGTTATCGGCACAAGTAATCCTGCTCCCGTTAGGAAGTCCTCTGGAAATACGAGGGCGGTATTCTACCATACCCTTCGCGCTTACTGCTCGAGTCTTTGGGGCGGGCATGTGAACTCACGTAAGAAGCTGCAGATTGTGGCTGCAACAGATTAAGATTATGTTAGCTTCAGGCCGCTGTTTCGGCGATTAATTTCTCGACAACAACAAAAGCTACTTCCTTGCTAAGTGGTCGACATTCAGCGATTCTTACCCTGTCTCCTTCGCTCAATTCCAGACACGGCGGGCTGTGAGCCATAATTCTACTTCGTCTTTTTTCATATCGAGTGTATTTTTTCACGTATTCGAGGTAGTCTCTTTCAACTGTAACAGTCTTTGTCATTTTGGCACTAACGACTTTGCCGTCGAGGAATTTCCTTCTGACAGATAAGTGTCCGTGAAACGGACAGTTTCGGTCGTCGCACGGTTTCTTCGGAGATTTAACGTCTAAGCCTATGTCTGACATTACCAGCGTCGCACCTTCGATTTCAATCGAGTTTCTGGACGTCCCAATAGTCGGTATCCGTCTACCTGCACCAATGTTCCGTCTTTCAGCGTGAACTTGAATGTGGCTGCGTCTTTTGGCACCATGATTCTTCTATCACCGTCAGATAATGTCAACGTGTTTTTAGATTCATCGATCACGGTTCCTTTGAGTCCGCACATTCCGTTGTTGGTGGAACCCGAAACCTTCGCAGTGAGCCCTATGAGTTCGTGACGAATAAGCGTGCTAGCATTCATGGTTAAGATTCCTTCACAGGTGTCTGATGCATAGTCGTCATAATCCGTGCTATCGTACGCTTGAGCTCTCGTATTCTTCCTACGTTTTCAACGTTTCCCCCTGACTTCACAGTAGTTCTCAGCTTCACTAGCTCCGTTCTCAATTCAGTTAGTTTCTTCTCGCGTTCTTCTGGGAGAAGTTGTTTCAGTTCACGCTTTCTTAGTATCGGCAATCTGTGCTACCTCCGGGATCTCCGCGGCGGGTTCAACTGACACAATCTCTTCAATGACGGGTTTCGGAACTGTTGTGATCTGTTCAATTTCCTTTATGGTCGGTCTGTCAGGCAACGTGACATTTGGCGGCATCAGTTTCACACTGATACCAAATAATCCCTGTTTGAGTTGAGTGTCGACTACTGCTGTCCGAAGAATTCTACTTATCGCTTCGCCCACCGCAGGCAGATATCCAGCGCGATATTTTTCATAGCGCGCCCTATCGGTCGTTAACTTTCCTCGGATACATATCTCGACACCTAATGCTCCAGCTTCGATTGTCCTCTGAAGTGCCCAATACGCAGCTCGTCTGAAATGGATACCTCGCTGAAGCGCCATAGCAATTTGAGAGGCTACAACCTTGGGATCAAGCTCAGGTATCTCAACTGTTGCCACTGAGATCTGAGGGTTTTCGACACTGAATTTTTCTTCGAGGATTTTTGTTAAGTCTCGAATGCTTTGACCTCGACGGCCTATTACCAGCCCGGGCTTAGCTGCGTATATCACTACCCGGGTACCTAGCGGAGTCTTAGCCATCTCGACTTTACTGTAGCCAGCCCTCTTGAGCTCTTGCGCCAAGTACTCATCGATCTCGGCTCTTCGCGCGTTTTCCTTTACAAAGTAGGTGTGCATGGGCAATTATTCGGCTACCTCATATCCCATGAGTTCAATGTGGACTAGAGTATTATGGTATGCTGTTGCTCTTCCCATAGCGCGTGAAATAATTCGTTGCGATTTCATTCCTCGCTGCGAGGCTGCGTGAACGATCCGTAATCGGTCAACGTCAAGGCCTTTGTATTCGGCGTTGGATTCTAGCTCTTCAAGTAAGAAAAGGAAGGTTTTCGCCGCTTTTACAGGATAGCGCCCCGCGTACCACCCTTCATCGAGGCTACGGTGTGGAACCTCTTTCTTGTATCGTCTATATGCTATAGCGCGTTTCTTCTGCTGAACCGCTTCAAGTAACTGTTTGGCTTGTTCCAACCTCATCCCTCGTAGCTTTCTGCATATCTCTGTGGCTGCTTTTGGGGAGATCTTCAATTCTCTTCCCGAACACCTTACGGCTCGATCAGGATCGAACGCTTTGACCGAGTATCCCCAATTTGGCATCTATTGCACCGTTCGGCCGTGCATGTGCGCAGTAGCACTAAAAAACGTTGTTTGAGCGGCAGCGTTTCCGGGACTTGGACAGAATGTGGCGAAAACATATGATTTGAGGCTGTTCGGCAACCTAGTTTTGACGAATCCTAAGCTTAGGCCGTAAACTGTTACAGGAAACACCTTTTCCTCGTCGTTGTAATCGTCGGACTTACCATGCTTCACGTACGCCGATTGACAATAGACGTGGTCTTCTACAGTGTCACTTGATTCTGTCAGTAATTAATATCCAGAACAAAGTGTTCTTTTTCCTGATTACGAACACCCTTTGGTTCGTTTACTTTAGCGGCACATACATGGAGCTTCTTGAGGCTCCGATTCCAGGCGTTCCGTGTTGCACTTTCTTGTTGGTCAAGACGAATTCTCCCAGGTAATGGCCTATCATTTCCGGTTTAATTTCAATTGAAGTAAACTCTTTTCCGCTGTGGATTAGGAGCGTTAGTCCAACCATTTCTGGAATAATTACCATGTCACGACAATGGGTCTTGATCGGCTTTGTACTCTTAGTTTTGCTTCTGCTGTAGGTTCTCATGAGTTCCATGAGTATCCTCTGATCGGCGGTGAGTCCTCGGGTAAGTGATCTGCGCTGTCTGGAAGGCAATATTCTGATAAATTCGTCCATAGACATCTGCTGGAGCTCATCAATTGAATGACCCCGATATGAGAACTGTCGTGGCATTGCTTAGCACTTGTTGATTTGCTTGATACTTTTCGCTAATTAACGTTTGCCAAGTATCTACAGCAGTCCTAGTTTAACGGCGAGGTCAGCGGCTTTGAAGTCAGGTGTCAACTTGACGAAAGCTTTCTTTTCGCCCTCCGAGGTTATGAGCGTTGTTACTCTCTGCACTCTTACTTCGTATAGCTCTTCGATCGCTCTCTTAACGTCCCGTTTGTCCGCGTGAAGACTCACTATGAACGTTATCTTGTTCTCGGCTTCGAGTAGTGTGACAGCGTCTTCAGATAGTAGAGGATATTTCACAATTTCGATGGAAGCCAATTTCCCTACCATTATGCAGGACCTCCGAATCTTCCTTGAACCGATACTATTGCTGATTTAGACCACACGGTGAGACGACCCGGGTGAGTTCCCGGCGCGAGATCAGTTACGTTGAGGCTTGACACTTCTACGACTTTCACTCCTGGAAAATTGCGAAAGGCTCTCTCCGCACCGCTTTTCTTCCCCACTACAAACAGCACGCTCACAGAAGATTTCGACGGTCGTCCGCGAGTACTACCCTTTCCTGCTCTTGATCCTCGATGTGACGCTCGAAGGACATCTTCCCAGACATCGATACTTTTCAATACTTTACCTGCCTCGGAGCTTTTCACTATTCGTTCGATATCATCAGACACGACGATCGGTACTTCACGATCTTCCTTTATCCTATGCCCCCTAGCTTTGACTAAATCGATTGAACAGGTAGCTGCAAGCGCAGACAGCGTCGCAAGTTTCAACTCTTTCTTGTTGATTCTCTTAACGAGAATTCTAGCTGGAGTTGGCGGAAAAGTCAACCGTCCCTTGACTGTACTGGGCGCGAAGGCTGCCAAATTTGCTCTCGGATACCTATCACCCTTCACGCGTGGAACTCGAGCCATTGCTCGACCTACTCCTAGCGATTGCGCGGTGGTGCGTTTTCCTGCCATGGGATCCCGACCTTGGGGCTGAAACGTAGCGCTTTGAAGTGCAACAACTGCACGTCGGATAAGATCAAATCGAATCGGGCCTTCGAAACATTCTGGAAGTTCAACTTTACCGACGGACTTCCCTTCGAGGTCGTAGACGCTCACATTTTTCGTCAAATTCTATCACTTACCTAATCGTGCTAAGTTGAGAACTCCTAAAGTTATCATTACGGCTTCTTCAGTTCGCACTGTTGAGACATTTTGTGCAGGAATTGTGTTGACGAAATAATCAAACAATTCGTTCGGTGTCTTCCCTTCCGAAGCGAGTATGTTTTGGATACCCTGTTTTGGCGAACCGAACACTATCAAGACCGATCCACCCTTCCTAATTGATTCAATAATATTAGACCAGCATTCCATTATACTTGAGCCAAAATGTGACGTGCCGATTTTCAGTTCGTACCTCTCTTGAAGCAATGTTCCTAGCTTTGATTTTCGCGCATTAACCTGATAGCCCCAATATATGTCTATTTGGGATCTGTCAACGATGTCACATTGAAGACCGGCTCCGAGTTTAGACAACCTAACGGTCAGCCGGCTACCATTCGGTAGCTCTCCTTTGCATAGAGCGGGCCTACCGAGACC
>Ga0074046_10005304_pt1 | contig 10318 bp, 10 predicted proteins | sample BogForMeECP23OM3_FD_94441 | JGI IMG/M metagenome (GOLD analysis project Ga0074046, IMG submission 94441) | Bog forest soil microbial communities from Calvert Island, British Columbia, Canada - Bog Forest MetaG ECP23OM3 | ecosystem: Environmental > Terrestrial > Soil > Wetlands ...
ACCGACAATTCCTATGTCGGCGCCGAGAAGGTGCTCATCACCCCGCAGGTGACCGGGCCTGTCGGCGCGGTGCACGTGATCGAAGGGCAGAAGGTGAAGACCGGCGACCCGCTGTTCGACATCGACCCGGAGCCTTACCGGATCGCGCTCGCCCTCGCCAAAGGCCGGCTCGACGCGGCCAAGGTCGCCTTCGCCAACCTCCGCTCCTCGTATGTGAGCAACGAGGACCAGATTAAGATGGGCCAGGACGCGGTCAAGGTCCGCCAGGCCGACTTCGACCGCAAGAACGAGCTCGCGACTCGCGGCGCCGGCACGAACGTCGACCGCGACACCTCGATGGCGGCTTTGATCCAGGCCAGACAGATCCTCGAATTCGTGCGCAACCAGCAGGCCACCACCATGGTCAAGCTCGGCGGCAGCCTCGACGCGTCGATCGACAATTTCCCCGAGTACATCCAGGCGAAGGCGGGCCTCGAGGAGGCGGAGCGCAACCTGCGCAACACCAAGGTCCTTGCGCCGATCGACGGTGTGGCGACGCAGGTCGCGCAGATCGAACTCGGCCGCGTCGCGCCCGCTGGGCAACCGGTGTTCGCGGTCGTGGCCGACAAGGGCCTCTGGGTCGACGCAAATCCGAAGGAATCGGACATGACCTATGTCCGCGCGGGACAACCGGCGACGGTGACAATCGATGCGTTCCCGGATCGGGTCTGGAAGGGGACGATCTGCTCGATCGCACCGGGCACGGGCGCGCAGTTCTCGATCCTGCCGCCGCAGAATGCGAGCGGCAACTGGGTCAAAGTCGTGCAGCGGGTGCCTCTGCGCTTCTGCTTCGGCCCCGATGAGGACATGAGCAATCTGCGCGCCGGCATGAGCGCCGATCTGTCGATCGACACCGGGCGCGTGCGCACGATCAAGGGTGTTCTCTCCGACCTCGCCGACTGGGCGAACGACATTGTGCATCGCCTCGGCGCCGCCAAGTCCGCGCTTACGCAATGAACCAGCCGCTGTACGAGACCATCGCGCCGACGGTGCGATGGATGCTGACCGTCTGCATCATGATGGCGACGATCATGCAGGCGCTCGATACGACCATCGCCAACGTCGCCTTGCCCTACATGCAGGGCTCGCTGTCGACCACGCAGGACCAGGTCAACTGGGTGCTGACCTCCTACATCGTCGCAGCCGCGATCATGACCTCGCCGCTCGGCTGGATGGCGACGCGGTTCGGGCGTAAGAAGCTGTTCATCGTCTGCACCGCCGGCTTCACGGTCGCCTCTATGCTGTGCGGGGTCGCGCTGTCGATCGAGCAGATGGTCGCCTACCGCCTGCTGCAGGGCGTGTTCGGCGCGGCGCTGGTCCCCTTGAGCCAGGCCGTGATGCTCGACATCTTTCCTCCGGCGCGGCGCGGTTCGGCGATGGCGATCTGGGGCATGGGCGTCATGCTGGGGCCGATCATGGGGCCGACGCTCGGCGGCTGGCTGACCGATTCCTATTCATGGCGCTGGGTGTTCTTCGTCAATCTGCCGTTCGGAATTCTGACGACCGCCGGGCTATCGATCTTCATGGCGGAGACGCCGACCCGCCGCGACGTGCCCTTCTCCTGGTTCGGTTTCTTGAGCCTGTCGCTCGGCATCGGCGCGCTGCAGATGATGCTCGACCGCGGGCAGGAGCTCGGCTGGTTCGACTCGAACGAGATCATCATCGAGGCGATCCTCGCGATCGTCGGCTTCTATTTCTTTCTCACGGACTGCTTCACGTCGAAGCGGCCGTTCATCTCGGTGCGGATCTTCCGCGACTGGAACTTCGACATCGCGCTGATATTCATGTTCCTGATCGGCATCATCCTGCTCGCCACCATGGCGCTGGTGACGCCCTTCATCCAGAACATGCTGGGCTATCCGGTGCTGTCGAGCGGCTTTCTGCTCGGGGCGCGCGGCATCGGCACCTTCGTCGCAATGTTCCTCGTCGGGCGGGTCAGCGGCAAGGTCGACCCGCGTATCCTCATCTTCATCGGCCTCGTGCTTGCGACCTGGTCGCTCTGGCAGATGGTCGGCTGGTCGCTCGACGTGTCGGGGCCGACGATCGCGATCAACTCGGTCATGCAGGGCTTCGGCCTCGGCTTCGTGTTCGTGCCGCTCAACACCATCGCCTTCGCCAGCCTGCCGGGCGAGTTGCGGACCGAGGGCGCAGCGTTGTGGACGCTGATCCGCAACATCGGCTCGTCGGTCGGCATCTCGATCGTCATCGCTGAGCTGACCAGCATGATCGGCGAATATCACAGCCAGCTCGTCGAGCACGTCACGCCCTTCAGCGACGCGCTGCACATGCCGAACGCCGGCATGCTGTCGGGGATGGGCCTGCCGAACCTCGAGGCGCTCGAGGCAATGGTCACCCAGCAGGCCGCGGCGATGGCCTATTCGAACGACTTCCTGCTGATGACGCTCGTCTCGCTCTGCGCCTTCCCGCTGCTCGCGCTGATCCGTTCGCCCAAGGTCGCGCCCGCTCCGCCCCGGGAAGCGGCGGCGCATGCGGTGATGGATTGAACTTCGGCAGCAGGCGCGCCGACGGAGGGTGCGCGTCCCGCGCAACCTTGGGCGGCGAGACGCCGCCCCTCCAATCCTGCCCCTACTGCGAGCCTCCCCATCGCCGTCCGTTCGCCAGGACGAGGATCGCGAGCGCGGCGGGCAGGAGCATTGCGAACGACACGCGCAGGCTCGAAACGGACGCGACGGCGCCGAAGATCGGCGGACCGATCAGATTGGACGCATAAGCCAGAGTGGCGGCTGTGGCGATTCCAAGCGAGGGCGAGGTCGCCGCGGCCGCGCTCGCGCTGAAGACGGCCGGCACCATGTTGGCGAGGCCGAGTCCGACGATGCAGAACCCGGCGATGACGGCCGGCGGCGAAGCAAGCCCGACGGCGAGACCGATTCCCGCAAACACGGCGAGCGCGCCGAGCGCGATGACCCTCGTCCGCCCGAGACGATGCACGACGCCGTCGCCGAGCGCGCGGCCAAGAAACATCATCAGCGCATAGCCCGAGAATCCGCCCGCCGCGGCGGCATGGGTCATGCCGACGTCGGCGCTGAGGTAGAGCGAGCTCCAGTCATTGACGGCCGCCTCCGCAAAGACCGACAGAAAGGCGATCGCGCCCAGCGCAACGAGCCTTCGTTCAGGCAGCGCAAAGACCATTCCGCCGGGGTGCGTGTCTCCGTCCCCGATCTGCAAGCTCGCCGCGAGCGCAATCGCCAACGTGGCCAGGGCCTCGGCGCCGAGCTGTACGGAGGCGCTCGCCCCGCGGCTGATGAGAAGACCACCGAGGGCCGCGCCCACCAGGCCGCCGCCGCTCCAGGCCGCATGGAACGAGGACATGATCGGCCGTCCCCAGCGACGTTCGACGACGCTCGCGTGAGCGTTCATCGGCACGTCGACGAGAATGTTGAACACGCCGAACAGGAAGGCGCAGATCGCCAATGGCGCGATGCCCGTCGAAAGCAAATGCGTGAGCGGCAAGGCGGCGAGAAGCGCCGCGAGGATCGGCCCTGTAGCGCGCAGGATCGGCCCCGTGCCTCCCATTCGAGGCGGCAGGAGTCCGGCGACAGGCATGGCGGCGATTGCGCCGGCGCCGGCGGCGAACAGGACGAGCGAGAGCATCGCGTCGTTGAGGCCGAACAGCGCCTTGACGAGGGGGATCGCGACGGCCCAGGCGCCGATGGCGAATCCAAGGGCGAAGAAGATCGCCGTGACTCCGATGCGCGCCCGCACGAGGCCTGGCGCGTCCTTCTCGGCCGTCGTTGGAGCGCTCGTCATCCCAGCCGGCCCGCGCTTCAAAGGCTTCGGTCGAATTTCGGGACCTTCGTGTTTCTTCGTGCTCTTTGTGGTGAGCCTTTCTTACCACAAAGAGCAGGAAGGGACACGAAGGTGACCAAGTGCAGGTCGCGACGATGGCCGAGGTTTCTTCTGGCCATGGAATGGGCGCCAATGAGGACTCCGGCGCTAAACGTATGGTACACGAGGTCTGGAATGTGAAAGGTGACCGCATGACCATCGCCGAGCTAATTTATGAACAGACGAAGCAGCTCCCCGAACACCTCGCCCGGGAGGTGCTGGATTTCGTCGGCTACCTGGTGGAACGGCAAGAGCGCGAGCGCGACCGTGACCTGATCAACGCTCAAGAAGCGGTGTTGAAGGCCATCTGGGACAATCCCGAGGATCAGGCGTGGGACCGTGTTTGAACGTGGCGACCTGGTTCTGATCCCTTTTCCCTTCTCGGACCTGTCAGCGGCCTAGAAGCGGCCAGTGTTGGTGCTGACCCGCCCCGACGGCTACGGCGATTTCATCGCCTTGCCGGTCACCTCCCGTCCCCAAACTGACCACGGCATTGCGCTCGATCCGACCGATCTCGTGCAAGGCAGTCTTCCGCTCGCCAGCTGGATTCGCACCGATCGGGTGGTGACCCTCAACGCCAGCCTCATTGTCAAAGCCTTCGGACGTATTTCGGAGACTGTCATAATGGCGACGCCTCTGCGCCCTCGTTGAGCGCGGTAACGCGGCTTAACGGGATAACCTGCGAGGGAATCCGCGCAGCATACTCATGGTTGCGCAAGTCGGATTAGCTCACGGCGGCGCTTGTCGTCTGCCTGTCGGCGAGCCTCCGGGCGGCATCCGGATCATGCGCCGGCAAATAGACCGTCGGCCGCGAATCTGCGAAGGCGCGAATGGCGGCGAGCGTCGCCAGCTCGGCGCTTTCATCGGCGCCGACTCCGTCGATCCGGCCGGAAAGCATGGCCGCTTCCGTGTAGGAGGCGTCGCCGGCGATGAAGAAAGCCGAGTCGCCATCCTCGACGACGACCGAGAGATGGTCGCGCGTATGGCCGGGCGTCGCGACCGCGACGACCGCGCCGTCGCCGGTCAACCGGCGGGACCGGGCGAAAGGACCATAGGCGGCGTTGTCGAGGACCAGCGGCTTCGGATCGAAGTCTTTCGGCCAACGCTCCGGCAGGTAGCCGCGCAGCCGTCCCGCGAGCCCCGAGGCGATCTCGAGCTCGCCTGGACTGACCAGGATCTCGCTCGTCGGAAAGGCGGCAAGGCCCCCGTCGTGATCGATATGCATATGGGTGAGGACGACGCGCTTCACGTCGGCCGCTCCGACGCCGAGCGCGCGAAGCTTCGGCCCGGCTTCCTCATCCGGTTCGACGTCGAACCGCACCGCGAGCCGGAAATAGGGATGCCAGCGCGGGAGGCGTTTGAGGCCGGCGGAGGCGCCCGCATCGACAAGGATCACGCCGGCGCGATGCTCGATCGCATAAGCGTAGATCGGCAGCCAGTCCGACCATTCCGCGTCGATCAGCGGGGCGAGCCGACGCGAAAGGCCGTGACCCTCGCCGACGATCTGGCTCGCCTTGATCCGCACCCGGCCCGTCTCGATCGCATAAATGCGCATGGGAAATCTCCTCGTATGCGCGATGACGACGCTAACGGCCGATTCGGCCGAGATGGGTATCGCCGAACCGGGTCGGATATTTGAGACCGTAGCCGAGCATCCGGTCGAAGCCGATATGCGCGATCCAGATCAGCGCGACCGTCAGGATCGCCGGCAGCCCGGCAAGGAAACCGAGGAGCGCGAGCGGCAGCGCCAGCGCGTAAGTGTGCGCGACGTTGTAGGCGGCCGCGCCGATCCGGGGGTTCATGAGGTAGCCGAGCATGGCGAGGTCAGGCGCGAGAAAGAGAGCCGCAAACAGCGACCAGGAGAAACCGGCATGGGCGTAGAGGGTCGCCGACGTCGCGAACGCCGCGGCTCCTTCGAGCCGCAGGATCGCGCGCGGCCATCCCGACGCCACGCCCGAGCCTGTCGAGGAACCGGCGTCGAGACTGAGAACCGCAGCCATTGAACTCTCCTTTTTCGACGGGGTCGCCGCCACGCCCGTCCATCGTAGGCAAACATAGGACGCTGACCCCTCTCACGGAATTGCATATCGTTCTTGACCAGCTATACATTTTCGTATGGGACGCCGAGAGCCCTCCTGGGACGAATTGCGCACCTTCTTCGAAGTCGTGCGCGACGGCAGCCTGTCCGGCGCGGCCCGAAGACTCGGACTCACGCAGCCGACCGTAGGCCGGCACATCGACGCGCTGGAAGAGGCGCTCGGCCTCACGCTGTTCATGCGCTCGCCGCGTGGCCTGACTGCGACGCCGGCCGCGCTCGCGCTCGCGCCTCACGGCGAGGCGATGGCGGCGGCGGCCGCGGCGCTCGCCCGCTCTGCCTCGTCGGAAGCGGCGCTCGATCGCGGCGTCGTCCGCGTGACGGCGAGCGAGATCGTCGGCTGCGAGGTGTTGCCTCCGATCTTCGCCGGCTTTCACGCCCGACATCCGGGCGTCGTCGTCGAGCTCGCCGTCACCAACCGCAACGAGGACCTGGCGCGCGGCGACGCGGACATCGCCGTGCGCATGGTGCGTCCGACGCAGAGCGGCCTCGTCGCCAGGCGCATCGGCTCGGCGCGCATCGGCCTCTACGCGCACCGCGACTATTGCGCCCGGTTCGGCGAGCCGCGCGCGGTCGCGGACCTGGCGCATCACTGCGTCATCGGCTTCGACCGCGACAGCCGGTCCTTGCGTTCGGCGGGGGGCGTTCGCCCGCGCGCTCAAAAGTTCGGACTTCGGCTTTCGCTGCGACAGCGACGTCGCGCAACTCGCGGCGCTGCGCGCGGGCGTCGGCATCGGCGGCTGCCAGGAAGGAATAGCGCGCCGCTCGAAATACCTTGTGCCGATCCTGCCGGGGGCGGTCCAGATCGCGCTTGAGGTTCGCGCGTGAAGCTCATGTTCGACTGGCTGGTCGAAGGCCTGTCGGACTTCGTCAAGGGTAAGCCTGAGCCGGCCGTGAAGTGAGTGAGCCTCTGCCAACTCTCCGCCCAATCACGGCGGCAACTGGAACAAATGCGACCCGTTCCCGTTTCCTGCGCTCTGACAGGAAAGGAAACGCTGTGGACAAATCGGTTCTTTGGCTTCTTGGCGGCGCCTCCGCCCTTGCGCTTGCTAGCGGCGGCGCCTTAGCCGCGCCTGATACTGCGGGCAACGCGGGGACCCTCAAGCCGGCGCAGTCTTTCGCGGAGCTTCTGGACCCCATTCCGAACGCCGCGAGAACGCTTCAGGCGCAGCAGGAAAACACGGGCGGTGAACCGCTCCGGCTGGCGCAGATCGTCGTCACCACTCCCCATCATCACCACCATCACCATCATCACTACTACCGGCGTCACCACCATCACCACCATCATCACGTCGTGATCCCGGTTCCGATCCCGCATTAGGCGCCTGTCTGCGCGAAACGCGGCCGCGGCAGACCTTATTCGCCGCGGCGCTTCTGCTTCTCTCTTTCGTTCGCGGCGCCGAGTATATGGCGATAGGTGCCGTCGAAGACGGTGTTGGTGGCCGACGTCCACTCGGTGCCGGCCGAAAGCGTGCTGCGGCTCTGGTAAATGCGGCGGGATTGAAGCTCGCGCTCGGCGGCCTCTTCCTCCGACATCGGCGTCAGCTCGAACTCGGCCTCCTCCGGGATCACAAGCATCTGCACGAAAGGCTCGCCCGGCCGGAAGACGTGCTCGCCGCCCTCCGGCGGCGCCTTGAACACCAGAAAATAGATCATCGGCCACCACCGCCGGATCAGCGCGGGTACGGCGATCGGCGTCGTGTTGGTCGGATCGGTGTAGAAGCGGGGGTGAGGCTCGACGCGGACCGCGTAACCTTCGTCCACCTTCAGGTCCAGCGACGACTGGTAGGTGTAGTAGAGGTCGCCGAAGGCGCGGAACGGCGGCCACTCGCCGCCATGCCTTTCCGGCGGCGGCCCGAAGTCGCCGTCGAGAACGAGCTTTCCGCTCTCCGTCCTGGCCCTGAACTCGTTCGAATAGGGATAGAAGAGCTCGATCCCGTAGCGCGCGCCTTCCGAGAACGGCAGGCAGTGCCACGCCTGCTCCATCGACCCGTCCTTCCGCGGCTCGCGCTGGCCTGCCCAGCCGGGAACCTCGAGCTTGGTCCGCCGCGGGTTGAGCCCGGGCGTGAAGGAGCGGACTTTGACCTGCATCGCCGACCCCGCCTGCTTAGCCTAAGGCAACGCTTGGGCGCTGGGTTCGTTCCGGGGCGAGAATGTGGCGTGCCCGTGCACAAAGCGGACCTGGAATCAGAAGCGGGCAATCTCCAGCACGAGGTCGGCGAGCCGATCGGCGGCGTCCGCCACGCCGGCTTCTTTGGCCGCTTTGGCCGAGGCGGCGAGCTTCGCCGGCGCGGCGAGCGCTTCGCGCAGGATCGCGGCGAGCCGTTCGGGCGTGAATTCTGGCTGCGGCACGACGATCGCGCCGCCCGCGGCGGCGAGCGCCGCGGCGTTGGCCGCCTGGTCCTGGTCCAGGGCGTGCGGGAACGGCACCAGCACCGAGGGGCGGCCGATGACGGCGAGTTCGGAAACGGTCGAAGCGCCAGCCCGGCCGACCACGAGATGCGAAGCCGCCATCCGCCCCGGCAGATCTGCGAAAAACTCCGCGATCTCGACCGGAAAGTTCATCCGCGCGCAGACCGCGGCGACTCTCGCCTTGTCCTCTCCGCGCGCCTGCTGGGTCAGGCGGATCCACTGTCGCTCGTCGGCGCCGAGCAGCGCGAGCGCTTCCGGAACGACGTCGGCCATCACCCGAGCGCCCTGCGACCCGCCGGTCACGAGCACATTTAGCCTCTTCCCGGCGAACTCCGGATAAGGTGTCTCGGCCGCTGCGAGCACCTCGGGCCGCACCGGATTGCCGGTGTAGCGCGTCTTCGCCTTCGTCGCCGCGTCCGCGCCTTTGAGCTTCGGAAAACCGCAGGCGACGAGCGACACGCGCGCGCTCAGAAACCGGTTGGCCCGCCCCATCACGGCGTTCTGTTCATGCAGAATGGTCGGGATGCCGAGAAGCGACGCCGCCACGACCGGCGGCACCGTCGGGTAGCCGCCGAAGCCGACCACGGCTTGCGGCCTGATCCGCCTCAGCTGCACGAGCGCCGCGGCGACGCCTGCGCCGAGCGTCAGGGCCGCACGCACCTTGTTGAGCGCGCCTGCGCCGGTCGGAGTGGCGGCGGGAAAGGCGTGAACGGCGCGGGCGGGAAAGTCATGTCCGAACTTCAGCGCCCGATCGTCGGTCGCAAGCTCCACCTCCGCCCCGCGCTTCGCGAGCGCCGCAGCGAGCGCGGCGGCGGGAAAGAGGTGGCCGCCGGTGCCGCCGGCCGCCAGCAATATGCCGCGTGTTGAGCTCATTCCGCCGCAACAAGACGATGCTGCAGGTCAACGTTCGGGCGTTTGCGGGTCGTGGCGAGCAGAAAGCCCATGCCGAGCCCGAGCGCGAGCAGCGACGAGCCCCCGTAGGAGATGAAGGGCAAGGTCATGCCCTTGGCCGGCATGGCGCGGAGATTGACCGCCATGTTGATCCAGCTCTGCACGCCGAACATGATCGTCATGCCGGCCGCGACGAAACGGCAGAAGGGATCCTGGTTGCGCGAGGCGAGAATGAGGCCGCGCAGCACGATGAAGCCGAAAAAGAAGATCAACGCCATACAGGCGACCATGCCGAACTCCTCGCCGGTGACGGCGAAGACGAAGTCCGTGTGCGCGTCTGGAAGGATGCGCTTGTACACGCCCTCCCCCGGCCCGCGCCCGAGCCAGCCGCCCGAAAGAATGCTCTGCAGCGCCGTGTCGACCTGGAACGTGTCGACGACGCCGCCGGTCGAATCGGGATCGATGAAGCGCAACACGCGCTCGTGCACGTGCGGCGACAGCTTGAACGCGGCAAATCCGCCGGCGACGCCAAGCCCTCCGACCCCCGCCACCCAGAACCAGTGCAGTCCGGCCATGAAGAAGAGCGAGGCCCAGACGATCGACACCAGCATGGTCTGACCGAAATCGGGTTCGAGGATCAGCGGCGCGATCGTCAGCGGCAGAATGAGGAAGGACAGGATCTTCGCCGGAATCGCGGTTGGCGCTTTGCGTCCGCCTTCGGTGAAGGCCCACGCCGCGAGAACGACGAAGGCGGGCTTGATGAATTCCGACGGCTGGAGGCCGAAGATCCAGCGCCGCGCGCCCTTCACCTCCGCGGCGAACATCAGCGCGAGCACGATCAGCGCGAACGAGAAGATGAACAAGAGCAGGGCCGCGCGGCGCACGTGCCTGGGCGACAGGAACGACGTCGCGATCATCAGGATCACCGTCGGGACCAGCATCAGCGCCTGCCGGTCGACGAAATGGAGCGTCGAAAGGTTGAGCCGCTCGGCGACGGCGGGGCTCGCCGCCAACGCCATGACGAGGCCGATCACC
>Ga0074046_10005305_pt1 | contig 10316 bp, 7 predicted proteins | sample BogForMeECP23OM3_FD_94441 | JGI IMG/M metagenome (GOLD analysis project Ga0074046, IMG submission 94441) | Bog forest soil microbial communities from Calvert Island, British Columbia, Canada - Bog Forest MetaG ECP23OM3 | ecosystem: Environmental > Terrestrial > Soil > Wetlands ...
GCCAGCTTGCCGGTATCGTCGGTGTCCGTTACCAGGAATTCGGAGGCGCTCCTGGCTGCGTCCCGCAGCACCGAGCGCGAGATGGTGCTATCGTCGGCAATGCGCTCGCCTTTCTTGTCGCGTCCGGCAGCCAGGTACAACTCGCCGTCAGGCCGGCGCAGGAAGACGAACCCGCGTTCGGCGTGGGTCAACCGCAGGGCGGCCTCGAGCAAGGTATTCAAAACATCATCCAGAACGCCGCTGGTATTCAGCTTGCGCGCGGCCTCAAGGAAGACATTCAGCATCTCAAGGTCAGAGCCTGCTCCACTCGCCGGCTTCCAGGTGGAAAACTGGCTGAGGAACTGCTGCGCAGCGCTGGAGGGGGAGCGGTCAGGACTGAACAGCACGTACCCCGAGCCTTGCGTACCGAATTCGAGACGATCATTGCGTGCCAGCTTTTGGCGTTCGACGCGCACGCCATTCACGAAAGTATTGTGTTTGCTGCCCTGATCCAGGACGTAGACGCCGTCCATCTCGCGGATAAACTGGGCGTGCTCTCGCGAGACGCGAGGGTCCCCCATGACCAGGTCGCGGTCGGCCTTGCGACCAACTGTAAACGGATAATGGTCCAGCATGACAGTACGACGATCGGCGCCTTCCACCACTACCAACACTAGAGGATCGCTGGTAGAACTAGGCTCGACTTTGCGCATCCACATGCCTGTCGTACTCATCAGGCCGGTCTCCTTCCCAAGGCCAAAGCTGTTCGTCGCAGAATGAGTTTAGACTAACAGGGGATGGGTATCCACTATTGTTCGGTTGGCTTCGTTGAAAAAAGCCGGCCTCAGGATGCGCACGGCGGCTCGGGCAGGATGGCTTTTTCGGGAGAAGTGGCTTTCGTCGTACACTATCTGTCCGCCTCGGGCAATCTTGTTCGCGTTCCAATTACTCATTGCCGAAGGAGATACTGGTGAAATCGCAATTCCAGCCCGTTCTGATGGCAACCGTTGCTGTCCTGCTCTTAACGCAAATGGCATCTGCGCAAATGGCCGTGCAACCCCAGCCTTTCTCGGCCGATATGCAATTTAGCTCCACCCGTGGCGGCAGCGCAACCCGAGACATGACAGGCAAGATCTATTTTGGCAGCGGTCACATGCGCATGGACATGCAGGGCGGCCCGCGCGGCGGCGCCATTATCATCACCGACTTTAAGAGCCAGGTTACCGACATCCTTATGCCCGAGCAGCACATGTACATGGAACACAACGCGAGCGAAATGACAGGCCACCGGCCGGGTATGATGCCCAACATCAAACCTCTGCGCGATCCCAGCAATCCCTGCGCTAACGAGGAGGGCACGACCTGCAAGAAAGTCGGCGTCGAAGAGGTCAACGGACGTGCTTGCGATCACTGGCAGATCACCGACAAGAATGGCAAAGTAGCCAATGTCTGGATTGACCAGAAACTGCACTTTCCCATCAAGACCGTTTCCGAGGATTCGACCTGGACGTTAACCAACATCAAGGAAGGCGAGCCTGACGCCAGTCTGTTCCAGATTCCCGCAGGCTACACCAAGATGGACATGGGCAGCATGATGCAGATGGGACATCCGCCACAGCAATAGCGTAAGCATCGCTATCCCCCGATCATCACGGGCCGGCGAGCAGATTTTGCAGCACCACAACTTCCGCTTCGATGGCAGTCTTCAGGCTGGGCTCCATGTCGGGTGCGAAGAACGGCGAATGGTTGGACGGAAGCTCAATGCCGCTGGCCTTGGCTTCCTTGAACTTAACAGGATCGGCAACGCCCAACGAGAAATAGAACGATGGCACCCCGGCTTGGACGAAAGCAGAGTAGTCCTCGGAGGCCATATTAGGCGGAACTTGTTCCACGTTTTCCTTGCCTAGCGCCTGTATCAGCACTTGCCGCAACCGCTGGTCCAGTTTGGGGTCGTTGTACACTGCGTCGATTGATTCCACCTCCTGGACCAGCGGTGTTTTCGGCGCTCCAGCAGCTTCGGCTTCAGCCTTGACAATGCGCTCGATGGCCGACAAGAGATGCTTGCGTACATCCGACGTGTAGGAACGAACGGTTAGTCCGAGGTGGACTTCGTCGGGAATGATGTTCTGCTTGGTGCCGCCCTGGATGTAGCCAACGGTGATGACGGCCGGATCGCCGGGCTTGATTTCACGCGACACGACGGTTTGCAACGCCAGGACCACGCGAGCCGCGATCACAATGGGATCGACCGTGGTTTCAGGTTTAGCGCCGTGCCCGCCTTTGCCGTAGATGGTGATGTTGACGGTATCAGCGTTCGACAAGGCGTATTCCGGAGTAAAGCCAACCTTTCCGGCCGGCAGATCATTGCTGGTGTGCAGCGCCACTCCGACATCAGGTTTGGGGAACCGCGTAAACACTCCGTCCGCGATCATGGCCTTGGCTCCCAGCCCTCGTTCTTCCGCGGGCTGTGCGACAAGAATGAGCGTGCCGCGCCAATCCTTCTTGGTTTCAGCCATGATGGTCGCCGTGCCGACCCAGGCTGCCATGTGGACGTCGTGCCCGCAAGCGTGCATCACTGGCACGTCGTGACCGGCGTCATCTTTGGTGTGCACGGTGCTTGCGTAAGTAAGCCCGGTCTTCTCCTCGACGGGAAGCGCGTCCAGTTCTGTGCGCAGCATGATCGTCGGGCCGGCGCCATTGCGAAGAATACCGACCACTCCCGTTCCGCCGACCTTCTCCGTGACTTCATAGCCGAGCTCGCGCAGGCGCGCAGCGAGTTTCGCCGCCGTGTTGACCTCGTGCAGCGACAGCTCAGGGTGCTCGTGGAGGTCCATATATAGCGTTTGCGCCTGCGGATAGACCGCATTCACCTCAGAGGCGAGGGAAGAGTTTCTCGGCGAGGAAGTCTGCGCCCAAGTGGTTGAGGTTACGATGACAATTACCAGAAAGATCGATCTCATTGAATACCCTTCTAACGGCATTTTCTGTGGTTCGCTATCTTACGATAAACACGAATGATACCGCGCATCGAAAGAATCTATGGTCAAATTCATCATCTTTCAACCACGCCGGGTATCTAATGAAAAGGAATCATACTTACCTTTAGTGAGGGCTGTGCGTTCGTATGCACCAGCATAACCATCAACCTGAGACCGAAATGATGATAGACAAAGGCCATCTTAAGAAGCGATACATATTTGCAAGCGATTTTGATCAGACCCTGAGCTTCAACGATTCGGGCTATGTTCTGGCGGACCTGCTTGGAATTCCGGAATCGGAGTTCCAGCGCAAGGCGACCGGCATGGCCAAGCTGAACCTTGTCCAGCAGGGAGGCGAACTCGCCTACCTGCTGCTGCACGATCCCGAGTTCCGCTCCAAGGTTCGTCCCGAGCATCTTTATGAAGCCGGCAAGCGCGTTCGGTTGAAGCCGAACATTGATGCACTCTACCGCTATCTCTCTGAGGAAGTGGAGGATTTCCACTTCGACTTCTATGTGATCTCCGCCGGGCCGGTGGAGGTGATTCGCTCTGCGCTCGAAGGAATCATTCCGGCCGATCACATTTTTGGTACGGAATTCGAGTACAACACCAAAGGCGAAATCGACAGAATCCTCCAGGTAACCGCGGGCTACGGTAAGGTCGCGGTGGTCGATCAGTTACTGGAGACGCACACGATCGGCCCCGACCGCATTGTGTACGTGGGCGACGGTAGCTCCGACATTCACGTCATGTTGCACATCAACCGCCGCGACGGTTTCACCATCGCGGTGTCGGAGAACAAATATCTGGCGCCGATCGCCAAGCGCTCGGTTATCAGCGATAGCGCGCTGGCGATTCTCATTCCCGTCCTTGAAGAGGTAGTCGGCTGGGAACCGCGCCGTATTCGCGAGCTGTTCGAAACCAAGGGCTTAATCATCCAGCAGTGGGACAAGGTCCAGACCGATATGCTAACCATCGTGCCCGTCGGCGCTCCCGCAGAGGAGCACTCAGTGATCATGGTGGAAGAATAGTCCGACTTGAAGCTTTGGGGAGCTATGAACAACTGACACAGTGCAAGCGCTGGGCTTTAGGCCAGCGTCTACATCACCCGTAAATCAGGCTTTAGTCGCAGAATAGCATCCGACTTTTCAGAGTTTCCCTGGCTTGCTTCCAAGCGCTCAAAGCAGCCCCAGCACACCTCCCGCGCTACGTGCCTGGGTAACACCGCGTGCAATTGCGTGCGCGACAGCTTCGGCGGCGGCTGCTCCCAGCGCATTCACGTCGGCAGGAAGATTGCCGACCGACAACGCAAACACCACGTCGCCGTCGAAGCGCGTGTGCACCGGCGACACCACGCGCGGCACGCCGCTCGCCGCCATAGTGGCCAAACGCTGCGCTTCGTGTTTGGTCAGCACCGCATTGGTAGCAACCGTCACCAACACTGTATTCGAATCGCTGAATCCCTTGCGCACCGTTCCTCGCCGCATCGCCGCCGACGTGTCGGCAAACTCTCGCGAGGCCGAGGACACGCGCGCACCTGCAAGGATACGGCCCGTCTCCGGATCGCGAACATCGCCAAAAGCGTTGACCGCGGCCAGCGCCGAAATGCGCGCCGGTTGACTGGAGCCATCGCCGGCGACAACTTCTTCCGTCCAGCAGCCGATTCCGCCCTTCATTGCGCGCTCGATGCCAAATAGCTTTCCTACCGTTGCGCCAGTTCCAGCGCCAACGTTGCCCTCCGTCACCGAAGCATCGATGTCAGCCCGTGCAGCGGCCTCACAAGCGGCATAACCCATGGCGGCATCTGGACGACGATTCGCATTACCGATGCGAAGATCAAACAGGATTACCGCGGGAACAATAGGCACCTTTACCACCCCGGTGTCAAAGCCGATGCCGCGCTCCTCACACCAGCGCATCACGCCGCTGGCCGCATCGAGGCCGAAGGCGCTTCCTCCGGCGAAGACTAGCGCATGGATATGCTCGACAATATGTCCGGGACGCAGCGGTTCCAACTCGCGCTCACCAGCGGCCCCGCCGCGCACATCGCAGGCCGCGACCGCGCCCTGTTCGCACAAAAAGACGGTGCAGCCCGTAAGCGCCACTTCGTCCTGCTCGTGTCCGATCTTGAGTCCGGGTATTACTCCGAATCCAGCTGGCAAGGCACGCTCCTGAGCAACGGGTTGCCGATTGATCTTGGAAAGCCGCAGTCGAACCAAGTTACACCGAATCCAAACCAACATCCACAACCGTTTGCCGTGCTCTCGCCGTGTAAAATCGCAGTCACATGCCGACTCCGGCCGAGCATAGCGCAAGCGAGGAGGGCCGTAGTTTTCTCGCGCGGGTGTTGCGCAACCTGCGTCCTTCTCATCAGCACACCGAGTTGTCAGCCACCCTGCTGCTGATGGTTGCGGTCATGCTGTCGCGCGTTATCGGTTACCTGCGCGAAGCCTACATCGCGTGGGCGTTCGGCGCCGGTCTCAGCACCGATGCCTATGTTGCCGCTTTTACCGTGCCGGATTGGCTGAACTATATCCTCGCCGGCGGCACCGCATCCATCACTTTCATTTCCATTTACACCCGCTACACTTCGCGAGGCCGCAATAAGGAGGCGCAGGACGCCTTTAACTCCACCATCACCATCATGACGGCGGTGGTGTGCGTGGGCACTGTGGTGCTGGAAATCTTCACGCCACAAATCGAGCGCCTCATCTTTCCGCATTTCTCGTCCGAGCAATTGCAGTTGTGCGTGCATCTCACCCGCGTCCTGCTGCCCGGCCAGATTTTCTTCTATTCCGGTGGCATTGTTTCGGCGGTGCTGTATTCGCGGCGAATGTTTCTCTATCCCGCCTTGGGCCCGATCCTTTACAACGTGTTCATCATCCTCGGCGGCGCCGTCGGCGCGCGCCGCTTCGGGATTGAGTCGCTGGCGTATGGAGCCTTCGTCGGCGCAGTCGTGGGCCCGTTCCTCATCAACGTCATTGGCGCCGCTCGCGACGGGTTAACTTACAGGCTTAACTTCGACTGGCGCAATGCCGAGTTTCGCGAGTGGGTGCGGCTCTCCATTCCCCTGATGCTCGGCGTGTCGCTGGTTTCGGCGGATGACTGGATCCTGCGCTACTTCGCCTCCGGCGGCGCGGGCGACATCACCCGGCTGAATTATGCCAAACGCCTGTTCGCCGTGCCCATCTCAATTCTTGGTCAGGCCGCGGGCCAGGCGTCCATGCCCTTCTTCGCACGACTCTTCGGCGAAGGCAAGCGGCGCGAGTTTGCCGACACTGTGAATCTTTCGGTGTACCGCATCTCGGCGGCATCGCTGCTTGCCACAGCCTGGATGATGCCGGCGGCGTTGCCACTCGTTGATCTCGTCTATCGGCGGGGACGCTTCAACTTCCAGGACTCGCGCGAGACCGCGGTCTATTTCTTCTGGTTTGCGCTCTCGCTGGCGCTGTGGTCGGCACAGGCGCTCTACGCCCGCGCCTTCTACGCGGCGGGCGACACCCTGACCCCAATGATCGCCAGCACCATCATCGTGGTTGCGTCACTGCCGGTGTACTCGGCTTTCTTCCACCGCTTCGACGTGACCGGGCTGGCGATGGCCTCCGACATTGGCATCCTGATGCACACGGTCGTGCTGGCCTGGCTGCTGGGCCGGAAGAAACTGGTGCCGCTCAGCGAAGTGCCGTGGCTTGAATTGACCAAAGTGCTCGGAACTGCACTGTTCGCAGCCGCAGTTTGCTTCGCCGCCGGACGGACCATCGCCGTCAACGGCAGCCGTATGGCCGACCTGTCGTCGCTGGTCGTAATCAGCGCTGCCTGGCTGGCCGCAGTGGCATTGGGACTCTGGCTGACGAAGTCAAACTTGCCGCGCGAGCTGCGCAGGAAGAAAGCTCCGGCGACGCCGAACATCACCGCGCCGGACCAAATGGTAGAGAGAACGACAGGCGGGATGGAACCATAGGTTTTGCGGCCTTTAGCTGACGGCTGAGAGCCGCCCGCGAGAGAGATTTGCCACTCCCACATTCCGCATTGCCCGTGATAAGGCCTCCCTTGAAAATGGCGCCAAGTTACTGAGACAGAAGGATCAGCCTGAGTCCTTTTCACGCTTGATTGTGACGGGCACCGTCATGCTGAACCTGTTAACAACAATCTCGCGAGTGAGCCGCGGTGCGCCCGGTTTTCTTACAGCCCTTTTGGAGCTGTTGAGATACCTAGAGTGCCGACTTCATCATCCTAGGATGGCGTGCGTGATCCCCTGCCACCAGGCAGGATTGACCCGCCACGCGTAGATCGCAAGACATTGTAAAAGGATCATTGGCGGCAGCGCATAGAGATAGACCTTGTGGACGCGCCCATCCACCACACAATCGCGTACTATACCGAGCACGATCAGAAGGTCCAAGCCGGCATAAAAGAGGCTGTGGTTGAACCAGAAATCAAATCGGCCAATGGCGGCGTCCATGAGGACGCAAGTTGCAATGAAGACAAGGCGGCGATGACATTCCGGCTTCTTCCTCCAATAAATTGCCAGTGCCACGCATGTGCCAAAAACGATCATGTCCTCGAACGGAATCGACAGGAAGGCATCTGCCCCCTTCTGATGGAGCACACCGATATCGAATCGGGTCATGACAACCGCGATGGTGAAGCCCAATGCCACCATTAGCGTGGCAAGCCCGGCTCCAAACCAGCCGAGAAAGCGGTGCACGCTGACCTTCCGCACCCGCACCAAAGCCGATTGAACGATGAAGAAGACGATCCACGTCGAGAAGGCGGCACCGTGGATCCACAAGAGCAACGGCCTGGGCGGGTTGGCATGGAACAAGCTGGTATTGACGGTGCGGCTGAAGCCCCACACCACCAGCGCGGCCATCACCAGCGACATGCAGAGATAGAAGTACCGGCTCAAGAACCTCTTGAACTGGTTGGTCGTGCTTGCTTCTTTCCGAATACGAGCAGGTACTGCTGCGGTTCCAGTGGCCACAGAAATCTCCTCAGAACGCTACAAAATGCGGGTCTTCGCGCCGTCATGGATTGTAGCCCACGCCAGCCAGTTGTCGTGACGTAACATCCTAACATCGCAAGTAATCCCCCAGGGGTTCTCACGAACGACATCCCGGAAGCTTTTGTTTCAGCTCGGTGCTGGAGTGTCAGTGCTTGGTCGGGTGCGTTGAAGCGGCTCGCATCTGACGGCGGTAGCTACCGCACCACCCGCATTTGCGACCAGTCATACGTAAAATGCTTACCGCAGTCGAGGCAGACAACGTAGTGTCCGGAAGCGTCGCCGGTAACCGCGTCCCACTCTGTATGCCGGGAGTCATTCCGCCGGGTGGAGACTGCCGGAAAGGGTTGCGAGAGGTGGCCATGCCGACAGCTTACGGCCAGTAACTGAAGCACTTTATCCCACATCGTGGTACACCTGCTGTCAAGGTCGCGGCGGCGACGCTGGCAACCGCCCCTAATTGCGACTTTCGCTCCAAATCAACGCAAAGTCAAGGAAAAGATTGCTCTTGCGCCACATTTGTAGCCGGCTTCAGGCGCTTTTTGGGAGAATGCCCATCCCGGGAACGGATTACACCCGTGCAGCCATCCCGCTAGTGGTTTCGCCGGTAGACGTCGCACCGGTCTCCTTGGATTCGCCGTTGGCCTTCTGGCCGGGCTTGCGGATGTCGATTCCGCCCTTGAAATAAGCGCCGTCCTCGATGCTGATGCGCTGCGCCACCACGTCGCCGGTGAGCGATCCCTCGCCACGAATGTCCACCCGATCGCTGGCGGTCATGTTGCCCCGGACCTTCCCCAGCACCACGATCTCGCGCGCTGCGATGTTGGCCGAAACAACGCCGTTGCGGCCTACGGTCACACGGTTACCGGGCAGGTTGATGGAGCCCTCGACCCTGCCGTCAATGTAGAGCGACTCCGAGCCGGTGACCTCGCCTTTGATAACCAGCGACTTGCCCAGCGTGGCTTGCTCTTGTGTGTTGATCGCCGGGCTGGGAGGACGCGGCGTGCTCTGCGGCTCCGGAGCGGGCGGTGTGTAGCTGCGTTGCGGCTCGGGGTTGGGGGTTGGAGTCGAGGAAGCGGTATTGGTTGGTTTCCACATGTCGGTAATTAGAATCCTTTCTGAAGTGAATCGTGCTTGGAGAGGCACTGGTTTTGCCAAACCGAACTCCACACTCACCAGTGCACGTGTTGCAATGTGATTATTGTTACCATACAGCGAGTTCGCTAATCAGGGAAGACCCCTGCGTGATTTTTCGTTCGTGCCGAGTGCGCGAGTGCTAAATGGACTAAGTGAACAATTACGCAGCTCCAACAGAAATTAACCACGGATTTACGCGGATGCATCTCTCTGCGAAACACGCCGTTACCCTTGAACATGCTGACTGATGCTTCCATCCTGCGCCACATCGAACGCCAGCCGCACCGCTCGGCTGGATTCAAGCAGCTCATTCGCGAGATGGGCCTGCGTGGCAGCGAGCGGCAACAGCTCGCCGAACGCCTGCAGGCACTCGTAAAGAGCGGGCGCCTGGTCGAGACGGGGCGCGACCGTTACACCCTGGCGGAACACGCCGCCGCGCGTCAGAACCTTATCGCCGGGCGCCTGACCATGCACCGCGACGGCTACGGCTTCGTCATTCCCAACGCCGGACAGCGTACCACCATTGGTGGTGATATTTTCATCCCGCCCGCTGCCATCGGCTCAGCCATGCACGGCGACCAGGTGCTGGTGAAGCTTGGCCGCAAGAAAGACGACGGTCGCGCCGAAGGCCACATTTTGCGCGTGCTCACCCGCGGCCACCCCACTATTGTCGGTGTCTTCCACTACGGCTCGCGGCACAACTATGTCACGCCGATGGACGAAAAGATTACGCAGGAAGTCATCATCCCGCTTCGCATGGAGTGGCCGAGCGGAGACAAAGAAGCCGGAACTGCGACACATAGCCCACCACCAGCCAAAGCGGCTCGCAAGCGCCAGCAGGAGCGCGATCGTGTCCTCGGCGAAGAGGCCCGCCGCCGCGAATGGGACGATCTCGAGGGTCTGGTCGTAGACGTCGAGATCACCGACTGGCCCTCGCCAACTGAGAACCCGCGCGGGCGAGTCGTCGAGATTCTCGGCTACGAAGACGACTTCGGCGTGGACGTCGAAATCGTCATCCGCAAATACCACCTGCCGCACCGCTTCCCCGTCGAGGTGCTGCAGGAGGCGCAGCAATTCGAGCCGCTCATCCCGTCGAGCGAGTTGCGCCATCGCTGCGATTATCGCGCGCTGCCCATCGTCACTATCGACGGCGAGACCGCGCGCGACTTCGATGATGCCGTCAATGTGCGCCGCATGTCGAACGGCAACTTCGAACTGCA
>Ga0074046_10005307_pt1 | contig 10314 bp, 7 predicted proteins | sample BogForMeECP23OM3_FD_94441 | JGI IMG/M metagenome (GOLD analysis project Ga0074046, IMG submission 94441) | Bog forest soil microbial communities from Calvert Island, British Columbia, Canada - Bog Forest MetaG ECP23OM3 | ecosystem: Environmental > Terrestrial > Soil > Wetlands ...
AGCTGCGCACGGTGGCGGGAAACAGCTAGCCTGCATTATTCATGAATCTGCTTTGAAAGGGCGCGGCTTCCAGCCGCGCCGTCGTGGCGCGCCTGAGAATTGGGGCTTCAGCCCCTGGGACAAACGCGCTGCCACCTTCCTTTCCAACACCACCGGATGCTTCCATACGGATCACCCCAGCGGCTAAAGCCGGATTTGTTCTTGCTCGTGTCGGCGCGGCTGGAAGCCGCGCCCTTTCAAAACCTTAGCAATCCTCATGAATAGTCCCGGGCTAGACGTCGGAAGATTTTGCTTATGATCAGTCCTCTGGAGGAGTAAAGCTCGCCAGGGGTTTGGTGTTTTGTGCTGCGGGTAGCCGCGTGCAGCGAATGTGCAGTGTTCTTCACTTTGGGGCCCCGGACGGGAAGCGAGGCAGGATCCGGCAGGCGGCTCGATAGCCCCATAACTCCTTCTTTTCCATTTGTTTGCGGAATGGCGTGATCCAGATCACGGCGGATCTGGCCTTTGGCGCGGCAAGTGCATCTCCTGATTGCAACAAAGAGGCCGCACACTCAAGCAACATGACCTTCACTCACTTCGCTTCCGCGTGTCACTTCCCGAAGTGCCGTTCTGGCTGGCAGAGCGGCTGCTTGCATCGCCTTTCCTGACATCGCCTACCAATTCGTTGCCTCTTGAACTTGGCCCCAGAAATGGGGCCATTTTTTGGTTTGTTCGCCTTCCCAAGGGCTAAAGCCCATAGTCTCTGAACGATTGCCTACGCGGCGCTGAGGCGCCACTGTCGAGCTTCGCTCGACCGGACTGCCGGGGGCGGCTGTCCCCACACGCTGGATGGTTGCGCAGCCCCAGTTTGCCTGTGACTTCTTTGCGCTCATTGCGAATCCTTGGCGTGCTTTGCGGTTAAAGATTCTTTACCGCGAAGTTCACAAGGCAAGGCAGTCGAGACCGAAACTGCAACATCGCAGGTGTTGGGGTTCTTCCCTCCTCAGGCTGCCGTCGGATACACTGACCATCCCCCCGATGACTACGACTATGACTACGACAACTTTCCGCTCCCGCACCTTGCTGACCGTGGCGTGCGCACTCGCCGGGGTGATTACTGCCCAGGCTCAGACTCCACAGCAGCCAAAGCCGGCGCAGCCCTCGTCTCAGAGTTCGGCCCAGACTTCATCGCAGAACAGCTGGGGCGCGGCGCCGCAGATGTCCCCGGAGCAACAGGAGAATTTTCCTCCGCAGCTGCGCGGCGAACTGGAGGCGATCAAGACGGCGGCCCTGGCCGACGATTACGCTTACCAGCAACTGGCGCATTTAACCGAGAACATCGGGCCGCGGCCCAGCGGATCGGCGCAGGCCAACGCCGCGGTGGATTATGTTGCGGGAGAGCTGCGCAAGCTGGGGCTGGAGGTGCAGCTCGAAGAAGTGAAGGTGCCGCACTGGGTGCGCGGCGTGGAGACGGCAGAGCTGGTCGAGTATGCAGGGCAGGTTCCGGGAACGGCGCAGAAAGTCGTGCTGACGGCGCTGGGCGGAAGCACCTCGACGGCACCCGAGGGAATCGTCGCGGACGTGGTGGTGGTCAACAATTTCGACGAACTCAAGGCACTCGGCCGTGAAAAGGTAGCGGGCAAGATTGTGCTGTTCAATGAACTCTTCGACAAGCAGAAGGCCGCGGCCGGGCTATCGTTCATGGCGTACGGCGAGGCGGTGCGCTATCGTGGGGCCGGGTCGAAAGCAGCGGCGGACCTGGGTGCGGTTGCGGCGCTGATCCGGTCGGTCGCGAGCGCGGATTTCCGCCTGCCGCATACGGGCTGGAGCCAAGCCGCGGGAATTCCGGCGGGCGCGGTCACGGCCGAAGATGCCGACCTGATGGCGCATCTCGCGGCGCAGGGAAAATTGCGCATGCGGCTTACTCTGACACCCCAAAAGCTACCTGATACGACCAGCTACAACGTAATCGCCGATCTGAAAGGAAGCGAACATCCGGAGCAGATTATTGTCGTCTCCGGGCATCTCGATTCGTGGGACCTGGGCACCGGCGCGATTGATGACGGCGCGGGAGTGGTGGTGGCGATGGAAGCGGCGGAGATCGCGCAGAAGTTGCATCTGCGTCCCCGGCGTACCCTGCGCGTAGTCGCCTGGATAGACGAGGAGACGGGCGGTTCCGGCAGCAAGACTTATACGAAGGATCATGCGTCAGAATTTGTGAACCACGTGGCCGCGATCGAATGCGACACGGGAGCGGCGCACCCGATTGGGTTTGACGTTAAGATCAGTCCGCATGCAATCGAATTGTTGCGGCCGGTGGCGGAGGTTCTCGGCAGCATTGGAGCGACGGCCTTACAATCGAGCAGCTATCCGCCGGGGGCGGACATCACGGCCATGTCGGAAGCGGGCGTGCCCACGCTGGGCATTCTGCAGGATGGCCGCCTGTACTTCAACTATCACCACAGCGCGGCCGACACGCTGGATAAGGTTCTACCCAGCGAACTGCGGGAGAACGCAGCAGCGATGGCGGTGATGGGATACGCCCTGGCCAGCATGAAAGACCCGCTGCCACGGTAGGGCTTGACCGCGAAGGCGCAGAGGAATCCTGAGACTCCGCTCGGGCTGGCGTCATCCCGAGCGAAGCCGCTCGTCAGGCGGAGCGAGGGATCTCCCGCAAGCAGACGTGTCGAGGGAGATCCCTCGGCCCGCTGGTGAAGACGCGGGCCTTCGGGATGACGCCATTAAACGGTACGAGGCTGGCCCCAGCCGTCAGCGGCCGGTTGTCACTTTTTCTTGACCTCCCGCCCGGGTTTGTGTAGTCTAGTCGGAACAAGTCTGCCCTTCGGGGCGGACCTGAATTTCATGCAGAGTGGCTGAGGGACGAGCCCTGAGACGCCACGGCAACCGATCCGGGATCATATATCCTTGATGCTGGTGCCAACTCTCTCCTGGAAACAGGGAACATGAGATTCGGCTGCGAGCTGTATCTGCATCCGATAACCTCTTTTTCCTCTTCCTGGAAAAAGAGGCCTTTGTTTTTAAGGCCGCTTTTTCCGGCTCGTTCTCAGCTACTCGCGAAGAACCAGGTTTCAAAGTGGCAAAGCTTCAAGATTTCAAAGTGGCCAAAGTGCACGACCAACCTTGAAACCTTCGAAACTTTGAAACTTTAAGAAAGCGAGTAGCGTCATGGCTCACTACGAACTGCGGTGCCGGGAATGCGGACGGACATGGGGCAACCAGCCTCGCTCCATCTGCGACGACTGTTTCTCTCCTCTGGAAGTGACTTACGACTACGATGCGCTCCGCGCGGCACTTTTGCGCGGGTCGAATGGACATGGCGCTTTCAGTCGCGAGGCGATTTCCCAGCGGCCGCCGAACATGTGGCGCTACTCCGAACTTCTACCCCTCCCCCAGGGCTTTGAACCGCGGCTGCCGGTTGGATTCACGCCGTTGTTGCAGGCTCCGCATCTGGCCGAGCGGTTGGGCGCGCAGGCTCGGAATCTCTACATCAAGAATGATGCGGTCTGCCTGCCCACGCTGAGCTTCAAAGACCGCGTGGTTGCGGTGGCGCTGGCGCAGGCACGCGCGTTTGGATTCGACACCGTCTCGTGCTCATCCACCGGCAACCTGGCCAACGCCGTCGCCGCGCATGCCGCCCGTGAAGGGCTGAAGGCGTGGATCTTCATTCCTGCTGACCTGGAGCCGGCAAAGATTCTGGGCACGAATGTGTACGGCGCGAAGGTCGTCCGTATTGCCGGCAACTACGACCAGGTCAACCGGCTGTGCTCGCAGATTGCCGACGAGCATCGCTGGGGCTTCGTCAACGTAAACCTGCGGCCGTATTACGCCGAGGGATCGAAGACTGTGGGCTTTGAGATCGCCGAGCAACTGGGCTGGCGGCTGCCCGACAATCTTGTCTGCCCGATGGCGGGCGGGTCGCTGATCACGAAGATCAAGAAGGCGTTTGATGAGCTGATCAAGCTGGGGCTGGTCGAAGCGAAGGAAGTGAAATTCTTCGGGGCGCAGGCCACGGGATGCTCGCCCATTTCTACCGCGATCAAAACCGGCAGCGCCGAGATCGAGCCACAGAAGCCGGCGACGATTGCGCGCTCGCTCGCGATCGGCAATCCGGCGGACGGGCATTACGCGATCAAGGCCATCAAGTCGAGCGGCGGATGGAGCGAAGATGTCAGCGATCCGGAAGTGATTGATTCGATCCGTTTGCTGGCCGAGACCGAAGGCATTTTCACCGAGACCGCCGGCGGCGTGACCGTGGGCACGGCGGCGAAGCTGTACCGGCAGGATCGCATTCTGCCGGAGGAAACGACCGTGCTGTGCGTCACCGGCAATGGGCTGAAGACGACCGACGCGCTGGCGGGCGTTTACCGAACCGAGCAGCCGATCGCGCCCAAGCTGGTGGAGTTCGAGAACTATCTGCAGCGGACTCTGGACGTGGCGGAAGTTCCCGGCGTGATTGCCGCACGAGAAGAAGCCGCGAGCGTAGGAGCGTAGACATGGCGATCAAAGTACAAATTCCGAGCGCGCTGCGGCGGCTTACTGCCGGCGCGAGTTCGCTCACCTGCACGGCGTCGAACCTGGAACAGCTGTTCTCGGTTCTCGACGAGAAGTTTCCCGACCTGAAGCCGCACCTGCGCGACGACCAAGGGCAGGTTCGCCGCTTCCTCAACATTTACGTGAACGAAGAGGACATCCGCTTCCTGGGCGGGCCGGAGTATGCCTTCCAGGAAGGCGACGAAGTGCTGCTCGTTCCCTCAATCGCCGGCGGATAGAGCGTGCATTGTCGATCGATGATTTTTGATTGTTGATTGAAGAGCTTGTCCGGCAGGGTTTTCATTCAACAATCGAGAAATCAACCATCAACAATTTGTGTTCGACGCTCCGACCGCCGGGCGCTGTTAGAATTGCCTGTGATCCCCACCGGAGCGGTCTCATGGCTAACATCGGGCGGCTGTTTCAGGCTTTCGTGGCTCCCGCCATCTTCTTTTCCGCCACGGCGCTGTTGATTCTCTCCATCAACGTCCGCCTGATGGGTATCGTCAGCCGGCTGCGCCAGTTCGTGCACGCCAAGCACGACGCAGCCAAGAGCGGACGGCTGCAGGAAGCCGAGGCCTATACCTCGCAGATTCAGTCCATTGAACAACGCGCCGAGATGATTCGGCGCGCCTTCCTGTTTGCCCTGCTGTCGCTGGTGGGAACGCTGATTACGTGCCTGCTTCTCGGCCTGGGCCTTTACTGGGAGGCGGCGGCAGTTGCGGCAGTGATTGTCTTTGTGGCCGGCATGCTGATGCTGGTGGTGGGAGCGGTGTATTACATCCGCGAAGTCATGGTTGCGCTGAGTTCGGTGCGGGAGGAGGCGCGGGACCTGGTCTTCATGGATCTGGGTATGCAGCCGGACGTGCGCGCTCGCACCGAGCTGTGAGCGTGCAGGGATTCACGAGGATTGAAACTTCGGGAAGGGCACGAGTTTCACTCGTGCCTCTACCAGGTGCGTTTGTCGTGCGGCTTCCAGCCGCTGAGGGCCGCTCTTGCGGAAAGCGCCTCCGAACCCCGAAGAAGAGCCAACCTCAGGCGCTGAAGCGCCAGCCGTGTTTTGGCCCCCGATGGCACGAGTGACTCATGCCCTTCCCGATCTCTTTGCGTAGGAACAGCGCCCTTCACTGCACGTCTGCGCTCACCTGCCCCGTCGAAAGATGTAGTTCCTTCGAACGATCGATCACCCACTGGGGAAAGGCCGGGCCGCCCTGCGGAATCTTGCCCTGCGAGATGGCCCAGTGGTCGATCCATCCCGTGCCTTCTTCGCCGACGTAGGTGTCGGGCAGACTATAGGCGGAATCGCTCAGGGCGTCTCCGAGAGTGATGAAGCGGTAGCCCCGCTTGCGCAGCACGTCGAGCAATTCGCCGATGTGGTCAGCCTCCAGGCTGCTGGCGTGCAGCAGCAGAATCTGCTTCGGCTCATAACCCACGACTTTGGCCGAAAGCTGCTCGAAGTAGGCGAATACGGCATCGTGATAGGCGAGATATTCCTTCACGATCCGCTGCTGTAATGCCGTGTCGTTGCGCTTCCGGGCGTCTTCGTAGACTCCGGCGAACATCCAGTCCCACCCGTCGAGCGTGATGGGCGCGATGCGGTAGCCGCGCTCGACCAGAAACGCCTCGGCCTCGCGCCGCGTGAGGAGATCGCGGCCGGTGTCGAGGTAAGGATGGCGGAAGTAGCGCAGCTTCATCTTGTGCTCGGCCAGCAGCATGCGGGTCACGCTTTCGCCCTGGATGACGTCGTCCTCCCACGCCCTCAGGCCCACCTGATTCAGTGAGGCGTGGCTGAAGGTGTGATTGCCGAGTTCAAAACCGTAGTCGAGCCACATCTGAAGAGCCTTGATGCGCTCGTCCACTTCTCCCGGCTTGTAGAGCTTCTTTTCGTTGACGAAGCCGACGACCGGAATCTTCTGATCGCGCAACGTGCCCAGCAGCTTGGCGGTCATGGCGGTGATGTCGGCGGCAGGCATCCGGTCGGCCATGCCGGCGGGCAGGTCGTCAATGGTGACGGCGACCTGGCGGTCAGGTTTCAGCGCAGTCTGGGAGTATGCGGGCAGGGATATCAAGCAGACGATAAGAGCGAGGGTGAGGCACAGAAAAAGGCGTTTCAAGTGAGATCCTCCGGCAAACGGAAACTCTACGGAAGAGGTATTACAACATACCGCCGCGGGTAAAGCGATGAATGCGGTCCAGAGTCAGACCCGCGCTGAGCCCGATGACGCGCTGGCTCGGAGCACATTTTCGATCTTTGATCTTTCGATCTTTCGATCCTCCGGATCGATTTTCCGAATTCGCCCAAACCTACGCCAAAAACGATACAATACTTACGATTCCGCCGCGATGGCAGAAGCGTCGACGACACAGCCATGATGAGGAGATCATAAATGCTGCAAACCAAGATGAAGGTGGCCTTCTACGGACATGTACGCCAGTATCACAACATCAAGAAAGAGATTGACGCTAACATTCACGAGGTGTTGGAGAGCGGGCAGTATGTCATGGGCCCGATGCTGCAACGGTTCGAGAAGGAACTGGCGGAGTTTCACAAGACGAAATATGCGATCGGCGTGGGCAACGGAACCGACGCGCTCTGGCTCAGCTTCATGGCGCTCGGCATCGGTCCGGGCGACGAATGCATTACCACGACCAACACATTTTTCGCGACGGCGGAGGCGATCTGGATCGCGGGCGCGACCGTGGTGTTCGTGGATTCCGACGCGCGCACCAACTGCATCGATCCGGCCAAAATCGAGGCGGCAATCACGCCCCGTACCAAGGCCATTGTGCCGGTTCACCTGTACGGGCAGTGCGCCGACATGAAGGCCATCCGCAAGATTGCCGACAAGCACAAACTGCTGGTGATCGAAGACAACGCGCAGGCTATCGCCGCGCGTGGCGACGGTTTCCGCATCGGCGAATTGAGCGACGCCGCGACCGTCAGCTTCATCATTCAGAAGAACCTGGGAACTTTCGGCGACGGCGGCGCGGTGGTCACGAATAATTCGGAAGTGGATCGCCTGGTGCGCAAGATGCGCAACCACGGATCCGACAAACGATCGTGCCACAGCTACGGATTCAACAGCCGGTTGGACGACCTGCACGCCGGAGTGCTGAGCGCAAAGCTGAAGCACATTGACGAATGGAGCGACCAGCGGCGGAAGTGGGCGGCCCGTTACAGCAAGGGCCTGGCGGGCGCACGCAACATAACTCTGCCTTACGAGATGCCCGGCTACCGTCACGTCTACCATCTTTATGTGATCGAGACTAAGCAGGCGAAGCACCGCGACGCGCTGCTGCAGTTCTTGAACGACGAAGGCATCGACGCCAAGTGCCACTATCCCATCGCGATTCATCAGCAGGAGGGATACCCGTGGGGCAAGGGCGCGAGGATCGCCGGGCCGATCCCGAACTCGGAGCGCAACGCGGCTTGCTGCGTTTCGCTGCCCATGTTCCCTGAGTTGACAGAGGAAGAAGTGGATTACACGGTTGAGAGAGTCCTCGAGTGGGACCGGAGCGCGAAATGAGCAACACATACCGGGTAGTTGTGGTCGGCATGGGAAAGCGCGGGTTGCATCACGCCCGCGCTTTTCAAGCCAATGGCCGCTTCGAAGTCGTGGGCGTGTGCGACGTTGATGCGGCGCGCATGGAGGCGGCCGCTCAGCAATTCGGCGCCGCTAAAGATTCGGACGCGAGGCGGCTGGCTCTGGCCGTCAAGCCGGACGTCTTCTGCTTCTGCACGCTTCCCACCCTGCGCAGCGAGATGGTTCGCATCGGGGTCGAGAGTGGCGCGCGGCTGATTGCGTTTGAGAAGCCGGTGGCGCTGACTAGCCGCGAAGGCATGCAGGTGCGAAAGATGCTGGCCGACAGCGGAGTCAAGGCAGTGGTCAGCCACCAGCATCGCTATGGCGAACATTACCGCAAGGTAAAGGAGATCGTCGCCAGCGGCGTTCTCGGGCGCGTGCATGCCGTTTACGGCACCGCATCCGGTTGGATGATGCACATGCTCTCGCACCTGATTGACTACATGCGCTGGTACAACGGCGAAGCACCGGCCCAGTGGGTGATGGCGCAGGCGACCGGCGAAGGCAAGATGAAGGATCTGCATCCGTCGCCCGATTACATCGCCGGATTTATTCAATTCGCCAACAACGTGCGCGGCGTGGTCGAGTGCGGCGCGGGCGCTCCCGACGTGCCCGAAGTGGATTACTGGTGGCGCAAGTGCCGCATCGGCGCGCAGGGCACGGACGGATTTGCGGAAGTGCTGACCGGCAATGGCTGGCGCGCGGTCACCAAAGCGGGCGCAAGTTCCGGGCCCGGGTGCATGAACTACGATCTCGACATGCCACCCTACATTCAGGACATGGCAAACTGGCTGGACGACGAGCGCAAGGTGCATCCGTGCAACTTCGAGAGCGCGTACGCGGGATTTGAAATCATGATGGCGCTTTGCCGCTCGGCCGTGGATGGAGGCCAGGTCGCCCTGCCGCTTACAGAACCAGCGGATGAGATTGGGATGCTGAGAGCTTATCTGGCGGGCCGGAAGGTGATCCCTTCGACCGCGGCGAACGCGAAGGAGTACGGGGTGGCGGAGAACCTCGTAGGATCGAAATCATAGTGGGTGCCCCAGGTCTCGCCGCCTTTGCGAGACCTGGGTTTTTCATCTTTCATCCGCGCTAGACTAATTGAGCAGAGTCCGTAGGTTCCCGGACATCACTGCCTTCCGCCCCCTCCCATGTCTCGCAAAAGCGGCGAGACATGGGGCACCCCTGTCGTAAATGTTGAAGAAGGAAGAATGCTGCGGAGCTTCGCCCCGCGGGACAGTCCCGTTCGACTCCCCCTCGTTCCTCGGGGTCGTTCTGGGCAGGCTTGGGCGGCTGCCCCAACTGATTTATTTCGCCAACTCCCCGGTGGGTTCGAAGCGGACTCCGGCTACGGCTGTGCCCGAGGCGAGCACTTTACGGATTCCTTCGCGATTCGGCCCGGCTTCGGCGATGGCCGCAGACAGACAGCGCAGGGCCTCGTCCACAGGAGTTCCTTCCGGCAAGCGGAAAATCCAGGGAATGTTGGTTGAGGTCAGCGCGCGGTCGGAGGAAATGGCCACGACCGGCACGAACGACTTCACTCCAATCTGCGCGGCCAGATGGCTGGAGTTGCGGTCGAGCGCGATCACGGCCAGCACGTGATCCTGATAAACGGCCTTAACCAGATCGTCGGAGGCCTTCCCCCAGGAAGATTCAGATGGAATCGGAATCAGTTGTAGGTCAACTCCCCCGCCCTGTCGCAAAGGGCGCGGCAAGGGTGGGGCAACCACCTCTAGGGCCTTCACCACTTGGTCGGCGTGCGGACCGAAAACTCCAATCCTAAACTCGCCTGATTTCTGGTCGGGCAGCGGGGGCCCGGCATAATCCACGCCGTTTTCACCGACGCGAGCATAAGCCTTTTCCATGGTGATGCGGCGGTAGGAAATCGTCCCGTCATGCACGCGGGCAAGGAACAGGGGCGCGATGTTCTTGCAGTTGGGATCGAAAACCATGTCGCCGGTCACGCCTTTGTAGTTTTCGATTCCGGTGAGCGCGTCGCGAATGCGGCCCTTGTTCAAGCCCGCACGGCAGATGGCGTCGAGCAGAATCCGCATGGCGTCGTAGGCCAGCGCTGCGAAGTGGTCGGGCACCTCGTGGAACCGCGCTTGGTAGCGAGCGACGAAATCCAGCCAGCGCGGATCGGTGCGCGTCGGGTCGTATGGGAAAACCGCTTCGAAGCCTTCGGCCGCGGGACCAGCCA
>Ga0074046_10005308_pt1 | contig 10313 bp, 7 predicted proteins | sample BogForMeECP23OM3_FD_94441 | JGI IMG/M metagenome (GOLD analysis project Ga0074046, IMG submission 94441) | Bog forest soil microbial communities from Calvert Island, British Columbia, Canada - Bog Forest MetaG ECP23OM3 | ecosystem: Environmental > Terrestrial > Soil > Wetlands ...
CCACCCAGATCGGGAGCACCGCGTCGCTGCCCACATCCTTGAGCAGCACAATCGGCATGTTCGAAACCGGATCCATGATCAGCCCGCGAATTTTCATTTCCACTTCCATAAGGAACCTCAAAATCAAACCGCGCGTAGAGACGGGGCTTGCCCCGTCTCACTCTGCGCCAGGAGACGCGACAAACTTCGTCTCTTCGTAAAAATCAAGCGCCCGCCATCTCTCCCACCAAACTGTTCGGGAAGCTCCCCGTCACCCGCACGTTAATATAGCAACCAGACTTGAGCTCAACTCCCGCCGGAACCGTAAAGTTCATCACCTTAATCTGCGAAGTCCGCCCCACCCACTGTCCCCGCGCCGGATTCTTCCCTTCCACCATCACCTCGATCACCTGCCCCACATGCCGCTGATTCCGCCGCGCTCCAATCTGCTTTTGCCGATCATTCAAAACCGCCAGCCGCCGCGCCTTCTCCGCGTCCGGTATCGCATCCTCCAAAAGCAGCGCCGGAGTGTTAGGCCGAGGAGAATACTTGAACGTAAACACGCTGTCATACCCAACCAAGTCCATCAACGAAAGCGTCTCCTCAAACTCCCGTTCCGTCTCGCCCGGAAAGCCAACAATCAGATCGCTGGTGATCGATATATCACGTTGCGCCGCCTGAATCCAGGCAATGCGCTCCAGATATTCGTCGCGAGTGTAGAGCCGCGACATGGCATCCAGCACCCGAGTCGATCCGCTCTGGACCGGCAAATGCACATGATCGCAAAGCGCCGGCAAGGCCTCAATCACGTCGACAATATCGCGCCCAAAATCCCGAGGGTGAGAAGTAGTAAACCGCACCCGCCGAATCCCGGAGACCGAAGCCACCGCCGCCAGCAACTCAGCAAACGTCTTATTTCCCGAAGGATCCCGGTAAGAGTTCACGTTCTGCCCAAGCAGCTGAATCTCCGTATAGCCAAGATCAACCAGCTGCCGGGCCTCTTCAAGAACAGAGGCAGAAGTCCGCGAGCGTTCCTTACCGCGCGTATAAGGCACGACGCAATAAGCGCAAAACTTGTCGCATCCCTCAATAATCGTGATGTACCCGCGATGCGGATTCGTGCGAGCCGTAAACTCCGTCTCGAAGCACTCGTCCGTCATGCGATCGTCAAGCCCTGTAACCCGCGACGAGCCGGTCTCCAGCTGCACCAGCATCGAAGGCAAATTCCGATAAGAAGCCGACCCGCACACCAAAGAAACGTACGGAGCGCGCTCAAAAATCTTTTCCCCCTCCTGCTGCGCCACACACCCCAGGACGCCAAACTGTTTCCCCTGCGCTCGATACTTCTTATAATCCGCCAGCCGGTTAAACACCTTCTGCTCCGCCTTGTCGCGAATCGAGCAAGTGTTATAAAGCACCAGCCCCGCCTCTTCGACGGTAGGAACCTGCCGATACCCCTGCGACAAAAGCGTCCCCACGACTTTTTCAGAGTCGTGAGCATTCATCTGGCACCCAAAAGTTTCGAGGTAAAACGTCTTGGAGGCAGGCTCCGGCATGGAGTCAGTATAAACCAGTGAAAGGAGTGGGACCTACAGTAGAAAACAAGGGCGGCGGGACAATTGCACGACCTCGTGGTTGATCTATGCAGGCTAAGATCCCTACGACTTGCTCGATGACGTCGCGAGTTAAAACATCTCTTTAAGCTGGTGCTTGTATTCAAAGTACGAGAGCGGGACAGCCAGGGGAGACACAACGATGTATAATCCTCGCTACTGTCCAAGACAACATGGATTCGGAAACGAGGTTCGATCAGCATGTTTTTTCGCGTCCTGCTACGTTGTCTCGTCGCGGTCACCGCGCTTGCCTTGGTTGGTTGTGGTAGTGGGACCGCAGGTGGTGGCTCCTCGGGCCCTCCGCCTCCTCCTCCCGCCACCTTCACGTTGTCGCTGAGCTCCACTACGATCAACCTACCGCAGAGCGCTACTCAAAATTTGCAGATACGGGCAATCGCCCAAAACGGTTTTTCAGGATCGGTGACGATAACAGCGACAGGGTTGCCTTTGGGTGTGACGGTTTCACCAGCAACTCTGGTTTTGTCCGTCGGCAGCACGGGCACATTGTTTTTTTCGGCCGTTTCAACTGCTACGGCCGGAAGTTCGCAGGTATCAATCGCCGGCGTTTCCGGCTCACAGCAAGCCGGAGCGACCCTGGCACTGGACGTAATTCAGATGGCGACGCCAATAGCGATGCCTTTCATCACACTCGGCGGTGGCGTTCTGAAAGCCTTCTATGATGAATCTCGCCAACTGCTATTCGCGGGCAATCTCTATCTGAATGAAATCGACGTGCTTTCCGGCAACGATCTTTCGCTGCAAGCTCGTATTCCTATAGCTCAGCCCTTCGGAATTGATCAGATGTCGGATGGCAACACCTTGGTAGTCGGAACTATGACGCAGGGCTTCTACACTATCGATGAAAGCACGCTGGCTGTTACACGATATCTGGCGACGAATTTCAGCCAGGCCGGGAGCACAACTGTACTGCCGACACCAGTCGCGATGGCAAATGGGAAGGTTCTGTTCATTGGCAAGGATATAAACGAAGATACTGACGATGTCTTTATTACATCTGGTCAGTACATCATCGAGTGGGACTCGACTACTGGCGACTTCAGCCCGACTATGTACTTCCCAGATGCTACTTGGCCAGTTAGCGATCTGAAGCGGAGCGCCGACCACAATTGGGCGGTTTTCCCCGCGGACCAGCTCTATATTTACAGTTCGGCCACAGACAGCTTTGTTTCCTCCGTCAATCCTGTCAATGCCGCCCCGAATGGCGTTCGTAACGTAGCGGCAAATCCAAACGGGACGCAGTTCGCAGTCGTCTCCGGCTCTTCCGTGTCCTTTTACGATGGGGCGTTCAATCCCCTAGGTACAGCAAACACGACGACGGGCATATTTCCGTATCAGTGGAATGCACAGTACAGCGCCGATGGCACCCTCCTCTATTGGGAATTGTCCGGCACCGAGGCTGAAGGCTCGGTCGTGGACGTCTTAAGTACGACAACCTTTACCGAGATCGGCGATGTAACTTCAGACTATGGGAGTCAGCCTCAGTATCCCTATCTCCTGTGGGTGGACAGCACGCAGCAGGCGTTCTTGGGAGCCGTCGGTGGGATCGGTTTGCTAGACTGCAGCACTCTCCGTACGGGGCCCGCTGCCGGCATGGGATTCGGTGGCGCGAGCCCTTTTGCAATTCCCCTTAACCAATCAGTTACCGTTTCATATGAGAGTGGCGCTTTCGCCGTTGGCACATCGATAACCGTCAATGGCCAGCTTGCACCTGTAGAATCGGATAACCCAGATAACAACCCGATCGTGTTTCAGGTTCCACCTTCGTCGGTAGCTGGACCGGTGAATTTGGTCTTCACGCAACTGGATGGTGAAACGCTGATCGAACCACAAAACTTTTCTTATGGAGTTGACGTCGCAGGCGCAACGTCGACTCTGGTTCCCCCAATCGGAAATCCCTCCCTCGGTTTATTTGGTTTCGGGATGCTGAATGGTCCATTGACGCCTCCCAACGTAACCGTCGGAGGCCAAGCTGTTACAAGCGTGGTGGTGAACCCTTCCTATAACTACGTACTTCAAGAGTTGTTTTTGCGGCTTCCCAATGGTAGTCCGGGCCCGGCGAATATTGTTGCCACAGGAGACAATGGGATCGGCACGTTGAAGAGCGCGGTTACCTATATTCCTTCCGCCTCAATCATTCCGGCCAGCGGCCTTTTCCAGCTGCTTTATGACTCCCATCGCAGCTTGCTCTATGCGCTACAGAGCACTGAAATCCAAGTTCTGAATCCTACAAGTTTGCACTGGCAGACACCTTTGCTACCCGGCGGCAAGGGTGGCATCCAATACGTCTCGATGACAATGACCCCGGACGGCAGCGAGATGCTGGTGCTGGATACAACGGCGGATACCCTGACCGTCTTTAATCCCGATAACCAGTCTCAAAGTGTTGTGACGGCCTTGCCCCCGCTTACTGCCGGCGTCACGCTCCAGAGCGTGGCGGCGACAAATACGGGCAAAGCCTTCATCGGCCGCTTTAACGCAGCCCCAATCGAATTTGATCTAACTACGAACACTTACACTGTCTTGCAAGGCATTACTTTGGCACAGTTTGCCGCGACCCCGGATGGAAGCCAAATGGCCGGCGTAGACATAACCGATACATCGGGAATAGTTGCGACTTGGAACAGCGCTAATGATTCCTTCACTTTACAAGGATTCGATGGCGTGATCTGGACTGACCTGGCTATATCTTCGAATGGAAACGCATTTGCCGCACTAGAAGGCAACGTCGTCGTCGCGGGTGTCGCCGCCGGCTTCTTCGACGAAGGGCTGCAGTTCATGAACGCCACGGTTTATCCTGACTTGGCTCCTCCGGATCAGCCTTTCAGTATCGGAGCAACATTCAGCGCCAGCGGACTGACACTCCTCTCTCCGCTCGGCGACTCGATTGACTTTTTCAGCACTCAGACCGCGACATTGCAGAATAGATTGTTAATGCCCGAACTATTGCCGACAGGAAATGCTTCTTCCGGTGCCATCGCACTTGATCCGAATCAACAAACCATCTACGCAATCTCGACCTCCGGTCTTACTGTTGTAACTTTGCCTTCTGTCGTGGATCAAATCGCACCCTTCCGTTGGCATCATATAGCAAGGCCATCCCATGCCCTCCCCTTCGCTGGCGGAGCCCATCGGCAAGTAGTTGGTGCGCCGCGCCGGTAATCCCGATCATTTTGCCACAGCCGGGTGCCCCATCCTAACGTAACGGGGGCTGGCCCACCCTTTCACCTCGCCTCAACTCTCGAGGGTGCCCCGTCCTTGTGTCTGCGTTCTGTGCAGACACAGGGCGGGGATTTTGACTTCCTATCCCACCACGACTCCCAGCTTCGGGGTTTAGGTTGTCTCATACCGAGACACGACCGGCCGCCGAATCGACCCCACCATAAAAAAAGAGCACCTATGTAATAATTACAGTGTAATGATTACACGCATGTGGCCATTTAACCACACCCGCCCCCTAGCATTATCAAGGACTTACAACCCCAACTTTTTCGCCGGTAGAGTGGAACTTCCCTGCCGCGCGCGCTTTGTGCTTCATCGTGCGTATATTGTTGTACATACACAAATGCTACAACAAAATGTTCCACGTGAAACACTTTTGCTAAGCGTTCTCCCTATACGGATTACACTTTAGGTCGAGTCAAGAGGAAAATTCGGGTTCCCGCGGCCCAGCTTCTCGCTGAGGTGAGCCGCGATCAGTTTGCCGTGGAAGCGCCCGTTCTCAATGAAGATTTCGTTGGTTCGCGAGCCGGCAACGATCACTCCCGCAACATAGACTCCCGCAACGTTCGATTCCAGGTTCTCCGGATCGCAGACGGGCCGCAGCTGTTCCGTAGCCAGTTCGATGCCCACGCTGCGCAGGAAATCGTAGTCGGGATGGTACCCGGTGAGAGCGAATACAAAATCGTTTTTCAGATAAAGAGGGCCGGACGGAGTTCGCAGCACAACGCAGTCGTCGCCGATCTCCTGCACGGCGCTGTTGAAGTAAGCCGCGATTTCGCCCGCCTTGATACGGTTCTCGATATCGGGACGCACCCAATATTTAACGTGGTTGTGCATTTGCGATCCGCGATGGACCAGCGTGACGCGCGCCCCATGCCGCCACAAATCCAAAGCCGCCTCGGCCGCAGAATTTTTGCCGCCAATCACAACCACGTCGGTGTCGAAATAAGGATGCGGTTCCTTATAGTAATGGAAGACTTTTTTCAGGTCCTCGCCTGGGATATCCAGTTGATTGGCGAGATCATAGTAGCCAGTGGCCACGACGATCTTGCGCGCTCGATAGTCGTGGATGGCGTCGTGCCGGTCGGTTGCGGTCACACGAAAGTCGCCGTCTCCACCCGTGATGGTCTTCACCCACTCGTACTGCCGTATGTGCAACTGATAGTGCTCGGCGACGCGGCGGTAATATTCCAGCGCTTCGAGCCGTGTGGGCTTCGCCAGAGATGTGGTGAAAGGAACATCGCCAATCTCCAGCAACTCCGGCGTGGTGAAGAACACCATGTTGGTCGGATAGTGATAGATGGAGTTGACCAGGCATCCCTTGTCGATAATGATGGCCTTGAAGCCGGCCTTGTGAATCTCAATGGCGCAAGCCAGGCCAGTAGGACCAGCGCCCACGATCAGGACGTCACTCCAGGAGTCGGGCCGCGCGCGGGCTTGAGTGCGAGGGAGAGTTTCGGGGGTCTGTTCGACCGTCAAAGGTGTCAGGGATTTCATCGTTGGTGATGAAACCTAGAATTCTACCACCACGCGCTGGCAGCGCGGCGCACCTGATTCCCTACTTCTTCACGCAAACCGCAACTCCATCGCGGATGGGCAGAATGGTAGTAAAGAGATCTTGCGATCCGTAGATCAGCTTGTTGAATTCGAGGATGGCTTTGGTTTGGGCGTCCGGGTTCGGTTTAGTGATCCTACCGCTCCAGAGAACGTTATCGGTGATGAACAGTCCGCCGCTCTTCAGGCGCGGGAGCGCTAAGCGAAAAACGCGCGGGTAGTCGGTCTTATCGACGTCGTTGAAGATGATGTCGTACTTTTCCTTCTCTTCCGAAAGAAATTCGAGCGCGTCGCCGACGCGAACCGTGATGCGCTGGCTGACGCCGGCACGGTCAAAGTAGCGGCGGGCTTTTTCGGCGCGCTTGTGATCGCCATCGGTGTAGACGACGCGTCCGCCCTCGCCCACCGCGCGCGCCCACCAGATAGTGGAATAGCCAATGGCCGAGCCCATTTCGAAGATCTTCTTCGCTCCGCTGACGACGGCGAGTTGATACAACACCCTCGCAACGGCGGGACCGACAATCGCCACATCGTTCTTGCTGGCTTCAGCCTCCATCTCCGTAAGAACTTCGTCGCGCGGCGGCAGCAGGGCGTAGAGATAGTCTTCAACGTCAGGAAATGTAATCCCACCCATGCGCCAGTCAGGCTTTGCGGATTGATTGGTCATGCTGCTCCTTGCGTTGTTGATCCGAATGCTGTCGATGCGAGACCTGCCGGTGGAGCGAGGGGCGCCTCGTCCGTCGCTCCACTACGATCGGCAGCCTACGAAATTGTCTGCCCCTCCGGGCACTTAGGATTGCCGGCGATCCACGGATCGACGTAGAGGGTCTTCCCTTCCGGCGTCTGGACGCGAAAGGTGGCGTGGCCAAGCCATGTGAGTTGGATTCCTTTAAGATTCACGAAACACTCCTGGTAAACGTAAAATGTGCAACCTAAAATGTGCAACCGGGGAACGGGCAACCTGCGAAGCATTCTAGTGGCTAGGAAAAGAGCGCGCAACGAGCGCACGCAGCCCGCGCAAATACTGGCGCGATTACGCCATTCCGGTTGGGCCCAAACTCGTGTATAAGATGGTGCTCTATGTCTGAACTCAAAGTGTTGCTGTCACGCGAAACCATTGCCAAGCGGGTTGCCGAGATGGGCGCAGAGATTGCGCGCGATTTTCATGGCCAATCGATCATCTTCGTTGGTGTTCTGAAAGGCGCGGCCATTTTCTTGAGCGATCTTGCGCGTCAGGTTCCGCTCGATGCCACTTTCGACTTTATCGGCGTTTCAAGTTACGGAAACCGCCCAACAGCCAAAGAAGACCCGGCGGGCCACGCAGCGTGGGATTCGCTGGGCGAAGTTCGTTTGACCAAAGATATGGATCAGTCGCTGGCCGATCGAAACGTGATTCTGGTCGAAGACATCCTCGACACGGGGCTGACGTTGAACTACATTTCGAAGCTGGTCCGGGCGCATCAACCCAAATCGCTGCGCATTGCGGCGTTGCTGGACAAGCCTTCCCGGCGCAAGCAGCCGATTGAGGCGCAATACATCGGCTTCACGATTCCCGATGCCTACGTGGTGGGCTATGGCCTGGACTATGCAGAACGCTACCGCAATCTTCCGGACATCTGCGTGTTGGAGAATTTGTAATTGGCGATTAGTGAGAGTTCTCAGTTCTCAGACAAACCAACACCACCCGGGCCTCATTGAGAACTGAGAACCGAGAACTTGTTAAGATGGTGCTTGTGAAAACGACCGCCTCGCAAACCTTGCGCGCTTCCGAGGTGGAACCCCTCCTGCTCGAAGTGGCCGACGTAGTGAATACCACTCTCGATCTGGAAACCACGCTGCGGCGTGTGGCCGAACTGGTACGCAAAGTCATTGACTATGAAATTTTTGCGATCCTGCTGCTCAACGAACCGCTTCAGGAATTGTACGTTCGTTTCCACGTAGGCTATCCACAGGGAGTCGCCGACCGCCTGCGCGTAAAAGTTGGCCAGGGCGTTACCGGACGCGCCGCCGAAACTCGCCAAGCCGTGCTGGTCGCCGATGCCACGCGGGAGAATTTCTACATTGAAGCTCTGCCCAACGTTCACTCGGAACTGGCCATCCCACTGATCGTCAAGAACCGGGTGATTGGCGTGATCGACCTGGAGGCGCGCGAAAAAGGTTACTTCACGGAAAAGCACAAACGCCTGCTGACGCTGATCGCATCGCGCATGGCGGTGGGCATCGAGAATGCGCGGCTGCACACGCGTATAACGCGTCAGGCGCGCACACTGCTCTTGCTGAACGAGATTGCGCGCGAACTCACGTCGATTCTCAACCTGGACCAACTGCTCAAACGCATCGCCGAATTGCTCAACCGCCTGATCGACTACCAGATGTTCAGCATTCTTCTGGTCGACCCGACTGGAGAAAAACTGCAGCACAGATTCTCGCAGCGTTTCGAGGAAAGGCTGCATCTGAAGCATGACATTGCGGTAGGCCGCGGCGTGGTGGGGTATGCCGCGCAGGCCAAGGAAGCGGTCCTGGTGCCTGACGTTGCCAAGAATGACCGCTATATCGCGACGAATCCAGAAACGCGCTCGGAGCTGGCGGTTCCGCTGATCTATCAGGAGAAAGTAATCGGTGTGCTCGATCTGGAGCATACGAAGCGCGGCTATTTCACCGAGGATCACAAGCGCACGCTGACCACGCTCGCGGCGCAGCTCGCGATTGCCATTGAAAACGCGCGCCTGTATGAGCAGGTTGCCCGGCAGGAGCAGCGCCTGGAGCGCGATCTGGCGCTGGCGCGCGAACTGCAGTTTCGGTTGCTCCCGCATGCGCTGCCGAAAATGCAACATCTCGACGTAGAGGCGAAGTTTGTTCCGGCCCGCGCCATAGGCGGTGATCTCTACGACTTCGTTCCCTATTCCCTGTCGCGGCTGGGCATCGCAATTGGAGACGTCAGCGGCAAAGGCGCGCCCGCTGCCATTTATGCCGCGCTGGTCAGCGGCATTCTGCGTTCCCATGCGCCCATTGAACCGGGCCCGGCGGAGATGCTTTCGGCGATCAACCGGTCGCTGGCGGAACGCCGAATCGCTGCGCAGTTTGTGTCGATTATTTACGCGGTGTGGGATGACGAGAAGCGGACGCTTCTGGTAGCGAATTCAGGCTTGCCGCGGCCCATCTATTGTCACGATGGCAAAATTGAGTTCATCGAGGCGACCGGGCTGCCGCTGGGATTGTTCGACGAAGCCGACTACGACGAATTCAGTTTCAAGGCCAAGCCCGGCGATTTGTTCGTGTTCTATAGCGACGGTATTCTCGATGCACGCAACCGGCACGGCCAGTCGTTTGGGCCGGAGCGTGTGGAGGCGATCGTCGCTGGCTGCGCAAGCAAGTCTGCGGACTGCGTGGTCAATGAGATCTTCAAGGCAGTTACCGAGCACGCCGCAGGGGTGGATACGTTCGACGATCAGACCGTGGTCGCTATCAAAGTGACAGCCGGTCAGCTTTCTGGCAAACGCAAGTGAAGCGCGCGCGAGCATCGCAAGTGTTACGCCCCCCCGCCTTTGGGTATCAGGGCGCGACTCTGGGAACGCGCGCAACGGAACTTTACTGCGAGGCAGTGCCGCTGGAACGCCTTGCTGAGCGCTACGGAACTCCGCTGTACGTCTATTCGGTGGCGATGATCCGTGCGCGATTGAACGCCTTCGCTCACAGCTTTCGGTCCATTCCGCATACCTTGTGTTATTCGGTCAAAGCCAATTCGACGCTGGCGATCTTGCGGATGGTTGCCGGCGAGGGTGCCGGCTTCGACGTGGTCTCTGGTGGCGAATTGCAGCGAGTTCTGCGCGTGAACCGCAAAGCAGCGGGAAAGGTTGTGTTCTCCGGCGTCGGCAAAAACGCCGCGGAGATGGAACTTGCCCTTCGTTCCGGGATACTCCTGTTCAA
>Ga0074046_10005309_pt1 | contig 10312 bp, 10 predicted proteins | sample BogForMeECP23OM3_FD_94441 | JGI IMG/M metagenome (GOLD analysis project Ga0074046, IMG submission 94441) | Bog forest soil microbial communities from Calvert Island, British Columbia, Canada - Bog Forest MetaG ECP23OM3 | ecosystem: Environmental > Terrestrial > Soil > Wetlands ...
CTAAAATATATTGTCCTTTTGCTGGCACAAAACCAATTTAAAATAAAGTATGATTGCCCAAAAGTGCTCTGCACCAGGCGGCTGTACCATAAAATACTTGCAAAAGAGAGAGATGGGGTTTTGGTCTGAGAGGTTTATTGGGTTTCAGGTCTTGAGAGGTTTTCTCCCCGGGTGAGGGTGAAACCCCGATGGTTTGAGAGGGCGGGAGGAGCGAAGTGCGGGCCGTTCCGGCACCTGACTCAGAGGAATTTCGTCCTCCCCATATACCATGTAACCGTACGCGGGGGATAAACCCGGTACCGGGCGGGGTGAAAGTGAATCCTCCCTCCCAACCGGTGCGCCCGACAAACAACCATTTAACCCGCCGTACCTGAATTGATCTATGGATCGGACAGAGCACGTCCATATCATCAGCGCCGGTGAGAAGATACATATCGCGTATCCTGCAATGTTCCGTGAACTCCCGGCTATTTCCCGGACCATGGTATTTACCGACAGCATCGTTCATGAGGGATCTCCCGACCCGGTAACGGACAAGCACCGGTTCGCGGTCCGGAATGCGGTCTCGGCAGTGCAGGAAATCTCGGTGTCCCTCTCAATACCCTTCACCCGGGTGATGATCTATCCCCCGGCCTATACTTCTGTCCAGTCGGCGCTTGCGAAGGTCCGCCGCGAGTACCCGGATGCCCGCTTCACCTTCGATCTCTCGGGCGGTTCAAAGGAACTCTGCCTGGCGCTTTTTGCCTTCGCACCCTGGCTTGGCGGGGAGGTGTATTCGGCATTCGATGAGAAGACCGCACGCCATGTCCCCCTGCCGGACCGTACCATCAGTTCCCTGTTTGCCAATCCCAATCACCAGACGATCCTCGCGATTCTTCTCAACCGGAAGATGATGAAAAAGGACACGGCAAAGGGAACTGTTCCCGCAGTCCCGGCGTTGTGGGTCCCCCGGCAGTACCTGTACAAGCAGCTCTGGTCGACGTATGTCCCGTCACGGACAAAGAATGAAAAAACCGTTGATTCACCCCAACCGGTCGTACAGTATAAGGAAGGCCGGAAGCCCGCCGCTGATTTGTCCCACGCCACCTTCTCCGGGTTTATCCGCACCCTCCGCGATGCCGGGCTCGTTGAGGAGCAGTATTCCCCGGAGAGCCGGAAAGAGAAGAGCTACCGGATTACGGAAGCGGGTGAGACTGCCTTCCGATTCTTTTCCGATCCTGCGACCAGCTCGCTGGTCAGGAGCATGCTGGATAGTTCCTGAGGCAGGATCCGGGATCACTTTTCCGTACGTTTTGGACACCATTTTTTTGGGGCAGACCCTGCTTAAAAATTTTTAATTGCGATCACGATCGCGTCTGGAATTTTTTGATCGCGATCATGAGGTGTTAGTTTGTAAGGCTACAATTGGATAATTATGCTACAAAGTGCCTGTACATGCTACAAAATTTTTGGTTCTCCGGTGTGACGGTTCGTTTGATGAAGCCAGGGGTCGATTAAAAATTTTCGAGCGCGAAAATGATCGCGATTGAAAATTTTTTGGCGCACGAGCGATCGCGATTTTTTTTTTGCGGGCCGGAGCCGGAATTTTTGTGGAAAAGGGCGTGCCGGAATTTGATCTGTATTTGTTCAAGATCAGATCAGGATACTTGTTAACATTGGATATACTAATGAGGGTTCTCCGCCTCAGGGCTTTTCCGAGGCACGGCGGGGCAGATTGCCGGTTTCACCTATGACCGTTAATTGAGGCCGCCGCGGGGGTGTCCCTTCAGGGACAGCCGAAGGCTGTGGAGAAGTGATAACTTCGACTGCGGGGGCGTTCATCGCAACCTTTGAAAAATAAGAACACCCTCTTTTCACCCATTTTTACCACAATTATAACCAATCGATCATACTCGTTATCCAGGTTCGAATTCCTATACCTGCACTTTTACTTTGGGTTATAGGTATATTGTAAATTGCAACCCGTCACATCTGCGGTCGTTTCTGATATCACTTTTCTAAAAGAGCGGAGCTTGGAGCTAGTGCGCGGGTATTAGGTTTGAGGTAAGCACTCTTTTTCAGCATAAGTTTATTGTCTCATATACTCTTTTTAAAATAACTATGGAATTTAAGGAGTTCATTTTAAAATATCCGCTCATTCTTGTGGGTATTCTCTTTGTATCCATTGGTTTGATATTTTTTTTAATTGGTCGATTATTGGTTACGAGTACAATTCAAGAATTTCTTAATGATATCGCTTTACTGGTTCTCCTTATCATCATAATATTTTCAGTTATTGAAACTCATTCAGCATATAGACGGAATGACAGGCCGCATGATTCCTTTTTTATTCCACTATTTTTTAGTGTTTTTTTCATTTGTTTGACATTAATTTTGATGCTGTTCTTTGGAATTTTGAGAGATGTCTATATCAAATCCGTCGAGCCTGAACTTAATCACATAGTCTTTCCGTTGGCTATTTTTGCGCTAGGAATATCCCTGTATTACTTTTTTATCGTTCAATTTTCAACGGATAGAAAATTAAATAAAATTTCGGAGGAATTAAAGGAGATCAAGGATAATTCCAAATCCGATCTTCCCAAAAAAGAAACAGTTGACCCTACTTTAGTTCTCGCTAAAAAAGAATATTTGACTATTTCAGATGAAGATAAAATAATTTTTGAACATCTTTTCGACCGTCATAAAAATCTTCTATCTTACAATGATATTTTAGATACAAAAGTAGCTCAAGTTATTGCATTAAACGGTCTTCTTTTAACCGTTTTTGTTTTTAACGCTAAAAATGCAAATTTGTGGGTCTTATATTTCTTGGGCATATTTACTATAATTATCAGCATTGTTACGGGATTTCTTTGTTACAGAAGTTATGATTTTTTTATTGGTGCATCTGTAAAATTTTTTAATGATTATGATACATTTTCTGAAGGAGTAGGGCTACAAAAGTTAAAAAAACAGTTATTACTCGATATTAAAAGAAATCAAAGGACACATGAGATGAAAGCAAGTCTTTTTAATAAAATGATCTATATTATGTTCATAGGACTATTCCTTATTGTGGTGGGATACTATGGGTGACGATGAAGAAAAAGGAGAGTATGACACGCCGATTAACAAAGCTCGCCCTGTTATTAATAAACGGGATTTAGAAGACGATTCTACAAGAATAAGAAAAGCCCCCAAAAAAAGAGAGGAAAGCAGTTAACTTTTTTAATCAATCTTCTTTTCTTTTTCAAAAATTGGGATTGTTTCATCCTCCATCTCGTTTTTCTGTCTATTCCCATCCTTTCCGCATCGCATTGTCGCATTCCAATAAATCTTCAATCGTATTTTCTCGGTGTTCCCGAAAACCAGAACCTTCCCGCCATCTAACGGTTCACCACCGATGTTATTCGCCTCTTTCCCGATATGAATAAATTCCGTTCCCCGCGCTAGCCTCCCACAGAGAAAGACGACATTCATCGTGAAAATCCATCCCCACCTCAGCTCAACTATGATACTTTTTTCATGAATCATGATGATAAATAATGATAGAACCGCGATCGTTTTGTCGCCTTCGCCAGTCCCATTCATTCACTTCAGGAGTTGGATACTATCGCCGAAATTCCGAAAGAAGAATATATCCTGAAATGTACCTCGGCATGTGCCGGGTGCAGCGATTCGCTCGCACTCCGGTACGTGCTCAAGGCGGCAGGGCCAGACACCGTGCTGGTCGTGCCTGCCTGTTGTACAAGTGTCATCCAGGGAATCTACCCGAATACTGCCTTTAATATTCCGGTCTACAACATCGCGTTCGGTGCGGCAGCCGCGTGCGCCAGCGGCATGAGCAACGCGTTCCGTGCGGCAGGAAAGAAGACGAACGTAATCGTGTACGCCGGCGACGGGGGGACGCTCGATATCGGCATCCAGTCCATGTCCGGCGCCTTTGAGCGGGGTACCGATTTCCTCTACATCTGTTACGACAACGAGGCTTACGGCAACACCGGCATGCAGCGGTCCAGCGCAACGCCGCTCGGCGCAAAGACAACGACCACGCCTACCGGAAAGACCGATGTGAAAAAGGATATCGACATGATCATCGCCGCCCATGAACCGCCCTACCAGGCCACCGCGTGCGCTGCCTACCCGCAGGACCTGTTCAAGAAGGTCGCAAAAGCCCTTACCTTCCGCGGCCCGACGTTCATCCATGTCCTCGCCCCGTGCCCGCCCGGCTGGCGTTATTCCACGGAAAAGAGCGTTGAGATGGGCAAGCTTGCCGTCAGATCGGGCATGTGGGTGCTCTACGAGCGCGAGTACGGGAAGCTGACCATCGGGCCACAGTCAAAAACGGCAATGAAAAAACCGGTACCGCTCGAAGAGTACCTTGCACCCCAGGGGAGGTTCAAGGGTATCGATCCGAAGACCGTCGAGATACTCCGGCAGCGGCTCACCCGGAACCTGCAGAAACTCGCCGCAGAGGAGGCCGCCCCATGAAGAAGATTGCAACCGGGAACAAGGCGGTGGCTGAAGCAGTAAAACAGGCACGGCCCGAAGTGATCGCGGCATACCCGATCACCCCCCAGACCGAGATCGTCGAGCAGATCGCAGAGTTCGTGACCAGCGGCGAGATGAGAAGCCGGTATATTGCCGTGGAGAGCGAGCATTCCGCCATGGCGGCCTGCATCGGTGCGAGTATAACCGGGGTCCGCACCTTTACAGCAACCAGCTCCCACGGGCTCCTCTACATGCATGAGATGACCAACTGGGCTGCCGGCGCAAGACTTCCCGTGGTCATGGCCAACGTCAACCGCTCGCTCGGGCCCGGCTGGAACATCTGGGCGGAGCACACGGACGCAATGCAGGAGCGGGACACCGGCTGGCTGCAGGTGTATGTGAGCACCGTGCAGGAAGCCTATGACGCGACCCTGATGGCATTCCGGATCGCAGAACATAACGACGTCCTCCTGCCGGTGATGGTGAACCTCGACGGGTTCCTGCTCTCCCATATCATGCAGCCGCTAGAGACCGTGGATATCGGGGATTTCATTCCCCCGATGCACCTGCCGCATGCAATCGATGTGAACAATCCGGCCGGGTACGGGGGACTCACCGGCCCGGACCAGCAGTTCAGATTCCGCTGGGATATGGAGCGCTCGATGCGGGACTCGGTGAAGGTGATCGAAGAGAGTGAGAAGGAATTCGCACAACGATTCGGCCGGAAGTACGGGTTTACCGAGGATTACCGCTGCGGGGATGCCGAAGTTGTCGTCGTATCCATGGGCACGCTGGGGAAGGAGGCGGAAGTCGCAGTTGACCAGCTCCGCAGCGAGGGCGTAAAAGCCGGTTCGATGCGTCTGCGCTGGCTCCGCCCGTTCCCGAAACTGAACCTGGTCGGAAAAGAGGTGGTCGTGATCGACCGCGACTATTCCTTCGGGCACGGGGGCATCCTTGCGACATCCATCGTGGCCCAGACCAAAAAAGATGTATTCAGCGTAATCGCCGGTATCGGGGGGCAGGAAGTCACATTTGATGACGTTGCCGGGTTCGTGCGGAAACGGCGCATGGGTACGGAGTTCTGGTTCGGGGTGAACAGCCATGTATGAGATCCGGATCCATTCGCGGGGCGGGCAGGGAGGTGTCACTGCAGCCAGGCTCCTCGCGCTCGCGGCCATACATGACGGGAAATATGCCACCGCGGCACCGTTTTACGGTGCCGAGCGCCGGGGGGCGCCGATCGTATCATTCGTCCGGATCGATGACAAGCCGATCAGGGTCTACAGCCAGATCAAAAAACCCGACATGGTAATCGTGCTGGACGCAAGTGTGATGGATGTGGTCGATGTCCTGCAGGGGCTCAAATCCGGCGGAAGGGTGCTGATCAACAGCGCCCATGCAAAGGAATTCGGGGGCTTTTCGTCCGGCCATGTCGACCTGACCGGGATTGCACTGAAGGAGAACCTTGTTGTTGCAGGGAGCCCGATCCTCAACACACCGGTGATAGGGGCCCTTGCCAGGATGGGGATCGTCTCATCCGAATCGGCAATAACGGCCATCAGGGAGATGTTCACCGACGAGCGCAATGTCAAGGCAGCTGAAGCTGCCTATAAGGAGGTTCATTCATGACGAGCGACACAAAACGCGAACGCCTCGCCATGAGCAGGCCCGTTGTGGGCGCGGCCGGAAAGACCGGGACATGGAGGGTATTCCGTCCCGTTGTAGAGAAGGAGAAGTGCAACGAATGCGGGCTCTGCCAGACATACTGCCCGGATGCGGCCATCGATGAAGAGCTTGCCATCGACCTGGACTTCTGCAAGGGCTGCGGTATCTGCGCAAACGAGTGCCCGAAAAAGGCAATAACCATGGTACGGGAAGAGAAGTAGGGTTCGTATTCACCTTTTTCCATCCGCCAAAAACGGGTGGAATGTGTGGCATAAAACTCACGTTTGCGGCAGTAAATTGCCGGTATTTATCCTGAAGGGAAAACCGGTACCCAATTCATAACATTTTTATTCAATACCCGAATATCACCGCATGAGGATGATCTGATGAACCGTACCTATTTTGGCGACACGCGGGATCTTTTTAAGTTTGACCTCGTGCGCCACATCATGAAAGCCATACCGGTCTTTGACAGTTTTACTTTTATCCCCATGCTGACCGATACCCCGGTACAGGCAGGCAGAAAGAAGAGCGCGGCACGGGATCTCAAAAAAGCGACAAAGCTCGGCAGGGCGGGAAGCCAGAACAGGGATCTCGTAACCCACATGGAGCGGTTGCAGGAGATCGACAACGATCTCGAATATTTCCAGACAATCCACGATTATTTCAAAAAGGAAAATATTCTCGTTGATATTCTCCACAAAGAGCAGTTCTCCCATGAGGGGCGCAGCCGGTATTTCGACACGATCCTGTCCCGCCTGCCCAACAAAACCCTGATATTCCTTGACCCGGATATCGGGCTGGAAGAGAGCAGGCCCACGGAAAAACACCTGCTTTTCGAGGAAGTGGAAAGGATTGCGAAAGGCATGGACGATCACTCGATCCTCGTCATCTACCAGCACTTTCCCCGGCTGAAGCATGACGGATACGTCCGGCACCGCTGCAGTCAGCTTGCAGAGATCGCAGGTGCAGACCCACTGACGATCACGGACAATGAAATCGTATTCTTCCTTATCGCGAGAAATGAGAAGCTGAAAAGCCGGCTTGAAGCCGTTCTCGAGTTGTACGCAGATACCTATCCGGTCCTGAGCTCATCGGGATCCAGCTGACAACCGGTCACATGGACCTGGTCACGGTGCTTTCAGCTCATCCTTGGCTATATATTCGAGATCGAATTTGTAGAAGTGCGTGAAATGGCAGTTCCGGCAGCGGACGGTAAGGTGCCGTGAACTCACGATCACATCGTGGGGGCCGGTAATTTTACAGTTCCGGCACGTGGCGTCCTGCACCAGCTCCCACACGGGATACTTTCCGATCCGGGTGAGCGTCCCTGCAGCATCGACATCTTCGCTGCGGGGGACAAAGACCCGCGTTGCACCGCAGTTGTTACACGCGACCTGAGCCTGGTACGGCACTGCCTTGATGATCTGATCGGCAAGCTCTTTACAATGGTAGCAGTCCGTGCGGTATTTTGTAAAGATGAACCGGTCGCTCATGGGAGGTACTGATGCGTCGGTGTTCATTAATCTGTTGCCTGATATGCAAGAGACAGAAAATCCATGAAAGAACGCCAGGATGTGCCCGTTGCCAGTTTCTTTTGCCGGACCACCTGGAGTGCAGTCATGCCGACCCGCCAGCGGTACAAGAGCGGTTAACTGCATAGTCCGCACAACAAAACAGGTCCGGCCGTAAATTATACGACATTTTTGCATCAACGCCACAGTTCACGGGAATTGGAGGAAAACGCCCGAGGTCTGGGAAGTAAATTTAATTAGAGGGTGAATTCAATTTACTGTCCATGAAATACTGTATTGGCTTGGTTCTTTTGTTCATTGTCCTTGTTGCGGCCAGCGGATGCACGCAGCAGGCAAAACCTGCACAGGTGACCACAGCGTCGACAACGGTAGTTACAACAGTTGCCCCCACGGTCGAAACAACGGTTGTAACCACGGTTGCAACGCCGGTCCCGACTACAGAGATAATGGCAAACGTGACCGTGGCGAACATGACTCCGTCGGTTTCACCGACTGAACTACCCCCCCTGACCCAGACCCCGACCGCGGTCATGACACCCTCCACCACGGTCACGATTATCCATATCGCGAACAACACGTTCATCCCGGCGACACTTATGGTCCTTCCGGGAACCTCGGTTACGTGGAGAAACGATGATACCATCGTCCACTCGGTCAAGGCAACAGGGATTTTCAATTCCGGAGCTATGGTACCCGGCGCATCGTTCAGCTTTTCTTTCGGGGAGACCCCAGGCACCTATCAGTTTGTCGATGGTTACTACCCCAATGTAACCGGTACTATCATCATCCAGAAGGGTGCGCCACTCGTCGGAGGAAACATCATCACAGCTGCACCGACCCCGACAACAACCTCCTGATCAGGAGATCCATCACTCTTTTTATTGTCTCTTGTATGCCGGGAGAGGTATTCGTGGATAATCCGGCAGGCAGGATTACGATCAATTCGGCAGACAATTTTCGAAAGAAACGGTTCGGGTACGCCCTGAATACAGCCGGATTCAAAAAAACGGGAAAAAATATAAAAAACGGGTTTAGTAGTCGCCCATGCCCGGAGGCATGCCGCCCATTCCACCCATACCGCCCGGAGGCATTCCCTCGGGCCCGGGTGATGGGGACTTGGACGATGCGATGACATCGTCAATGCGCAGGATCATGACGGCGGCTTCTGCAGCAGAGGAGATTGCCTGGGTCTTGACCCGGAGCGGCTCAACAACGCCGGCTGCCTTCATGTCCACTGCCTTGCCTTCGAAGACGTTGAGGCCGTGGGACTTCTTGCCCTTCTCGTGGGCTGCGCGGATCTCGACGAGCATGTCGATGGGGTCGAGTCCTGCATTCTCTGCAAGGGTGCGCGGGATGACTTCGAGGGCGGCTGCAAACGCCTCGATGGCGAGCTGTGCCCTGCCGCCAACAGTTGAGCCGTACTCGCGGAGACGGAGCGAGAGTTCGGTCTCGATTGCACCGCCGCCGGCAACGACCTTCTTGTCCTCGACAACGACACCGACAACGCGGAGTGCGTCATGGATGGCACGCTCGAGTTCGTCGACAACGTGCTCAGTGCCGCCCTTGATAATGATCGAGACTGCTTTCGGGTTCTTGCACTGCTCGACAAAGGTCATCTCTTCGCCGCCGACCTTGCGTTCCTCAACAAGTCCGGCCTTTCCGAGCTCTTCCTTGCTGATCGCGTCGATCGAGGAGACAAGAGTTGCACCGGTTGCCCGGGCGAGTTTCTCCATGTCGCTCTTCTTGACACGGCGGGTTGCAAAGAGCCCTGCCTTCGCCAGGTAGTGCTGCGCAATGTCGTCAATGCCCTTCTGGCAGAAGAGGACGTTTGCACCGCTCTTGACGATCTTGTCAACGATGCCCTTGACCATCCGCTCTTCCTCGTCGAGGAATGCCTGGAGCTGGTCGGGGCTGGTGATGTTGATCTCGGCGTCAACTTCGGTCTTCTTGAACTCGACTGCTGCGTTCAGAAGAAGGATCTTTGCATTGATAACCTTCTTGGGCATCGAGGGGTGGACGCGTTCCTTGTCGATGAGTACGCCCGCAACAATCTCGGAGTCCTCGATTGAGCCACCGGTCTTCTTCTCGACCTTGATGTTCTCAATGTCGACCTTGCCGTCATCGTCAGTGACCATGGTCACTGCCCTGACAACGAGGTCGCAGAGTTTGTCCTTGGATGCCTCAGCGCCCTTGCCGGTCATCGCAGTGCTTGCAATGTTCCTTAAGAGAGCCTTGTCCGTTGCCTTCACGTCAAAGGCGAGGTCTTTTAAGAGTGCCTGCGCCTTCTCTGCTGCCTGGCGGTAGCCGGCTGCGATGATAGTCGGGTGGACGTCCTGCTCGAGGAGGTCCTCTGCCTTCTTTAAGAGTTCCCCGGCAATGACGACCGCGGTAGTGGTCCCATCGCCGACTTCATCGTCCTGGGTCTTTGCTACCTCGACCATCATCTTTGCAGCCGGGTGCTCGATGTCCATTTCCTTGAGGATCGTGACACCGTCGTTCGTGATTACTACGTCGCCGATAGTGTCGACGAGCATCTTGTCCATGCCCTTGGGACCAAGCGTGGTCCTGACTGCACTTGCCACTGCCTTTGCGGCGGTGATGTTCATACCCTGGGCGTCGCGGCCGCGGGTACGGGTGCTGCC
>Ga0074046_10005310_pt1 | contig 10312 bp, 11 predicted proteins | sample BogForMeECP23OM3_FD_94441 | JGI IMG/M metagenome (GOLD analysis project Ga0074046, IMG submission 94441) | Bog forest soil microbial communities from Calvert Island, British Columbia, Canada - Bog Forest MetaG ECP23OM3 | ecosystem: Environmental > Terrestrial > Soil > Wetlands ...
GCCGCGGCCGGTGGCTTCGCGGCGTCCGCGTGAGCCGCCCATGTTCACTGGCTTGCCGGTGACGACGGCCGTGACCGTCTGGCGCATGTGCATGGAATAGGTGTCCATCATCCACGCCATGGTTTGTTCGTTGGTGTTGACGTCGGGCGCCGCTACATCTTTCTCCGGGCCAATGAACTCGATCAGCTCCGACGTATAGCGGCGGGTCATCCGCTCCAACTCGCCGCGCGACATGTTCTTGGGATCGCAAATAATGCCGCCCTTGGCGCCGCCAAAAGGGATGTTCACGACCGCGCACTTCCACGTCATCCAGCTCGCCAGGGCGCGAACTTCGTCAAGGGTCACGTCGGGCGCGTAACGCACGCCGCCCTTGGCGGGGCCGCGGGCTATCGAGTGCTGCACGCGGTAGCCGGTGAACACCTCCAGTTGCCCGTTGTCCATGTTTACTGGAATGTGGACGATGATCTCGCGGTTGGGCTGGCGTAGAACGCGCCACAGTCCCTCATCGAGCTTCAGCTTTTCGGCCGCCTGATTGAAGCGGGCAGCTTGTTGTTCCCAGGGGTTTTTTTCCTGTTCGAGTGCGTGCGATGTTGTGACCATAAATTCTCCGAGTGATCGCGGGGATCTTGCGGCACGATTGGGTGGACGCCTTCATGGCAGCACGCGTCCAGCATCGGGCGGGCAAACGCTGCAAGTATATGGCGGGGATGTCCCGCACGCAAGTAAAGTGTCACCCGTAACTGCGATGAATCGAGGAGCGCCTTGCTGGTTCGTTGTTTTCTATAAAGGGTCAACAGGAACCCACCGACTCAACATCTGACTCGGGTTCAGAGAGCTTTGCCATCCCTCCAAGTAGAGCATCAAGTATTCTCAGAATTTCACGAGAGGCGCTGGTACAGATACCGGAGGGGGAATTTATCTCGCGGTTGATGTGCACGAGGTTGCGATACTGCACAACGACATCTGGAAGGACCACGTCTGGCACCACCTCCCGAAAATAACGGTTAAATACGCCTACGTAATTTTCAAGGGTGTGATCCGGATTGAATTGAAAAGGAGCGCCACGGCGGAATGAAATGTATTCCTGCTGCCCCTGTATAAAGCAGTACAGCACGGATTCGATGAGGCAGCCGGCCAGAATGACGACCGTCTTTTCGTTTTCTGCCGAAGCGGCCGCTATCAGTTCTCTGATGTCGCGGAGGATTATCTCTCGGTGAAGTGCGAACTCGGGCGGGAGGAAGTCAAGCCGCGGATCGCTCAGATGGGAGCACCGATCGCAGATGGACTTCAAGGTATCTGTCATCGCGTGATGGTTCCAGAACTAGATTCGCGTATTGCGGCGCCGTAATCGCCTCGAACCCCACTAGCTGGTAAACTGACCCGCCCTCAAAAACGAAATACCCAGGCTTGTCGTCCAGGAAATCGTTAAAGAAACTGTGAATTTTTGCGCCAGTTGACGACAGCGGCAGCCATCTTTGCCCCACTTCAACATGCGGAATGCCTATACACTTTTCGAAGTCCGTTGGTGGGCTGGTTTTCACTAATCCGACCTGGGGTTTGAAGACGCAATACGTGGACAACACATTTCGCAACGAGTGCACGGCGGAATAGTGATCCTGATCCACGTACCACCCTTTGAGCAATCCAGCAGGCTCAGTTCTTATTTTGAACTGCTCTAAAATATGCGCATCTAGGAGGGTCTTATCGAAATAAAGAACTTCCGAGCCTTCAAAAAAATGTCCGAGAGCGGCCCGATTTGTAGCTAGCTGCTCGGAGAAGTACCTGACCGAACCTGCACGTATGTCTACAAAAGGGGGGCTGTCCGAGCCGGTCTTCCAGAGCAAGGAGAAGCGAGTCTCTACAAATCTATCCCCAACCGTCCCGCTAAACAGCTCAAGGAGGTTTTGTGTCACGCCTGCCGATTTTCCGAACCAGACAGCCAGAGCCAATTTGTTCTGGGGATAGACGCCGACGTGTTCTTGCACAACATCTTCTAAGAGCGCGCGAATGCGAGCTTCACCGGCCCTGCTGGCCAGATTGAGTTCTGCAAGATCGGGCATTGGCTTTGAGTTTACCGAACTAGCTCGACTTGCGCAAACAAGAGCCGAAGAGTTAATGATCGCCTCCGCAGACCCTCCCGTATAATCCTCTGTAACCTCAGCAACTCACGACCCATATCCGATGCTTACGCCCGATTACAAGAGCTTCTTACAGCTCAGCCGTGACGCGACTCTGATCCCGGTCGCGAAAACTTTGAGCGCGGATTTGCTGACGCCGGTCGGCGCGTTCTTGAGTATCGCCGCCAAACAGAAATATGCATTCCTGCTGGAGTCGGTGGAAGGTGGCGAGAAGATTGGCCGTTATACCTTCCTTGGCGCACAGCCGCGAATGGTGATAACCGCGCGCGGAAAAGAGCTGATGGTCCGCCAGGGCTCATCGGTCGAACGGCGCCAGGGTAGTGTGATTGAGCTACTGCGCGAGTGTTTGCGGCAATACCGTCCCGCAGCTTTGCCGGACCTGCCGCCGTTCACTTCCGGCGGCGTCGGATACTTCGCCTACAACATGGTGCGGCAATTCGAGCGTCTGGAGGAGCGAGCGAAAGATGACTTAGGCCTGCCGGATTGTGTCTTCACTTTCTACGACAGGCTGCTAGCGTTCGATCACTTGCGGCATCAGGTGCACATCATTGCCGCCGCCGACGTACGCTCCGAATCGCCACGCATAGCTTACGACCGGGCCCTGGAGGATATTGCTGCCATCGAGCGCAAACTGGCACGCGGAGTTCGCGCGCAGGACTTCCACTGGTCCACTACAAGCAAGAAGAAGGCGATCAAGGTCCACGTCAGCACGTCGCATGACAGCTTCGTGGAGAGCGTGCGCACGGCGAAGGAGTACATCGCCGCCGGTGACATCTTCCAGGTTGTGCTTTCGCAACGGCTGGACTTCAAGCCGCCGGCGGATCCTTTTCAGATCTATCGCGCGCTGCGCACCGTGAATCCGTCTCCGTATATGTTTTTCTTGCAGCTCGACGATATGTACGTGGTCGGGGCATCGCCGGAAATGCTGGTGCGGGTTTCCGGCCGCAAGCTGGAGTATCGCCCGATCGCAGGGACGCACAAGCGCGGCGCCGATGCTGCCGAAGACGAGCGCCTGACCGCGATGTTGCGCAATGACGAGAAGGAACGGGCCGAGCACGTCATGCTGGTTGACCTGGGGCGTAACGATCTTGGGCGTGTGAGCGAGTACGGCAGCGTGAAGGTGCGGGACTTGATGTACGTGGAGAAGTACTCGCACGTCATGCACCTGGTTTCGGCGCTGGAGGGGCAACTACGCGGCGATCTGGACGCGCTGGATGCGCTGGCGGCGTGCTTCCCTGCCGGAACGCTGAGCGGAGCACCAAAGGTGCGCGCGATGGAAATCATCGAGGAGTTGGAGCCGGTGCGCCGCGGTGTTTATGGCGGGTCAGTCCTCTACGCGGATTATGCCGGCAACCTCGATTCGTGCATCGCCATTCGGACGATGGTCCTGCATCGCGGTCGCGCGTACGTGCAGGCAGGGGCCGGCATTGTCGCCGACTCCGATCCGGAGAGCGAATATCAAGAGTGCATGAACAAGGCGAGCGCCTTGCTGCGCGCTTGCGAGCGGGCGTAAGCGTCGCCGTTACTCTCAATCATCGCGCGGCTTCCACGAATCGCGCCCGCAGATCGTCTATGTCGGAGCGCGTGGCGTCAGTGATGATCAAGTAGCGCAGTCCGCCGTCTGTCCAGGATTCAATGTTGAACGACAGTTTGCGCATGAGTTCGCCCGAGCCCAAGGCGCGATCCAGCTCAGGAGAATCCTTGAAGATGAACACCGAGAGCACGTGTTTCCTGACGGTGAATAGCAGCTCTGCACCCGGATTCTGGTCCAGGTAGGTCATCTTCCCGCCGATCAGCTCAAAGGGCGAACCTTGCAGTTCGGGCACATTGAAGGTGAAGGGCACCTTGCCCTGAAACCACGGCTTTACCGTGTGCCGGTCGGACGAAACCACGTCAACGCGATTGGCGCTAGCGAGCGTCGCCACGTGCAAGTCCGTCAGCTCTCCGACAAGCTGCTGGCGCTGGGACTGCCGCACCCAGACCAGCGACCCGAAAATCACCAGCAGGACGGCGGCGCAGGCAATACCAACCTCGACGATCCAACCCCATCGCCAGCCCGACGCTTTCGGGCTGATGCTGCTCTGAATTCGCTTGCGAAATTCGGGATCGGGGGCGAACTTTTTCCCGGCGAGATGGACGGTCCGCTTCAGCTCCGAGCGCGTCAGGGCCTGCGAAGAGCACGACGCGCAGGAACGCAGATGAGCGTCGAGCTCCCGAGTTTCGGCCTCCGGCAACTCGGCGTCGAGATACGCGTCAATCTTCTGTTGCCAGGTCTCGCAAGTCATCAGTAAGTTCCCTGCACTTTCTCCGCCAGTAACTGGCGCATCGCCTTTCGCGCCCGGGCCAGCCGCGACATCACCGTACCCATCGGAATGGTCAATGCCTCGGCGATCTCCCGGTAGCTCATCTCCTCCACATCGCACAGCAGGATGATCTCGCGATGCGCCACCGGCAACTGCTGCAGCGCGGCTTGAATAGCGTCCTGATCGGCGCGCGCCAGCAGGATCGTCTCCGGCGTCTCGCCCGTTACCGGCGAAACCGATTGCGGATCGTCTTCGTCATCCAGCGACACGGTCCTGGCTGCCTTCAGCCCAGTCCGCGACGTCAGAAACGTGTTGCGCAAGATGCGATACATCCAGGCGCGAAAGTTGGTCCCGGGCTGAAATGAGCCGAACCCCTTCAGCGCCTTGGCGTAGGTCTCCTGCACCAGGTCCTCGGCCTCGCTGCGGTCCTGCGTGAGCCATTGCGCCAGGTTGTACAGCGAGGCGAACAGGGGCATGGAAAGCTGTTCGAACTCGTTAGCCTTGTCGCGGTCAAGCGCCACGCTTACAAGAGTAACCGGAAAGCCGGGATTTTATTCCCTAATATTATTGCGGGTCGGAAAGTGCCAGCCTAGCCAGAGTGGACTCAGTCCCAAGGAGGCTCACTTCTCCGTCTCTGCATCGCGGTCGTAGAAGTGATTTCGTTCACGACGGAGAAAGGCCTCGCCGCCGCCCAGAGAATCCAGCGCTCCCTTCAGTAGACCGCGCAGTTTTTCAAATTCGGTCGCATCGTCAGCGACACTGTGCGGCTTTTCGTCATCGGGCGGGATTACCATAGAAAAACTTACAGCAAATCTTTGACTTAGCGGCCACTGCTTGGTGATCTGGCAGCCGGAAAAGAAACCGAGTCGGTTCGACTTATACCGGCCCGTTGACCCCACTGAGAAAGCCCCCGAGATGGGCGGCCAGGGAGACCACGGCCGCGGCCGTTAGCTCGATGGGCAGGCGATACAGCGGCAGCTTGCCTTCCGGATTGCGGTGTGCGCGGAAGTGCAGGCTCCACACCAGCCAGATCATTCCAGTGGCCGCGAGGCCCAGCACGAGATGAAGGAGCAGCGTCCCTTTGAGCCGCTGCCCTTCGAGCTGCCAGTGCCAGGCCAATAGTCCTGTGGCAACGACCGGCACGGTTGAGATGGCCGCCACCAGCAGATTGTAGTAGGCCACCTCCGCCAGGATGCGTTTCTTTGTCCACTGCGCGAGGAAGTCGAAAACGATGCTGACCAGGCAGAGCGCGATCGGGAAGTGGATCAGCACCACGTGTTGCGCATGTTTCGCAAACAACACCGATCTGGGATCGAAGGGGTTTACGCTCGCCGCCATCACTGCACCACAACTTTCCCCGTCATCTTGGGATGAATGGAACAGAAGTAGCTGTATGTTCCGGGCTTGGTGAAGGTGTAGGTGAATTGCTCATCGGTATCCAGCACCTTCGATTTGAACGTCTTGTCTTCGCTCACCACGGTATGGGGGATATCGTCGCGGTTCGTCCATCGAACCGTGGTTCCCACCGGGACCGTGACCGTGGCCGGCGAAAAGCTGAAGTTGTCGATTTTGACCGCCACTTCCGATGCAGGTTTGTCGTCGGGAGTGGCGGCGAAGGTGTTGGCTGGGCGGGTGGCAAGAACGAGTGCCGCCAGCAGAATTGCCGTGCTTAGTATCGAGGTCTTCGTTTTCATAACGTCTCCTTAAGTAGTAATAGCTTTGCGTGGTTTGTACTCTGTCGCCGCTATGCGGCTCGTCTTGTGTTATCCGGGGCTTGCGTGCACCCGACCGCGCAAACCTGCACGCGGCGGGGCCCCCCGCAATCCGCCCCGGGCTCATCGCGGCCCATTTCAGTTCTCAACTGCACCGTGGCCGCTCCACTGCAGTTGCGCCGTCCGCTTCCAGCGGACCTCGTGCTCAGCCCAGGTTCGAGTCAATCACTGCCAAGGCGTGCTGGCCGTGAACGGCGGTAACATCGGTCACGCCCAGCAGGGTCCGCAGTTGATCTGCCGGGACCTTCATCGGCCCGGGAGACGGCGCCTCGCCCGGTTTAGGCTGAGGAAACGCGGTAGATGCCGCAGTGTGGAAAGTAATGTTGCCTTCCACCTTCTGCATGGTCTGGTGAATGTGCCCGTTCAACACCGTCACCGAACCGAACTTCTTCAAGTATGAGAGCGCCTGCGCGCTGTCGTCGGTGCCCCATCCCCACTCCGGATAGACGCTCCACAGCGGAATGTGGGCGAACACCACGATGGGAGTACTCTTCGAAAGATGCTTCACATCTTTTTCCAGCCACTCCAGTTGTTCTCCGCCGAGGCTGCCCAAGCCTCCGGCCTTCAGGTTCATGACGTTCACCAGTCCCACAAAGTGAACGCCATTCTTGTCGAAGCTGTACCAGCCCGATCCCTGGGTGCCCTTCCCGTAGCGCTCCAGATATTGTTTGCCCTCATCGTTCAGGACGTCGTGTTCGCCGGGCACAAAGAAGATGTCCTTGGTGCTGGCGGCCTTTAGGAGTTGGTCCACGGTGTCGAACTCTCCTGGTTTGGAGAGATGGCTGATGTCACCGGTGTGCAGCATGAAGGCGGGCGCGGCCGGCAGGGCATTGACTTTGTCCACCGCCGCCTTCAAGGTGCCCACCACGTCAGGATTCGCCGCCTTGTCGAACCCCATATGGCTGTCACTGATCTGGACGAAAGTCAGGTCGCCCTTATGTTCATGGCCTCCAATAAAGGGGAGACCGCTCAAACTGTAGGACTTGAGTACGCCGCCTTGGATTACGCAAAAGGCGCCCGTCCCCGCCCACGCCATACACTTCAGAAAACCTCTGCGGTCAATTCCGTCATGGTTGTGGTCATGTAAGATCTCGTCGCTGACTTCAGACCTCACACTTTCGTGGCGATTCTTTTCATTCATTTCATGCTCCTCGGGTACAGCTCGGATGTCTGTCAGCGTTGATAACTGACAAGCTGCGGGTTTATTCCCAGCAAGAGCTGGCATGATGTGGAAATCTTTGGACGAACCACAGGAGTATTCCGGCCGACAAGACGGGAGGTGGATTTAGCTAAGCGTAAGCGCGGTCGCCGCCTGGCCGTGGCGCTCTTCCCCCGAGTGCACACAGCGAGTCGCTTCGGCGTGTTGGTCCCTTCGCTTCTTCATGGGCGACGGAGCGGACAGGCGATTGTAATCGAAGGCGCCGCTTCGCGATGAAGGACGGCATTCGGCAAAAACAAGAAGCCCGCCTCTCGCGAAGCGGGCCGTAATGCGTAATGCGGGGGGTGAGGCCTAGCTGCCGTTCTGGCAGATCCGAGTGAACCCATAATCCTGGAAGGTGTACCAGCTATTCACCGATGTGCTCAGCGGCGCTCCGAAGTAACCGATGAACGTCAGGTCCTGAAGGTTGTACGTGAAGTTATGCAGCGTGTAGGGAAAGGCGCCGTAGTTCCTGTTGTTCTCCAGCGGATCGCCGACTTCCAGAATTCCGCAGGGCGTGTTGTTCTGGTTGGGATACAAAGGATCGTCGGCCCACTCGCCCACTTCATGCGACAACGCAGATACGTCTTGCGAGAACACGCCCGGGTGATCGTCGTAGTCGAACATCGCGTACGTTTGAGCGCCGTTCGCGCTGTGATAGCCACCGATGCAGCAACCACCCTCAGTGAGGTAAACGTCGTTTACGATGAAGATGGGAAACGTGTTGGGTTGAATCTGCTGCTGCTGGGTCATGTAGTTGCTTATCTGCTGGTCGAAGTAGTTGATATCAACCTCGCCCACCACATGGCCGAACGGAGACCCGGTCTTGCCGTATTGGGCAGGCACGTTGAGAGTCAGCTCGGGAAGGATGGTGATGCCGGCGTTCGGGCCTCCCAGCAGCAAGTGGGAGTTGGGGTTGTTCTGCACGATGCTCCAGAAGTTGCCGCGCTGGAAGGCGTCGATGTACTGCGTGTGACCCAAGTCCACGCCGCCCTGGGTGTAGTCGGTGGTGTGGTCAAAGACCGGGGAGGTTATGGTTCGCGCGAGGGCGCTGAACGGGCCTCCCGAAATCGGGTCATAGGTCTGGCCGCCGCTGAGCACGATCTTGACCGGAATCATGATGGTCGGAATCAATGCTCCCTGGTTAGTGGATGGATCTGCGCCCACCATGACGAAGTTGTACTTGTTGTTGTTGTAGGTGAACGAGCCGTTCCACTCCTGCAACGTGGACGCCGGCTCAGGCGTGCCCGGCAGCGCCGGCTTGGCCGGAATCACTACGAACCTCGCGGTTACTTTTTCATCAGCGGAGTTCTCGTCCTGCGCAAAAACAAACGCGGACAAGCAGAAAACTGTCAAAAGGGTCAGCGCCATCAGCAGACCCAGGCGTGTGCTATGTGTCTTCATCGACTAAATTCTCCTTGGAAAAATGTTTCGATTTTGGAATTCGAAGTACGAGTCGTAAAGTAGCGGATCTGCTGGCGACACACTTGGTCACCGAAATGCGCAAGCGCAAATCAGAGACAATGCCCTAAGACATTTCACGTGCTGACGAGCAGGCTTTTCCCCACGGGTGGTACTTGAATGCTGCCTAACATTATATAGAGGCTGGCGACCTACTACCAGTTTCGTAGTTAGGTCGCAATGTCAAAGATTTGAAGGGACGGGCGCGTGGTAAAAAAACGACAAACGCCTTCGTTGCCGAAGGCGTTGGCCCGTAAGCTTCCGCTTCTGAGTTGAACCGCGTTCAGTGTCCCTGGTGGGCGGCGTTGTGCTTGTCGCGATAGATCTGTTTTGAAGTGCGGTTCAACTGGTGGTTGACCTGGGTACGCTCGGCCTGCGTCAGCTTGCCGCCATTGGCCTGGCGATCGGCACGAACCTCGTTGTTAATCGCAGCTTCCTTGGTTTCGAGATTGGCAGCTTCGCCGGCTGTGAGCTGTCCACTGTTGATGCCTTGCGCTATGCGGTCTTGCTGGTTCTCCAAGCGCTGGTTGATGGTCGGCTTCTGGATGGGAGGCGTTGGTCCCGGGACAGCGCTCGGAGCATTCTGCGCCATAGCGGGCAACATTAACGCTGCCAAAGCAGCGCTCAAACATGCAATATGCAGGGTTGTTCTCATCGTCTTGATCCTCAATTGTAATTTTGGGCTGCAGCCCTACGAGCGCTCGTTGGACTTGAACACATAGGCTGGCTTGCAGTTTCGTGGGACTAGCGAAATATAAATCTAGATAAACAGCGCAACCAATCGGCGTCAACGGGGTTGGTCCGCGAAAAACGGGCAGTCGGATGCATCGTCTATAAGGTAATAAATTCGGATAGCTTCGGATCCCGCGACCGGCCAGGAGCTACAACGTGCGCTTAAACAGCGCAGTCGCAATCGTGATCATGACGGCCGCCGCAACCATCAGGTACGCCAGGTCGCCGCGGATCGCCGCGAAGCCTGCCTCTTTCAGCAGAATTGCTTTGAAGCCGTCCACCGCGTAGGTGAAGGGATCAATGTAGGCGATGAAGCGCAGCCATGGGGGAAACGCCTTGATGGGATAGATGGCGCCGCTGGGAAAGAATAGCAGCGTATTCAGGATGCCAAAGGTAGCGCGCGGCACCAGAGGATCTTCCACGCGGACCATCATCAGAAACATCATGGTGTTGAACGCCACCGATGTGGCCACCACCAGCATCAGAATGTAGAACATGTTCTGCGGCACGAAGACCGATCCGAGGCCGGAGAGCAGCGCTCCCAACACGGTGATCACCACGCCGGCGAGGATGGCTTTGATGGCGCCGGCGATGTTCAGCCCGGCGACCAGCTCAAACTTCGTAATTGGCGTGACGAGATAGCCCTCGTGCACACCGCGCGCCTTGTCGTCGATGTACAACATGCCGCCGCCGATCATGACCGAGACA
>Ga0074046_10005311_pt1 | contig 10312 bp, 7 predicted proteins | sample BogForMeECP23OM3_FD_94441 | JGI IMG/M metagenome (GOLD analysis project Ga0074046, IMG submission 94441) | Bog forest soil microbial communities from Calvert Island, British Columbia, Canada - Bog Forest MetaG ECP23OM3 | ecosystem: Environmental > Terrestrial > Soil > Wetlands ...
ATGGCTCGGGCAGTTTCGCCGATTGCTGGTTCGTCACGAGCATCTGCTCTCCATTTACTACGCCTTCTTTTACCTTGCCTGCTTCTGGATTACACTCAGGAGGCATTTTTGAAACAAGCTCTAGGCTGCCGACGGAAAAAATCCGTGGCGATAACGGGCGCCCGGCTGAAGATCTTCAAGGGCCTTCTCCATGGCGCTAGTGAGAGCGCTCACAGAAACGTCCGTCGCCAACCACGCGCCTGGCCGGCCCGTGAGCAGATCCACCACGCCGCCTGACGCCGGTGTGGACACCAGCGGCAGGCCCGCCGCAGCCGCCTCCAATAACGCGTTGGGCATTCCTTCGTGGCGCGAAGGCAGCACGAATAGCGTGGCTCCCTTGAAAAAGGCATAAGGAGGATCCACCTGTTCAGCAAAGCGAACCGCGGTGTCCAATTCCAGGGCGCGACAGAGCTGTTTGAGCGCCATCTCTTCGTGGCCCGACCCCACCAGAATCAGGTCTGCTGCAGGAAACCGCTTGCGCAGTGCAGCAAGTGCCTCAATCAGCAAATCGAAACCCTTTTCCCGCGACAGCCTTCCCACGGCCAGCAGGTGGGGACCGGGGCCGTTCCACTCCGATGGGGCGTCCCGCGCGGCCAGAATTCCTTCGAGATCGACGGGATTGGGCAGCACCACAATCTGCTCATTCGGAACGCCTGTCTCTCGCGCCAGGTCCTCGGCCATGGCACGTGACTGGCAAATCACGCGATCGGCTCGCCGATAGAGCAACCGGTAAAGCAAGCGTGTGTAGCGCGGCACTCCGCCGTGAGCCAGACCGGCAGAGACCGTCCCGTTCTGCCGCACCAGCACACGTGTACTCGCCGGGAAAAACGGTCGCAGCAGGAGCGCCAGAAAACTGATTTCCGGTGCGCTCGACAAAATCACGTCCGGCCGCAGCCGCCACACCAGCAGCAGAAGGCGAAGCGTCGCGGCGCGCGCGCGCCTGGCGCCCAGGGCATGAACCGTCACCCCGGGTGGCACCGCGCCGTCGCCTGCATCCCCGGCACGCACCAGCACCAGATGGACCTCAAACTTACGCGACATTCCGCGCGCCACCAACTTCATCACGTGTTGTGCGCCGCCGCCGCCAATGCTGGGAGTCAGCAGAAGAATTCTTGTACGTTGTTCCATGAGTTTCCTGAGAAGTAATCCATTCTGGACCAGAGTCCCCTCAAGCTATGTATTGGCAATCACAGATTATTTCTTAATTAACTCTTATCAATGTCTCCCATCGTTACATTTGAAGCTTTTCTCTCCAGAGTCTGCGTGCCGGCCTCCATGTCTTGGGGAAATCTTTCCGGCTCAGGCTCTCTATGGCAGATTCCGGGTTCTTTGATCTCTGCATTTCTTCGCGGCCTGCGAATAAGCCGCCAACCATCCTTGTTGGAGTCACGCACGCGCAGACCTGTCTCGTGCTAGGGGCGCGACTGCGAGCCCTGCGCAATGCCGGATTCCACGTTCTCCTGCTTTCCAGTCCCGGGCCCTTGCTGGAAATCACGGCCGCGCGGGAACGCGTTGAGCGCATTGAACTCCCCATGCAGCGCAGCATCGCGCCCTTCGCCGATCTGGTGTCTCTCTACCGGCTTTGGCGGTTGATAGGGAAATGCCGCCCCGACCTTGTCGAGTTCAGCACTCCGAAAGCTGGCTTGCTGGGCACTCTTGCTGCCCGGTTGCGCGGCGTACCCCGGCGCGTTTACATGTTGCGCGGACTCAAGCTCGAATCCACATCGGGACTCAAGCGACGCATATTGCTGGCCGCGGAACGCCTGGCCGCGCGCTGCGCGCACGTGGTGATGTGCAACAGCGAAAGCCTGCGCGCCGAAGCCCTCGCGTTGCGCATCGCTCCCCTGAGCAAACTGCGCTTGCTAGGCGACGGCAGTAGCAACGGCGTCGATGTCGATCGCTTTTCTCCCGGGTCAAGTCCGGTACGGGAGCAACTGGGCATTCCGCACAACGTCCCGGTCATCGGATTCTCGGGCCGCTTGACGCGCGACAAAGGGCTGCCGGAGCTTTGCGAAGCCTTCGACCTGATTCTTCGCGCCGAACCTTCCGCACGCCTGCTGCTTGTGGGCTGGTTTGATGTTGCTGAAGACGCGCTCGATCCAGATCTCAGGGCGCGCATTCTGCGCCATCCCAAAATCTACTGCACGGGATTTGTCCACGACACGGCGCCGTACTATCGTGCCATGGATGTGTTCGTTCTACCCACCCGGCGCGAGGGTTTTCCGAATGTTGTGCTGGAAGCGGCAGCCTCGGGACTTCCCGTCGTCACTACGGTGAGCACCGGCGCGCGCGACTCGGTGCTTCCTGAAGTCACGGGACTCCTGATACCCCCGGCGTATCCAGACGCGATTTATGAGGCGGTGATCAAACTCATCCGCGATCCTCAACGCCGTGGGCGCATGGGCCAGTCAGCCCGCGCGTGGATTTTGAAACATTACGTGGAATCGCGTGTCGTGGGCATGACCGTCGACTACTACAAAAGCCTTCTCGACGCCCGGCTTGTCACCGCCTTGCAAAGCGCCTGAGGATCTTTTGAGAATGCACAGATTCGGGTCGCAGTTTTTAGAGGGCACGCTTCCAGCTGCGGAGATCCACGTTGCTTTGAAAGGGCACGAGTTTACGGACTGCACAGAAGAGCTCGTTGTCTTGAAAGGGCACGATTTTTACAGGACGCGGAAAAATCTGTTGCTTTGAAAGGGCACGACTTTAGTCGTGCCGTACAGCGTCGAGAAAGAGCGCGGCTTTAGCCGCTGAGGGATAGTTTTCCGGGATCTTGAGTCTATCAAGGCTACTGCCGCGTGAACGCACCGGGCGGGTGTCGCGCGCTGCGCACAAAATATCGGCGGCTCTCAGCCCGTCTCTCCCTCCCCGCCAAACAGCCCGGGTTGCTCCTCGCCTGCCCTTGCCCCTGCAACCCGTTTCCGCCCAGCGGCCCCGATCAAACTCACCACCTCAAGAGTCTGTATCGCCTGTCGCGGCACGTAGATTCGCTGCGTATTCGAACGCGTATCGGGCGGGGTCAGGAGTAGCCCGGCGCCTTCCACCAGGGAACGATCGTTGGCCGCCAGCCCTTCCAACTCGTCGCCATCGCCCAAAGTCAGGCGCAACCAGAGCCCGGCGGTGCGCGGCCGCAGCGAAAATCGCTTGCGCACCAGCCGCTCAGGGTTTGCCTGGTCCGCAGACCCGGCAGGGAAGTCCCGCACATAGCAGATCCACTTCACCTGCTCCCAGCCCATACGGACCACCTTGCCGGTCAGGTCAAGAAACTCGAGCTCCGCCTTCTGCTGCCCGAATTCCGCGCCCGCATAGCCCGCGCACCAATCACGCGAGAACTTACGCACAATGACGGGTTTGCGCGCCGAAGCCATCGCTCTGGATTGTCGCACGGTCAACCCCGAAACGGCCGCCCCATCTATTGCTCTTTCTGGCTCCCGTTTCCCAAATGTGAGCTCGCAAGCGCCTATCGGGAAACCGGCGTGGAGTCTCTCAGGGTTTCCAAAGCGTCCAAGTATTAGTGACGCGTGTAGCAAAACTGGTCATTCTGTTCAACTTGTGTTAATGTTTTTGTTTGCCAGCTTCCATGATTCTCCTTTAAGGGCAACAACATCAGGTAGTTGGCTGAAAATGAGGATGGCAGAAATAGGATAGCCCAATGCCCGACTACATCTATCTCCTGGAAAACCGGCTTTCCGCTGACCAGCGCCACGCGCTCACGCAGTTGCGCAATGTGGCACGCGATGCTGGAACCATCCTATTCCTCACCGGAGATGCCGTCCGCGACCTCACCAGTGGCCACGCGGTCCGCGAGCTCGAGGTCGCCGTCCATGGAAACGCCCTTAAGCTAAAGAAACCATTGGAGAAGCTCGGCGGCAAACTGTGGGGCGAAGATGAGGCCTCCCGCAGCCTCTACCTGTGTTTTCCCGGCACCGTCCGGGTCAATGTCGTCAGTACCCATCGCGTGGATTACCCCAAACCGGGCAAGCCGGTCTTTCATCAAGCCTCCATCCAGGAAGACCTGCGCCGCCGCGACTTTACGGTCAACTCCATGGCCATCTCCCTCAATGAGGGCTCCTTCGGCCTTTTGATGGACCCCCTCAACGGGGCCGCCGACATCGAAGCTCGAACCCTCCGCCTGGTTTCCAATTACGGCTTTCTCGAAGAACCTTCGCTGCTGATTCGCGCCATCCGCTATCGCGCGCGCCTCGGCTGGGACATGGATCCCAGAACCCAGACCCGCTACGAAAACGCCAAAAACGAAGGCGTCATTGAGCACCTCTCCTCCCATGCGCGCAGTGAGGAGCTGGAACAAATAGGCCACGAGGAAGACGGGCTCAAAGTGCTCCGCGCGCTCGAAGACGAAGGCTGGATGAAGGTTCTCTTTCCAGCCTGGACATCAGCCAAGGCCGATGAAGCCAAGCTGACGGCGCTTCACGAACTTGCCGTCCAGTTACTTGTGCAGGGCGTTCATCCCGATATGTCCGCGGCCCAGATGCACTTGCTTACTGCCAAGCTGCCGTCGAAAGATCTCTCGGCGCTCAAGAAGACGATGCTCCGGCCAGGCTTCGTGGAAGAGTGGAACCATCTCGATTCGCGGGCCAACGGTTTTGCCAAAGCGTTGCTCTCCAAGCAGAATTCCAAGGCCTCGGCAGGTTACAAGCTCTTCATGAGCTATGATCCAGAAGCGATTCTCTGGCTTGGGTTTATCAGCAAGGATAAAGCCGTCCAGGAGCGTTTCAATCTCTTCCTCAAGGTCTGGCCTGAAGCGCGCCAGCGTATTCCTTACCTGCTGATGCAGGAAATGCGCATCATGCCCGAATTGCCCGGCTATGCAGATCTGGTGCAGAACATTTTTCTGGAACTGATCGACGGCCACTTGACCACTCCAGAGGAGATGCGGGCCTACCTTGAGCCGCATTCGCCGCCCGCGCCGCCGCCTCAGGTCACCATCAAGCGGTCGCGCGCCAAGCGTGCCGAAGCAAGAATCAAGGAGCAAGCCTTCGATGAGGATGAGGAAAGCGATGAGGGCCTGCTGTCCGACGAAGACACGGAGCCGATCGGCGACGACGAGGAACTCGACCTGAGCGTTCTGCCCAAGGGCGCTCTGGCAGTAGACGAAGAGGCTGAGCCCGAGGAAGACGAGGAAGAAGCCGGCGAGAAACCGGCAGCCCCGGCCGGCAAGAAAACCTCCGAGGCAGCCGCTTCAGCCAGGAAAGGGCCCGGCAAAGCTGAGACGCCGGCCGCGTCCGCCAAGCCCGCGCCTCCGCAGCCCGCCGCGAAAGGGAAGCCCGCCGTGGCCCCCGCTCCGGTCAAGGGCGCGCCTGCTCCGATAAAGTCTGCCTCCCCACCGGCAAAGGCCGCGCCTGCTCCGATAAAGCCTGCACCCGCAAAGCCCCATCCGGCTTCTGCGGCAAAGGCAAAGCCGGCCCCGGCCAAAGCGGTAAAGCCTGCCAAACCTGCCGCGAACAATTCCGCACCGGCCAAGGCGAAGGAGACTGCAAAGGCCACTCCGAAGAAGCCCTCGAAGCCTGCGCCCAAACCCAAGCCGGCGGCAAAGAAGGCTACCAAGCCAGCGGCGAAGAAGCCGACCCCCAAAGCCGCCAAGAAGCATTAGAGCCGCCGCGGTGCTTGTCTGCCGCTCCAGAAGAGCGGCCGCGAGCGTTCTTGTCTTCTTGTTCCATTGGTCCATAGGTCCCTCGGTCCGTGCTTACCCAAATTAATCAAACGTTTGCAATCCCTTTGCCTCGGTGCATTACTCTGATCTTGGTTCCAGCGGCCCGCATCTGCTCAACCACTCAACTGGCCGCCGGACGAGGACTGACGGTTTGAGCCAATCCGTATTTGTTCTGGAAGACGACGCCGACATCGCACGACTGGTGCAACATCACCTGGAAGCGGCGGGTTTTGAAGCACGCCTGTTTCATACCCCTACCAATCTCATTCCCTACGCCGAGCGCAAACCACCTGCGCTTTTCCTGCTCGACATCATGGTTCCCGGCGGCGATGGCCTGGATATCTGCCGCCGCCTGCGCAACCACGCCGGACTTTCCACGATTCCCATCATCTTCCTGACCGCGCGCGCCGGCGAAAACGATCGCGTTCTGGGACTTGAGTTAGGCGCCGACGACTACATCACCAAACCCTTTTCCACGCGCGAGCTGGTGGCCCGTGTCAAGGCCGTTCTGCGCCGTTTCGAGCGGCCCACTTCGCCCTCCATTATCAGCTTTGAAGAAGTCATCATCGATGCCAGCGCCATGCAGTTGAAGGTCCGCGGCGAGCTCACCACCACCACGGCCACGGAGTTCCGTTTGCTCGATTACCTCGCGCGCCATCCCGGCCGCGTCTTCAGCCGCGACCACCTGCTCGACGCTGTCTGGGGCGATGCCCGCTTCGTCACACCCCGCTCCGTCGATGTCTATGTGCGCCGCATTCGTGAGAAAATCGAAATCGACCCGGAGAATCCGCGTTACCTCAAAACCGTGCGCGGCGCCGGTTATCGCTTCGAACTGCCCAAGGGCGAGTAATGAAAGCTCCTAGCTTCTAGCCAGTGAGTGCTTGGACTGATAGTTGCGGGCGAGCCAGGCATCGTCGCAAGGCGAAGAACAAGCTAGACGCTAGCAGCCAGAAGCTAGAAGCTGTCTCTCATGAACTCCAACGTCTTTACCAAGCTGCTCGGAGTGTTTCTCCTCCTCCTCGCCGTCCAAATGCTGGTGGTGGAATTTGTCTTTCACCGCATTTGGGAGCGCACGCCGGAGGACGCCCTGAGCCTGCTCGGCCGCGACGCGCTATGGTCCGCGCTCATCGCGCTCGTCATCGCTCTGCCTTTGGCGGCCTGGGTTTCCGGCCGCATCTCGGCCCGTCTTCGCCGCGTCGTCGCCTTTGCCCGCCGCATCGCCGACGGCGATCTCGCCGCCCGCATTGATTCCCAGAGCCCCGGCGACACGCACGGATTCGCCGAGCTCTCCGCCGTCGAATTCGCCCTGAATCAAACCGCCGAGCGCCTTGGCCGGGATTTTGCCGAGCTCGAAAGAGGTCGCGCTGAGCTGGCCGTCATGCTCGATTCCATGCAGGAGGGCGTCGTCGCCATCACCTCCACTGGCTTCGTGCGCTGGTCCAACGCCGTGATGCAACGCATTGCCGGATCGCAACTCATTCCCGGCCGTCCCCTCGTCCATTCCGTTCGCGACCCCGAGCTGCTGGCCTGTGTGCGTGGCGCCCTCGAGCGGCACGAACTCTGTGTGGGCCGCGCCAGCCTGCTCGCTCCCGGCCGCGTCTTCGAAGTCAACGCCGCGCCCCTGCCCGCGGGTGGCGCGCTGGTTGTGCTCCACGACGTCACCAGCATCGAGACCGCGCAAAAATCCCGCCGCGAGTTCGTCGCCAACGTCAGCCACGAACTGCGCACGCCGCTCACTTCAATCCAGGGCTACGTGGAGACGCTCATCGAAGATCCCAACCCCAGCCCCGAAACCACCCTCGAATTTCTCGGCGTCATTCTCAAAAACGCCAGCCGCATGAATCGTCTCACCGAGGATCTGCTCGCCCTGGCCAGCGTCGAAAGCCCCGACTACAAGGTCAATCTGCAGCCAGTCCGCGCCAGCGTCCTGCTCCGCGACGCCATCGACTCGATCGGCGGAAAATTCGTCGACACGGGCGTCAAGATTCAGTCTGCGAACGCGCCAGACGCTCTGATCATGGCCGATCCCGACGCCATGCATCAGGTCTTCGGCAATCTTCTGGAAAACGGCCTCAAATACGCAAAATCCGGAAAGCGCATTCGCGCGTCCGCGCGCCTGCTTACCTCTGAGGTGGAGTTCACCATTCAGGACTTCGGCCCCGGCATCGCCTCCGAGCACCTGGAGCGCATTTTTGAGCGCTTCTACCGCATCGACAAGGCGCGCTCGCGCGAATCCGGCGGCACCGGCCTCGGCCTTGCCATCGTCAAGCACATTGTGCAGGCACACGGCGGCCGCATCTGGGCTGAAAGCGAGCTTGGCAACGGCGCCAGCTTTCATTTCACGCTGCCGTTGGCGCCTGCCCCGCAGATCGCCGCGCAACCCGCGCAGCAAACGCCCGCTGTAACCGGCGTCTGAATGAGTTTTGAGTCCGCGGCTGGGACTGGTTGCATAAGTCCGGTTTTGAAAGGGCACGGCTTCAGCCGTGCCATGAAAGGCGCATAAACAGTGGGACTTTAGCCCCTGAGGGATGTTTTTCAATCGGCTCCGAGGATTTATAACCGCTTCTAGGAACTGGAAGCTGCCTTCGGAAACGCCTTGCCCAGCGCCGCCAACTGCTCCATGAACGCATCCGTGATCGTGCCATCCATTGTCACCGGCACGTCCCACGTCACCGATCCGCCAAAGTCGCGAAGCGGGGTCTGGTGGGTAAATTGCTACGCCGAGGGCAAACAACACCGGGAGAAGGTTGGCAGGTGGGGGGATGCAATCAGCTCCACCAAAAACGCAAAGCAGATGTCCGGCGCAAGCGTTCTGCGAAATGACCATCGAAAGGCCCTGCTCCGGCCATCGCCGGCCCGGTTCCCCACAACTCTCGCCAGAAACCCGGCGCCTTTTCACCTGCCCTTAACAATCCCCGTAGACAATGATCTGCGGCAGACAAACTGCAGGGGAGTAAATTGTGAAAAAGACGCTACTTGTCGTTCTCTTATTCGTCATGGCGCTGAGCATGGCTCAGGCCCAGAAGATCACCGGGGCGGGTGCAACCTTTCCTGGTCCGATCTATTCCAAATGGTTCATTGAATACAGCTCTGCGCATCCCGGCGTACAGATCAACTATCAGCAGATCGGGTCCGGCGGCGGCATCCAGCAGGTGACAAGCGGCATTGTGGACTTTGGCGCCTCAGACATGCCCATGACCGACCAGACGCTGGGCGCCTCCAAGGTCAAGCTCATCCACATTCCCACCGTGCTGGGCGCGGTCGTTCCCATCTTCAACGTGCCCGGCGTCTCCGATCTTCGTTTAAGCCCCGACGTGCTGGCCGATATCTATCTCGCTAAGATCACCACGTGGAATGACCCGCGCATCGCCAAGGACAATCCCGGCGTCCATCTGCCGAGCGACAGAATCATCATTGTGCATCGTTCGGATGGCAGCGGAACCACGTTTATCTGGACTGACTATCTCAGCAAGGTGAGCAATGAATGGAAGAACGGCCCCGGCTCGGGCACCGCAGTCAACTGGCCCACCGGCGTCGGCGGAAGCCACAATGAGGGCGTAGCCTCGCAAGTGCGCCAGTTCCCGGGCGCAATCGGATACGTCGAACTCATCTACGCCCTGCAGAATCACATCACCTTTGCGGCCATCCGCAACAAGGCCGGAAACTGGGTGAAGGGTTCGATTGAGGGCGTCACCGATGCGGCAGCCACGGCCAATATACCTGCCGATTATCGCGTCTCCATCACCGACGCTCCGGGTCCCAACGCCTATCCCATCTCCAGCTTCACCTACCTGCTGATTCCCTCGCATCCCTCCGACATGGCCAAGGAAAAGGTCATCAAGGACATGCTGAGCTGGATCGTCACGTCTGGCGAAAGCGAAGCTTCGAGTCTTTCTTATGCACCACTCCCGCAGGCCTTGGCCGCCAAGGTTCTCAAGACTGTCTACTCCTTGCCGTAAGGCTCCACGAGGAGTCCGGCGCCCGCCGGACTCCTCATTCCCCTGTTACAACTGCGCGGTCTCCCCTGCCAGGCTCTTCTTGTGGCGCTTGAGTTCCTGCGCACGGCAATCTCATTTCAAGATGCGGGAAGATTATGTTTTGAAAGGGCACGGCTTCAGCCGTGCCGAAGCAGTCTAGAGAGAAAGATTCGGGCTTCAGCCCCGGAGGGATGGTTTTAGAAAGCGGCGAAATACATCCCCCAGGGGCTAAAGCCCCGTTGATTTTACGGATTCGTGTGGCACGGCTAAAGCCGTGCCCTTTCAAAGCCTCCGCAGTTCATGATTCCAATCGCAAATGTAATTGCGCTGCGCTCCTGCACCTTGCAGCAGATAGCCGACGCGCGGGGCTAAAGCGATACACTCGCATGGCCCATCGTGATAGGATGATTCCCGTTCCTAAAGACATTCGATGATGCCGGTTCCTCAGATCACAACCCTCAACGACCTTTTCTTTCGTGTGGCCTCGGCCGCCAATCCGCGCGCGGTTCTTTGGCAGGACGAGTTCAATCAGTGGCACCCGCTCTCTTCCGATCAGATCTACCAAAGGGTCCGCGCTCTGGCCACGGCTTTTCTTCAGTTCGGCGCAAAAAAAGGCGACCGCATC
>Ga0074046_10005312_pt1 | contig 10311 bp, 5 predicted proteins | sample BogForMeECP23OM3_FD_94441 | JGI IMG/M metagenome (GOLD analysis project Ga0074046, IMG submission 94441) | Bog forest soil microbial communities from Calvert Island, British Columbia, Canada - Bog Forest MetaG ECP23OM3 | ecosystem: Environmental > Terrestrial > Soil > Wetlands ...
ACCAGATCAACTTTCGGCACTTTGTCGAGGACAAAATCCGGGAGGGCCGCTTCGTGTGTATAGTCTGGAGCGCACATCTGAACTCGCAATCCGAGCCGCTTGTTGTTCTTCTTCGCCAATTCAAAAACGAGCTTCAGATAATCGGGCATCTCCAGGCGTCCAGCCCGCGGCTGTACTTCCCTCCAGGTCGGACGGATATAAAGCTGCTGGCCCAAGGGAAATCGAACCAGGTCTTCGATCGCCTGAGGAATATTGTCTGACTTGATTTCCTCCGTGCCACTGTCTGCCGTGATATAGGTGACCAGTCCCTTGCCATAGTTCGGCACGACGTCTTCCGAAGAAGTAGTGGTCATCACCACTTCGTCAGTGGGAATGACGGCATCAGGTGGGTATTGAGGGAACGGACCCTGATTGAGGCGATCGGCCACCTGGGGACCGGATCCGAAGTCGTAGTTTCCCCAGTTGTGGGCGGGAACCTTCGCCTGCGCTTTAACCATTCCAAGTTCTGCAGCTACGGCAACAGCGACAGTACTTTTTAGAAAATCTCTACGCTGCATCGGAATTATCCCCTCCTTATCGTTCGATTAGACTTCGGCCGAGTTGGCTAGAACTCCAACTTCAGGGCAAATCAAATCTGACGCTGCGGGATCACTGTCGAAGTGATCACACCGGCAGCGCCAGGACCGTCCGTAATGAACGGATCTGGTTGAGAAAAGACGGGACGGATCGGCGGCTTTTTCCCCAGGGCCCTCCAAGATGTTCTTACCCGCATTGCCAGAACAATTGTATGGCTGATCAGCTAAGCAATATCACCACTAATCCGGTATTCCTCACGGCGGTTCCTCTTCATCAGACGGGATGTATCGTTCGGTCCAAGGTCACAGCGGCAGTCTGCTGGAGTGCGAGATTCACATCTCCAGCCATCGCGACGTCAAATTGAAGCATGCACTCGCCAGGTAGGGATGTTCCCCGGTCGCGGAGTGCACGATGATCGCGGGACAGCGGTCGATCATCGCATTGTGAATCTTTCGCGCTTCGTCATAACCTTGCTCACCGGGACAAAAGCACCGCCCGCGAACGGACGCCTTGAGTTTCTCAAGGACAGATGTGGAGAGCATGCGCACACTCCCGTCGGATGTAGTTGTGCCGGGACCCCAATGATTCGCCCCGGAAGGCGAATTATGCGAAGAAAATGCACTTTTCAGGCACGGTTGTCAAGGCACACTTTTGGGATCGATTGGCTCCTGCCGATGGCGGGTGGTTAACGGGCAAACCTGAAGTAATCCCAAGGTAAGAGTTGCTGACAATACGGCAGTTGACGTGTTGAGCGCCTCGTTTTTCACGAGGTGATCGCCTATGGGCAATCTGTCATAAAAACATCGCTCTCTGTCTTAAGCTCAGCGTTTGCCCAGTTCATGCACAATGCACAGATCGGAGGTATGATGCCTTCGGCATTGCCGTCACTAACCCCGAGAAGATCGTTATCGAGAGACTCAGGTCAGAAGAGCACAAGAAAGCGTTTGACGAATACATTGCGTAAGTTGATACAGCCGTCCTCGCTGATGTCGTGCCGCCGGGTCACTCAAATTGGCGCGGTCACGGTTCTTCTTTCCACCATTGTTGTAGTTCAGGCAGTTGGCCAGGCAGCTACCGGTACTCTGCGCGGCAGAGTGTCAGACACGCGCGGCCATACAGTCGGCGGCGCTCAGGTGCTGCTCTGTATCGGAGCTCGCCCCGAAGTGCGGGCAACCGCAGTGAGCGATCACCTCGGCCAGTTCGAATTCATCCACCTTGCACCTGCGAGCGACTATCGGTTGCGCGTTACGCACAGTGGGTATGTCAGCATCGAAGCTGCGGGCATTTCGCTGCGGGCAGGGGAGACCAGGAAACTTCAGATCACGCTGGACCCGCGGCGAGCGCTAGCAAACGCAGTGACCGGGGTCAACAGCGTGGGTGTGCGACAGCAGGTGCGCACACTGCCGGTACGCGGACAGGCATCGGGCAATCTCGAGACACTCATCCCCGGAGCCGGCGCAACCGGAGGCACGTCTGGAGCGTTTCCGGTCAACGGCAGCCGCGCGCAGTTCAACACTTATATCGTCAGCGGCACGAATAATCTCGACCCGTTCCGTAGTGCAGAAGCGATCGGGCAGGGCGGCGCCTTCGGTGCTCCAGCGGTCCTGCTGCCGCTCGATGCCATCCAGGAAATTGAAGTGCAAACCAACACTGGCGCCGAGTATGGCCCGTCAGGGGCGGCGGTTCTGACCACGATCAAGAGCGGGGGGCCGCGGCTGCATGGGTCGCTGTTTGAATTCTTCGATAACGACAAGCTAGCCGCCAACAATTTCTATAACAACGCCTTTGGGCACCCGCGCCCTGAATTTCGGAACAACCAGTTCGGATTCACCGCGGGTGGCCCGCTGCCGTATCGGAGCTATTTCTTCAGTTCGTATGAAGGGCAACACGAGCGAGTTGGGGTCACCTTCGCATCTCGATTTCCCACCCAGGCGGAAACTGCCACGGCAACCTCGCTCGTCGAGGGAGCTGGCCGTTCGGTGAATGGTCTGGCCTCGCCCATTCTCGCGCTCTACCCCGCTTCGCTCGGTCAGGGTGCGCTCAGTTTTTCTGATATCGGGCGCAGCGACGGCAACACGCTGACGCTGAAGGCGGATCACGGCGAGAAGGGTCAGAACACTATCTTCTCTTCGTACGCTGTCGGCGAAAATCGCCAGCGTTTTCCTCAAGGGCAGTTCGGGTTGGGAGGAGGCTCGCGGCTGCCGCCTTACGCTTCGCAATCCCACGACGTCGTGCAGTTGTTTGCTATCGGGTGGCAACGAGAGCTGTCATCGCAATTGGTCAACTCTGCCCGCTTCGGTTATTCGCGTTACAACGAAACAACGTTTCCTGGAGACACGGGCTTCAATGTAGCAGCAATCGGCTTGAACACCGGAGTGACCTCGGCCCGCGACTCCGGTCTGCCGGAAATCGATATTGCGCCCGGCGAATACGAAAATCTCGGCGCTCCTCTCTCGCTGCCGCGGGGCCGCGCCAGCAACGTGTACGATTTCTCGGATAGTATCGGGTGGAATCGCGGCGCGCACCAATGGAAGTTCGGCGGCAGCATAACATTGCTCCAGGAAAACGCCTTTACGGACACCGGCATGCGCGGGCGGCTGGTGTTCGATGGCTCGCAGCTCGGCGACCAATTCACGGGCGACTTCGCGACTGCCAGCCTGGTGGACCTGCTTGCTGGCCTGCCTGCTCCTAGCGTAACCACCATTGCGCGTGGTGACTCACAACGCTACGTGCGGCAGCATCGCTGGGCGATGTTCATCGAAGACGGCTGGCAGCTTCGGCCGGCCCTGAAGGTTACCCTTGGATTACGCCACGATCAATTCTCTGTGCCTACGGAGAAGCAGGGGAGGCTGAGTAACTTCCTTCCCTCTGCGGGGCTGGTACCGGTCGGCAGTGTTGGACTGGAGCACGAATATCAGCCGAACCTCGGCGATTTCGCGCCGCGTGCCGCGTTTTCGCTCGGATTAGGCGGCTCTCGCACGTTAAGCGGCGGCTGGGGAATGTATTTCGACGCCCAGTCATTTGACGAATTGATGGATAACAGCAGTAACGCGAATTCGATACTCGCAGGGCCGGTATTCGATCCTCTCGGTTCCAGCGCAATCTTCACGATTACGCCGCCGGCGCCCGTGCCGTTTGGCCCGGGTATCCAGATCTTTGGACCGGCAGCACCGCAGCCGCCATTCGATGTTTTTGCTGTGAGCACTCATTTCCCCGATCCGCGCTATCAGAACTTTGATCTCGCATTCGAACAACGGCTAGGCGCGCAACAATTGTTGCGCATTGCGTATTACGGATCGCGCGGCACTGATTTGCCCGTGGTGATTGACATCAATCAGCCAACACCCGGCAGTTCCGACCCGGTGAGCGAGCAGGCTCGCCGGCCGTTTGCGGCTGCCTTCCCCCAGTTTCGCGTGATCAACACGCTTTCCGATATCGCGCGTTCGAACTACAACAGCCTGCAGGTCTCCGCCCAGCGCTCGGCCGCCAACCTGACATTTCGGGCTAGCTATACGTTTTCCAAATCGCTGGATGATGCGTCAGGCGCCGGCGGATTTTATCGAGGGCCGCCGGAAGACAGCCGCAACCTGCGCCGCGACTATGGCCGCTCGGATTTCGACATTCGCCATCGCCTTACTATTACTTATGCCTGGCGCATCCCAGCGCCCACCGGTCTACCCGGCTGGCTGCACGCGCTCGCCGCTAACTGGCAACTGAATGGCATTACGACTCTGCAAACTGGCGGGCCGCTCAACATAACTTTGCCTTTCGATAATTCCGGGACGGGTGAGTTTCGCGACCGCCCGAATTTGGTCGGTAATCCTCACGTGGCGTTCAATCCGACGGGTCCATATCTGAATCCGGCAGCTTTCGCGCAGCCTCTGCCTGGGACTTACGGCAATCTGGGAAGAAACACGTTCAGCGGACCGGGGCTGAATGACTTTGATATGTCATTTGTCAAATCTCAGCAGATCTCTCGCGATTGGTGGTTGCGCCTGCGAGCTGAATTTTTCAACATATGGAACCATCCGAACTTTGCCAACCCGTCCACGACCTTCGGTTCTGGCTTCCAGTTGACCAGCACGCCGGATTCGTTTAATCCTTATTTCGGCAATGGCAGTCCTCGCAACGTGCAGCTCGTCGCCGAGCTGGAGTTCTGAGCCTGTAAGAAACAGTTCTGAGAAGATCCCCGAGAGGGCCCCACCGTGAGTAGAGCCGTCGCCCCGGACACTGTTACCGAATTGCGTGCGAGCGACGGCACGAACCTTGGGACATTCTCGGTGGGTGCGACGCCAAGGGGCCGCAAGCCAGCTCCCAGATAACGGGCAACTCTAACCTTACAGTCGCGGCACTACTCTGATCATTGATCGGTGGCACGGAGGCCACCGCTCATGAAGCAGAAGCCAAGTTCCAGAAGAAGACGCAGTGGCACCAAATCCGTCCTACGTTTGCCCGACCTGGAACACGCCAAGGCCGCGGTGTTGAACAGCCTCAACTCAGCAGACGCAAAGAGGGGTTATCGTCACGCCATCGATGAGTTCGTTGACTGGTATTGCTCGGAACCGCGCTTGGCCTTCAACAGGATCGTGGTCTTGCGTTATCGATCTCACCTCGAATCCCGTCAACTGGCCCCCGGAACCATCAATCTGCGTCTTGGCGCCGTGCGTCGGCTCGCCTACGAAGCCGCCGACTGCGGTCTTCTCAGCGCCGATTTGGCGGCCGGTATTCGTCGCGTCAAAGGGGTGAAGAAGCTGGGTATCCGCCTCGGGAACTGGTTGACGGCAGAGCAAGGCCATGCGCTCTTGCAAGCACCCGATCGTCAGCGACTGAAAGGAAAACGCGACCGAGCCTTGCTTGCATTGCTACTGGCGTGTGGCTTAAGGAGGCATGAAGCCGTGGCTTTGATTTTGGATCATCTCCAGCAGCGCGAAGAGCATTGGGCCATTGTTGATCTGGTGGGCAAGGGAGGCCACGTTCGAACGGTTCCGGTTCCCGATTGGGTGAGAACCGAACTGGACGATTGGCTCGCCGCAGCCGCAATTGATCGAGGAAGGATGTTTCGCCGGGTCAACAAAGTAGGACGGGCATGGGGAGATGGCATGACTGTCAAGGCGGTTTGGCACATCGTGAAGGAATCCGCCAAGCGCATCGGCGTGGCGAAGTTGGCGCCGCACGATCTGCGACGGACCTGTGCCCGGCTCTGCCATGCTTCGGGAGGCGAGTTGGAACAGATCCAATTCCTTTTGGGACACGTCTCAGTTCAAACCACCGAACGCTACCTTGGCTGCAAGCAGCGGATTCGATCAGCCGTCAATGATCGCATTGGCATCGAGCCGAATCCTTGAGCTGGGTGCGCGCCTGTGGAAGGGTTGCCGACAATCGACCCCGAAAGCGGCATAGCCGCCAGTTCTTCGCGGTTTGCTTGAGGGGTGTATGCTGCGCGCAACACGAGCACACCAGAACCGGCATCCCCAACCATGAAATTTGCATGATTTTGATTGTCCTGGAAGTGAGCGTGGGCAGCTATCGGCCGCGACTTTGAGAGGGACATTTCGACAAGGCTTGCAAAATTCGTGGCGGGGTGAGAGAACTCTGGCTATGACCTTCGATGTGTTGTGCTCTCCGGTGCAGTTTCTGCAGCAGGTCGGGATCTGTGCAGGCCAAGACTGGCTGCGAGAATACGAGGCGTGGTTCGAACACGAAGGGCAGGGGATCTCAGACGCGGTGGACCGCGCCGGCACACCGTGGTTACGCATGTTCGATCGGTGGGGCGCGCGGGTTGATGAAATCCTTTACCCACCCGAATACTGGCGCATGCTGAAATACGGATACCGGGCAGGCATGCTCTGGCGAGTCTTTGAGCAGAATTCGCTGATCCCCGCTTACCTTCTTCTCTACGCTACGGCTTTCTATGACCCGGGCTTGGCCTGTCCATACACAGTCTCTTTGTCCACGGTTTCCCCGCTCTCGAAATATGGAGAGGCAGAGTTGAAGGCACGGTTCTTGCCCAGAATGTTGCAGCGCGACGACAGCGTCTGGCAGGGAGCAACCTGGATGACGGAGATCAAGGGCGGGTCAGACCTGGGAGCGGCGGTGGAGACCGCAGCGCAACTGGATGGGATTAAGTGGTGGCTCACCGGTGACAAATACTTCGCGAGCAACGCCGGAGCTGAATTGGCGGTGGTCGCGGCTCGGCCTGAGGGCGCACCGCAGAACGTGCGCGGGCTGAGTCTGTACTTGGTACCGCGTCGCGGTGAAGACGGGCAGTTGAATTATCGGATACGCCGCCTCAAGGACAAGATCGCCACTCGCTCGGTACCGACTGCTGAGATCGAATTTCGTCATAGCGAGGGTTGGCTCCTGGGGCGAGCGGAGCATGGAATCTATTTGATTCTCGAAGTGCTGAACCTCTCGCGTGTGGCCAACAGTGTGGGCAGCGTAGCGCTCGCACAAAGGGCCATCGCTGATGCCTACTCTTTCGCTGAACAGCGCACGGCCTTCGGTAAACCGATCATCGAACACCCTCTACTTCGGCGGCAGTTCGAGGACCGTGTGCAGGGGCTGCGGGCAGCTTCCCGGCTGGCTTGGGAAGCGGTGCGTCTGCTCGACCAGGTATGGCAGGAGAAGCCACCGTACTCGGAACGCTATCATCTGTTCCGTTTGGTAGCTCACCTGGCGAAGTACTGGACAGCAGAGTTCGCTGTGCAGACGGCCAAATGGGCGATGGAAGTGTACGGCGGGGTGGGAACACTGCAGGAATATCGTGTGGAGCGCTGGCTGCGCGAGGCAATGATCCTTGCCATCTGGGAAGGGACACCGCATCGCCAGATGCTGGATGGACTGGAGGTCATGCAGCGCAAAAGTGCGCACAGGTTGCTGTTCCAGCATCTTGCGGGGAAAGCACCGGAGGCGCAGTTGCTCGAAATGGAAGCGCGGGTGGAACGACAACTCGGTTTGCCCGAGGTTGACAGGGAGGGGACTTTAGAGAGGCTTTTTGGCGATCTGGCTTCGCTTACTGCAGATGCCCTATTAAGCGAGCCGGTTGATAACGAATGATTTCGGCTCACTCTCCGAGGAGCGGACCACTCATTCAGAATCACGGAGGCCGCCGCGCTGGGTGCGTGAGCGACATCACGTCTTGTGGTGCGATTTCTGTGGGACAATAAGTCAAATACCAAGCTTCTCATCCAGGGATACAGAGCGTGCCAATCCGTTTCGTACACACCGACGGGAGGTGCGTTGTACCAGCGCTCGCCAATCGGCAATGATCTATTGTCGTACCTAGATGTTGTGCTGGATCTTCTCTCTCATGACCATTGGGACGCGCTCTTCCCAACGCGTCCTCTCCAGATTCCTCGCTGAAGCCGTATTTTTGAGCGCAGCGGTGGCCTCACAGGAATCGCCATGGACATCGTGTTTTGCTGCAGGCATCTCGGTCCTCTTTGACTGCTACCCGGTGCGGAAGGCCTGCCTCGATCCCATTGAGCCGTTGCACTACGAGCGAGGATGGGCTGACGGCCAGCGTGCTAGTATTTGGCGCATGTTCCTATCCCTGCGCTCCGCCGCCACTGCGTTCGTCTTCATCCTGGCTCTCGCCACTGTATATGCGCGCCAGGCTCAATCTCCCGCCGCTCCCACCGCCACGCCCGCTAACGACGCCATCGTGCTCCACGCAGCCCACATCCTTGATGTGGAGCATGGCACCCTCGTTAGCCCCGGCGAGGTGCTCGTGCGCGGCAATCGCATTGTTGAAGCCGGTTCCTCGGTTGCCCATCGCGGCGGCGCCACGGTGATCGATTTGGGCGCGGCAACTCTGATGCCCGGGCTCATCGACGTCCACGTCCATCTTTTCCTTCATCCTGGAGCTGAGGACCTCCAGACCGTCGTTGAATCCGTACCCGAGCGTACGATCCTCGCCGAAATCGCGGCCCGCGAAGATCTGATGGCGGGCTTCACCGCAGAACGCGACATGGGAACCGAGGGCGCGGGATCGGCGGACTCCGCCGTGCGCAATGCCATCGACTCCGGACTGATTCCCGGCCCGCGCATGAGCGTCAGCGGCAACGCCATCAGCATTCTTAGGGGCCATGAAGACGCAATCCACTTCAATCCCGCCGAGCACATTTCCTCCAATGCCACTTACGCCAACAATGCCGGCGAACTGGTCTCCGTGATACGGCAGCAGCTCAAGGAGGGCGCCGACTTCATCAAGATTTATCAAACCGGCGCCGATCACTTTGCCGATGGCAAATTCACCACGCCTTACCAATACACCGAGGCCCAGCTCGAAGCCGCCGTCCAGGAAACGGCGCGCGTGGGAAAGCGCGTGGGCGTCCATTGCACCGGGGAGCCCGGAGCTCTCTACGCGGCCCAGGCAGGCGTCGCCTCCATCGATCACGCTGACCAGCTCAGCCCTGAGACCATGCGCATCATGAGGGAGAAGCAGATCTACGCTGTACCCACCTTTGCCATCTCCGAGTACTTCGCTGCCCATGCCGACTCGCCCGCCCTGGCCGAGCGTGAGCGCGCCATGCTGGCCTTCCATGCCGCCGAGTTTCGCAAGCAACTGGCGGCTGGCGTTCCCATGGCGGTAGGCTCCGATGTCGGCCCCTTTCCGCACGGTACCCAGGCGCGCGAGTTTGAGTTGATGGTGAAGTACGGAATGCCCGCCGCTGATGTGCTCCGCGCCAGCCTGTTGAACGGTGCGCGTCTCCTAGGACGGCAGGACGTAATCGGCCAGCTCAAGCCCGGCTTCTACGCCGATATGATCGCAGTCCCCGGCGATCCGCTGCAGGACATCTCCGTGCTCCAGGGCGTCAGCTTCGTCATGAAGAATGGCGTCGTGTACCGGAAATAGCGCGGCGAAGGCTGGACGCCCCGAAACCGCCCTTTTCGCCTGAGTCAATCATCGGGCCCCGCGTCATACCGCTCCAAGGAGTTTTATGAACTTGCTCACTCGCAAACTCTCGCTTGCCTCCGTTGCTCTTGTCTGCACATTTTTCTTTTCCGCAGCGCGGGCCCAGAACACTCCAGCGCCTGCGTCGCGGCCCGCCTCCGTACAGCACAAGTGGGCTCTGGTGTTGCACGGCGGCGCCGGAGTCATCGAGCGCTCCTCCATGACTCCCGAAGCCGAGGCTGACTACCGCGCCGGCATCAAGGAAGCGCTCACCACCGCTGCCAACGTGCTTGATAAAGGAGGTTCTGCGCTCGATGCTGTCGAAGCCGCCATTAAGGCGCTCGAAGATAATCCGTCGTTCAACGCCGGACGTGGTTCGGTTTTCGCGGCGGACGGCACTAACCAGCTCGATGCGGCGATCATGGATGGCGAGGCGATACGGGCCGGCTCGGTTGCCGACGTGCAGCGCACGCGCCACCCCATCTCGCTCGCTCGCGCGGTCATGGAGCAGTCGCCCCACGTCATGCTGATCGGCTCCGGCGCCGATGACTTTGCCGCGCACGTGCACCTCGAACAGGTTCCGCCCAGCTTCTTTTTCACCGAGCGCCGCTGGCAGCAGCTTGTCCGCGAGCTCGAAAAGGACGGCTCGCCCATTCCTCCGCGCCCCGAGGGTGCGCCCGCGCCTCCGGCCAAGCCCATCGCCGCTTTTGAAGGGATTGACACGCACAAGTACGGCACGGTCGGTGTCGTTGCTCTCGACCGCCGTGGCAACATTGCGGCCGGTACCTCGACCGGCGGCACCACCGCCAAGCGCTGGAACCGAGTCGGCGATTCCCCCA
>Ga0074046_10005313_pt1 | contig 10310 bp, 8 predicted proteins | sample BogForMeECP23OM3_FD_94441 | JGI IMG/M metagenome (GOLD analysis project Ga0074046, IMG submission 94441) | Bog forest soil microbial communities from Calvert Island, British Columbia, Canada - Bog Forest MetaG ECP23OM3 | ecosystem: Environmental > Terrestrial > Soil > Wetlands ...
GACGAAGAGCCAGTCGGCGGCCGACATTGACTTGCCTGCGCTGCCGCCGTCGCTGCATAGGTTCTGCCGGAGGCAGAGTCCTGTCCTGGATCACCGCTCTGGGGATGAGGGTTTCGTCCGCCGGCGTAAAGTGATCTGTTTTTGTCCCGAGAGGAGGATGATGATGACAATTACAACGCGGTGTTCCCTGCTACTTGCATTTTGCAGTCTCGTGTTAGGCGGCGCGTGCCGCAGGGCGCCGGCCCCCCAAAAAATCGGAGTCTTTGCCGATACGAATAGCGGACTACTAGAGCTGACAGCGTATGGGGAGCAAGCAGGACGGACCACGTACACCTTCCGACAGATAACGGGTGTTCCCAACGTGCAAAGGATCAATAGGTTCTTCGTGAACATGCCGGACACGAAGATAACCGACTCAAAGCTATATTGGCTTCTGGGTCTTCCTGCGCGCTTCGAGGAGACGACACAGGAGCCGCTCAAGATTGATATCGAGAGCATGCAAGGCAACATGTACAGTATCGTGTGCTCCGAGTTGGAAGGGAAGAAGGGAGGCGTTGCTCTTCTGAAAATAGGCATGCCTTTGGGCACACCTGACAGGATGTACCCCGTACGGCTCGGTGCGGGCCTTAGCTCTTCCGTCCGCGAGAACGAGCGCACAGCGGACGTGGGGACCTACCCCGCGGCAAACGAGGAGAACGCGGTTGGGAGCCTGCGGACGATTAACACAGCGTGTGTCACGTATGCCACGACCTATAACGTTGGCTACCCGGAAGCCCTTCGCAACCTCAGGCCGCCAACCACGGGCTCTAACCCCACACCGACTATGGCTGGGCTTGTGGACAACGCGCTTGCAGGCGGAGCCAAGAGCGGGTACACATTTACGTACAGGCCAGCTCGCCCCGACTCCTTGGGACGAATCAATGCTTACACGGTGGTTGCTCGCCCAATGGTCTTCGGCCTAACGGGTAAACAGAACTATTTTACAGACCAATCCGGAGTAATTCGGTTCACCAGTGAGGATCGGGAGGCGACAACTGAGGACACGCCCCTTGCAGGGTAGTGCTGAAGACCCCCGCTTCCGCCGGACCCCGGCGTAGGGCCGCAGCGCCGAAGGTGCCGGCCTGTCCCGCTACGGACGTGCATGTGGCGTGAACGTGAAGGCCGCCAGGCCCTTGAACTGATAGAGATGGCCGCCGGACCGGCTATGCATTAGGCCCCCGGGGCCAGGCAAGTGGCAAGAAGCAAGCCGCGCAGACCTGATTTTTTGGGTCTGCGCGGGTGGCGCACAGGTCCCGACGTTTTTTGTCGCGGTGGATGTGCCCCCAGTGACGCGTCACGGCACCGTGTCCATGGCCAAGACCGAAGCGCCACTCCAGAACAGGAAGAACAAAGCGGTGAGACGCTCAAGCTTTTGCACGATCTGCGACGGGTTCACCTCCGCCCAGTACCATCTGCTACGGGGCTCCGGCCTCGGCCCGACGAGCGCGTGAAATTCTTCCGGCATGGGAACGTATCCAACGATTCGGAAACTCAATTCCTGCCGCAACTCGGCGGAAGTCGACCCCGTTGCTTCCTAAGTCGCTTGGAATCAAATCCGTCAATTGACGGACGCGCGCTCCTGCCTCGTCGGACGCTGGTGGTCAAGTAATGCAGATGATTGAGGCCGTAATAGTGGTTTAGCTTTGACACCCCAGTATCATATCCTTCCTGAGTCGCATACATCCCGACAAAAAGAAGGTGTGAAAAAATCGCGCTGTAGCGGCGGTCTATGACCGCCGCACCTTAGAATCGATGACTTCGGCGCTCATAGAGCGCCGCTACAAATGGCCAACCCGATTTTTTCACAGCTTCAAACCGTCGGGACGTATCCGCGACCCGCGATAACAACAAATCTGTTGCTTGTCAGGGGAAGCCTTCGGGCGGGCAAAGATTATGCAGCGCGCGCCAATCCACATTATAGATGTCCTCACTTTCCCAGGCCGCCGTAACCCGATTCCGGACGCCTAGTGTCGCATCACCGAAGGAAGTGAAACAGTCGATGGTCTGTCACCCTGATCCCGCAGTCGCGGGAGAAGGGTCTCTGCAGTTGTTTTCTTCTGCAAACGGCGGGGATGCTTCTCCCGCAAAGCGGGATCAGCATGACAGCTTGCGCTTGGCGTGTTTGACCTATTTGGGTAACGAGACACCAGTACCCGACATTTTGTTCCCTGTGCGTTTCGCTTGACACGCCCGCGGACTTATGGTAGCCTATTAGGGTTGTCGCGGGATAGGGCCGGCAAGAGGCGGCGGGCAAGCTAAGGCGAAAGGGCCCGGGAAGGGGGAAAAAGAGGGGAAAGGGGAAAAAGATACTAAAATAGAGGGAACGAACTGGAAGATTTGTTGGAAACAAAGGAGTTAGCTGTTCTTGGAGCAAAAAACGAACTGGTTTTTCAATGCAAACGAACTCAATTCGAGCCCAAAAATGGGGCCAAAAAACCACTTTTGACGCGGAATCGAAGTCAAAATTCGCGAGTCGGAAGGTGGGGCGGGTGGGCAAGCACAAGGGGGCTACATGAGCTTCGAATTCGACCTCTCCGGGCAATGGAAATCCGCCCAGCTCAGTGCCTCGCTGACAGTGGAAAGGAACTGCAGGGATTCTTCCTCCGCCAAAACGGTGTCCTCAGAATGACACGCGACCCGAGGTTACGGTATAGTCGAGAAGTCGAGAGTCGAGAAGTCGAGGAGTCGAGGAGTCCAGAAGTCGAGGGTCGGAGTGTTCTTAACTCCTCGACCTTTGACTCTCGACTCTTCGACTAAGAGGGTCGAGAGTCGAAGAGTCTTTGACTGCTCGACCCTTGACTTCTCGACTCCTCGACTTCTCGACTTCTAACACCATGGCGGTCACCGACAAAAACAAGAAGGCTCCCCTCGAGGCGGTGTTTGGCCCGGGCGGATGGCTGGCTCGCCGTCACCCGAACTACGAGCACCGGCCCGGCCAGCTCGAGATGGCCGAGAGCGTCGAGGCGGCGAGCGAAAACCGCCGGCACCTGATCGTAGAGGCGGGGACCGGCACCGGCAAGACGCTGGCTTATCTGGTTCCCATCATGCGAAGCGGGCGGCGCGTGGTCATCTCAACCGGCACCAAGAACCTCCAGGAGCAGCTCTTCTTCAAGGACATCCCATTCTTGAAAAAGCTCTTCCCTGACATCCGCGTGGCCCTGATGAAAGGGCGGCAGAATTACCTCTGCCGGCAGAAGCTCTACGACATTGAAAAACAGCCTGTACTGAACGGGCTGGAGGAAGTCGCGCAGTATCCCCGGCTGCGGGAATGGGAAGCGAAGACGGAGGTGGGAGACCGCGCCGAGCTCTCCTGGCTGCCGGATTCGAGCGAACTCTGGGCGAAGGTGGACGCCCGGCGCGAGACCTGCACGGGGCAGAAGTGCCCCCAATTCGAGCGCTGCTTCATCACCTTGATGCACCAGCGCGCCGCAGCCTCCGACCTGATTATCGTGAACCACCACCTCTTCTTTGCCGACCTGGCCCTGCGGGGAACGGAGGTCGCGAGCCTGCTTCCCGATTATGAAGCCCTGGTGTTCGATGAAGCGCACGACATCGAAGACGTGGCGACACAGTATTTTGGATTGCAGGTGAGCAATTATCGCGTGGAAGAGTTGGCGCGCGACACGGAATCAACCCTGAAGGCCAAGGGATTGCAGAGCGCCGAGGTGTTGCATGCCGTCGCCGAACTGCGGCGCCGCTCGGACCTCTTCTTTGAACTGTTTCCGAGCGCTGAGACCCGCTCCAACTTCGATCACCGGGAAAGCTTCCTGAAAGTGCATGGGGGCGCTTACAGCAGCCTGCTCAATGCGCTGGTGCGCCTGGAGACCGAACTGGGCGGCTTGAAGGACCGGCCGGAGGAAGTCAACAACCTGGTGAGGCGCGCCGTCGAGCTTCGGCAGGCGCTACAGGCAGTCATGGAAGGCAAAGAAAGGAACGTGGTCTATTGGTGGGAGCGGCGCGGGCGGGGCGTTTTCCTGGAGGCCACGCCCATCGATGTGGCGCCCATCCTTCGGGAGCGGTTATTCGGGAGCGTGGACACGGTGATCCTGACCTCCGCCACCCTGGCCGTGGGCGGCAACTTCGATTTCCTGAAGAGGCGCTTGGGGATTGAGAATGCCAGGGAGCGAATCCTGGATTCGCATTTCGATTTCCCGCGGCAGGTGTTGCTTTATACCCCCCTGCATTTGCCCGACCCGCGCGAGCCGACCTTCACGCACATGGCGGCTGAAGAGGTTGTCCAACTTTTGAAGGCCACCCACGGGCGGGCGTTCGTCCTTTTTACTTCCCACCAGCAGATGCGCGAGGTCTTCGAGCGCGTGCGCCCTCGGCTGCGCTATCCCATGTTGATTCAGGGCTCCATGCCCCGGACTGAGATGCTCGAGCGCTTTCGTAATACGCCACACGCCGTGCTTTTTGGGACAAGTTCCTTCTGGCAAGGTGTGGACGTGCAAGGTGAGCAATTGAGCGCCGTGGTGATTGACCGGCTCCCCTTTGCCGTCCCCTCGGACCCAGTCATCGCCGCAAGGATCCGGCAGATCAATGAAGAGGGGGGTAATGCCTTCATGGATTACCAGGTACCGCAGGCCGTCCTCGCCTTGAAGCAGGGGTTTGGGAGGCTGATCCGCAGCGTGACAGACCGCGGAGTCCTCTCCATTCTGGATCACCGCATGATGCGCAAACCTTACGGGAAGACTTTCTTGGAGAGCCTGCCGCGTTACCGCATGACGAATCGGCTGGATGACGTGAAGGCTTTCATGCGAGAATCGCTGTAGGGAACAGGGAACAGGGAACAGGGAATAGGGAATAGGGAATAGGGAATAGGGAATAGGGAACCTCATAATGTTCGAAATATCGGTTGAGTACAGCTTCGCAGCGGGTCACGCCCTGCGCGCGTACAAAGGAAAGTGCGAGAACGTCCACGGACACAACTACAAAGTTCGGGTGACGCTTGCCGGGGATAAGCTCAACTCTGCGGGGCTGCTGATGGATTTTGTAGAATTGCGGGCCGAAATTAAGGGGCTGGTCGAAAAACTCGACCACCACTTCCTAAATGACATTCCGCCTTTCGACCAATTGAACCCTTCGGCGGAGAATCTCGCCAAGTATATTTGCGACGGAATTGAGCCTCAGGCGCGGAATCAGGGATTACAAGTGTGCGGTGTTACGGTTTGGGAAACAGATACCACTTCCGCCACCTACCGCCCCCCGGCTTGACAGGCTGCGGGAAAGCCCCTCGAGCCCGCCATCCTGAGGAGCCGCGGGCGGTCCTGAGTGAAACGAAGGAAGCATCTTGCGTTGTTTTGAGAATACTCAGGGCGAGATTCTTCGCTTCGCCCTGGACCGGACGGTCCAGGGCTTCGCTCAGAATGACAGCATGGAAGCGTTTTTCCGGGGCCTGTTGATCCGAGCGGATTTCCACGAGCCAACGAAGCCTACCAAGTCCAGAAGGCCACAGCGGGGTGCATCTCAGCTTGGTGCTGCTGGGAGCAGACACCCTTCTTGCAAAAGTAGACGTCTTCGCACCAGCGGCAGCGGGCTAAGTGCTCCTTTTCACGGACGGTACCGCAAATCGCGCAAGCCTCCAACATGTCTGCAACAAAATGGCGCGAGTATTTCCGCCAAATGTCTTCAGCTTCGTTTTCTTCGCGGATCTTTCCCAGGTCGTCATGGGTCATCATAACCCGCTCCTCGCCTGCCTATCGAATTAGATGCAAACATCATGCCAAGACGTGCACTCATCCGACAAAAATGATTTCCGCAGACTCAAACGAAGCTCCATCAATTGATTAGAAGAATAGTTGCCCGACAACTCATTATGCCATGTTTTTCGCAAATTTTCACCCTGCATGTTTCAGAGGCCTCAACCCAAACTCAGAAGTTGGATTTGCGCAGACACGGCGCACACGCCAGGCATGTCATCCAGAGGAGTCCGGCAGTCCGTCAGCTGACGGAGACGACGAACCCGCCGCGGCGAGTCCGCAGTTCGCCGAGAACATTCATCCGTCAGCCGACGGACTGCCCGTTCAAAGAAACTGCAGGGATTCTTCGTCCCGACAGGTCGGGACTCAGAATGACACCGGGCTGGTTTGGGAGGATTCGTACTCTGACGCTGTGCCCTCGGGGCGGCAAGAAATCAGGTAGAATGGACTAGATTGGAGAAGTTTTTTCCAAGGGTACCGGCGGGGCGAGGATGGTAATCACCGAGATTTTCAAATCGATCCAGGGCGAGTCCACTTACGCCGGCCTGCCTTGCCTTTTCGTGCGGCTTACGGGCTGCAACTTGCGGTGCCACTGGTGCGACACCGCTTATGCCTTCAACGGGGGGCAGAAGATGTCAGTTGCAGAGGTGCTTGCTCGCCTCCACCAATTGGGCGGGAAATTAGTGGAGTTGACGGGAGGCGAGCCCCTTTTGCAGCAGGAAGTTTATCCCTTGACGGACCACCTTCTTACCGAGGGCTACCGCGTGTTGGTGGAAACCAGCGGTGAGCGCAACCTCGCTCAATTGCCGCGCGAGGTCGTTAAAGTGGTTGACGTCAAATGCCCCGGAAGCGGCGAGGAAGGCAAGTTCTGTTTCGATAACCTGGCATTGTTGGAACGGAAAGACCAGATCAAGTTCGTCATTTTGAATGAGGATGACTACCATTACGCCCGGGCTTTCCTCGCCGAGCACAACCTGCATCGCCATGTCGAGGAAGTGATTTTTTCGCCGGTGTTCGCCCAGTTGGCGCCCCGCAAGCTCGCGGCCTGGATCCTCCGCGACGGCCTAGAGGTGAGGATGGGACTGCAGCTTCACAAGTTCATCTGGGGGCCGGAGGCGCGGGGAGTTTAGTCCAAAGCAGGCAGCAGGTGATGACCACAGACCACGGGCCACGGACCACGGACCAACCACTCGCCGTCATTCTTGCCAGCGGCGGCATGGATAGCTGCGTTACTACGGCTATTGCTAGCCTTGATTACCGCTTGGCGATGTTGCACGTCGCCTACGGCCAGCGAACTGAAGCACGCGAGCTTCGCGCTTTCAACGCGCTGGCGGATTTCTACCATGCGGAACATCGCTTGGTGTGTCATCTGGGCCACCTTAGGCAAATTGGTGGTTCGAGCTTGACGGACCCCGCCTTGGCTGTCGAGCCAGCCAATCTGGAGCGCAAGGAGATTCCTTCCAGTTACGTGCCTTTTCGCAACGCGCACTTCCTGTCCATTGCCGTTTCCTGGGGGGAAGTCCTGGGCGCGCGCAAAATCTTTGTGGGCGCGGTGGAGGAGGACAGTTCCGGGTATCCTGATTGCCGCCCTGTCTACTACGAGGCCTTCAACCGTGTGATTGCTGCCGGTACGAAGCCGGAAACACAACTTGAAATCGTTGCGCCGGTCATCCGCATGCGGAAGAGCGAAATCGTCCGGCGCGGAATGGAGCTTGGCGCGCCGTTCGCGCACACTTGGTCCTGCTACCAGGCGGAAGATGTGGCCTGCGGCGTATGCGACAGTTGTGCTTTGCGCCTGAGAGCGTTCGAAGAGGCGGGGATTGAAGATCCCATACCCTATGCCCAGCGCCCACACTACGGCCGACCAAACGCTTCCATGCTCTGACGGCCTTGCGCCTTCCACAATTTTTCCGAATGGGGTTGAGCGGATTCCCGAATGGCGCTAGAATGTGATGCTTAAACATGAATGAAGGAGGGACTTATGTCTAGTTCATTGACGCGGAGACTGACCGAAGTAGCGGTTCTCTTGGCGGCTTTTGCGTTCACGGTTTCCGCATTTGCACAAACCGGCGGAGTCACCGGCAAGTGCACAGGTGAGGATGGACAACCACTGGTAGGCTATACAATCCAGCTCGAAAGGCAGGAAATGAAGTGGAGTGGACACACGAAGACCAATAAGAAAGGCGAGTACACATACATCGGCCTCCAGACCGGGATGTACAAGGTCACACTCCTCAATCCTGCCGGCGGGCCGGTCTTTCACATCAACCAACACGTTGGATTGGGTGACCCCACGGTAGTCAACTTTGACATGGCCAAGGAAAAGGCCGCGGCCTACAAAGAGCAGATGGCCAACCCTGAAACGGCGAAGAAAGTCGAAGAGCAGCAAAAGGAACAGAAGCAGTTTACCGGTCTCAAGGCCACTTTCGATCAAGGATCGGCCCTTTTTAACCAGGGGCGTTTCGCCGAGGCCGCGGCGATGTATGAGCAGGCCCTGCCGTTGGCAAAGGAGAAGAACGTGCCTATTGTGCTGGGCCAATTGGGACAAGCCTACAGTAAGGAAGCGGGTCAGGAGCAGAATAGGGACGCAAGAATGCAGGACCAGCAAAAGGCCATCGACTATTTTCAAAAGGCTATCCAGTTAGACCCCAATAATGCCGGGTTTCACGGCGGCCTGGGCAGCGTTTACGCCGACATGGGCAAGGTCCCTGAGGCACAGGCGGAGTTGCAGAAGGCGGCCGATATCAACCCCGGCGGAGCGTCCACCTATTACTACAATCTGGGCGTCGTCATGGTGAATCAGAACAAGATGGACGAGGCCGCTGTGGTCCTTAAAAAGGCCTCGGAGCTCGATCCCACCAACGCCAACGCTTTTTACTGGTACGGCATGGCTCTGCTCGGCAAGGCGGGGACAAAGGCGGATGGCTCGATTGATGTAGTTCCCGGGACCATTGAAGCTTTCCAGCAATACTTGAAGCTGCAACCCAATGGCCAGTGGGCGCAGGCTGCGCAGGCCAGCATAGACCAACTCAAGGCCGCAGTGCCAACGGAGTTTAAGGCTCAGAAAAAGAAGAAGAGCTAGTCTCGGTGCGAGATGCCTGGGCCCCGCAGAGCGATTATTGTCTTGTCGCGGCGGGGCCTATTCGTTTGCAGGAGTGTCTGAATGAAAATCACCCTGCTCTTGCTCGCTTTGCTGGCCAGCCTCGCCTCGCCCTCGCGGGCGGACACCATCTACCAGATGAACGCCCAGGGGAAGCAGGTAGTGGTGCAGCGTGACGCCATCGTGGTAAGTCAGGACTCCTCCTTCGTTGTTTACAAGCATTTCGATTTGAAAGACCGGCGGGTGGAAATTGTTCGGCTGAACAAGGGAAGCCTGCCCTACAGCGTTGAAACAGCCAGCCCTGACTACCGGCAGCAGATCGTGGAGGTCTGGAAACGCTGGGGTTTCAAGGCCACAGTGACGGACCTGGCAGGGAAAGCCACCCGCGTCTTCGACGTCTACCTGGATTTCTACCCGCCCGGCGGGCGCTGCTCCTTGTTGGAATCGCTTCCTGCCACCACCAGCTTCTCCATACTCATGGATAACGGGACCCTAGATGAGGTCGACATCTCCAAGATCGACCGCGTCCAGATCCAGGGCGACCACTTGAAGATGACCCTGCGCAATGGCCAAGTTGAAGAAGGCAAGTTCCTTATGCCTACCAACAAGCCCGCAGAAGTCCGATTTCTGGGCATCACCGATCAGTACAATCCGGCCAGCCAACAAGTGTTCGATTTCTCCCTGCCCCTCGCCAGCATCAAAGAAATAAGATTTGACTAGGAGCGGGGTGCTGGGGGCTAAGGACTGGCGAAAGACGGAAGGCACTACGCGGTAGGTAGTCCGCAGCAAAAAACAGAGATGGGGAACTGCGGACTGGAAACGTGCAAGTGAGTCGAGAGGCCCGGCGGGGGGTGTTAGTCGTCAGCAAAGACAGGCGGCCAGCAGCCTTCAACTGAAAACTGTGAACTGATAACTGAATACTGTTTTTGAATGGGAATTATTCTTGGCGACCGAGGATCCTTTCAAGCTGGTTCAGCAGTTGGGGAAGATTGATGCTGGGGGTGTCCCACAAAATGTTGTCATCCACGTATCACGCAACTGCTGAAAATGTGAGATGATGTAACTGGACACTATGGGGCGTCGGCTCCAGCATTTCTTCGTTGGAGGCTGGGGGATTTTTCTTCTCCACGCCACAGATTGATCGCACGGGCACTTCTCTTTGGGGCTTGGATGTAACCCCGACGACATTAACTCCGCGAGGCGCGGGAAAATCGACTCTTGAGGTGAATGAATGAAGAACCTTTTTGTTGGAAACCTGACCTTTAACACAACCGAAGACGCGCTGCGTGGACTCTTTAGCCCGTTCGGGGAAGTGCAGCAAGTCAAGATCATGACCGACCGCGACACCGGAAGGTCGCGCGGCTTCGCCTTCGTCGAGATGGCTCAGGACGAAGACGCCGCGAAGGCGATCGGCGCTCTGAACGGCAAGGAATTCGAGGGACGCGCGCTCACCATCAATGAAGCGCGCCCGA